>Ga0209066_10007981_pt1 | contig 10356 bp, 10 predicted proteins | sample All_14_2_FD_187198 | JGI IMG/M metagenome (GOLD analysis project Ga0209066, IMG submission 187198) | Freshwater microbial communities in response to fracking from Pennsylvania, USA - Allegheny Zone_MetaG_DW_15 (SPAdes) (version 2) ... | reverse complement strand
AGTTTGGATTCGCCGAGACGCGGCGGATGATCGAGTTCAACGCACTCGTTCGTCGCGTGGGGGGCTCGGGGAGAGCGCGCTTGGCCCGCGCCTCCTTCTTTGCCTGGGCTGCAGCCGCCGCGGCCGCCGATGATGAGGACGATGGGGGAGGAGGGCCTTTCTTCGTCGGGCTCGTAATCTGAAGAGACTTTTTGAGGATGCTAAACCTTCCCGGAGAACTGATGGAGTTCACTGCGGCAGCAACCCCTCCACCGCTTCCCGTCCCGTCCCTCGACACCGGTTCGTCCTCGGCCTCCTCGTCGCCGTCCTCCTGGATCTCGTCCAACGCGCTCGAGAACTGGGAAGTCAACAGCTCTTTAGTCTTCTTTACCTTTTGGGTCGTCATTTCCGCGTCCCGCCACGCCTTTTCCAAAAGACCTTGCGACACTTCTAGCCTCTCAACGTCCTTCCCGAGCTTTGATCGAATCGCGCCCTGGAGAACCTTTATGAAGGTGTTCCGCCTCGACATTTCCAGCTTCATATTGTCCACATCCTTGACCTTGAGTACGAGATCCACCGAGGACTCTATCGATATGAAAATCGTCTCAATGTGCTCTAGAGGTATCCTCCTCTGCGGCTTCTGGTAGTGATTCCTCTTGTAGTTGTACAGCGCCTCGCTCGTGATGATCAAAACGCGCTGCTGCCGCCTACCTTGGTGGTTTGTCTTGGTCACCTCGTCGCTAAAGAGAATCTCCTCCTGCGAGTAATCCAGCGACTTTTGCAGGCGCTTGTCGTTTCGGACATTTGCATAGTCCTGAGCAATCAGGTTGCTCTCAAACCTCGGGCGAGCCATTTTCCCTCTCTTCAAAAAGGCTCGACCAGACTCTACGTCGCTCTACCGTCTAATTCCTCGCCCCTCCCTCAGAGACAGGCTTTACACGGAAATACCTGCGCACTACAGCAGTCCCCGACCCCTTCGCACCCTACCGTAATCGTACGAGGCTCTTCCGCCTCCTTGAAGTCGGTTAAAGAGCTCCAAAGGTAACCGTCTCGTCGGCTTTTTAATCGACAATTTCCTCTTTTTTAAAAAAGAGAAGAAGATACCAGCCCCCAGTGTGATTCTTGTAGATGCGACTTTACTCGCCGCCCCTCCCCCATGTAACCTTGGTTGGTTGGCGGCAAGCAAGGAAGTTGTTTTGAAGGGCGTAACCTTGTTGTTTCAAAAAACGCCCTCTTTCCCGCCTTTTTCTCCCGTGCTGAATAGAAAGCAAAACTTTGAAAAGGAACCTCTCGGCGATGGCCCTTCCTGGGCGCTGTCGCTGTCTAACACCGAAACAGGTGAGCCGGGAAAGCGACGCCTTCCCTTTCGTTCCGCTGAAATAAAGCAATAGTGAACTTCTTTCTCGATGTCGAGGTCGAGGAACGGTTGAAGTTTGGTATACCCGTGCACTGGACATGGGTATACCAAATGGAAAACGCCCAGATCCGTTTCCGATGATGGATGCAATTACAGTGCAGGTTGGGCATACACTATCTACACTATACGTAGTGAAACAGAGTACAGCGAAAGCAAGAAGAGGGATACCGTACGAGAGACGACATATATGTGCGCTTTTCTCGCTTATGGAGAAGAAGAGGAATATGCGCTACTGCAGTCGAGGTGACAATTGAGGCTGGCGGAGGGAACGAATGGCCAGGCGGCCCGGTCCTGATGAAAGAAGGGCGAAGGGCGAAGCCCGCAGCTGCTGGGTCTCCTCCATTACAACTACATATCCTCTCTCTCCAATCGCCGATCCAGCGGCCTCTTTGTGTCGGTCATCACTCGAGATCCCGCCATTATGAGCCCCCCTCTCTCCTAACCTCACGCAGTCGATGTTCTCTCTCCGCCGACCCCGCTACATGCACCACGGACGGAGGAAATACTGAATTTGAAATCGTACCCCAGCTAGTGATGAAATACAAGGCTCCGATCAGAGGTGGGCTGCTTTCGCAATGTACTAGAGTATACTGCGACTGTTTCGACTTTCTGATGGGAGGTCGTCTCTCTCTGCAATATCATTTGTTACAGTGCTGGGCTGCCTCGGCCTCTTTGGCTCCTTCCCACTCCTCCATTTGCGCATGTATAAAGGATACCATTGATTGATCGTTCATCTTCTGGGACCTGATGTTATTACTGGGTTACGCTGTTAGAAAATGAAAAAGAGTCTTTGGATGACTGTATGTTCCTGAGTGCGTTGATGAATCACGGGCAAGCGGGGGTCGAGCACACGCCGTCCAGCACGGCGTTCACGGGAACGACGTTGTAGTCTGTGTGCGATTGTCCATTTGGAGCCAAACAGTTGTATTGCTGGGGGTTTCTAACATGGCAAGACTTGCCACGAGCCTGGTCCGTGACCATGTACACCTTGCCACTTGGAACATGACGCCAGAACCGACCGGTAAGTAAACAAGCGCAGTCTCCACGCTGAAGGGTCGCGGCTGGCAAGTTGGCTCCGTAGTGATGGAAAGGAGGTCGACCGTAGCAGCTGAAAACTTCGGGACTGTAGTGACACCAGTCCCCGCTAACACTGATGAATCGTCCGATGCCATTGGAATCAGACCCAACCGAATCTCCTGGAGTGACTTGCATGCAATGGCCCACCGATTGCAAATTGACAGGGAACGATACAACCTCATGGAAGGCGGGGGAACCAAACGCTTCGTATTGAGCCATATCTCGGACATGGCAGACACCCCCGCGGTCGTTAACAACCTTGTAGATGGCACCGTCTGTTTCGACACGGAGGAACGAACCGACGGGAAGCGTAGCGACCTGGCAATCTCCAACCAGTCTCGCATTCGGGGGAGGCGCGTCATAGAACGGGGCAGAAGTCCCGGGCGTGAAACCCAACAAGCCTAGATCGCCAGAGTTCGGTCGGACCCGGCAGCTTGCCCCAGTGCCTTCAGCCAACACATAGAACATGGTAGCTACACCGGAGATGCGAGTTTCCCAAAAACTACCTTTCTTCAAACAGGCGCATTCACCATGGAAACTCATCACAACGGGGAGCGCGGTCCCATAGTTGTGATAACCTGGTCGACCATAGCAAGCAAACACTTCGGGCGAGTAATGACAGTAAGCGCCACTCGCGTTGAACACTCGAACGATACCTGCAGGTCCACTCCCGGCATTGTATGGTACAGGGAAAGTCATGCAATGTCCGCGCACCCAAGCATTTTTGGGAAGCGTAGGATAGTCAGTGAATGCTGGATTGTCATATGCCTGGAACTGGACAGAGTTGACTAACTGGCAGACCTCCCCAATGTTGCTGATGACCTTGTAGATTGCATTAGTGTCTTGAGTACGAAAGAATCGACCCTGCACCAGACACGCACAATCACCAACGACTCTGGCAGCTACAGGTAAACTTGTTTCTGACGTTTCAAATGGAATCGATCCGCCGTTTAGGCATTCGCTGGACCATTGCCTCACGTTGCGATGGAAACAGAGTTCGTTGTCGTCGTTGATGACTTGATAAAACGACCGAACCGCCTCAGCAGTCCCTCCATGCATCACGGTGAAGATAAAGTGGCCACGGGGCATGCAATGCAAACAAGGACCTAGGTTAAACATTGCACGGCGGTATAGATGTCCAGTGGGAGCCACGCCGAGCTTGTTGCATTGTCTGGTCGTGCCCGAGGACAAGAGACACATGCGTCCTAAATCGTCAGCTACCAAGTATCTGCACGACTCGGATCCATGACACATAGACCCGACGCTCCACTTGTCCTCGAAAACCATTCCTCGCGCGAGACAGTATCCCGCAAATGTCGCGCCCTTAAACTCGGCAGGCAACACTTTTGAGCAGTCGAACGGTCCCGAGGGATTGTCGGGAGAATTCCCGCCGATCTTCACGGAGCTCCAATCTGCCTTGTAAGTAGCGCTGATCCCAACGTTCCAAATCCTCAGCGCATCCTGGGTCACGTAACAGTACGAGGTCCGGTTCCCGTTGCGGGTGATGCGAACAACGGGGTTCACGAGGTCCGTATCATCGTCAACGGTGAAGGGCACAAAACACTGCATGACAGCGCTCTTGTACCTGCCCCAAATGTCGTAATCCCAGGGCGACATGAACGCTTCCCAAAACCCGACCCAGGTCGGTTGGCTAATGTCGATGAGAGCGATAACGTCCGAGGAGGAAAGGTTAAAGTTTTCATTCGGGAGCCCGTCGATCGAATCCGGATAGTACGTGGTCTCGAGCTTGGTCTTGAGGCGAGCTTGAATCAATCCGGACAAGTCGGAGGAAGAAAGGGTTTGATCCTCTTCGTTATGGATAGCGTTACCATCGTTGTTTTGAACCTTGTTCCTTAGGTTCCCTCCGGATTCCTCGGCCTGCACCCAGTGGGATAGCAACAGCAAGGAGAGGAGGAGCACTATGAGGAGGGTGAGCGTCAGGGTCGACGTCGCCAGCCGCGTCGTTTTCTTCGTCGTCATCTTTTGAAGATTGGTTTCGGGTCGAATCGTGACTACTCGATTTTTAATTTTTTTTTTCCCCGGCGGAGAGAGGAGGACCGAGAAAAACCGAGGACGGGGGGCGGGTAGGACAGATGCCGGAGACGATGATGCAAGTATCTATCTCCCTGGTATAGTCTGCTGAAAAAATGAAAGATGAGGTGGAGAAGGAGAGAGTGAACGAGGAATAATATGTCGAGAGGCCAAGGGGGAAGCTTTGTACTGTAGAGTGCTTACAATCTTTTTACTTTAGACCAACCCTCAAAGAGCCCAGGGCCCGATAAGTAGCCAGAGGTATGAAAGCCGTATTGCCTGCTTTGGTTTCTTTCTTTTTTCTTTTTTTTTCTTTTTTTCTTTTTCATAATCCTGGTTAATCACCGCCCCGTGGTGACTTGCTCCGGTCTCCCTCTCCCTAGGTACCACTCCGTCACATAAGTTTTGATCCAAACAAATCTTAGCGTGTTTTAACATTTAACCTTAAATCCTAACCTGCGACATGGAGGAAATTTCCTTGGTTGATCGAACAAACAAAAATGCATCCATTCAGACTGGCGGCACCGGTAGAACGAGGGCTGCTTGACAGCCAAGAGGGCGACAAGACATATCGGGACGATGTAGCTGCGATACCCCTCGGTATGAGAACTGCAACTGGTTCCGGCACGGATGTCATGATCTTTGTCCCTGCAAATAAAGAACAGTTCGTGAGTAACCTTTTGACCAGGGATGAGGTATATAAGACTTTCGTGGACCAAACTTACATCCATGGAAGAGGGACTTCTGAAACAGAAGCTATGCAGGCCAAATTGTTTGCGGCAGAGGCAAAACATCTTGAAAGGATGAAACGGTTAGACGAGAGCGATACAGCCACTCTGTTGAAGTTGACTTTAGTCGCGACACCTTTATGGTTCTATAGTACCTGGTGTGCCTTAACTGAAGCTTCGTTTGAGGTGGACTTGGCGCAGCCAAAGTTTTTGAACCACTCTTTCGTTGCAAGTTGGCATGTATTCAATTACTCTGACGAAGCCTTACTTGCGTCCTACACTAGGCTCATTCTTAACCCTTTGATCATGAATCGCAAAGGAATGGAAGGTGAGGATGAGGTATACGTTTTCCTACATGTTCTGAATAAGGACAAAACGTCTTATCAGTACTTCAAAATGCTGTATCGGAATTCCCGTGTCCTAGCACAATGGGACCCGTTGTCGAATCGGATCAGGGACGAACTAACAACCTGGCCGTGGTGCACCTTGGAAATCAAGTTAGCCATGGACGGGTGCAAAGGCCAGCTCAGCGATTTCGTATCAACTGAGGAAGCATCTGTTCCCTTCGTGAAGCTTCTGAGCGACTACGGACTTGTGAACTCTGTTTCCTCTCCGGGACTGTACACGAAACTGTACCTCTGTCGACAAGCTCACAGCGAGATTCTTTCCTTGGCAGCCTTTGTCCGAAAGACTCCCGACACATTTCCAAGTCGACAATGTGTAGGGACAAAGCTGAGTTTGAAAATTGCAATTACGCTATGTCATGCCTGGCGTCTGCCCGATGGGAAGATCATGAGCCAAATCTTTCTCTTCCCTACGGACGAGTTGGTTTTTGCAATCAATGCATCGAGTACCTTATTTTCGCCAAATCCGAAATCTCGCATGGTAGACTTGACGGGCTGTGATTATGACCGATTCGGTTCTGACGCGGTCTATGTTCTGGTGACGAATGGTAGTTGGGTTCTGGTTGTGGACGAGAATCGGTTCGAGCTGACCTTGGACCTTTATCCAATACTCTTCTGGTTTTGTCTGGTTTTTGCTCGAACCGGCGGTCGAAGTGGAGTCATTTCTCTGAGTTCGACGCCAAAACAACTTCGAGAAGTTGATATCTCAGGCATCATACAGCATCAAGATTTATCCAGATATGATCTCGAATTCAAGGAGCTTGAGCTCTGGTTCCAGGGGAAGAGGAATGACGACGTGAGTCTGGCGGTGACCAAGATGACACATCCGGAGCTGATTGACTATAATTGGGAGAATGAGCTTTAATATTCAGTGATGTTTATAGACGATGTCATTGTTTACTTGTGTCTACCGCTTCCCTCACCTCCCCAGTTTCAGAGCTGGTCCAGAGTTGGTATTACCTGTTACGTATGTATTTGAGTTACCCGAATATATAGAAGAAGGAACGCACATGCCTCAACCTCGTGGCCGCACCAAAGGGCCACAGGGAGTATTCAGCAAATCTCCACGCATAACTAGGCAACGACGTACAGACACACACCACTCACTCACTCAATAGGCGAACAACAAAGAGACACACAACAACAGCACATGTATCGCTCGCGGATATGACCCGAGAAGGGGAGATGTAAGCCGACTTCAGGCATCAATCCACCATATGATTTATGAATGAACGCTCCACAAATTTCGCACGCAATCAAGGCTCTCAGTTCACAACACACCAGCGGCTAGACTTAGTCGCAGCAAATGAATCATGGAGCTTTCCTCAATGTCACAGGTTAGGATTTAGGTTCAAAAGCACACTAACTGTTTGGATCAATACCCGGTCAGAGCTCAGCGTCGTCTTTGTGCCATTCCTAACCTAACTGTGCGTGGTGGTTTACTGAATACTCCCCGTGGCCCTTTGGTGCGGCCGCGAGGTTGAGGCGGAATATATTTGTGATCCTTATGTTTGTGTTTGCAAAACTCAAATACAAGGTGGTACTGCTCCATAGCAATTATTAACGCACGTTACGAGTTACAGGACCACAACCACAACGGTCCTCCTAAAATGGATGCTAAAATTGCGGGAGGAGATCGGATTTGGATTTTGGTTGCAGGCCGCTGGACAGAGTCCACTGTAACTCTCGCCTTTTTTGCCGAAGGAATTACCCATGTTATTTGCTCTGGTCATGCTTCCTTAATTTACAATGAACGCGGAATGTACCTGAAGACTGCTCGCCGTGTGGTAGCTTGTGCATCCTCTCAAGCCGGCCTGACCTATTCTATTTGCTTTTATGGAGAGTCTGGACATGACTATGGGAGAATCATGGCAACCCGTTACTTAAACCCACCGTTTAAAGCTCATCACAACCAGATCCGAAATGGACCTGTCGTTGGTATTCCTGGATGGAGTAAAGCAGAAATTGCTCACGCCGAGTCCATTATCTCGCGACGAGTTCGTATGTATTGTCGAGACGGATTTGTCGACGGACAGATTGTTACTTTTTTCCGAAAGGATGTCGATCCGCCCATCGTCTTTAAGAGACAAGATGCCAACAATGAACACATTGTATCCCACGACGCGTTCTCTGACATCTTCGAGGTTATTTCCATATCTGGTGGTCCATTCGGGGGCAAAGGTGATTCGGGATCTCCTGTTATTCTACTAGGAGAGACCGGAAACATAGAAGATCCCGTTTTCCTAGTGGGTTCACTTATTGGCGTTCAAAAGGTGGAAGCACTTGGTGGAGATTTTTATGTTGGATATGTTGGTTACGCGAGACGTCATGTTTTCTCTTGAAGAGTTAGAATTGATGATATTATTTGGAAATAACATCAACGTCGTAACTTGGAATCAAAAACAACACACTATATACTCCTCTGAAATCACATAAATATGACGGAATCGATCATTTCCTCCAACTCCGCGTCTTCATCGACGGGTGCTTCGAATGCATCTTTTTCGGCGTCGAAGCCTCCTTCGCGAAGATCCTCTTCATGCCTAAAGGCTTTTGGGTTATCAATTTTGAACTCTCGAATCCCAAATTCCTTATCAAAAGCCCTGAAAGAATCTCTTAACTGTTCGTCCGGAACAAACTCAGTAGAGTCAACCTCAAGCAAAACAGGCGCACGTTGGTACAGATCAACATAAACTGAGATAACAGATCCATCCGCGAGCTTGGTTGTTCCAGGTAGTAAGGCTTCTCCGCGAGCCATATATACCTCAAGTTCACGAGGATACAGGCACACAACAAAACCCACGCCTTTCACAGCCTGACCATTGAGGGGTCGAACAGGAAGGCCAACGTGGGCATGTTGAACCGGAAACGACAGGTTCCCCACAAATCGATTCAGCTCTTCGTGAACCAATCTCCAGTCAGGTCCTGAGACAAGCAATTCCACCTTGGAAGTTCTTATCTTTCGCCCGTCAGGAACTGGTCGGAAAGAAAATTTTGTATTTTCTGACATTGGAGTTGTGGTCTTTTGAACTCTAACTTTCACAGTTTGTGCGTCCACAAGTTGGACTTTCTTTTCCAGTTCAACCTCCATCTCTTGTTACTGATGGCCTTAAAGGTTTAACAACTCAAGTTGGGTTGAGTGTGACTGTGAGGAACAGGCTGTGAAAGCTTAAGATAACATGCGATATTTTCATTCCGGGTACATAACCCCATTCAAAACTACCCAAATGCAAATGGTGACTGGTTTACTGGCAGTAAACCAGTCACCATTTGCATTAAATTTACTGATTACTCGAATATGATTGATACAACCTAACTCTTTGTAAAATGGTCAAATTTTGCTTGGCTTGTACCCATATACTTTTCCTTTTTTGTGCACAGAGGTCACACTTTTTGCAAACCAATAACACTAAAACTAAGAGTGGTTTAGACTGATTGAATCGTCTTCATCTTCATCCACATCAGGAGTGTGATTTCCTCGTCCACGTACAGGTTGACCTGGTTCCTGTGCACGTGAGTTCCTCGTGATTCCCTCTCGCATCATTCTAGTGTACTACCAATTCGCCTTGCAAACAGCTAAAGACACAAACTCGCTAATGTACCGGTACCTAAAGGTCTGCTTGTGGTAGTCGTCACCTAGCGAGTCGTCTTGTCTGATCTCTTCGAAGTAGCGCGTCATCTGTTCTCCCCAAGCGCCATTCGAAGTCACCCCGAACGGACGGAAACACTGAGAGTTGGACTCTCGGTTGAGTCTTTTGGGTCACACTTTTTATATGGCTTTGAGAACTATGGAACTTGTCACATCATTCGTTTCCAAAAATTTGGTCAAGAATCAATCGAAACGTTTTATAGACCCCAAAACTTCCGGACTCCTATGTGAATCTCCTTACCGATAGTTCCACCATTGGTCAAGATGCACTCGTGCATCAATACTTGTTTCTGCACGGCGATACTGAAGAGCTTCGCTGGATCGTACGAATCTACCACGTCTTTCACCAGCTCCCAGAGTTTAGCTTGAATCCTGCTCTCACTTGGGTTCTCAAGTTTCCTTACCTCTCCAGACCGTTGCCTTACCACCTGCTTAATGGAGTTCCAAAACCCAAGGTCCAGCATGTTGAATTCTGGTGAATTACGAGGTTGTCGGTAGACTAAATATCCTCTTGATCGCATGCCCTCCACCATCCTTCGTTGGAAATGAGTCGGTAACCCACCCTTCAAGTTGTTGAATCCGTGGCCTCCTGCATTGTCTTGCTGGATTCGGATGATGCTTCCGTGGATTTGGACTGATGGTTTGGTTGGTGTTAATGCAGGGTTAGTAGTTGGTTGCACAGAAGTATTTGCCTCGGTCAGTTCAATCGGTATACCCCAAGCGCTCACTCGGATTCCGTCGTCTTCAACTTCATCATAGTATTTATCCAGGTGATCTCCAAGGCCTTTTGGCCCAATCATCAAGTGCTCGAAAACGGATCCGGACACCGAACAATTTTGAAACTTGAGATCGCCTTTTTTATGATATTTGGAACTGCGTTGATACCTGGTGACCGATCGCACTCTACGAATTTGGATGATCCCGCGTTTGCTTTTGTCAAATTCGGCGCCTTCTAGATGAGACGTTCGCGGATTGAGCAATCTGGGTACCGTAACGGCCCCAAACAATAGAATTTTTGGCGAATTCTGCTTCCATTCATCTTTTATGATCAATAGTTCATTCAAGTCATTC
>Ga0209066_10007980_pt1 | contig 10357 bp, 10 predicted proteins | sample All_14_2_FD_187198 | JGI IMG/M metagenome (GOLD analysis project Ga0209066, IMG submission 187198) | Freshwater microbial communities in response to fracking from Pennsylvania, USA - Allegheny Zone_MetaG_DW_15 (SPAdes) (version 2) ... | reverse complement strand
CATCAGCCGCGACGGCCTGTCCGCCGTCCGCGCGCAACTCGACAATCGGTAAGGGCAAAGGACGCGGCGGGCCTCAGCGCCTGCCGCCCCAACGCACAGCCCCCGCGACCGTCAGCCGCGCGCCAGTCGAAACGCCGGCCCTGCCTCACCCTCGACCGGGGTACAGGACCATCCCTGCGCCATCGCCAGCGCCGCCAGTTCGGCGGGCGCGATCGGATCGTCGGCGATCACGGTCACGGCCGGGGCATCCCGCATGGCGCGGGCCGCCCGTAAAGCGGGCCAGGGGCACCGCATGCCGCGTGCGTCCACGCGTACGTGGTCGTCAGTTGCCGCCATAGGGGTTCTTGGCGCTGCGCAGCATTAGCCGCACCGGCACTGCGCCATAGCCCAGCTCTCGCCGCATGCCGTTCACCAGATAGCGGGTATAGCTGGCGGGCAGCTCGTCCAGCCGCGTGCCGAACAGCGCAAACGTCGGCGGGCGCACATTGACCTGGGTGATGTAGCGCAGCTTGATCCGCTTGCCGCCCGGCGCCGGCGGCGGATTGGCCTCCAGCGCCTTTTCAAACCAGCGGTTGAGCCTGCCGGTCGACACGCGGGTCGACCACATGGCGCGTGTCTCGAATGCGACGCGCAACAGCACGTCCAGCCCCTTGCCTGTGGCGGCGGACACGGTCAGCAGCGGCACGCCCTTCACCTGGCTGAGGCCATCCTCCAGCGCTTTCTTGACGCCCTGGTACAGCGAGGACTGGTTCTCTGCCACGTCCCACTTGTTGAGTGCGATCACGAGCGCACGGCCTTCGTCCAGCACCTTGTCCGCGATACGCAGGTCCTGCGCCTCCAGCCCGCGCGTGCCATCCAGCAGCAGCACGACCACTTCGGCGAAATTGACGGCGTTGAGGCCATCGCTCACCGCCAGCTTCTCCAGCTTGTCCTGCACCTTGGCGCGCTTGCGCATGCCCGCCGTGTCGATCAGACGCACGTCGCGCACGCGGCCTTCCTCGTCCGTCCACTGCCAGTCGACGGCGATGCTGTCGCGCGTGATGCCCGCCTCCGGCCCGGTCAGCAGCCGGTTTTCACCCAGCAGGCGGTTGATCAGCGTCGATTTGCCGGCGTTGGGACGGCCCACGATCGCCAGCTTCAGCGGCGCACTGTCATCCTCGTCATCATATTCGATTTCGACGTCTTCGGGCAGCTCCGCAGCGGCCGCCTCGATCGGTCCGCGCAGCCCCTCGAACAGGTCGGCCAGGCCCTGGCCATGCTCGGCGGAAAAGGGGATGGGTTCGCCCAGCCCCAGGCCAAACGCTTCCATCACGCCCGCGTCACCCGCCTTGCCCTCGGCCTTGTTGGCCATCAGCACCACCGGAATGTCCGCGCCATGCAACCAGCGAGCGATTTCCTCGTCCAGCGGCGTGACGCCCGCGCGCGCGTCGATCACGAACAACGCCACGTCGGCGCTGTTCACCGCCGCCTGCGTCTGCATCCGCATACGGCCGGGCAGGCTGTGGGGATCCTCATCCTCATAACCGGCGGTGTCGATGATGCGGAAATCGAGGCCCAGCAGGTGCGCCTCGCCTTCGCGCCGGTCGCGCGTCACGCCGGGCTGGTCATCGACCAGCGCAAGCTTTTTCCCGACCAGGCGGTTGAACAGGGTGGACTTGCCGACATTGGGCCGCCCGACAATGGCAACTGTGGGCAGCATGATGTGCGGCTCCTCCTTTAGACGATCAGCCTCACCGGAAGGCGGTCAGCTTGCCGCCGTCCGTCAGCACGTACAGCATGTTGCCCGCCACGACCGGGGACAGCGACATGGAATCATGCATGTCGTGCGTGGACTGGACCGTTCCGGTAGCCGGATCGACATAGATCATGTCGCCATATGTCGAAACCAGGATCAGGCGGTTGCCCGCCAGCAACGGCCCGGTCCAGCGGAACACGCCAGTCTTTTTCTTCTTGTTCTTCCACCGCTGCAATTCGCTGATCCAGCGGATCTTGCCGGTTGCGCGGGCGATGCACAGCAGCTTCGCCTCGTCCGTCACGACAAACACCCATTCGCCGACGACGGAGGGGGTCGAAATGCCGGCGATGTTGATTTCCCAGATGCGCTGGCCGCTCACCAGTTCGTACGACGCCATACGGCCGCCCTGGCCGATGGCGAACACGCGGCCGCGATCGATCACCGGATCGGCGTCGATGTCGGTCAGCGACGCCACGGACGTGGAAATGCTGGTACGCGACAGCGCGTCGCCCCACAGGCTGCGGCCATTCTCGTAGCGGTAGGCGCTCAGTTCGCCCGAGCTGTATCCGGCAATCACCGTGCCCTGCGCGGCGGCGGGCGCAGCCACGCCGAACACGCCGGTCGCTTCCAGCGTGCCGGTCTCGGTCCATTCGACGTCGCCGTCGGCCTGATCGAGCGCAAACAGCTGGTTATCCTGGCTCATGACATAGACATGGCCGTTGGCCAGCGTCGGCGCGCCACGCAGCGGGCCGCCGGGGCGCTTTTTCCATACGGTCGCGCCATCCGCGGCATTGAGCGCAATTACGTCGCCCACGCCGGTGCTGGCGAACACGCGATCCCCCACCACGCTGACACCGCCGCCGAACAGCGACCGGCCATTGCCTTCCGCTGGCAGTTCGGTGCGCCAGATCTGGCGCCCCGTCTTGGCGTCGAGCGCAAACACACGCGCATTGGCGTCGATGACATACAGCTTGCCGTCCGCCACCACGGGCGCAGAGGCAAGACGCGCCTGCGGCGTGCTGCCCTGGATGGACATGTTCCATACGCGCGACGGCGATGCGCCCAGCGCCAGATGACCCATGGCCTTGGCCGGATTGCCACCCGGCTGGCTCCATTCGGCATCCTCATAGGGTTCGGGCAGCGTCACGGCGACGTCGGCAATGGCCGGATCCACTTCCACGCCGCGTTCGGCCGTCAGGATCGACGTGCGCTTGCCCACCACCGGCGTCTTCTTGCCGCCGTTCGGCTTGCCGCCGATCGCACCGCAAGCCGCCAGCAGCGCCACGCCTGCCACCATCGCGCCCAGGCGGACCATGCCGTTAGCCCGCATTTGCATCCGTCCCGCCATTCGCACCCTTTTCCAGACTTTCCGTATCAACGGTGTCGATTCCCAGTAACGCCGCCATCTGTCCCGCGCGTGAACGGAGCGAACGCGGCGCCTTCGTATCCTTGGCGATGGCCGCGAAGATCGGCCCGGCCAGATCGCGCTTGCCCATCTTCATATAGGCGATGGCCGTCATTTCACCGGCACTGCCGAACCATGGATCACCGGCAATGGCCAGTGGCTTCAACCGCGCGACCACGTCCTCGGGTTTCATCTGATTGAATTCCACCGACGTCTGCCGCACCAGCGCCAGATCGCGCCACGGCTGATCCAGCTTGGTATCGGCCGCCATAGCCTTGTAGATCGCGGCCGCCCCCTTGGTGTCACCGCTCTGCGCCGCAACTGCAGCCTTCGCCAGCAATGCGGTCGCGCGATAGCCCGGCTGGCTGGCCTTGGTCAGTTCATCCAGCTTCGCCGCATCCGGCTTGCCGCCCGCCGCCACGACATCCAGCAGACCGCTCATCTCCTCGGCAACGATGCCCGATTGCGTGTTGCTGTGCGACTGCCAGTAAAGCCATCCGGCAAAGGCGACCAGGCCGGCGACCACCGCCGCGGCGATCCACACGCCAAAACGACGCCAGAAACCAAGAAGCTGGTCCTGGCGGACCGCATCATCGACTTCACGGACAAAGGCTTCACTGGATTGCGGCGGCAGGGCCAAGATAGTCTCCGACAATATTAGGCCGACAGGCCCTGAACGGCCACTGGATCGGCGGCGGACATTAGCCGCGCGTTCACCAAGAGCAAATCACTTTTTGGGGCGGTAGACCTGCTCTTCGGTCGGAAATGTGCGTGCACGCACATCGGCGGCATAGGTCGCTGCCGCACCGGATATGACTTCCGCCATCGCCTCATAGCGCTTCACGAAGCGCGGCGTCCGCTCGAACATGCCCAGCATGTCCTCCGTCACCAGCACCTGTCCGTCGCAATGCGCCGATGCGCCGATGCCGATCACCGGAATGTCGACACTGTCGGTCACCGCCACCGCCAGTTCTTCCATCACGCCTTCCAGCACCACGGCAAAGGCGCCGGCATCCGCCACGGCCTTTGCATCGGCCATGATCTTTGCATGCTCCTGCTGGCTCTTGCCGCGCGCGCCATAGCCGCCCAGCGCATTCACTGCCTGCGGCGTCAGGCCGACATGCGCCATCACCGGAATGCCGCGCTGCGACAGGAAAGCGATGGTCGGCGCCATCGCCTGTCCGCCTTCCAGCTTCACCGCCGCGCAGCCCGTTTCCGCCATGATGCGGCTGGCGCTGGCGAACGCCGCCTCGGGCGACGCCTCATAGGTTCCGAACGGCATGTCGACCAGCACGACGCTGTGATAGCTGCCGCGCACCACCGCCGCGCCATGGGCGATCATCATGTCCAGCGTCACCGCCAGCGTGGACGGCAGGCCATAGATCACCTGCCCCAGCGAATCCCCCACCAGCAGCATATCGCAATGCGGATCGAGCAGCTGCGCCTGCCGCGCCGTATAGGCGGTCAGCATGACGAGCGGCTCTTCCGTCTTGCCCTCAAACTTGCGCCGCTGGATCGCGGGGACGGTCAGCCGCTTCATCGGCGCGGGCGTGGGATTGGCCCGGCTGGTGGACGTATCGAGCGTGAAGGTCGTGGACATGGGGCCGCGCTTTACCCCGGTTCTGTGGGAAGGGCCAGAGCAGAGGGCGTTCCACGGCGGGACGGGGAAACCGCCCGTCAGCCGGGCTGGCGTTCCCGCGCCTGCGCGGCAAATGCATTGAGCTGCGCCAACGTCGCATCGAACCGCCCTTCCGCCTCGGCGTTCCGCAGGAAGCCGACGCGTTCCACCAGTATCTCCGGCGGTGTCGGCTGCCGGGCGAACAACGCCATCACTTCATCCGTGAATTGGGCGAGCGGTTGATAGCCCGGCCGGTTCTCCTGCCCCGGCGTCAACCCGGTCTGCACGGCGGGCGGGGCAAGTTCGATAACCTCGACCCTGTCCTTCAGCGCGTCGCGCAGCGCCACCGTATAGCTGTGGATGGCAGCCTTGGTCGCATTGTAGGTCGGCGTCGCCACCAGCGGCACGAATGCCAGCCCCGACGTCACATTGATGATCGCCGCGTCCGGCTGGGCCACCAGATGGTCGATCAGGGCATTGATCATCCGAATCGGCCCGAGCAGGTTGGTGGTGATCGTCGCCTCCGCATCCGCCAGGTCGCGCGACCGGTCCAGCGGCTCGAACCGCATGATGCCAGCATTGTTGATCACGACGTTCAGCGCCGGATAGGCCGCCAGCAGGCGCGTTGCGAAATCGGCCACACCCTCCGCACTGTCGATATCCAGTTCCAGCGCATGCATGTCCGCGCGTCCGGCGATTGCCTGCTCCAGCGCATCCCTGCGTCGCCCCGCGACGATCACCCGGTTGCCTTGATCATGGAAACGCTGCGCCAGTGCCGCGCCGATGCCGGAGCCACCGCCCGTGATCAGGATCGTGTTGCCACTCTGCTTCATCGCCATGCTCCATATTGTTTGAAGCGCCGATGTAGCGTGCTACGCACCATCGGTAAGAAGGCACCAAAAAGATTTATACTTACCCAAAAGAGAGTGAATGATGGCCAATCTGCCATTCGATGAAACCACGATCCGCCGTCACCGCGATATTGCCGGGCGCACGCCGCCTGATGACTGCGATCCGCGCGTCGAGGCGCTGGTGCACGACCTGATCGGCCGCGTGGCGGACAAATGGACCATGATCATTCTGGAAGTGCTGCACGATCATGGCGAACTGCGTTTCACGCAACTTGGGCGGAAAGTGCCCGGCATCAGCCAGAAGATGCTGACGCAGACCCTGCGCCAGATGGAGCGCGACGGCATGGTCACGCGCACCGTCCACCCCGTGGTCCCGCCCCATGTCGACTACCGCCTCACCCCGCTGGGCGCGAGCCTTGGCGCAGCCTTTTGTGGGGTATGGATCTGGGCGGAGGATAATCTGGCAAGAGTGGAGGAAGCGCGGGCCGCATTCGACGCGCGGTGATCGCGCACTGCCTCTTGCCTCATGCCGCCATCTGCGCTTGACCGGCATCCATGCAAGACGACATCCGCAATATCGTGATCCTGACGGGCGCCGGCATATCGGCGGAATCTGGCCTCGCCACCTTCCGCGGCCCGGACGGTCTGTGGGAGGGGCATCGGGTCGAGGATGTCTGCACGCCGGAGGCGCTGCGCCGCGACGCTGACCTCGTCCACCGCTTCTATGACGAACGTCGCGCAAAGCTGGCCGAAGTGTCCCCCAATCCGGCCCATCATGCGCTCGCGGCGCTCGACCGCGCGTGGCACGGCGATCTGTTGATCGTCACCCAGAATGTGGATGACCTGCATGAGCGCGCAGGCGCGAAACGCATGCTGCACATGCACGGCGAACTCATGTCCGCCCTGTGCGCCGCCTGCGGAAGGGCCACGCCATGGTCCGCCTCCCTGCCGCCTGCTTCGGTCTGCGACGGCTGCGGCAAGCCTGCCCTCCGCCCCGACATCGTCTTCTTCGGCGAGATGCCGTACGAAATGGATCGCATCGATGCGGCCTTGCGCGATGCCGATCTGTTCGTGTCGATCGGCACATCCGGCGCCGTCTATCCGGCCGCCGGCTTCGTCCAGACCGCGCGCCACGTCGGCGCACGCACGCTGGAACTCAATCTCGATCCGTCGGCCGGAAGCATCTACTTCCACGAAACGCGCCTTGGCCCGGCCAGCGCACTGGTGCCGGCATTCGTCGCGGACCTGCTGGGTTAGAGCCAACCGACATTCAGCCCACCCACACCCGTCGTTCCACGCCGACCGCGTCCAGAAACGCTTCATCATGGCTCACGACCAGCAGTGCGCCGTCATAGGCGCGCAGCCCCGCCTCAACCGCGGCGATCGAATCCAGATCGAGATGGTTGGTCGGCTCATCCAGGATCAGGAATGGCGGCGGCGCAGGCCCGCCCAGAACCGTGGCCAGCGCCGCCCGCAGCACCTGCCCACCACTCAAATCCCCCACCGTCCGCAATGCCGCATCGGCGCGAAACTGAAACCGCGCGAGCGCCGCCCGACAATCATTCTCGGTAAGGCCGGGGTGAAAAGCACGGAAATTCTCCGCGACCGATAGCGCCCGGTTCAGCAGCGCGGCCGTCTGATCCAGCATGGCAAAGGGCACGGCGCATCGCACGGCGCCGGACACAGGCGTGATCGCACCCGCGATGAGTCGTAACAGCGTCGTCTTGCCCGCACCGTTGCGCCCGATCAGCGCCACCCGCTCCGGCCCGGAAATTGTGAGCGACAGCTTCTCGATCACGGGATGCGCCGGGTCATGACCGCCTGTCACCTGATCCAGTTGCAGGACCATGCGTCCCGCGGGCAGGCCGGTCGACGGCAGGGATACGGCCATTCGCTCCAGTATCTCGATCTGCCCGCGCGCGATCTGCGCCCTTTCCGCGGCGTCCGATTGCTGCCGATCCGCCAGACGCGCCGCATCTCCGCCACTATTCTGCGCCCGCTCCCGGCGTGCGCCGATCAGGATGCGGGGCATGTCGCCGCGCGCGCCCTTGGCCGCGCCACGTGCATCCCGGCGTTGCTTGCGTTCGACCGCCTGTTGCGCGCGCCGCGCGGTTTCCCTGATCTGTCGCTCCGCGACCGCCAGATCATGATGCGCCGCATCCAGTTCCAGCGCCTTGCGCGCCCGATAGGCGCTCCAGTTGCCGCCATAGCGTGTCGCGCCAAGGCTGGTCAGTTCGACAATGGCATCCATGGTTTCCAGCAACGCGCGGTCGTGGCTGACGACAATTGCCCCGCCGCGCCATTCGCCCAGAATGTCCAGCACCGCGGCGCGCCCTTCGGCATCCAGATTGTTGGTCGGCTCGTCCAGCAGCAGAAAGTCGGGCCGGGCAAACAGCGCCCCCGCCAGTGCCGCACGCGTCCGCTGCCCGCCCGACAATGTGGCCAGTTGCGTGTCCGGGCCGGCATCAAGCCCAACCTTCGCCAGCGCGGCCAGCATCCGCGCCTCCAGCGTCCAGTCCGCTTGCGCCAGCGCATCCAGATCGGCCTCGCCCGCTTCGGCCCGCCGCAGCAGCGCCAGCCCCTCGGCCACGCCGAAAAGATCCACGATCGTCTCATCGGGTCCGGCCTGCACCGTCTGGCGCAGTACGGCGATCGTACCGTCTGTCGTGACCGTGCCGGACGTTGGGCGCATGTCCCCACACAACAGGCGCAGCAGCGTCGTCTTGCCAGCGCCGTTGCGCCCGACAATGCCGGTGCGTTCGCGCGCCAGGCTGAGGTTCAGGTCTGAAAGGACGGTCCGCCCGTCAGGCGTGGACCAATGGATTCCGGAAAGCGTAATCGAAGCAGGCATGATGGATTTCCCCGGCGGCAAGGCAGTGCGGCGTTGCTGTCAGAGTGAAATCCATGGCGCGCGGGGCTCCCGATCAGTGAGGGACGCTCTATAGCTCTCGGCAATCCGGTACTCAAGCGCACCCATTCCTGATCCAGATCAAGCTTTGATCCCAGCGCCCGGCTCCGCCTGTCCCAAAATGGGACTTGCCTCAAAAAACCCCGCTGGACCGAGGGTTTAGCGCGGTTAATCGCGTCTTAACGCCCGAACAGGGGGCGGTGGGTCTGCATGTGCAACCAGTCGATGAGGGGTACCATAACCTATGAAGGTGAAGAGCAGAATTTTGGCTGTCGGCAGCGCGCTGGCGATGGCGTCCTTTGCAACGGCCGCCGACGCCGCCGTATTGATCGAAGGCTATGGCCAGTGGCTATATACCGCCGGCACGGATCTGGCCCAGTCGAACACCCGCTTCGCCTTTTCGTTCGAGGTGCCCAATCCGCTGGATAGCAATCCGACGTCGGCCATATCGAACTTCAAATATTCGCTGGGCGGCGAGGCGATCAGCCTTCCCTCGCCCACGAGCGTGCTCTTCTACCCGAGTGATGATGGCGGCCTGTTCGATCTGAGCTTCGGCGCATCGATCCCGACGATCATCTTCGAGGGCAGCGGCGTCGGCAATTCCGACATCGGCAGCACCGGCGTCTTCACGCCCGGCGACTTTTCCGGCTTCACGGTGCGGTTCGGTGAATTCGGCCCGACGCTCCTGTCCGAATCCGAAGTCGTCAATCCTTACGGCTTCGGCCTCGGCTTTCTGACCGTCAGCTCCGTTGCCGCCGTCCCGGAACCGGCGACCTGGGTCATGATGGGTCTGGGCTTCGGTCTGGTCGGTGCTGGCCTGCGTCGCCAGCGCGTGCGCAAGACGACCGTCGCCTTCGCGTAACGCTACAAGTTGCTCCCAAGGCAGAAGCCGCCGGTCGCAAGGCCGGCGGCTTTTTTACGGGGCCGCTATTCCTTGTCGATCAGGCTGTGCGCCTTGCTGTCCTTCATCCACAGATAGGCGACCAGCGACACACCGATCATGCCGGTGACATACCAGTAAAACATCGGCTCCTGCCCGCGCGACTTCAGGAACAGCCCCACCGATTCAGCCGTACCTCCGAACATCGCATTGGCGATGGCATAGGGCAGCGCCACGCCCAGCGCGCGGATATGTGCCGGGAACAGTTCCGCCTTCACCACCGCATTGATCGCCGTATAGCCGCTGACGATGGTCAGCGCCGCCATCACCAGCAGGAATGCATGGAACGGCGTTCCAGCGGTCTCCAGCGCGCGGAAGATCGGCACCGTGCACAATACGCCCAGCACGCCGAACCCGACCATCAGCGGCTTGCGCCCGACGATATCGGAGAGCGCCCCCACCAGCGGCTGCATCGCCATATAGAGGAACAGTGCGATCGCCATGATCCACGTCGCCGTTTCGCGGCTGAACCCGGTCGTGTTCACCAGGAATTTCTGCATGTAGATGCTGTAGGTGTAGAAGGCGAGCGTGCCCCCGGCGGTCAGCGCGATCACCAGCGCCGCCTGCCCCGGATAATGGCGGAACAGCGAGAAGGCGCTGGATTTGGGCGCGTCGCTCTCCTGCGCCTTCGCGAAGCTCTCCGTCTCCATCAGCCGCCGCCGCAGATAAAGCACCGTCACCGCCAGCACGCCGCCGATCACGAACGGGATGCGCCAGCCCCAGCTCTCCAACGCCGCGTCGCTCATCGTCGCCTGCAACACCAGCTGCACCGCCAGCGCCACCTGCTGCCCCATGATCAGCGTCACATACTGAAAGCTGGAGAAGAAGCCGCGATGCCGGCTGCTCGCCATTTCAGAGAGATAAGTGGCGCTCGCGCCATATTCGCCGCCGATCGACAGC
>Ga0209066_10007978_pt1 | contig 10358 bp, 10 predicted proteins | sample All_14_2_FD_187198 | JGI IMG/M metagenome (GOLD analysis project Ga0209066, IMG submission 187198) | Freshwater microbial communities in response to fracking from Pennsylvania, USA - Allegheny Zone_MetaG_DW_15 (SPAdes) (version 2) ... | reverse complement strand
ACGGCCGCCAAGCTGTTCGGCGGTCATGCCGAAGGCGTCGCGAATTGCCCGGATCCAGCCTCGCGCCGGCCGCGTGGAATTGAGCGTCCGATAGGGCGCCAGCACGCGGTCGAGCGAGCGACGGGCCTCGGCGGAAGATTTACGACGGTCCATGATATGCCCTACAGGCTATTTTAGACGAACAACAAACACCCTATAGGCTATATACTAGCGAACCGTCTATAGCTCACGGGCCATATACTGCGGGGCACGATGATTTGAAATCGATCATCGATGATCCTTGCGCAGGGTGACCAAGACCCGCTCGACGAACACCTCAGCGACCTCGGCCGCCTGAAGGATGGCGGTCATGTACTCCCGTTTGATCCGGTCTGCGGCGATCCCGCTCGACGTCGACAGGGTCAAGAGCCCGTCCTCGATGCCGTGGAAGCCGACCTTTCCGAACCAGCTGCCATAGGCCCCCTCGCGCACGATGGCGCGGAGCGCCGTAGCGATGGCCTGCCAGGTCGGATCGTCGGTCCCCGGCGCGGCCATCAGGGCCACCGGCGGGGCGACTTCAGGCGGCGGGATTTCCCCCTTAACCCGCATGATCCGGGCGAGGTTCAGGCGCAGATCGGGCGCGCCCTGGGCGGTTCGGGTGACCATCCAGCCGAAGTATTTGCAAGGGCTCTGGATGGCCGGGTCTTCCAGCGCGATGGCCAGCATCGCGATCACTCGTGGCCCGTGGCGGGCCCAGCCCCAGCCGACCGACAGGGCGTTGTTGCGCTCGATCTCAGGAAGCCAGGTTTCCGCCGCCGCGGCGATCCGGGCGACATCCGCAGGCCCCGCGCTGGCCGGGTCGGCGAGGATATGATCCCCCACCAGCGCGGCGAGCCTTGGACAGACCTGGACGGCGGCCCTAAGCTCCTGGCGCACCATTTCCGCCGCCGCGGAGGGTGCAGATTGAGCGCCGCTCAAGCCGCTTGCTCCCTCCGGAGAGCAATTGGCGCTGGACGTTCCGTTGCGGTGGTGCTGGATCGAGTATTCGTTGCGTTTGCCGTTCGCGGGAGGCGTAGCCGGACGCGCGAAGGAGGAACTTCGCGGCGAAGGCGCGTCCTTATTCTGTACAGAGGAACTGTCGTTCTTATGGGACTGTTCTAGGCGCCGAGATATAGGCGCCTGGGCGGCATATCTCTGCGTAAACACGACGGGCTCAAGATACTGGGCTCGGCGAGCTTGCGCCGCCTCGCGGAACGCGGCGTCAGCGGCCTCCATTTCGTCCAGGCGCGCCACCAGTGGCGCCAGGTCATAGGCTTCGACGCCGGCCGGGCGGTTGGCGCGATTGTAGTCGCGGACCATGTAGCCGGCCGCCTCCAGGCCGCGCCGGTTGGCCCGCGCCGTGCTCTCGCTACAGCCGAGGTAGTCGGCGATCAGCGCCGTGCTCGGCCACACGCAGGCGACGTCCTTCTCCAGGCGGTCCTGATTGAGGTGCTCGACATAGAGCAACAGGGTCATCCGCTGCTGGATGGTGAGCGTGGGCGTGCCCTTCAGCACGGCCGCGGCGATGCGCGCGATGCTTTCGCCCGGGCTCCAACGCCAGGCGCGAGCCTGCTCGCAGACCGCGTCGAAGTTGGGGGCTCGCTTGGCGAATCCTGGTCGCCAGTCGTCCTCGGATAATGCGGTTTGCATGTCGTCCCTTCGTGCTGGGACGAGGCCGCTTCGACGGTGCGAAACCGGCAGGCAGGAGACAACAGGTCTCCTATTCGGGCCTTGACGACGCAAAAAGCGCCTTCTAGGTTGGTCCCGATCAACAAGCCGCTCTGACACGGCATCCTGCGATTTCCGAAAGCCTCCAGCTCCAACTGGGGGCTTTCGCCGTTTTGGGGTCTCGTCTAGGTCAAGGTGAAGTCCTCATGGGAGACCAAGCGCGCGCAGAGGATCTGGCGCGCGACTCAGTCGGGCTCAGCGTTCAGTGAGTCTGGGCGAAGCTGAAGGCTTGGAATTGCACCATTTCGACCAAAAAGGGCCGATTCGGGCGGTTGACGGATATTCAGAAACGAGTCCCTGGCTACCGACTCAGGGATCTACCGCTTGTGGTCAGTGGGCTTCCTAAGGCCAGCCGTGGTAGATCGACACCGTCGATCGGCGCGGAGCGCACCGCCACTACGCACTGCTGAGCGGGTTCGCCTTGCGCCACGCCTGGAAGCCTCGATCCGACTCCATGAACGTCGACAGGATGTGAGGCACAAGCTGTTCGAGCGCGATGTCCTGGGCGTTGCTCTGGGCGTAGGCGCGCTGATAGTCGACCAGATCGACGGCGAGCTTGCCGCGCAACCGCAGGCGCAGGTCCGTCACCTTCTCCTCGAGGTCGATCTTAGCCAAGGACAGGGTAGGCTTGGTGGGTCGCGTCATGGACGTCTCCTTTGTTGGACTGAAGGAAGCGGTCGATCGCCGCGAAGGCGAAGTCCGTCAGCTTGAGATTGAGACCGTCGGTGTGCCGGCGAATGCGCAGGCAAAGCGGCCGGGACAGGCGCACCGACACCCGGTCCTTGGCGCCGCGCACAGCTGGGAAAGCGATCTCGACGCCGCTCTCCAACGCCTCCACCAATTCTCGAAACGCGCGCTCATAAATGAGCCGCACACAGCCACGAGGATTCTTGCGCGTATTCAGTCGTTCGGCGGCCGACACCATGTCCTGGTGCAGGCCTTCGGACAGGAACAGTCCGAGCTTCTCTGCGGTCTGGGTCACTGGAACTCTCTACTTACTGGTAGGGGGCGAGGATCATGTCCTTGTTGACGATGACCTGGAGGGGCCAGCCCGCGCGCACGGTGATCGTGGCCTGGCGGTTCAGATCACGCTCAGTGATCCTTTGACCGGTCAGCTGGGCCTGATTGGAAAGGCCGCTGGCGGCGCTATTGACCACCAGGCCGCCGGAGCTCCGGGCACCGGCGTCCTGGGCGGACGCCGCGCCTATGCTGAAGATCGTTGAAAGCAGGATGCCGCGCGCGAGCTGGCCGAAGTGCCCGTCCGTGCGGTCGCCAAGGCCGCTGGCCCCGGCCAGGTCGGCCCCGGTCATCGAGCCGATATTGATCGACCGGCCGTCGGGCATGACGATCCGGTTCCAGGCGATCAAAGCCCGCTCCTGACCGTAGGCGACCTGGCTGTCGTACTGACCGATCAGCCGGGCGCCCTGCGGGATCAGCACGACGCGCCCGGTGACGTGATCGTAGACCGGCCGGGTCACCTGGGCGATCACCTCGCCCGGCAGATCGGAGTTGATCGCTGTGATGAGAGCGGCCGAGATCAGGGTTCCCGCCTTCACCTCCCACGGACTGAGCGGCGGCAGCAGCGGATTGGCCAGGTAGTCTTCAGAGCGGGAGCCGGCCAGAAACTGGCGCTTGGCGCCCTGGCCATTCTGCGGCTGCACCTCCGCCGACCGCTCGGCCGTCGGGGCGGCCCTGCCGGGGAACGCCGCCAATCCCGCCGCGGGCGCGGCTACATCTCTATCGGCCACCTGCACCGGCTGTCCGCCGAAGAAGGGACCGGCGGCGCGCGCCGCACGGGCCTGATCGCGAGCCTCCTGAACGGCGGGGTTCACCGGCGGCGAAAGAGGATCGGTAGCGACGCCGGCCGCCGGCTGTCCCGCGATGTCCCCACCGGGCGGGGGCAGGGTGGCCATGCCAGGCGCGGAGGCCTGCAGGCTCGGATCGCCGTACCCCTGCGCGAAGCGGTTGGCGATCTCGGGACGTTGCGGCGTCTGGGTATCGGCCGCCGCTTGCGGATCCTGATCCTTGGCCGCCCGCGTGTGGGAACCGCCAAAGCCGAGATAGAATCCCAAGGCCACGACGCTCGCCAACGCGGCGGAGCCGGCCAGCAGATATTTGCGATTCCACCGGGTAACAGGCGGACGGGGACCAGTCAGCACGCTGGCCGGCGAGACCTTGCGCTCCGGCGCGGCCATCGGTCCAACGCCCTCGGAGGGCGGATCGGGAGGCAGATGGCTCATCTCAGTGCGCCCCGCCGGTGCGGGATATCCGCACCACGACCTGGCGGCCCTCGCCGAGCCGCAGTTCGGCGACATCGATCATCCGGTCGACGACGTAGTAGCCGTTGGCGAACCGGTAGTTGACCAGCTCGGCCTGCTTGTTCGGACCGATCAGGAAGAGCGGCGGCGCCTCCGTGGCCGCAAGGTCGGCGGGAAACTGGATGTAGGTCTTCAGGCCATCATCAAAGACTCGCAGCGGCTGCCAGCGAGGACCACGCCGGGCTCCGATCGGTTGGATCCGATAGGCGAAGTTCAGGCGATCGATGGCGATGCTGCTGGCCACGACCGCCTGGTCGGCCGCCGCGCGAGCCGCCTGCGCGTCGCGCATCTCCTCCTGCGGATAATTCCAGCTGATCACGCTCGTATAGGTCTCGCCCTCATGGCTGACCGCTTCGAGCAGATAGGACCGCTGGTCCGTGGTCAGGATGATGTTGGTCCGCAGGCCGCCACGGATCGGCTTGACGAAGACGATGACCTGCTGGCCGGCCCCGGCGCCCTGGACCGTTTCGCCGAGCACCCATCGCACCGTGTCACCGGCCGCCTTGGAGATCAGCTTCTCGCCAGGCCGAAGGGTGATCGCGGTCAGAAACCGCGGGCTGGTGTGGACCACATAGAGCCGCCCCGGCTCGAAGTCGTAATAGAGCGCGGCGTTGAGGTAAGCCCCGGCCGAGGGAATCGACCGCGCATCGTCATTGCCCGCCTGAACGGTCCGCAGAACCGGCGAAGCCTGGGTCGCGCGGCGCACGGGCCGCCGGCGGGGCGTCTGAACCGGCACGGCCGTGGCGGCTGCTCGGGGCGCCGCGGACGGCGGAACGGCCCGCGCGGGCGCAGGCTGAATCTGAGCAGAGAGGTCGGAACTGCCCGCGAGGGCGAGCCCGATGGCGAGGCTGGTGGCGCCGCAGGCCCGGAGGAAGGTGTGTGTCATGACTAAAGCTCCCGGCTCCACTGAAACGAGGTGATGTAGATGCCGAGGGGGTTGGCCCGGAGTTCGGCCTCGTTCTTCGGCGCGTTGATCTTGGCGGTGAACAGGCCCGTCCAGTTCTCGGTAGCGCGGGTGGCGCCCTGGTCGAAGGTCGTCTCCCGCCATTGCACCTGGTAGGTGTTGGGACTGCGGGCGAGGACGGAGACGATCTCGACGCTGACCGCCTGAGCCCCGGCGTTGGCGAAGGGGTCGTGGGTCTTGGCGTAGTCGTTGAGCTGACCAATGGCGGAGCCTGCCACGAACCGATAGGCGGCGGTCCAGTTGTCCCGGATGACGATCGCGTCGATGCTTTTGGAGCGGGTCCGCGTCACCCAGTCGGCCAGGAAGTAGCCGGTCTCCGCCGTCGATGGATTGTAGCTTTGCCCGGCGACCTCGATGCGACCCGGCCTGCCGTACTTGTCGATCGGAACCACGAAGGTGGCGATGTTGGTGTTGCTGGCCTGGTAGATGAACCCGCCAAGCGACAGGGCCGCCAGGCCCAGTGAGCAGAAGGCCGCGAGCCGCCAGTTCTTCGCCTGCGCGACGGCCGAGCCGATGCGATTGTCCCACTCCTGCGCGGCGCGCTGATAGGGGCTCTCGACCGGCGCGGAGCTGCCGTAACGGTCTTGCGGTCTCCTGAAGGCGTTCAACATGGCGGTTCTCCAGGGGCTCTAGGACTTGGGTTCATCGTCGGGACGGATCGGCGAGGCCGACATCCCGGGGCTGTTCGCGTCACCGCTGGCGGCCGCGGTCGCGGTGCTTGTGCGCGCCGCCGAGCCCAAACCGCCCCGGCGGGTCCGGGCTCGCGCGACGATCGGCGATGTAGAGTCGGCGTCACCTGCAGAGGCTTCCGCCTTGGATGCCGACGGGCCGCTCGAATCCTGCGCGGGCGCGCTGCGGCTGGTAGAGGCCGGGCTTGGAGTGGAAGCCGGCCCTTGGCTGGGAGACAGGCTCGGGCCGCCGCCGCCAGGGGCTCCTCCACCTGACGACAGGCCGCCAGACGCGGCACGCGCTGCGGCCACCTTCGCGCCGCCTGCCGCTGCGCCTTGCGCGATGGCGCCTCCAGCCATACGAGCCGCGAGGCCGACGCCGGCTACGCCGGCAGCGACACCGGCCGCGCCCATCAGGGCGCTGCCGGCGTTGAGCTGCGGGCCGCCGCTGATCAGCGCACCGGCGATGGCGGGGATCTTCAGCGCCAGCATCACCATGACGACAGCCCCGAGGAGCAGCCCGACGTCCTCGTAGATGTCCGGATCTGCTGACACCGTGTAGCCGTCGAAAATTGTCGTCCCGATGGAGATCACGATGGCCAGCGCCATCAGCTTGATGCCGACTGAGACGACGTAGCCAATGGCTCTTTCAGACAGGAAGGAGGTCTGGGTCAGAATGCCGAACGGGACCGTCACAAAAGCGATCAGTGTAACGATGTGAAATTCGATGACGACGACCGTGACCTCGATCGCCAGGATCACGAACGCGATGAGCACGCCGATGCAGGCGATCAAGGCCATCAGCACGACGTCGATATGCGCGAAAAATTCCACCGGCCCCGGTGCAACCCGGTGGATGTAGTCGAAGAGCCCGATGCAAATCTCGATACCCTTCATGACGATCTTGGATGGTGAGTTCAGGAAGTCGCCGAGGCTCATGGCGCCGCCCCCGGCCTCGAGGCCGAGGCTGGCGAAGCCCTCCACGACCGTCTGGCTGAGGCTATGCCACTGGGTCACCAGCCAGGTGAAAAAGCCGATCAACAAGACCTTCCGAACCAAGGCGGCGAGGACGTTTTGATTCTCGTCGATCGCCCACAGGATCGCTGTCGTGACGATGCTAATCACCACGAGGGTCGCTAGAACCGACTGGACGTCCCCAGAGATCAGCCCAAAGCCACTATCGACCTGTGACCGAAAGTTATTCAGGAAGACGTCCAGGCCGGCGGGGCTAGCTGTGCTCATCGTCTGCTTCCGCGCTCCTAAAGATGGCCAGGGTTGCGAACGCCGGGCGCGGTCGGCGGAGCCCCGTGGAACACCCGCTCGTGCTCGGCGTCCGCGTCCGCTTGGAGGGCATTGACGCAATTGGGCGTCTCACCCAGGCGCCCCGGATCGTTTCGGCAGGCAGCCAGGGCTTGCCCGCGCTCCTGGGGATGTGCGGCGAAGTACGCCTTGTCGTGGGCCGGGACGGGCCGACTACAGGCGGAGAGACCGAGGGTCGCGAGCCCCACGAGGATCAAGATGCGGCGCATCAAAGGTGGTCCGAATTCTTGACGCCGATGGCGGCCGGAGGGGCGCCGTGAAAGACACGCTCATGTTCGGCATCCCCGGCAGCTCTCGCTGCCTGGGCCTGGGCCTCGGCGGTCTGCTGAGCCCGCCCCTGAGTGATCAGGATGGTCTGGAGCTGGGTGAGCTGGGTGCTGAGGCTGGCCAGCAACTGATTGGTCGCCTGGATGGCCGCCGTCTGCCCGGCGGCGTTCTGGGAAGCAGCGACCGCCGCGTTTACGGCCCCGGCGGTCGTCGGCTGCGAGCGAACGATCAGGTTCTGAGTCGCCATCGCCTCCTGGAGAGTCTGGCGGCTATTGGCCTGCCATCCGGCCAGCGCCTGCCGCGTCTGAGCAAAGCTCATCCCCTTCAGGTCGGTCGGATAGGCCTGCTGAAACTGCTGGGCGAGGTTCTGGCCCTGGTAGCCGATGCCCTGCGCGGTTTGGAGAAGCTGCGTCGCCTCCGATGCGATCTGTTGCAGCGGGCCTGTGACGTCGACGCCAAGCTTCTGCAGCATGGCCGCCTGGCTGGCGACCTGCTGCTGAAGTTGCGTGATCATCTGGAGCTGTTGCTCCACCTGCTTGATGGCCTGGACGATCGCCTGCGGATCGATGACAGCGATCTGCGCCTGCGCCGGCGGCGGCGCGGTCGTGCTGAGACCGAGACTGAGGACCGCGACAACGGCGGTAGTGGCGACGAGCCTACGCATGGCGAGAGTCCTCCGAGGGGGGTGGGGAAGGGGAAGTGACCAGCGGTCCTGCGGCGTCCGCGCGCTCGAAGAGCGGCTCGGTCAGCGCGCGGAACAGGGCCGCGGCGCCGAACAGCACAATCCCGAACACGAGCAGGAAGAAGTTGTGGTGCAACGGCGTCGCGAAGATCGCGACGAAGCCGGGCGCGCACAGGGCCAGGAACAATAGCCGCCGACGCCGGCGTGTCCGGGTCCAGCGCGCCGGCGCCCGAGACGCAAGACCCGCGAAGGCGTTGATCCAGGGGGCGACGTGAGGCTGGCGGCCAGGATGGGCCTCGGTCGTTTCATCGGGTTGGCGAAACATGGTCATGCGACCCTCGCCTCGACGAGTTGGTCGCTGAGGTATTTCGCGACGTCCGGGTGTCCGACCGCCGCGAAGTAGGCCGGCGCAAACCCGGCCCGCCCGTGCTCCTCAAGGAGCGCCGTCATGAGCTGCTGATCGCCAGGCGAAGAGGCGCCCACGGTCGCTAGGGCCAGGGGTCCAAGACCCAGCTCGAACAGCCGGTTGCCGGTGCTCGACTGATAGTAATATTCCCGCTTGGGCGTGGCATTGGCGATGATCCTGACCTGCTGCGCGTTCAGGCCAAACGCCTCGTAGAGCGCCAGGATCTGTGGCGTCTGGGCGTCGGGGTTGGGCAGGAAGACCCGGGTCGGGCAGTTCTCGATGAGCGCCGGCGCGATCGAGGAGTTGGCGATGTCGGCCAGGCTCTGGGTAGCGAAGACCACGGCGACGTTGAACTTGCGCAGCGTCTTCAGCCACTCGCGAATCTTCGCGGCGAAGGCTCCCCGATCCAGGAAGAGCCAGGCCTCATCGAGGACCAGCAATGTCGGCCGGCCGTCGAACCGCTTCTCCAAGCTGCGGAAAATGTAGGTGAGGACTGGAGCCAGCGCGGCCTTACTGGCCATCAAATCCGACATCTCGAAGGTCTGCCAACGGGCGTCCGACGAGAGGTTTTGCTGGGCGTCGAGGAGATGGCCGTGCGGCCCGCTAAGGGTGAAGGGCGCCAAGGCCGCTTTCACTGTGTGATCCTGGATTGTCGCCGCCAGCAGCGTCAGGGTGCGCTGTTCGCGGGGGCCGGCCGCGAGGTTCTTGATCGCGCCCCAGATCTCTTCCTTTACCGGCGGCGTGATCTCCACGCCCTCGGCACCGACCAGATCCTGTACCCACTCCTGCGCCCAGGCGCGGTCCTCGGCGCCGTCGATCTCAGCCAGCGGCTGGAAGGCGATCTCGCCCTGGTCGCCGCCCAGGTGGAAGAACTGCCCGCCGGTGAGCAGCGTGGCCGCGCGCGAACTGGCGCCCTTGTCGAAGAAGAACACCTGGGCCTCGGGGTAGCGGAGCCACTGGGTGGCGATCGTATTGAGCAGCACCGATTTGCCGGCGCCGGTCGGGCCCACCACCATCGTGTGGCCGACATCCCCTTGGTGGAGGTCGAAACGGAACGGCGTCGATCCAGCGGTTCGCGTGACCATGAGGGGCGGCTGGCTGCCGGGATGGCCGCGCTTGGCGCACTCGGCGGTGAGGTGTTCATTGCGCGTCGGGCCGGGCCAGATGGCCGACATCGGCATCATGTCGCAAAGGTTCAGGGAGGAGACGAACGGACGCCGCAAGTCGGCATAGGCTTGCCCCGGCAGGCTTCCGAGCCAGGCCTCGACCGCGTTGATATCCTCGACCTTGCAGACGAAGCCCACCCTGTTGATGGCGCCTTCCACCTCACGGACCCGGTCGGCAAGCCGGTCAGGGTCGCGGTCCATCAGAGTGACCGTCGGGGTGAAGTAGCCGATGGAGGCATAGTCGCCGCCGAGGATTGCCAAGGCGGCGTCGGCGTCGTCCGTTTTGGCGGCCGCGTCTGGGTCTTCCAGTTGGGAAGGCTCGTGGGTGATGGCCTCCTTGAGCAGGGCCATGACCCCCTTACGCTTGGCGAACCAGCGCTTGCGCAGCGTGGTCACGGCCCGCCGGGCGTCTTCCTTGTCGAGCGGCAGATAGCGGCACACCCAGCGATAGCCGACGCCCAGCTCGTTGAGGCGGTCGAGCAGTCCGGGGGACGAAGTCGTCGGGTAGGCGCGCACGGAAATCGTGCGGATGAAGCTCTTCCCGAGCCTGGGAAAAAGCCCGCCCTGGAAGTCATCGTCGGTGAGGAAGGCATCGAGATAGGCAGGCGTTTCGGGGGTGCGGACGTAGTGGGGCTTGGTCGAAACGCACCCGTGCAAATAGGTGAGCGTCTCATCGTCCGAGAGCTCCCGCACGCGGGGCATGATGGCGGTCAGGATATCGACGACCTGGCGAACCGTGCCGAGGAAGTCATTGAGGGCCGCGCGATACATCCCCGCGGCGCCGCGGCCCGATGGCGCGTTCTCCAGCAGGAGGCTTTCGG
>Ga0209066_10007975_pt1 | contig 10361 bp, 11 predicted proteins | sample All_14_2_FD_187198 | JGI IMG/M metagenome (GOLD analysis project Ga0209066, IMG submission 187198) | Freshwater microbial communities in response to fracking from Pennsylvania, USA - Allegheny Zone_MetaG_DW_15 (SPAdes) (version 2) ... | reverse complement strand
TGCCGACGCTCGACCGGCTGTTCGCGCCGGGGCCGCAGACGGTTCGCGGTGACGCGAACGGTCTGCTGGTGGGTCACGACGCGATCCGGGCATACCGGCAGGGACGCGGCGGCGCCCCGCGCCGGCGGGTGCTCAGCGTGCAGGTACACATAGTGGACGACGACTCGGCACTCGTGATCGCGGTAACGCAACCGACCTCCGGCGGTCGCGGCCAGCAGACGCAACTCTGGGCGCGCGGCCCGATGGGGTGGGTAGTGCGGGCGGCACATGTCTCGCTGCCGAGCCCGGCGATCGCGACATCCACCTGGCGCATCGTCGGCTCGCCCTTGGTCGCGGGTGGGGCCGGCGGAGCGCTCAGTGGGCACAGCGTGGCGGTCAAAGACCTGTTCGCTGTCGCGGGGTATTCGATCGGCGCGGGAGTGCCGCGCTACCTCGCGCAGGCACCGGTGGAGACGGCCAACGCCCCGGCCGTGCAGGCGCTGCTCGACGCCGGCGCGAGCGTCACGGGCATCGCCCAGACCGACGAGTTCGCGTACAGCATCGCCGGCAAGAACCCGCACTACGGAACCCCGCCGAACCCCGCCGTCGTCGGCGGTATACCAGGTGGCTCATCGAGCGGCCCGGCCTCGGCGGTCGCCAGCGGCCAGGCGACTGTCGGGCTCGGCACCGACACTGGAGGCTCGATCCGGGTGCCCGCCTCGTACACCGGACTCTGGGGACTGCGCACGACTCACGGCTCGGTCGACACCACCGGGCTCCTGCCGCTCGCACCCAGCTTCGACACCGTCGGCTGGCTCACCCGCGATGCCGAGAGTCTGCGCGCGGTGGCCCAGGTGATGTTGCCGACGGGCCAGCGCGAGGTCGGACCGCGCTATGCGGTCGCGCCGCTCATCGCCGAGCCCGAAGTGGCCGACGCGATGGTCGAGCTCACCGAGACGATCGGAGCGGATGTCGTCGAGCTCGGCGACATCGACCACCTCTTCGAGACCTTCCGTATCGTTCAATCAGCCGAGGCGTGGAAGTCGTACGGAGAGTGGGTGACCGCGAACCCTGGCGCACTCGGCGAGGCGATCGCCGGTCGCTTCGAGTTCGCTTCGACGATCACCGCATCGCAGGAGGCTCGCGCCAGGGACGACCTGGCTGCGGCGAGAGAATCGCTCGAGGCGATCCTGGGCGACCGCATCCTTCTCGTGCCCTCTGCATCGTCGGTCGCGCCCTCCACCACAGCCGACGGTGAGCACATCGAGCGCATCCGCGCGGCGACCCTGCGGCTCACCTGCATCGCCGGCATCACCGGGAGACCGGGGCTCAGCGTCCCGCTGTTCGCGATGGAACGCGAGTGGGCAGCTGTCGACCTGCCGGTCGGCCTTTGCCTGGTCGGCCCGCGCGGCAGCGACCTCGCGCTGATCGACCTGGGCGAGAAGCTCGTCGAGGACTACGCCTGAGGGGTCTGCCCGTTCATCGTTGCCGCGCAGCCGTTTTCATCATTCAGGAGTTGCTGGGACAGGAGTGAAGGCCGGGACCGGTGGGAGCGACATCCGCCCCTGCGGCCGCTTGCGTCCCAGAAACTCCTGAATGATGAAAAGAGCGGGAGAGCGGGAGCTCGGCCCCGGGACGGTGGTCGACGGCAGGATGAGGTAATGACACTGCAGGTAGAGCCCTTCCGCGTAGCCGTGGCCGATTCCGTGCTCGACGATCTGCGCACGCGACTGAGAGCGACCCGCTGGCCCGATCCTGCCCCCGGTCCCGCCTGGGGGCAGGGCACCGATCTGGACTATTTGCAGGAGCTGGTTCGCTACTGGGTCGACGAGTTCGACTGGAAGGCGCAGGAGCGCTGGCTGAACGGCTACGAGCATTTCGTCGCCGAGATCGACGACGTGCGCATCCACTTCGTGCATCGCCGGAGCGGCAAACCGCCTCTGGTGCTGACGCACGGCTGGCCGAGCAGCTTCGCCGAACTGCTGGGCCTCTCCGATCGACTCGTCGACGACTTCGACCTGGTGATCCCGTCGCTCCCCGGGTATGGATTCTCCACCCGGCCCGACCGGGTCGGAGTGAACCGCAGTGAGGTGGCGGGCATCTGGCACAGGCTCATGCAGGGACTCGGCTACGAGCGCTACGGAGCGGCCGGCGGGGATTTCGGGGCGGGGGTCGCGACCTACATGGCGCTGACCGCGCCCGAGCGGATGACCGGGATCCACCTCAGCACCGCCGAGCTGGCGCCGTACACCGGCCCGGACAGCCGGCCCCTCTCGGCGGCTGAGCAGGCCTACCGTTCCCAGACCGAGCGATGGGCAGTGACGGAGCGCGGGTACTCGGCGATCCAGTCGAGCAAGCCGCAGACCCTCGGCTACGGCCTCGCGGACTCGCCGGTCGGGCTGGCGGCCTGGCTGGTGGAGAAATGGCGGGCATGGAGCGACAGCGGCGGAGATGTCGACTCCCGGATCGGACGCGACTTCCTGCTCACCACGATCACCCTCTACTGGGTGACCAACTCCATCACCTCATCGATGCGGGACTACGTCGACACCCGGCACCACGAGGCGCCGCTCGGTCTCACCGACTTCGTCGGCGTCCCGACCGCCATGGCGGTCACGGCCAACGAGTTCGTCCCGGAGGGCCAGCCGCCGCGGGAGTGGTTCGAGCGGCTGTACGACCTCCGTCGCTGGACGGTGCTGCCCAGGGGCGGCCACTTCGCCGCCATCGAGGAACCCGACCTCCTCGCGGAGGACATCCGGGCGCACTTCCTCCCTCTGCGGTGATCTGGGCTAGGCGCGCCCGAGCGCGGCAGCGACCCTGGCCGCCTCGCGTCTGCCCTGCTCGCGACCCGCTGCGGCGGTGGCGGGCACGACGCTCTTGTCGAGCGAGTTCTTGCCCTGGGCCGCCTTGGATTCGTCCGACATCGAGACGACCTCGACCACCCGATCCGGCGCGAGTCGCGAGCGCTGGGCCTCGATCCGGCCGAAGCGGCTGAGCGAGGCCGAGCTGGGGGAGAGCGCGATGACCGGTCCTGATCCCGGCGCCAGATCCATGTTCAGCGATGAGCGCATCCCGCCGTCGATGTAGAGGCGACCATCGAGTTCGACCGGCGGCCAGACGAGCGGGATCGCGCAGCTCGCGGCGACAGCATCCACTAGATTCAGGCCGTCGGCTCTGGTGATGACCCTGGCCTCGCCGGTGAGCGCGTCGATGGCCACGACGCGCACGTCGCGGTCCGACCACTCGTGCTGGGGGAGGCGCTGCTCGATCACCGCTCGCCGCTCAGCGATCGGGCCGACCTTCGCCTTGATGGCCATCGCGCCGATCCTCCTGCCTGCAGCCACTGGCGTGCGGGTGAAGAGGTAGGCGCTCAGGTAGCGCAGCAGGGACCCGCCGCTCAGCCCCTTCGAGATCTCGTAGTCCACCCCGGCAAGCTGGCGCTCGTACAGCTCGGCGATGGGCACGCCGCTGCCGACCTGGGCTGCGACGGTCGAACCGGCGCTCGTGCCGAGAATCGTGGCACTCGGATCGAGCAGCACCCCCTCGTCTGCCAAGCCGGCGAGCATGCCGGTCTGCCAGGCGATTCCGGTGAGACCGCCACCGCCGAGCACCCATACCTGTTGCGCTGCACTGGACATGGCTCAAGTATGCGCGAAATCGGAAGGGGGCTCGTTGACGCCGTAACCCTGCTGAAACAATTGTTCCAGTAGGATCGGAGACTGGAACAACTGACTCAAAGGATCACATGACCGCCCAGCCCATCGCCCCGCCCCAGCGACTCTTGATGGGACCGGGTCCGATCAACGCCGACCCGCGCGTTCTCCGCGCCATGTCCGCACAGCTCGTCGGCCAGTACGACCCGGCGATGACCGCATACATGAACGAGACGATGGAGCTGTACCGGGGCGTCTTCCGCACCGCGAACGAGGCGACGCTTCTCGTCGATGGCACCAGCCGTGCTGGAATCGAGGCCGCGCTCGTCTCGCTCCTGTCGCCGGGTGACCGGGTGCTCGTGCCCGTCTTCGGGCGCTTCGGCCACCTGCTCCGCGAGATCGCCGAGCGCAGCGGGGCGGAGGTCCACGTGATCGAGCGCGAGTGGGGCACTGTCTTCACCGCCGCCGAGCTGGAGAAGGCGATCATCGAGGTGAGGCCGAAGCTGGTCGCGATCGTGCACGGCGACACCTCCACCACCGTCGCTCAGCCGCTCGACGAGCTCGGCGCGATCTGCGCGAAGCACGGCGCCCTGCTCTACACCGACGCCACGGCGTCCCTCGGCGGCAACCAGTTCGAGCTGGACGCCTGGGGAGTGGATGTCGCCACCGCCGGCCTGCAGAAGTGCCTGGGCGGCCCGTCTGGCAGCGCCCCGATCAGCCTCTCGGCTGCGGCGGTGCAGGTCATCAACCAGCGCAAAAGCGTGGAGGCGGGCATCCGCTCTGAGGGGGACGCAGTGGCGTCGCACCCGATCCGCTCCAATTACTTCGACCTCAGCCAGATCCTCGACTACTGGGGACCGAAGCGCCTGAACCACCACACCGAGGCGACCAGCATGCTCTACGGGGCACGTGAGTGCGCTCGCCTGCTGGTCGAGGAGGGGTTGCCCGAAGCGTGGGAGCGGCACCGTCTGCACGGCGGCGCGATGGTCGCCGGGCTTACCGGCCTCGGGCTGACCCTCTTCGGCGATCAGTCGGTGCGCATGAACAACGTGGTCGGCGTGCACATCCCCGAGGGCATCGATGGCGACGGCGCCCGCGCCGCGATGCTGAACGACTTCGGAATCGAGATCGGCACCTCCTTCGGTCCGTTGCACGGCAAGGTCTGGCGCATCGGAACTATGGGCTACAACACCCGACGCGACGCTGTGCTCACCACCCTCTCCGCGCTCGAGCAGGTGCTGCGTCGCGGGGGCGTCACGGTTCCGGTGGGCGGCGGGGTCGACGCGGCCCTGGAGTACTACGCATGAGCACAACCACTACCGAAGCGCAGCTGATCATGCAGCGCTGCGACGAGCTGGCCACCTACTCCTCGCGCACCGACGGCATCGAACGGGTCTACCTCTCCTTCGAGCACGCGCGGGTCAACGCGCTCGCAGCGAAGTGGATGTCCGAGGCCGGCATGACCACCTGGCAAGACGCGGCGGGCAACCAGTGCGGTCGCCTCGAAGGGCGGGAGCCCGGCCTGCCCGCGCTGGTGCTGGCCTCGCATCTCGACACCGTCCCCCTCGCCGGGCGGTATGACGGCATCCTCGGCGTGCTCAGCGCGATCGCGGTCGTCGCCAGGCTCAACTCTTCCGAGCTCCCCTTCGCGGTGGAGGTCGTCGCCTTCGGCGACGAGGAGGGCACGCGCTTCGGCACCACCCTGCTCGGCTCCCGCGCCTTCGCCGGCTCATGGAACCGGGACTGGGAGGACCTCACCGACGAGCACGGCATCAGCCTGGGTCAGGCGGCGGAGGACTTCGGCCTCGACGACATCTCCCTCGCCGCGCGCGACCCGGAGAGTCTGGTCGGCTACCTTGAGCTGCACATCGAGCAGGGCCCGCTGCTCGAGAGCGCCGACCGCGCGCTCGGTGTCGTCACCTCGATCGCCGCCGCTCGCCGACTGAGCATCACGCTCACCGGGGAGTCCCGTCACTGCGCCACCCCGTGGGACCTCCGCCACGACGCGCTGCTCGGCGCGAGCGAGGCCATCATGGCCATCGAGCGGATCGCCAAGGCCGAGGGCAGCCCGGCCACCGTCGGCCATATCGCTGTGCTGCCGGACGCCGTGAACGTGATCCCCGGAGAGGCCGAGTTCAGCCTCGACCTGCGGGACGAGACCGAATCGGGGAGGGATGCCACCTGGGAGGTCATCTCCGCCGAGTTGCACCGCATAGCTTCGGCTCGGGGGCTTGGCCTCGACGTGAAGCAGACCCATGTCGCGCCCGAGGTGATCTGCGCGCCCGAGCTGCGGGACGTCATCCGCGCCGGCATCCGCTCCACCGGCGATGCCGAGCCGCTCGAGCTGTTCTCGATCGCCGGTCACGATGCGATGGCTGTTGCCGCGATCACCGATGTGGCGATGATGTTCGTGCGCTGCAAGGGTGGCATCAGCCACCACTCCGACGAGTCGGTGCTGGTCGAAGATGTTGCGCTCGGCATCGACGCCTTCCACGCCGCAGTGCTGGCGAAGGCGGCGCAGTCGTGACCCTGTCACTGGCCGACCGCATCGAGGGCAGCTATCACGAGCTCTCGCCGCAGGAGCAGCGGGCAGCCGATTTCATGCGCGACCACCTCGACGACCTCGCCGTTTACAACGCGACCGAGGTCGCCATGCTCAGCGGGGTCTCCAAGGCGACGATCAGCCGCCTCTACCGCCGCCTCGGCTTCGACAGCGCAGAGCAGTTGCGCGACCACGTGCGCGCGCTGCGGAGCGCAGGCACCCCGCTCGTCACCGGTCCGCCGGCCAGCTTCGCCGAGCACATCGATCAGGAACTCGCCAATCTCCGCTCAGCCCTTACCGGCCTCGACCTGACCCCCGCAGCCTCCCTCATCGCGGCCAGCCGCCGCGTGCTCGTCATCGGCTTTCGCAACAGCTACCCGATGGCCCTGCACCTGCGGCAGCAACTCGCCCAGGCGCGAGACGGCGTGGAGCTCGCCCCCCTGCCCGGCCAGTCGGTGGGCGAGGAACTGGCGTCACTCACGTCAGCGGATGTCGCGGTGCTCATCGGGTTCCGCCGACGCCCGTCACTCTTCCCCGACCTCATCGAGACCCTCGCCGCGAGCCCGGCCCGGACTGTGCTGCTCACCGATGCCGGAGGGCGGCGCTACGTGCCGCTCGTCGACGAGCTCATCGAGTGCCCGGTGGACAGCGTCTCGGCCTTCGACTCCTACGCCGCAGCGGCGAGCGTGGTCAACCTGCTCAGCTCGGCCGTGCTCGGTGCTCGGCTCGGCGAGGGCGGTAGCCGCATCGCCGACATAGGCGGTGCCTACCGCGACCTCGACGAGCTCGAGACGGTCTGAGCGTGGAAACCCTCACCGAAGCTGAACGCGTCCAGCTCATCGAGGAGCTGCATCGGGTGAAGCACGGGTTCGGGCTGGCCTCGGATTTCGACGTGTCGGGTTTCCGCCGCACTCCGAGCTGCGGCGACGAAGTGACAGTCCGCCTCTCCCTCGACGGCGCGCGTATCACGGCGTTCAGCTGGGAAGGCCACGGCTGCACGGTGTCGATGGCTGCGGCATCCGCTCTCGGAGGTCTCGCTGTCGGGGTAGAGGACTTCGCTGCTCTTGCCGAGCGGTACTTCGCGACTGTGGCCGCCGATGGGGTCGCCGACCCCTCGCTCGGTGACGCCGAAGCCTTTGTCGGGGTCGGGCGGTTTCCGCTGCGCGCGGGCTGCGCTTCGCTGGCCTGGCGGGCGACGCTCGAGGCGCTGGAAGGCCCGCTTTCGAAAGACTTGCCCGAGGGCGAGTCACAGGCCTAGGGTCGGTGCTGTACAACACTGTTAGGTGATTCCTGGCGTTTTGCCGATCGGGCGAACCGCAAGTGTGGATATGAGCCACGCGATTTCCTTCTCCCCGAAGGGTTCGCTCAATGCCCATCTGCAATAAATTTCGTCACGCTTCCCGTTGGAATGCGGAAAAAGCTCGAGAAGCAATTGCTAAACGGTCTAGCCCAGGCGCCAAAGCCCCAAGGGGCTACTACCCCTGTCATGACTGCCGAGGTTGGCATCTCACATCACAGGCGGTCACCGGCTCGTGGCGGAGACTGCAACTTCATTCGTACTGAGCGCTGCGCGCCCGCCATTCTCGTGGCCCAGGGGGGGAGTCTCCCGTCGGCTTGTGTCGATTTCGGCTCGCGCCGTTCGACGTGCAGGTGAGAGGGTCGAGAGGCGGCCCTCGAGACCAGGAGAACACGATGCCCAAGTACATGCTGATCATGCGCTCGACCGACGAGGCCTTCGCCGCCTTCGCCGACGCGGACTTCGACGAGATGCTGGAGACGATGGGGCGATTCAACGACGAACTGATCGAGTCGGGCGTGCTGGTCGCGATGGACGGGTTCGAGGACCCGGCCAGCACGGTGGTCGTCGACTTCACCGGAGAGACCCCAGTCGTGACCGATGGGCCGTACGGCGAGACCAAGGAGCTGTTCAACGGCTTCTACGTCATCGACGTACCGACCGTGGACGAGGCCGTGGCCTGGGCCAAGCGCGCCCCGATGACTGCTGGAACGAAGACCGAGATCCGCCGCATCCCCTCGATCGACGAGTTCCCGCAGGACAACGCCTGGGTCCAGCGGGAGCGCGCCTGGCGCGAGGAGCACGGGCAGCTCTAGCTGGCTGGTGGCCCGTCGACGTCACGCCCGTTCCAGAGGTCGGAGCAGTCGATGTGCAGCACGCCATTCTCGATCAGGTACTCGCGGGCCCCGCGGTCGTCGGTGAGGCTCGCGGCGACTCCGGTCCAGTGCTCCTTGGCGATGTACACCGGATGCCCCGGCCGGTCCGCGTAGGTCGCCTGGCGGAGTGGGGCATCCGCTTCGAGCACCCGCGCGAGCACGGCGGCGGGCATGGACGGCAGGTCGACCAGGGTTATCAGCGCGGCGTCGCCGGTGGCGGCATCCAGTCCCTGGCGGAGCGAGGCCGACATGCCGTCGGCCCAGTCGGCGGCGACCATCACGCGCACGTACGGACCCTGCGGGACGAGGTGCAGCGCCTCTTCGGCGCGAGCGCCGAGCACGACGATCACTTCGGTGCAGCCGGCGTCGAGCAGCAGCTCGGTAGCGATGCCGATCCACGGCGTGCCGTGCTCGTCGATCGCGAGGGCCTTGGGCTCGCCCCTGCGGGATCCGGCCCCGGCGGCGAGCACGATTCCGGAGAGCGTGGGTGGGGGCATGGGTAATGTTAGGCAGATGATCGAGCCCACGGAAAGCGACCTGATCGCCTGTCTCGGAGTGCAGCGCTGGGCTGAGGACGTGCTGGCGCTTGGCCCGTACGAGACCGCTGCACAGCTGCTCGAGGTCGCTGCGGAGAAGGCGACGCCGCTGAGTGCTCCCGAAATCGACGAGGCCATCTCGCACCATCCGCGGATTGGCGAGGCGCCAGTGGGCTCCAGCGCGTCGGCCGACTTCAGCCGCAGCGAGCAGGCCGGGCTCGGCGAGGACGACGCGGTGCTCGCCGAGCAGCTCAGGGCAGGCAACGCGGCCTACGAGGAGCGCTTCGGACGCGTCTTCATCATCCGCGCGGCCGGGCGTACCCGCGCCGAGATCCTGGCCGAACTCGAGCGTCGCCTCGAAATCCCGAACGCCTCCGAGCTCGAGATCGTCGGCGAGCAGCTCCGCGAGATCGCCCTGCTCAGGCTCGAGAAGCTGTACGCGGCGGAGCCAGCATGAGTCACGTCACTACCCATGTACTGGATGCCGCGCTCGGCACGCCCGCGCAGGGCGTACCCGTCTCCCTGCACTCCGAGCACGGCGAGATCATCGCGATCGGCATGACCGACGCCGACGGACGAGTGACCGACCTCGGTCCGGACGCGCTCGCCGCCGGGGTCTACACCATCGTCTTCGACACCGGGCTGTACTTCGAACTCGACGGCCGCGAGGGCTTCTACCCGAACGTGACGATCACCTTCACGCTCGCCGACGAAGGCTCGCACTATCACGTGCCGTTGCTGCTCTCGCCGTTCGCGTACTCGACGTATCGCGGCAGCTAGACCCGTCGTGGGCCGCCAGATTGCAGTTCCCGTTCTTTCGGAGCGCCGAGAACGACGAGAAGCGCACAGTCGTGATGGCAGAATCCGCCGTAGAATCGACTCGTGAAGATTCGTCGACTTGGGTTCGTTGCGTTAAGTGTTGCAATCGCCGGACTGCTGGCTGGCTGCACCGGCTCCGACAGCTACGAGCTCTTCGATCGACCCGCGACCACCAAGGATGAATTGCCAGCGCTGTTCGGCGAAGAGTTCGATGAGTACGCCGACTTCGCCTCACGATTCAGCGCATCACATGACGGGGTCGACTACTACGTGCTCCGCGATGAGGATGCACTGCCGGGTGCCATGCTCTATTGCGTCGCTGTCGCGGCCGAGAAGCCGCTAATCGCCTGCAGCGGATCAGAGGGAGTCACGGCAAGCGGGGCCGGCGTGCCCGAGGTGCGGCTTGTCCCGACCGACGCCCAATCCGGGGAGGGGTGGATCGCGATCAGTGAGAACCTTCTTGTTCGCGAGCGGTAGTTGGCGACGCCATTTGAGCGCTAGCTAGATCGGAGTATCGGAATGCAGAGCTACGAGGCGCTGGCCACCCGCGAGGGCAAATGGTGGATGATTGCGGTCCCTGAGATCGGTGGGCTGACCCAGGCGCGACGACGCTCCGAGGTCGAACTCATGGCCCGGGAGCTCATCGCCATCACAGTGGAC
>Ga0209066_10007974_pt1 | contig 10362 bp, 6 predicted proteins | sample All_14_2_FD_187198 | JGI IMG/M metagenome (GOLD analysis project Ga0209066, IMG submission 187198) | Freshwater microbial communities in response to fracking from Pennsylvania, USA - Allegheny Zone_MetaG_DW_15 (SPAdes) (version 2) ... | reverse complement strand
ACCTTAGCTTTGCCCGATTCCATTCGGTTACGATTGCAAAGGACACCTGCCAGTTATTTTCCATTGGTTTTAGAATGAAATTACGGACATTCAACCGCCAATAGGTTGAGTTTTTAAGTTGACCATGAAGAAACGAACTTACTACGCCATTGCTGCCATTCTCCTGTGTTTTGGCTTAGGTGCTGCCCTCGATTTTGGGGTCTCGAAGGAAGACCACCTAGAATCATACACCCGCCGTATCGAGCGTAGTTTGCACAAAAAAGAGTCGGAAGTCTATTCTTTCCTATCGGATACGGGGTTCATTTTCAGGCAATTGCGGGGCGTGGAGAACCTACCGACCGGGCAGCGGGAAAGTGACCTGAACCGTTTGGTGGGGTTTACAAAAAAGCAATACAACATCCGCATCTACAAAAATGATTCATTGTCCTATTGGCTGAACAACAGGGCCTATCTCTCACAGGAACAAGCTGCTGTACTTCTAAAGGAGCCCGCCAAAGTGCGCCTTCTCAAGCTCCCCAACGGCTATTTCGAACTGATAAAGCAACAGCTCAGCGAGAACGTGGTGGCGCTTGGCATGATACCCATCAAACGGGAGTTTTCGAGGAAGAGCGATTACTTGCCCAATGAGTTCATTACCGATGATTTTCCCATCCCTTCCGATGTGTTCCTGAAGGAGTCGGGCGGGAAATTCGCCATCAAAAGCATGGAAGGTTTGCCGTTGGCTTGGTTGGATTCCAACGGGCCAGCCAAGGACAAGGTCAACCTCCAGCTCGTTTTCTTCATCTACATCCTTGGGTTTATTTTTGTTGGGGTTTTGGTCAATGACCTAGCGGTAATGCTCGTCAAAAAGTACCAGCCGTGGGTCGGAGCGGCGTTCGTGCTCGGGAGTGTCATCCTGATCCGATACCTGACCAACCAACTCGGATTTTCAGAGCATTTTGCTACGTTTCAAACCTTTTCCAAGGTTTTCACCGACCCAATCCTGGATGGCGTCAATTCCCTGGGCGAATTGCTCATCAACATCATTCTGCTCGTTTGGATGATGGTTTTTTTCAACCGAGAGTTTCAGGTCAAGGAATTTGCGCACCCTTCGATGGCGGTTCGGTTCGGGCTAACCTCCCTCAATTTCTTCAGCGTGAACTTGGCGATGCTGATGGTTTGCAGCATTTTCAAGTCCATCATCCTCGACTCCTCCATTGTTTTTGATTTTGAAAACGTGTTCAATCTCAACTCCCAGAGCGTGCTGGCGATGATTGGGGTAGTGCTGCTGCTGTTGGCTTTTTTCCTTTTCAGCCACCGCATGATGCAGGCCATCTACAAGGTCGGGCTGCCGAAAAACTTCCGGCTTGGTGCCGTGGCCGTTTCCATGTTGGCTTCCATCCCCGTTGTGTTGTACGGCGACCTGAAATTGCCCGTCATCTACTTCCTGACGGCGGCCTTGATTTACTTGATCATGTTTGAGTTCTTCGTGGAAGTGCGCACACTTTCGCTGCAATGGCTCGTGGGCTGGCTCATGCTTTTTTCCTTGCTCACCGCAATTTTGTTGTACAAATACAATGGCGACAAGGACTACCTGCGCAGGGAGGAGTATGCGAAGGCGCTCGTCAGCTACGAAGATGAGCAAGCGGAAGCTTATTTCAACGAATTGGGGAATCGGCTCCTTTCGGATTCCTCCTTGGTAATGTGGAACCTTCTGACGGATTATTACCAAAAAGTTGACATCCCAAAAGAGGAGGCAAGGGATATTTTGGATGCGCAGTTCAGCAGTAACAAATACCTGCTGCACAATTACAATTTCAGCATCTACGGCTTTTTTCGTGAAACAGGGGACATTGCCTTGACCGACCAGACCGAGACTTTAGGTGAGTTGGAAGGGGAGTTCATGCAGTCATTTTCCACCGGAAGCACCATCCTGCGGTTCAAACCAGAGAAGTCACGTGACCCTGGTTATTTGCTGCGCCTCGACCTGCGGTCGAGCTACCCGTTGACCATTTTTGTGAAATTCAAGCGCTCGTTTTCCACGCCTTCCAAGGTTTATACGGAGATGTTGCTCGATAAAAAATACAAGAACCTCTCTGAACTGGACAATTACGACTACGGCATTTACCAAAACGACAGCCTGGTCGAAGACCGCAACAGGTCTTACCCAAAGCAATTGATTGACTCCTTGCCGGAAGTGGGCCATGCGAGCATCGTTACCCAGAAAAGCACCCGTTCGGAACTGCTTTACCACGGGAAAAACAATATTTCAATCATCATTGGCCGTGAAACAGGGGGCTATATCAAGCCACTTTCGCTGTTTTCTTATGTGTTCACTTTGCTGACATTGGCCATCCTGCTTTTTGGATTCATCAACTATTTGACCAATGCATTGCCTGGGCCGCTCAATTTTTTCAAAACAACCAAGCCTTCACTGCGCAATCAATTCCAGTTTTGGGTCATCAGCATGGTGCTTTTCTCGTTCCTCAGCATTGGTTTTGTGACAGTGTGGTATTTCCAAAAATCCTCCAACGACTACCACAAAGGCAGGCTGGACCGCAAAGTGACTGCTGCACTCGCCAGTGTCAACTATGAAATCAAGGCTTGGCACAAGGAGCACCAAATGGAGTGGGAACAGGAGCGGCGCAGGGAGTCTAACCTTAAAAACGGCGGAGAAAGTGAACGGGAGCGGAAAGAAGCCGCAGAACGGGAGCGTGAAAAAGCACGCTTCGGTATGAGTGAGCGTGAGCGTGAAGAATTGCGAGAAAAAGAGGCCCGTGAAACGAAGGAGCAAGCGGAAAGAGACAAAAATTTAGTAGCAATAGAACGGGAGCGTGAGCTGGAGAAAATAAAGGAATTTGGCCAAAAAGGAGAGTCTGAGCCAAAATTCAAGATTACCATAGACCGCCCACACAGCGAGTTATTGGTTGGGAAAGAGGAAGAACTGGACGCTTTTTCCCTGTCTTCGCTGATTCCGCTGGTATCAGAGGTACACAAGCTGGATGTAAATATCTACGACCTGGACGGCAACCTCATGGCATCTTCTGAGGAGGATATTTTCAAGGGGGGCCTGGTTTCCAATAAAATGGGGATTTACGCCTTCCAATACCTTCAGCACCTGGGCTATGCTCGTTGGGACCAGGATGAAAGCATCGGCAACCTCGAATACACGGCGGCCTACCAGCCCTTGAAAGACATGGACGGCAAAACACTGGCCTACATGGGCATTCCCTACTATGCGCAGCACCGAGAGCTTCGCTCCGAAGTGACGGACTTCATGGGTACCTTGCTCAACGTGTATGTGTTTCTGCTGCTCATTGCAGGAGGTTTGGCCATTTTCATCGCCAATTCCATCACCAAAAAGCTGACCGAGCTAGGCAACAGCCTTCAGCGGCTCCGCCTCGGCGGCAACGAGCCAATCGTTTGGCGGCGCAAGGATGAAATCGGCGACTTGGTGGATGCCTACAACCGTGCCGTCCGCAAAATCGAGGAAAGTTCGCTGCTGCTGGCCCAATCGGAACGGGACGGCGCCTGGCGGGAAATGGCCAAGCAGGTGGCTCACGAAATCAAGAACCCGCTGACACCGATGAAGCTGAGCATCCAGTACCTACTGCATGCCTACCAGTCGAATCCCGACCCAGACAGCATCGGGCCGCTCATCAAACGTGTGTCCGGCACGCTCGTAGAGCAGATTGAGTCGCTGGCGCAAATTGCGACGGAGTTTTCCAACTTCGCCAAGATGCCAAAACCCGAAAACATCCAGTTTTCGCTCAACGACCTCGCCAATTCCGTTCACCACCTTTTCCGCAACGAGCGCCCCGACATGGACATCAAGCTCGAACTGCCGAAGGTGGACCTGGAAGTGTACGCCGACCGCAACCACGTGACACGGGTCATCAACAACCTGCTGAAAAATGCCATTCAGGCCATACCTGAAACCCGCAAGGGCAAGATTCAAATCTTGCTGTATCAGGAGGAAAACAAGGCCATCCTGAAAGTGGTGGACAACGGAACAGGCATCCCGCCCGAAATTCAGGAGAAGGTTTTCTCGCCGAATTTTTCCACCAAAAATTCGGGCACGGGCCTCGGCCTCGCTATCTGTAAGAGCATCATCGAAGGTTTCAAGGGCGATATTTACTTTGAAACCGAGATGGACAAGGGCACCACTTTCTACGTGATAATGCCGTTGATGAGTGTTTCCGAGCTGGCTTGATTTTGCTACAATTTGATACGTCGCATAACTTTTTTACCCCAATCTTCGTTGTAAAAAAGCTTGTGGGCTGCCGCCAAGATGCAGCCCACTTTCACAAAATCCCTATACTCACATCGTTTTCTTTCACAATTCTATGAAACAGTCCTTTTTAGTATTCCTGTCAATTTTTTTGGTAAAAATGGCTGCTGCGCAATGCATTTCCGGTGATTGCAAAAGCGGTACGGGCATCTACCTTTACCCCAGCGGCGCCAAGTACATCGGCCAGTTCAAGGATAATGAAATCCACGGCGTTGGCACCTGCTACTACACCGACGGCAGCACCTACCGTGGCGAGTGGGCGCACCGCTACCAAGAGGGGCACGGCATCAAGACCCTCGCTGATGGCCGCACTTGGGAAGGTGAATGGAAAATGGGCCTCCCTCTCGACTCGCTCGGCCAGCCCATCAACAACCTTTTTCCTGAGAAAGAACCCGAAGTCCAAACGGGCTGCCTCGCTGGCAACTGCGAGAATGGCGAGGGAACCATCGCATTCGCCGATGGCAGCAAGTACGTTGGGCAGTTCAAGGACGGCAAGCCTGAAGGGGACGGCATTTTCACCTACCCCAACAGCGACCGCTTCGAAGGGCGCTTCAAAGCTGGCCTGAAGGATGGCATCGGCGTTTTTTACTACGCCGACAATACCCGCACCACGGGCGAATGGCGGGAAGGCGAGTACATCGGCAATTCTAAAATCGAGCAGGGCAAGGTTGGCTGTACCGAAGGTGACTGCGAAAATGGGCGTGGCACGTATATTTACAAGGATGGCGTTGCCAAGTATGTTGGAGAATTTGAAAATGGAATGCCCGATGGCGAGGGCACTATTTACTATTCCAACGGCGAGCGCTATAAAGGCGAATGGGCATTGGGTGCCTTCAACGGCAAGGGTTCCTTGTTCCTGAATGACGGCGCAGAGGTGGCAGGTTTTTGGAAAAACGGCTCCTACATGGGCGCTTCGCAACCTCAACCTGTTGAAAGCACCGTCCCGAACACACTGAACCCGGAGGACTACGTGGCCATCCGACAGGCTACCCAGATGAAAGTTTGGGCCGTTGTCATCGGCATTTCGGCCTACGACCACATGCCCACGCTGCGCTACACCGACGACGACGCTTACCGCATGTACGCATTCTTGAAAAGCCCCGAAGGCGGTGCCCTCACAGACAATCAAATTCGCATCCTGATTGACGAAGATGCTACCAAGGATAAGATACTGGCAGCGATGAACGATGTGTTCGGAAAGGCAAGCAAGGAAGATTTGGTGCTGGTTTATTTTTCTGGACATGGGTTGCCCGGCTCGTTCCTCCCGATAGATTTTGATGGGTTCAACAACAAATTGGATCACGAAGAAATCAACAGAATCTTGGAGAACAGCCCAGCCAAGTACAAGCTTTGCATCGCCGATGCCTGTCACTCCGGCAGCTTGCTGGCGATGGCGGAAAAAAGCGGAACCATCAGAAATGTGCTGGAGGATTACTACAAATCCTTGGCACAGGCGGAGCCAGGCACTGCCCTCATCATGTCTTCAAAAGGCGAAGAGACCTCGCTGGAAAGCAGCGGTTTGCGGCAAGGGGTGTTCAGCCACTTCCTCATCCGTGGCCTGAAGGGCGAGGCCGACAAGGACGGCAATAAAATCGTCACGGTTGATGAGCTTTATAAATACATTGACGAAAACGTGCGCTCCTACACGATGAACCGCCAGTCGCCCGTCATCAAGGGGCAGTTTGACCCGAACATGACCGTGAGCGTGGTACGTTGATTTTTATGGGTAAAAAAGAAAGCGGCTGCTCCTGGACAGGGGCAGCCGCTTTTTCTTTAGGCTTGTGTAAAATTAGCGCACTACCAATTTCTGGGTAGCAACACCATTTTCAGTTTGCAAGCTAACGATGTAAATGCCGCTAGTAAATGCACCGGCATTGATAATCAAGCTGTGTTTGCCAGCCTGTTGGATGCCGTTATCGAATTGCTTGACAAGATTGCCTTGCATGTTGAAAACAGAAACAGAAGTTTTGCCACCGCCAGCAAGCTCGTAGTTCACTTGTGCAAACGTAGAGGCTGGGTTAGGTACTACTTCCATTGAAACGCTCTCAGCGCTCAATACATCTTTTGTATTGTCAACCAAACCAAGGTCGGCAGCATCGAAACCAATACCATACACGTAGTAGAACTGTGGTGGGTCAGAATCAGTCAAGCCTGGGTTTGCAGCAACGAGTGGCAATTCAAAGTATTTTTCACCGCCATCCTTGATAGTGATGGGTGACAGCGTTGAGTAAAAGTACTTTCCTGTGAGCGCCAATTCTTCATTTATAAATGGGTCAGTCAACCATTTTTTATAGGAAGTTTCGGTATCCACACTGTAACCAGCGCCAAACACGTCTGGTGAGTCGTTGGTATCCAAGAAAGTGGTGTAGCCAGTGTTCACGTCCAAGCTTTGTAGGTACGTGAAGAAAACTTCCGAACCATCTGGTGTGCGGGAAGCCTGTGGCCTACTGCTTACTGCTACTGTGGAAAAAGTACCGTTGCTGTTACCATAAGTGTCCACGTACTTAGCGTCCCAGTCGGTACCATCGGTAATGAAGTGGAACAGGGTTGAAATACTGTCACCAGAGAAGTACCCAAATCCCATCGAATCAAGTGTGTTGGTGGAACGGCTGAACATGTGGGCAAAAATGTGAAGGTCATCATTTTTGTCAACTGTAACGTCTATGCTTTGCATGTATGGCAACCGAATACCTGTGGTGTCGTCAGAAGTACCGTTACCGTTTGCATCGGAAAACAGGGTCCAGTCCATCAATTCAGACATGGATTGGTAGTCAACATTGGCATATTTTGTCCAAGTATCGCCACCGTCAGTGGATTTCCAAATCACAGGTTTCACACCGATGCCGTCGCCAACGTTTTCGTTGTCAAGGTCAGTCGTTACGAATACGAAATAACCAGTTTCGCCATCAGGACTGAAAGAAAGGTTGTAATCACCTTGGATTTGCCACTGGTTGTCACCGAGCATGCCCCAGTTAGGCTGAATTACCTGCTTCACCTCCCTGTCAAAACCACCAGTGGTAGTATTGTAGGTCAGTTTGCAGATATAGAAAGTGCCATAAGAAGCAGCAGTAACTGCGTCTGGGTCTGCATCTGTGTTCCATGTTGTGGAAACGTACCAGATGGAACCGTCAGGATTTGTCATCAAACCGTAAGGGTGAAAAGCGGTAGTGTCGGCGTTCGTGTAGTATTTTTCAACGACGGAATTGGCATCATACTCCAAATCAGAAGAACCTACAAACTCATATCCCCAACCGTTCCCGTACACTGGGTCGTTGTGGAGGGAAGGGCCAACAGCGACAAATTTAGCATTCGCCGGGTCCGTGTTGCCGGCTGGGTTCCAAATTGTCCCGCTTGGGTAGCGATTACCGTTGCTTTGCTGGCCAGTGGCGATGGTGAGGGAAGGAGTTACCTTGTGGTCGGTTGCATCCCAAGTTTTACCTCCATCCAGTGACAAATCGTAGCTAACGATACCGCTACCACCCGCTGCACCAGCATTTTGGCGGTGGGCAAAGGTGATTGCGTTCAAATCTGGATTGTAGCACACTTGGTTTTGGCCATCCAACAAGACGGTGAACAAGTTGTATGAGGTGCCGATAGCAATTTCTTCTGCTGCCCTGTAACCAATTGCCGTAGCAGGAGCTGCGGGAATCATTGGCCCATCCTGGTCCATGGCGGCAACGCCTTTTTTGTTCAGTTTTTCAGCTGCAATGGGCGTGTGCTTCAAAAAGCGCTGCGCCTGCATTGAAAAGGCGAAAAGCAAAAGAAATGAAAAAAATGTAAGCAATCTTTTCATAATAATTCAAGATTTAAGTTAAAGATAAGTAGTTAGCAATGTTTCTGTAAAAAGTCAAACGTCATTGGCCGATGATTAATAGAAACTTTGGTCTTCGTCAAATTGGCAGCTATGCTGCCAGCCAAAATGATGAAGGTGAAAATTTATCAAGAAGCCAAAAAGTCAATACGGCCAAAAATTTGAAAGGCCAAATTAGTAATTAGCTGTTTTATTGTTCAACAACTTTTATGAAAAAACTAATTTTTGGTCATTTGGATGCCAATCTGGGCTGGTTGATGAAAAGTAGCGTCTTTGCAATACCAACTGACATAAAAGGGTCTGGCGAATACCTTGTGGCGACAATTATTGCAAAACACCTCATCAAAATTTAATTCTGAGAAGAAGCTTTTACAAGGTGTGCTAGACAGTACAAAAAAGCGCCTACCGAAAGGATTCGATAGGCGCTCTTCGTATTTTCGGATTGAAATATTAGTGCTGAACTACGAAGCGTTCTGCTTCAATGCCTTTATCTGTAGTGATTACAAAGTAGTACTGGCCATTGGCAAGTTTCGATACATCAAAGCTTGCTTTGTCATAGTCGCTGTTAACAGTTTCAGTGTTGTTGTAAACCAAGCGACCTGTGTTGTCACGGATGGTGTAAGTAATGTTCTTTGTGGCACCTTTCAGTTGTAATTCAGCAACTAAGATGTTGTTTGCTGGATTTGGGCTGAGGGTGACAGCTACGTTGGCAGAATTGACTTCTGTGCTTGGCGATACAAACTCATTGATGATGAGACCTGTAGAAAGCGACCCCCAGAAATCCGTGAAACGGAAGCGGCTATTGTCAAAATCAGGAGTACTGTTTGACCATGCACTAACGCCAATGTAGGGAATATGGGTGTCGTACAATGCAAGGCCGTAGTTTATGTTAACGGTTTGGTCATACTGCTCATCAAAACCTACACGGTAGAAATTATTGGCGTCGCTGCTTGTGTAACGAAGTCCCACCAAGTAACGCTTGTTGTCACCAGGGATTGCGTAGCCTTCAGTTTCTAGGTCTTCCCATTCAATGATAGGAACCTTGAACCATTGGCTAGTAGCTGCAGAATCAGCGGCTTCAATAAAATCGCTAGGTACATAGCCAACAATCGTGATTTCATCATTGGTAATGGTAGAATCTCCGTTTGCATCAGTCCAGTCGTAAACCCATGCTTCGAGGAAGGCCGTGTTAGCGCCAAATGCAACAGAAGACTCAGCGTAAAAAATCAAGCTGTCCAGCTTGTACCCAGTGCCTTTTGGTACTTCGAAAGGTGCGATATACTCGTTGTCACGGGCAGTTGCAGTTGTATAGGCCACTGTTTTGACAGGACGGTCATTTACTGCATCGTAACGGCCTTTGCTGTACAGGTTGCCAGTCAAGGAAAATTCGGTTTCAACGACTTGGTCATTGTTTACGATTGGATCGTCATCAACGCTGCCGCTCACTGTATAGACCACGTTGTAGGTGCCTTCTCCATCGGTTGGAACAAATTCAGGGAGGGCAATTGCCTCAACAGAATCTTTATCTATTGCGGCAGTTATCTGGTCTGATTCGTTGTAAACTTCTACGCTTGCTCCGCCGCCAGCAGGTGTGAATGTGATAACACAAGTGACCGTGATGTCTGTCGCAGTTTCAGTTCCTCGATTTTGTACTTCGACTGCTGGTGTAAATACATCTGTTGAAGCTTCGGATTCAACCGTAGGCATTGTACCGTTGAATGGTACCGTCACCCTGTCATAATCAATATGTAAGTTGTGGGCAAAGGTTACATTGCCAATGGTCATGTTGACTGGGCCTGACTGTAGGGCAGTTTTGATAGCTTGCCCGTCTTCGAAGCTTATCATTACTACTGGAATAGTAATTTGTGCACCATAGGTGCCCGCTAACATGCCAGGAGCACCAGCACCAGCGGTATTGTTCATAATGACTACGCCAATTGCACCAGCGGTTTGAGCCCGCAATGCTTTGTCACTGAATTCACAAACGCCCCTGTCTATCAGCGCAATTTTTCCAACCAAAGCAGCAGCATTCACAGGATCAGAACAGCCATCACTTGTCGGAGCTGTTCCATCATTTACTAGAACGGCGTCAGCAGTCCAAACGTCACTTAACAGGTCGGCACCCCATGCTGGCGAGGATGTGTTGCCACTTCCAAAAACTTTAGCACCAGCAATGCTGGCAGGTGAATTCACGATTACAAACTGCCCAGAGGCAGCAACCGTAAGCATGAACATACAAATTAGTGTTGTAAAAATCCTCATGTTGAAATTGTTTTGATAA
>Ga0209066_10007972_pt1 | contig 10364 bp, 8 predicted proteins | sample All_14_2_FD_187198 | JGI IMG/M metagenome (GOLD analysis project Ga0209066, IMG submission 187198) | Freshwater microbial communities in response to fracking from Pennsylvania, USA - Allegheny Zone_MetaG_DW_15 (SPAdes) (version 2) ... | reverse complement strand
TATCTGCAAAATCGCCTTCAATCAGAAGAGCAATAATAGCAAGACTTACATCAATTTATTTTTTAATTGAAGAAGACAGAATAATTTTAATCGCAATATTTGACAACAGAAAAGAGCCTCAAAAACTGAGAAATAAATAATCAGGTACAGGTAAATCTATTGTCTTAATTTTAGAAAATTATAATTCCTCTAATATTGTGTGGCATTTAATGCAAAATCCAGCTTCTTTTTGATCTATATCCTCTACATAGGTGCTCGAACGCATTACACAAATTGGAGCATGGCAATGTATTAACCCAAATTGATGCCCCAACTCATGAATAACTTCTTTTTTAAAACGATCGGTTAACAACTTATCGCCGTCTTCGATGCCGTAGCGCTTGTTGCTGAGCCGGAATGTGGAAGCTATCCCCGTCCGGCCTCCCAATTGTGCCTGCCCGAAAATATAAGTGAGGATTGGGATAAAAAGATCGACATTAAACAATGCAATCACTTTGGTTGACCCGGCAAAATCCATGGAATCAACCATTCGCAATAAAGCGTCGCCATTGTATTGCCGGCGTCCGGGGTCAAAAAAAACACTTAAATCGAGGTACACTTCTTTAACAAAAACCTTGCAATGAAATTCGTGCTGAACAGCCATGCTAATCTCGTCAAGAAATTCCTTCCTGAAACGGGCAAATGACGCTATGGTTATTGTGGGTAGTTCCATGCAGGGCTTACGTGAAAAGTAAATTTAAAACCGGACAGGTGTATTGTGGCTTTTTCGAAAAGACATCCGAATCCTGCATTGTTACGCCTTCAACCCATATTTTCTAATTTTATTATACAGTGTAACCCTGTCGACCTTAAGCGCCTGTGCGGTCCGCGAAATATTCCAGCTATATTTATTAAGTATCTGCAGGATAAATGCCTTTTCGAAATCATCGAGGCTTTCGACTGAACTGTCAACAATTTCCTTTGCCAGCGGAAGGTCTTTAACCATGATTTTTTTGCCGTTTCCAATTACTATGGCTCGCTCAATCATATTTTCGAGTTCGCGGATATTGCCGGGAAACGGGTATTGGAGCATACGTTTTAAAGCGAATGGCTCGATGCTGATGACAGGCCGGTTCATGGAAGTACAATATTTCTTTACAAAATACTCAGCAAGCAGTGGAATATCCTCAACCCTTTCGCGCAATGGCGGAACATGAATATTCATCACATTTAGCCGGTAATAAAGGTCTTCGCGGAAAGTCCCTTTTTCAACCATGCCTTTCAAATCGCGGTTGGTAGCACATATCACCCTGAAATCGGATGTAATTTCCTTGTTCCCCCCTACCCGCATAAAAGTTTTACTTTCGAGAACACGCAAAAGTTCAATCTGCATCTTGGTGGAAATGGTTGCAATTTCGTCGAGGAAAATAGTACCACTGTCGGCCATTTCGAAACGACCCTTTCGGTTATATATGGCACCGGTAAAAGCACCTTTTTCGTGGCCGAACAACTCGCTCTCAAGCAAACTTTCAGTAAGAGCGCCGCAATGTACACTCACCAACGGATAAAACCTGCGTTGCGAATTGGCATGTATAGCCCTGGCAACAAGCTCCTTGCCGGTTCCGCTTTCGCCTGTAATTATAACCGACGAATTGGTTGGGGCAACACTCTCAATTTCCCTGAGTACTTTTTTAATGGCCTCGCTTTTGCCAATCAAATCCTCAATGTTTTCGAGCGAATCGACTCGTTTCTTCAAGGTTTCATTCTCGTTAGCCAGTTGAATCTGCCTCGAAGCATTACGGATTAAGTGCGATAGATCGTCCGGATCGAAAGGTTTGGTAACATAATCGTAAGCACCATCCTTCAAAGCTTTTACAGCAGTATCAACGGTAGCAAAAGCTGTCATCATTATCACAATCGCTTCCTTGTCAATAGTTTTGATATGGCGGAGCATTTCAAGGCCATCCATGCCAGGCATTTTAATATCGGCCAGGATAATATCGAAACTACCTGATTCGAGAATAGCCAATGCTTTTTTTGCATCCTCGGCACACTCAACCCGATATCCGTCCTCGATAAACCAGTTGCTCAGCGAATCTCTTACTGATTCTTCATCATCAACGATGAGTATTGAAATCTTTTTGTCCATACTGCTTGTGCTTTAATTCCTTGTTAAAGGTAAAGTTATTGAGATGGTTGTACCGTTTCCGGGTTCCGATTTAACTTGTATTTTGCCTTTATGGCTGTGTATGATTCCGTGGGCAATGGATAAACCAAGTCCTATTCCATGCACTTCCTGTTTTGTAGAGAAGAATGGCTCGAAAATATGAGGTATGGCTTCCGGCGGAATACCGATACCGTTATCAATAAATTCGATTAGAATAGTTTCCTTATCGGGATTTGATGTCCGCAGGATAATTTCTCCTTTCTCGGTTACAGCTTCTGTTGAGTTTACAAGTATAGCCATGCATGCTTGTTTTACCTGGTTAGGGCTGCAATATACAAGGTCGGATTTAGCCATAAATTCCTTTACGAAACTGATATTTGCAATTTCTATGGAATGTGACACTAAATCAGATGTTTCCTGCAAAATTTCATTCAAATGCAGCGGTTCAAAATCTTCCTGATCCTTTTTCGAGAAATCGAGTAAACCTTTTACAATATCGCCGCAACGCTTGGTTTCGTTTTCAATGAGTTTAAGATGTTTGAGCATCAGCTCCTTTTTCTCGGGAGTAATTTCGGGATTACTTAATTGCTTATGCACCAATTTTGTATAAACAAGTATTCCCGACAACGGGTTATTAATTTCGTGTGCAACGGAGGACGACAGTTTGCCCAACGAAGCGAGGCGTTCAATATGCATGAGTTCATTTTGGGCCGCACCAAGTTCTTCCGACTTTTTCTGAACCTTATATTCGAGTTGCTGCGACCAGTTTTCAAGCTCAGTAGTTGCAGTTTGCAGGTTATCGAGCATATCGTTGAAAGCAACCGAAACCATGCGCATATCGTCGAGCTGATTGGGTTTAATTTCGACTCTGGTGCTTCTATCGCCATTAGACACTGATATACTGGCCTTTATAAGCTGATTAAGAGGATTTTTAATCTCTCTTCGTGTAAACATTATCAGGAAAGAAGCTAGCAACACAGTTGTAAAAACAGCGAGCAGATAAAACTCCATCGAAGAAGTTTTTACAGCTTTATCAAACGCCTCTAACGGAACTTTAATAACGAGTGAACCCAATACTTTCTCAGTGGAGCTGTGTGCGTGACAATTGCTCTCGTAACAGGATTTCGAATTCAGAATTGGCGATCGTATCATAAGGTGTCGTTGTCCTTTATCGCTTTTATTCATCAGGCATTCGCTTTCAGCGGTAATGATGCGGTAGGACTTTTCGTATTTGGGAAACATCGTTGCCAGATCGGTATGGCAGCTTTTGCAATTTGGATTAAAATTATCGAAGGAATCAGAAGGAAAGGATGAATAAACCAGGCTATCATCGATGTCGTACATATGAACATCATCAATTCCGGGCATAGTGTGAATAACATCGAGTGTGCTCTGTAATGCACCTTTATCGTTTTGGAGCATGGAATGATAAAGAGCCCCTTCGACCAGCGAACCGACATTATTGCCGCTTTGCAGAATAACAGTGTTAAGGTGTTGCTGGTAAACCGACCGAAAAATAACACTAAATGATATGGACAGGAAAATAGATAATAATGTAATAATTAGAACAACCCGCCCATAAATTGATCGTCCGGCACGGAGGTATTTACCTATAAAAGAGGCTTTTACACCATTTGTATTTTTTATTTTTTTTTCGAAAATCATAATAATCTATTTTTAAAGAACACCTGAAGCGCAGCTGAAGGCATGCACATACTGCATTTTACATATATGTGAACGAAATATAATAAAAAACCGGCAAATTCTGACCGGTTTCTAAAATTTTCATCAAAAAAAGAATCCAGATTTACACTTAAACTCATTTCCTTAATCCTAAAAATGTATCACAAATGAACTCACTATGAGGATTAAAAGCTAAGGAATTCTTTTTGAAAATCTTTCCACATCCCGGTCGGCATTTCCGAGAGTGAATTGGCAGAAAGCTCGCCACCATCCTGCAGCATTACCATTGACGTTCCTGCAGAGTATCGGGGTATATTAACCGACAAAAAGTCCTTATACCGCAGCAGTTCCTTTTTAAACCACTCAGTAGCATTTCCACCAAAATAAAAAGCAGGTATTTCGGCTACCCAGTCAGAAGGCTTGATATTATATATCCAACCTTTTCCGTAAGGATCTGAGTTCAACAATTCGCGGTAGCCGTTTAATACCGGATTTGCACTCACAACTTCCCCTGAAATTGGTGAAAAAATATCAAGTGTTTTCCCGTTCTGATCTATTTGAGCTAGCAGGTCGCCTTTTATTACCTTTTCACCGGGATTTTTCAGATAATTAACACTCACCACCCCTGTGATATGCAGCAGAAGATCGTCTAAACCAATCCTTGCAACTCCCGATTTTTCGAGGTAAGCCCAGGTATGGTTTTTACTGTAGAAAACACCTTGTGGTATGCGTAACACATTGACTGATAGCACGTCCAAAGCTTCTCGAACCGTCTCTTTTACATTTACCGTGCGGTTTAACGTCAGCCAGAAAGGGATGAGTAGTAAAAGGAAAGCTATTACTACCAGGTACTCTATTCCCTTGGTATCGAACATATTGTAATATGTGAATCCGTCCATTTTCTTGTTTTTTTAGGCTCTCAGGTTTTCTTCACCGACAGCAGGTTTTGATTTGGTTTCATTAACCCAATTAGGTGAATCGCGCAGCACAGGCATACGGCTTATTACCCATCTGAAAATCCAGATTTCAGTAAATAATACAGTTAAAGTAACCACTATTTCCATCCACGAAGGCACATAGCGGACAGCCATATCCCACCGGAAACCGATTACGGTTACATTCAGTCTGTTGAGGATAACGCCCAACATGGTAAGCAAAGCCGCTACCCTGATTAAAAGATTCTTGTCAGATCTGTAACTGTAAAAAAAGAGTATCATAGGCAAAAGCACAAACCCGAGCATTTCAACCAGGAACCAATAACCCATCGGGGTATTGATAAGGTCCCAATGCTTGCCATGTAGAAATACAAGCAATTGCAGGAAAAAGTAAACAAACAAAGTAGCCGTACATATTTTTGCCAATCCATGTACTATGCCGTGATGCGCTTTATGGTTTTTATCGCTTATTTGATTTGAAAATACTTTGTGACTGATTGATCCCTCAAAAATAACCATCGACAGTCCTGCAAAAATGCTGGAAACAAAAAACATAACCGGGATAAATTCCGAATACCAGAGCGGGTGTATTTTATCCTTTGCCATCAGGAACAGTGCGCCTAATCCCGATTGATGCAGTATTGATAACGTAATACCGAATATTACTGCTGCAAGCGTCATTCCCGAAAGGATTTTATGTATTCGTCTGGCTCCAAGCCATTCGGCAATTGCAGGTGAGAATTCAATCAGCTGAGCTATCATATATAAAAGGAAATGCCAAGCTACCAGAAATAATACCGAGCTTACCCCAAAGTTATTCCCGATAATAGGATTTATTACATTCCAGGGTCGTCCGAGATCGAGCAAAAGGGCACCGGCATAAAAAAGGTAAGCCAGAAATCCATTTAGCACTGTTACTCTCACAATAGAATGGTACTTTTTCATATTCAGTATATAGACCATGAAAGTGAGTACATAGGCGCCGCCGGCAAAAGCTACACCGGTAACCACATCGAAACCAATCCATAATCCCCATGGAATCTCCTGCGAAAGGTTTGTAATAGAACCTATTCCATTAATAAATCGATATACGATCAACACTATTCCCAAAAGGATGATAGGAACGGAAATTATATTGTAAGGCGTAAAAGCTTTGCCTTTTGGCCTAAGTTCCCGCAACAGGAACTTCCAGATGGATATACCATCGTTATCTGCCGCTAAAATTGTCCTGCTATTCATCGTCGTTTTCTTCATTAGGGTTATTCTTTTTAGTTGCTTGCTGCATACCTAATAGAAGTGCGGGTACAAGAACAAAAACTGAAGGCACGGCATAAAGGAATCCTTTTGTTAATGCTGGATACGATTCGGTTTGCACCGTATTAATTCCCAATTCCTTAAACGGTACCGGCGAAATATGCAACCAACAAGTTCCACCGGCTTCGTGCTCACCATAAATCTGATCAGCATACTTGTCTGGCGACTCATATATTCTGCGTCTTGCTTCAGCAATAAGTTCGCGGCGGGTGCCAAAAGTAAGAGCTTCGTTTGGGCAGTTTTCCACACATGCCGGAAGTTCTCCTTTTTGTACGCGTGTGTCGAAACACATGGTACATTTTTCAATTTTAGGATTTGCACTATGATACTCAAATTTAGGGATATCAAAAGGGCACGAAACCATACAATACCGGCATCCCATGCATTTATCAGCTCTCCATATTACTGGCCCCTCGGTAGTTTTCTTCATGGCTTGTGTAAGGCAAGCGGCAACGCAAGCAGGTTCGCAGCAATGCATGCACTGCATTTTGGAATATACAATTCCCTTGCTGGTCTTGAATTCGTTAATTACTGTTCGATGAAATTCATCCGGTTTCCGCAAGCCTTTAATTTCCTTGGTAGGAATAGGTTCGGGCAAACCATTTACATCGGCGCAATCGTACTCGCAGCCACGGCATCCCTCGCATCGGACCGAATCATATAAAATTCCGTAGAATTCTTTATCAGCCGTACTTTTAGGTGATGCATTCAGCTCTTTGCCAACTGCCAGGGAGATTCCTGTTGCACCCATTACTTTGAAAAAACTTCGACGATCCAGATCCATGATAGTATTTAATTGAGTTTAAGATCCATTTCTATGAATTGGTTTAGCCTACTTAAAAGTGTCAATGAAATTTTCCTGGAAATCTTCCCAAACCTCGGGACTGAAACCAGACAATACACCATTTCTTATTTCACCGCCATCCTGTAGTACAACATGCACATACTCTGGGCTTTCTGGCTTGAGAATAGCAACCATAAAGTCTTTCAGCCTCAGAAATTCAGCTTTTAGCCAAGTTCTGTACTTCTCCGATACATCCAGCAACTGCAACTCTTTTACCCAATTGGTTGGTTCAATCTGATAAACCCAACCATCAGAATAGGGCGAGTGGTTAAGTAAAAATGAATTGCTGAGAAGTGTTTCATTTTGCTTTTTAATGTATCCCGAAACTGGTGAATACATATTTAACTGCTTACCGGATTGGATGATCGAAAAAAGATGTTCTCCCTTTTTTATTTTTTCACCTGGATTCTTCATTTCTATGCGTGTAATCGGGCCCGTTATATGTTGCAGGAAATCATCAATACCAATTGAAACCAGTCCATCCTTTTCCATGAAAGCCCAGGTATGGGTTTTATCAAAATAAAGTCCGTTTGGCAAAGCAACCGAACTTGCATCAAAACCGGTTTCATCACTGGTAGTCCCGGCAATAGAAAGTGTCAGTTTCCTTTTCCTGTTGCTTCGAACCACTGCGCTTATTAACAGGCCTAATACAATTGCAGTAAGAATACCAATAAGTATTTTCGATAGAGTTGAGGCTTTTTTATCTTCAACCAGGTTTACCGCTGCAAAATTTATTTTATTTAATTGAGATTGACTTTCACTGCTTGCCAGATCTGAAAATCCGCTGGCGCTCATATATTTTTGTCCGTCAGTCAGAACCCACTTCAGGAAAGCAATTTCTGCCTCGTTTACAGGCTGAGTGCTGCTTACTGCATAGATATTGGTTACCAGCATTTTGGGATATTTCCCTATCCATACTCCACGATGGAATGTATTCATATCAGCATAAATATCTTCCATATAATCGATAGTTCCATTCCCGTTTTTATCTATTGGAAGCAAGCTCACATTAGCAACCAAGCTTTGATTATCAATATTTTGAACATCAACCACTTTACAAAAGCCTATGGCATAAGGATCACTTTGAATGGCTGAAAGAACATCTTCGCAAGTTCCAAAAGTGATGCTTTCATCTTGAATCTTAGTATCCTTTAAAAATTTCGATAGTCCTGATTTAACAGTTTCATCATTTACCATATAAATCCGAACCGGTTCTTTGCTGCTATTTGATACAAGAGTTCCCCAATTTGCAGTTCCCGCATTTTTGAATGTCTGAATGAATTGCTTCTGGGATATGCCTTTTTTTTGCAACTCAGTCAAATATGGGTTTCCCGAATTTATTACTGGTACAATAACATTGCGGCCAACTGCAAGTTTCCAGAATCCGGCATCATTAGAAACTGACAAGGCTTTATTGGACACAAAACTTAGATTTTCGCCTATTCCAAGCTTAGTGCTCTCAAAGCTGACCTTATTAACATCAATTTTCACTTCAGGATTAAGGCTAGTATATTCGCTGGCCCATTTCGAAGTGAGTTCATTCAGATCAGGGGTACACATTATACTCACCGATCCCGTTTGCAGGTCTGTGCTCTTGCTTTCCTGACTGTTTGCACTGTCTGTTGCGAAGAACAGTACAAATCCGACGATTAAAAAGAATGTTGTTTTCATGATTTCGAGTATTTCAATTCATTTAATAATTGCTATCCAACAACAGTGCCACAATTATAACAAACTGTTTTCGTGCACTTTGCAATATTCATTGATGATTTAATATACATTATAGTGTTGATTTTTTATACAATCATTTAATCTCACTCTTATAAGTATCTAAAAGTCACTATACTATGATGACATGTTGATTTTTTATACACTTGTTGCATTTTTCTACACTTTTCGGTTTTACGAAAAAGAAATGTGAGTATATATGGCTAAGTATGAAATAAAAACGAGAATAATATATTTCTGAATGAAAAAATCAGTTTTTAAGGAATCCATGAGCTCTGTCAATAAAATAATCCAAATCAAATCTTTTCAAGCATCAAAATAGCATAGAGAACAAGACACGGTATAGAAACTCATTAGTGACATGATTCTTTGCACCACAGACGAACTTCGGTTTGATAAGGTAACACCTACAGACAGGCTTATTTGTTAGATGCGGATCGGAATGTGTAAAGAAACCAGGGATTCACTATTTCAAAAAAGATCATAAAAAAACCCTGCCAACTAACAGTTGACAGGGTTATAAAATTCGGCAGCGACATACTCTCCCGGTTTGATCCAGTACCATCTGCGCAGGCGGGCTTAACTTCTCTGTTCGGAATGGGAAGAGGTGGGCCCCGCCGCTATAGCCACCAAAAGATCGTAAATATCTTGGCTTTTCTATAAAAACAAGAAAAAAATTGACAATTGAAAGAAAGAAAATACATACTATCACACGATGAAAAAACTCAACGTCAGCAGAAAATATACGGGTAATTAGTACTGCTCGGCTTTGCCATTACTGGCTTTACACCTGCAGCCTATCAACGTCGTAGTCTACAACGACCCTTAAAGGAAGCCTCATCTTGGGCTGAGTTTCGCGCTTAGATGCTTTCAGCGCTTATCTCATCCATACGTAGCTACCCTGCGATGCAGCTGGCGCCACAACAGGTGCACTAGCGGTATGTCCGACTCGGTCCTCTCGTACTAGAGTCAGGTGCCCTCAAGCTTCCAACGCCCACAACAGATAGGGACCGAACTGTCTCGCGACGTTCTGAACCCAGCTCACGTGCCACTTTAATCGGCGAACAGCCGAACCCTTGGGACCTTCTCCAGCCCCAGGATGTGACGAGCCGACATCGAGGTGCCAAACCACTCCGTCGATGTGAGCTCTTGGGAGTGATCAGCCTGTTATCCCCGGCGTACCTTTTATCCTTTGAGCGATGGCCCTTCCATGCGGAACCACCGGATCACTATATCCGTCTTTCGACCCTGCTCGACTTGTTGGTCTCACAGTCAAGCATGCTTATGCTATTGCACTCTGCGTACGGTTACCAAGCGTACTGAGCATACCTTTGAAAGCCTCCGTTATTCTTTTGGAGGCGACCACCCCAGTCAAACTACCCACCATGCAATGTCTCCCACTTACGCGGGATTAGGCTACAAATAAACAAAGGGTGGTATTTCAAGGTTGATTCCACGAAAGCTGGCGCCTCCGCTTCACAATCTCCCACCTATCCTACACATCGTTTATTCACAGTCAATGCAAAGTTATAGTGAAGGTGCACGGGGTCTTTCCGTCCCGTTGCGGGTATCCGGCATCTTCACCGGAACTACAATTTCACCGAGCTCATGGCTGAGACAGTGCCCAGATCGTTACACCATTCGTGCAGGTCGGAACTTACCCGACAAGGAATTTCGCTACCTTAGGACCGTTATAGTTACGGCCGCCGTTTAC
>Ga0209066_10007971_pt1 | contig 10364 bp, 6 predicted proteins | sample All_14_2_FD_187198 | JGI IMG/M metagenome (GOLD analysis project Ga0209066, IMG submission 187198) | Freshwater microbial communities in response to fracking from Pennsylvania, USA - Allegheny Zone_MetaG_DW_15 (SPAdes) (version 2) ... | reverse complement strand
CATGCGGTGACCGGCGCCACCCGCGTGCTCGAAGCCGGCCTGACGCAGGCCCGCACGCTGGCCATGACACAAGCCCAGTACGTCGGCTTCCAATATGAAAGCGCCGCAGCCACGAACGGCTTTCAGCTTTTCCTTTGCACCAACGAGAACGCCTCCGTCGCCGCCGGCCTGAACCAGTTGCAGGGCGGACAACCGCTCACAGACAGCGAAACCGCAGCCTTGTTCGAAAGTCTGGGCGTTACGCCCGCCGCGCCTTTCCAACGCCTCTCCGGACACATCCGCCTCGCCTATCAGAAGGACAACAACCCCAGCGACCGGCAAGACAGCGGGCTCCTGTTCTTCCGCCCGGACGGGAGCGCCTGGAGTGCGGGCGACACACGTTGCCATTACGTGTACGTCGAAAGCAAAAGTCTTTTCGACAAAGTCCCCCTTTCCCGGATCGTGCGGGTCGACCTTGCCTCCGGCCTCACCACCGTGATCATCCCGGAGGCGCTGCCATGATGCCCCAGATAAACGCTCAACGCTCAACGTTCAACGCTCAACGCTCAAGGTTACAAACCTCTGCGTCTCTGCGCCTCTGCGTTAAAATCCCTGATCCGAAGACGCACAGCCGCGCCTTCACGCTGATCGAGACCGCCCTCGCACTCCTCGCCATCGGCCTCGGACTGCTGGGTCTCTTCGGCCTCGGCCGCATCGGGCTTCAGTCCGCCAAAGAATCCGAGAGCGACCAGCGCTGCGCCATGATGGCCGACGCGGTTTTCGAAACCCTCCGGGAAACCAACGCAAGGTTCACTGATGAGGCGCGCACCAACTCCGTCCCATGGGGTGACCGTTGGATCGGCGTCCTCTCAAACGGAACGCCCCTCCCGTTTCCTCCCGTGGCTAACATGAGCGACGATGACACCCTCACGCTTCATTTCTGGCAGCAGGGAGAAAGCTTTCCCACCCCCGCCTACGTCCCGACAAACCTCCGCCTCTCGGACTGGAACCCACGCTACCGGCTTTTCATGTCCGGAGAAAACCAATCCCACGTCGCCCAAGCGGTCAACGCAATCCAGCTCACCCTCGAAATCTACCCCGACGGCGACACCTATTCAAGCGACTACCGCCTCTTCCACACAACCCTTTCCAACCCGGGAGGCCTGCCATGATTTTCTCGATCAAGCAAGTCTTCCCGGACAGAAACGACCTTTGGGCGGGCATCGCCCTTCTGGCAGGGACGGTTCCCCGAACCGTCCGCGGACGCCTCGGGGAGGCGTCCCTACCGATTAACGTTCAACGCTCAACGTTAGAACGTTCGAACGTTAGAACTCTCGAACGTCCCCCCCGCTCCGGCATGACCATGATCGAGCTCGTCGCCGCCCTGGCCCTGTTCATCATCGTCCTCGGCTCGCTGCTGACCATCCTGAACTCCGCCACCAGCCTGTGGTCCTCCTCGCGCAGCCAGCAGCGGGAACAGGCCGCCGCACAAAGCCTGATCGACCTGTTGACGGACGACCTCCAGAACGCGGTCACCGACAGCGGCGTCCCTACCAACAACACCCCCACCGCGGCCAAGCCGACCTTCGTTCTGGACTCGCGCACCAACGCCCCGGCAGATGACGTCCTGATCATGCTCCAGTTCGCGCGCCACGCGATCCCCCACGCGCAGGGAACCTCGCCCTCGGGCATCCCGGTGTCGCTCGACGCGGTCTTTTACACTTTCGCCGGCAACGCCCTTTTCCGCCACGTCATCCCGCTGTCCTACCCGACGTTCGCCCAAGCGGAACCGCTGGGCGACCTGCTGGACGAACAGCGGGCAAAAGTAGAAAACGGAACCCTTCACGACCAAATTCTCAAAGCCCTGAGCGACCCCGCGATAAAGCCCTCCGCCGACTGGAGCTACTCCGTGCTCGCGACACGCATCGATGTCCTGGGCATGCTGGCCGCCATCCCGGAGGCCTTCGTGCGGAAGACGCTTTTCCACAAAACGGCGGACGCCCGACAAACCGCCGCTGGCCTGTCCTTGCCTCCCGAGTACGATTACCTCGAGACCGACGTGTTACCCGACCGGCTTGACGTCGCGCTCCGGCTCCACAGCGAAGAGGACTGGAACACCCTGCAACGGCTCGACGGGCAATCCACCGACGAGGCTGACCGGAAAAGGCAACTCCTTGGCCTGAAATTCTCCAAGCGAATCACTTTCCCCGCTCAAGGAGGCTCGCGCCTGCCATGAAAGCCCGACAGAACGTTCAACGCTCAACGCTCAACGCTCAACGCTCAATGTTCAGCGTTCGACGTTCTCATCCCCGCAGCGGAGCGACGCTCATCGTCACCTTGGGCATCCTGACCGTCTTGAGCGTGATGGTCGTCACGTTTCTGCTGACCTCGCGCCTGCAGCGGCAGACCGCAGCCAGCCGGCAGAACCGCCTCGCCGCCCGTAACTCCATCGACGCCGGGCTCCTCTTCGCCATGCGCCACATCGAGGATGCGTTCACCTATCCCAACTACACGGACCAAGAGACCGGCGAAGGCGACTTCCTCACGCGTCAGCGGCTGGCGCCGGTCAGCCAGTGGTTTTCCGAACGCTACAGCGAAACCTATCAACTGTCGGACAAGGTCTCTTTTCAAGCGCTCGACGTGCTGGCGTCCCCGGCCGTTTCGAATGCCCTCACGGTTAATCTGGTCACCCCGCACGTCCTGCGCCTGATCCCCAGCGCCCTGACCAACGGGCTGCCCCTCTCGCCGAACGGCCCGTACCCGTTCCGCAGCGGCTGGATCCCGCTGGACATGCTTCCGGACACGGCGCCGGTCGAGATGCGTCTGCACTCAAAACCGGCACGCCTCGCCTTCGTCGTCTTCAACTGTTCTGGCTTTATCGACGCCAACACCTTCTTAAGCGGACCGACCACCCAGAAACTCCAGCGGGTCTGCTTCAGCCAAGGTGACGTCACCAACTGGTTCAATGCCTCCGAAACGCTTGATCGCCTGGGCGACCTGAAGATCGAACATGAACCCCTTAACACACCCTTCTGCCACCTTTCCTACGACCCCGGCCCCGACATCTATCCCCTGCATTACGACTGTTTCGAAACCGACAACAACCTGGGTCTCGGCACGTTCAAAGGAGGCCCGAAGTTCGATCTCCACTCCGTGACCAACATGATCGCGCACACGGATGCGGCCAGCGGAGACTGGACGCTCTCCGGCCTTTTCCGCTTTGGCTGGCTCATTCCGGTCACCGAGCATGTGCTCCGGATGAGCCACGAGGAAGCCCCCGAAAATCCGAACAAGATCGACCTCCAGCAATCCTTGCGCATCCCCTGGAACATCGCCAACTTCATCGATCCGGACCGGATCCCGCAGGTTTCACCCTTCATCAAGGAACTCGACCTGGCCACACGGGAGAACTGCGCGGTCGAAGATGTCCCTCTCGTCAACCGGATCAAGGTGTTCAACATCTTCGAAGAGGATCAACTTCCAGACAAGCAGCTATGCACGCCGGATTATTATGGCGTGGACCCACACTTGAGCAACCATTACGCCGTCGCCGTCGAGCTGTGGTATCCGTTCGCGCCCAACCGCCCGCCTGAGCTTGCGGCGCTCTATGCCGGTCTCTACACCAACGAGTCGGCAGCCGTCACCACCACGAACCGCCCGTGGACCGAGCGCGAGCTGCGCGACTGGTTCGACTGGAACAACAGCAGCAACCCCGTCATGCAGACGCTCTTTCATTCTTGGGCAGGAACCTACACCAACACGGTGGGCCCCTCCATCTGGAACCATCCGCTGTGGCAGGCCGTGACGGAGCAGGGCGACCTCTGGTTCACTCCCTCCATGACCAACCACCCCTCCTGGCCCGCAGCGGACACGAACGGGAACTTCTCCATCACCGACAGCCCCGTCTGGCAGGCTTTCTACCCAGAAACGTATGGTGTTGCCGTCACCAACCAAGCTGAAGCGGTCACGACCAACGGCACCGTTGTCTCGACCAACGTGATCGACGTGGTGACCACCAACCTCTTCACCTATCTGAACACCACGAACGCGTATGTGGAGTGGATCTCCGAGCCGGACATGCAGACGAACCGCCTGACGGGCCAAATCGGCACCGCTATGCCGGAGCCCTATCCAGTCCTGCTGTGGTCCAATCTCACCACCTCGGCCTTCACGACCAATGTCTTGGGGGCGTTCTTTGACACAGGGGGAAGCACCAACTATTTCTTTGCCGAGGGGCTGACCAACCACTTGATCACCCTGACCGCACTGCCAGAGAACATCGGGCTGGTTGTCAGCAACGGTGTTTCCGGCGCCCTCTCAACAAACCTCGCATCCGCCTTTGTGCTTGCGCCTTGGGACACGAATGGCCTGGCCTTCGCTCTCATCACCAACCTGCAGGTCACGACCGAGATCCATCCGGTCGAGCCATTGCCCATGCCCGGCACGCTCGGGACCTCGCTCGCCGCGCTCTTCGCGATGCTCCCCACCAACTCGCTGTCCTCGCTCTACGACTTCATGCTGCTCACGCCCGACCAGTTCTCCGAAGAGGACTGGAACCAACTCTTCGATTATTTCAACCAGAGCCCCGACATCGTCAACACCGTCATGCCCGCAAACCGCGCGCCCACGTTAGGCAGCATGACCGCCGAGGACCGGTATGCGCTCACCACCGAAACAGGTGATTTTCTCGATTCAGAAAGCGTTGTCCGCATCTCAAAAGAGCAAGACCAGTTCGGCCTCTATTGGATGGTGTACCCAAAGAAGACCGTCTCATTCCCGGAGGTCTCCGAAACCCGGCCGATGGCGGAGGCAGAGAATCCGGATGCTCCGCTTCTCGTCACCACCAACTATTGCGTGCTCGGCAGCAAAGAGGCTTACAAGCTCTGGCTGCGACCGGTCGTCACCGTCAACCAGACCGTCGACGAGCTTCCCTCGGATGTGATCGTCGACGAGGCCTTGCTCGTCAAAAAGGGCGACAGCGTGCAAGGCTGGCACTCGATCACCAACCTGAGCGTCGCGGACCCGCGCAACAACGCCTACGCGACCGCTTGGAGCAGTTTCGCTCTCGAGGATTGGAAGACGTACGTCGCCACAACCAACCTCAGCACGCGTGTGAGCGAATACCCCTTCATGGTGTTCGACACCGGCTTCACCACGATCGGCGACATCGGGCATATTTACGCCTCACGCGCCTATGCCGCAGATAGCGCTCAATCCGCAGCGCCCGCCTCGGCAGAGGGAGAAGCCAGCACCGCTTCAGCCGTTCCCCGCTGTGACACGATCAGCTTCACCGCGCGGTCCGGCGCAGCCCTGCTCGACATTTTCACCATCCACCCGACGAACGCGCCCATGCGCGGGCTCGTGCAGGCCAACACCCTGCAGCGCCCCGTGCTCCAGACGCTCCTGTCTGACGTCACGGTCGGCTGGACAAACAGCATCGATACGGCGCAGGGATTACACCTCCTGCGTGACCTCGACAGCAAACTTGACGGGTGGTCCGACATCTACACCGACGCGCTCATCAACACGCCGCACAACATGGGCTGGCGCTCCTTCGCCGACATGCTGCCCAACCTTTCGACCAACGAGCTGCTGCACACAAAGAATGTCTGGAGCGGCAGCGCGCTCCACCCCATGCACGACTACACCGAGGACGTGATGCGCGGGCTGGTCGACAAAGTCTCGTTCCGCCAAAACATTTTCGTGGTCATCGTGGCCGCGCAGGCGCTCTCGCCCGCCTCGACCGAGACGCGGCCCATCGTGCTTTCGGATCAGCGCGCCGCCGTCACCGTCATCCGCGACGCCTACACGGGCCGCTGGGTCATCCACGACTGGCAATGGCTGACGGAATAACAGCCTAGGCTGTTCGCCCCGGACATTCAATACGAAGCACTTTTTCTCTGACCTGTCCACGTCCGCGCCGGGGCGCTTCGCCGGTCCTGTAGTTCCGGCGCTCTGTCGCCGGAATCCGTCGTCCGCCCACAAGTTGCCGCCCACAAAATCATTTCTTTCGTGTTGACCCTGTGCGCAACTTCACTTACCCTAATGCGACTTTTTGGACTTCTTGTTTTTCTCCCTAATACGATTTTCAGGTGAAGGCTGCAACCACGCATGAGTGAATCCTCGATTACTTTTTTGGCCATTTCGGACCTGCATTACACGGGGTTGGCACGTCAGACCGCACAAGCGCCGCAACTGCGCGGGGAGCTGGCTCAAACGCTTTTGAAAAAAGTGTTCTTACGCCTGAGTCACATGGGCGTCCAACCCGATCTGACCGTGCTGCTCGGCGACCTGACCGAAGACGGCGCGGACCGGAGCGCCGAACTCGACTTGACCTCGCTCCTCGGCGAGTTGACGCGCAGCAACATCCCGGTGCTTGCCGTTCCCGGCAATCACGACCTTGCCCCCACCGCGTTCAACACGTTCTTCAACTGCGCCCCGGGCCTGCATGAGATCGGCGGCTACGGCTTCATCGTTTTCAACGACGTGTACGCCGAGAACCACGAGTGCACGCGCTCCGACGAGGCTCTGGCGCTGACAAAAAAAATCGCCGAGGAACATCCGGGGCTGCCGCTCATCGCGTTGCAGCATCCGCCGATCTACCCTGCGATCGACTCGCACTATCCTTACCGCCCGACCAACGCGGCTGAGATCATCGACTCCTTCCAAAAAGCCGGCGTGATCCTGTCGCTGAGCGGACACTACCACAAAGGCCAAAAGGCCCGCGTGCATGAAGGCGTCTTGTATCACACCGTTTCCGCCCTGTGCGAGCAACCCTTCCGCTTCAGCCTGATCCGCATCACCGGCACCCGCGTGGAAATCGAGGAACTCAACCTCGCCATGCAGATCCCGAACATCATCGACGTCCACTGCCACACCGAGCACGCCTACTGCGGGACCACCGTCGACACCGCCCCTTGCATCGCGCTCTCGCAGGCGCTGGGCGTCGCCACGCTGTGCATCACCGAACACGCGTTCCAGCTCTATTTCGACAAGAAGGACGCGATGTGCTTCAAATGGCAGCGCGATCCGGCGCTCGTCGAGAGCGTGTGGGCGACCCCCGAGCGCCACAGAATGGCGGCCTATCAGCGGTTCGCGCAAAAGCTGCGTTCGCCGTTCGTCAAGGTCGGGCTGGAGCTGGACCTCTACGACAACGGCAAACTGCTGCTCGCGCCGGAAGACGAAGAGGCCGACTGGGACATCCTCGTCGGCGCGATTCACTTCATTCAGGATTTCAGCCCCGGCAAGACGAGTCAGAAAGAGGCCGAAGCGCTTTTCATCCGGGATGTGGAACACCTGGTCGGCTACGACATCGATGTGCTGGCCCACCCGTTCCGCTTCTTCTCGCGCAACCGGCTCGAAAGCCCAACCCATCTCTATCCCGTCGTGGCAGACTTGCTCGCAGACAGCGGCGTGGCAGCCGAGGTGAATTTCCACACCCATCAGCCGGACCCTGAATTTCTCCGGCAATGCGCGGAAAAGGGCGTCAAGCTTGCGCTTGCCTCCGACACGCACGACCTCGCCGAGGCCGGTGAATTCTGGCCGCACGTGAATGTGCTCCGGCAAGCCGGCATCACCCCGAAGACCTACGCAGAAACGCTGTTTTCGTTCTGAGCGTTTTTGTATAAAGCGCAACCGGTTCAGGTAGGGACGCCTCCCCGAGGCGTCCGTTTCGCAGGTAGAGGGACGCATCCCCGAGGCGTCCGCAACTCACGGACCCGCGGACGGCTCGGGGAGCCGTCCCTACCACTGCGGACCGCCTTTCGTTTGGCGCGTCGCCACACTGCGCCTCCCACTTACGCGCCCCAATCACTGCAGATACAAAAGGTCCGGCGCGAGCTTCAGCACCTGGTTGCGGCAGTAGGTGTACACTTTGTCGGCCGTTGAGCCCGTCATCCGCCTGACCGTCTCGGCCAGCGCTTGCGCATCGCCGAGCGAGACTTGACTGATGATCTTCTTGACGAGCGGGATGAGGTTCGGCGACATGCTGAAGTCATCCACTCCCATGCCGAGCAGGAGAACCGCCATGACCGGGTCAGCCGCCGTCTCGCCACACACCGACACCTTCAGCGCATGCGCGTGGGCGGCCGCGACCGTCATATCGATCAACTGCAACACGGCGGGGTGGGTCGGCTGGTAAAGGCGCGCAACCGTCTCGTTGACCCGGTCCACTGCCAGAGTGTACTGGATCAGGTCATTCGTCCCGATCGAAAAGAAATCGGACTCTTTGGCCAGGGCCTCCGCAATCAGCGCAGCGGCCGGGATCTCGATCATCACGCCCCGTTTGATCTTCTCGTCGAAAGGGACGCCCGCCGCAAGCAACTCCGCCATGCACGCGCGCACCTCGAGGTTCGCGGCCCGCAGCTCTTCGATCGTGGCCACCATCGGGTACATGAGCTGCACATTCCCGTGCGCGCTGGCACGCAAGACGGCCCGCAACTGCCGCCGGAACACGTCCGGGTTGCGCAGCAAATAGCGGATGGAGCGGTTGCCCAGAAACGGATTGGCCTCCTTGTGCGAAGCCGCCGCGCCCTTGGTCATCTTATCGCCGCCAAGGTCGAGCACCCGGATCGTGACAGGCTGACCCTCCGGCAACGCGCGCACGGCGGCCGTATAGGCATGCGCCTGCTCCTCCTCGGTCGGCTCTCGGTCACACGCCAGCCAGAGATACTCCGACCGATAAAGCCCCACGCCCTCGGCCCCGACGGCATAGAGCCCGGTCATCGGCGTACTGTGGTCCACGTTCGCCAACAGCGGCACCGCGTGGCCATCGCTGGTCGCACCGGGCGAGAGTTTCCCCTGCTCGAGTTTTTCCTCCAGCGTCTTCGAGCGGGCCACCATCTTCTCGAAGGCCAGCCGCTCTTCCCTCCCGGGGTTGACGATCACCTTGCCGCGCGTGCCGTCGAGCAAGAGGACGTCGCCGGTCCTGACCGCTTCCGAGATCGAGCCTAGGCCGACGACCGCAGGGATTCCCAGCGCGCGCGCCAACAGGGACGCGTGCGACGTGTTGCTTCCGCGGTCGGTGGCGAACCCGAGAATCAGGTTCTTCGGCATCGAGATCGTTTCAGACGGCGACAGTTCGTCGGCCACGACAATACACGGCTGCTCAACGCGGAACGCATGCGTGTCGGAGCCGCCCAGCAGGTTCCGGATAATCCGCCGGGCGATATCCGACACATCCTTGGCGCGCTCCTTGAGGTAGGCGTCGTCCATCGCCGAAAAAATCGACGCGTACTTCTCCGACACCACATTGACCGCCGCCTCGGCGTTGATCTGGGCCTTCGAAATCTTCTCCTTGCAGGAGCCGATGAAGGAGGGGTCGTCGAGCATCATCAGGTGCCCGTCAAAGATGGTGGCCTCGTCCCCGCTGATGCGCTTGCCCAGCTCGAGGGCCAGCGAGCGGATCTGCGCCCGCGTGAGCGCGAAAGCATCCGCCAATCGCGCGAGTTCACGCGGCACCTGGTTCGGCTCGACGCGGTATTCCGGCACCTGCTCGTTCGCCGTCGTCCGGAAAACAAAAACCGGCCCCGCCACAAAGCCGCGAGACGCGGCCAGACCGGTCAGCATGCGCATGCCGTTCTTCACGCCGTGATTGATGTCCGGGTCATTGTTCATCGGGAATATCGAATTTTCGGGCCACCAGCGACTCAAGCTCGTCAAGCGCCTCGCGGCCCTGAGGACCGCTCGCGGTCACGCGCAGCTTCGTGCCGCACACCGCCTCAAGCGTCATCAGCGCCATGATGCTTTTGCCCGACACGACGCTTCCGTCCTTCTCGACATCGACATCCGCGTTAAAGCGCGACGCCACCTTGGCGAAAAGTCCCGCCGGACGGACGTGCATGCCGTACTTGTTCAGCAAAACAAACTCACGCGTCTCCGCATGTGTATCAGACTGTCCCACGATCTACTCTCCTCCACCGACATGGTGCTGCTTTATCCGCGCGTCCAGTTCACGAACAGCGACAAATCCGGAAAGCCGCAGTTTGTATTCTTGCGCCGCCGTTTCAACCAGATTGACCAGATCCCGGCCCGGCGCAACGGGGATCACCAGTTGCGGAACAGGCACACCGAGGAACTCGCGGCGCAGTTCGTCCGTTCCCGTGCGGTCCAGTTCGGCGTCGGCCTCCCCTTGCCGTTTGAGCGTCACCACCAGGTCCACCTGCTTCTCGCCGCGCACAGCGGCCACACCGAAGATCGAGGGCACGTGAATGATGCCGATCCCCCGGATCTCCATGTAGTACTGCGTCACGGGCAAAGCCGAGCCAAGCAGCGAATTGTTGCTGTCGCGCCGCAACAGCGTCAAATCGTCCGCCACCAGCGCATGCCCGCGCTTGATGAGCCCGAGCGCGGTCTCGCTCTTGCCGAGCCCCGGAGCGCCCTCGATG
>Ga0209066_10007970_pt1 | contig 10364 bp, 9 predicted proteins | sample All_14_2_FD_187198 | JGI IMG/M metagenome (GOLD analysis project Ga0209066, IMG submission 187198) | Freshwater microbial communities in response to fracking from Pennsylvania, USA - Allegheny Zone_MetaG_DW_15 (SPAdes) (version 2) ... | reverse complement strand
GTGGAAGCTTACAATCCCAATGCCAGCGTCCCCTCCATTGAATGCCTTTGCCACGGGTCTGTTTATGACATCCAGGGCCGAGTCATTACCGGCGCCATGGATAACCAAGAAGACCTGCCGAGTTACAACACAACCTATGCAAACGGGGACCTCCGCATTGAGATTCCGAATTTAAACCTCAAGGTCAACCAAGTCACACTGGCGTCATTCAGCGGTAACAACAAGCGTCTCCGCCTCAGCTTCCCTGCACGAAAAGGAGGCATTTATAAACTCCGCTACACTCCTGATCTGAAGACCGCTCCCACGTCCGTGATGTTCTCCACGACAGCCAATGGCGCCATCAATACGTCTCAAGTGATTCAAAGTGCCGATGCCACCCGTCATTTGTGGGTGGCCTCGACAGCGAAACGTGGGTTTTATCTCGTTGAGTTGCTCGTGCAGGTTTACTGAGAGGCTGTCTGAAAATAGTCTGACAGCACGTCCAATTTCAAGGAGCGGCACTTGCCAAGTGCCGTGGGACGCGGTGTAAAGGAAGAACGTGACATTTCCCAAGCCGTGACTTTGGCAAGTCACGCTCCTTGCGTGGGACTTTTCAGACAGCCTCTGAGAGCTTCCTGCCAGCCTCACCTTAGGGCTTCAGCACAGGTAGCAGTTGCAGAGCATCCAGGATCACAAATCCCGCCGTGCCTGCATTGCTCACCGTAATCGTACTCTCCCCTTCCTGGGAAAGGGTCACGCGTCCAATGCTGCGGAAGGCTTCACCACTGGGCAGCGGCTGCGTTTGATCCGCCAGCAGTGTCGTTTCTTTGCCACCACTCACAATGAGAACAGGCACTTTTTGAGCCCGTGTCGCGTGGGCTGAGTAAGCCATACGCACTTCATAGTCGCCCGCTTGAGGTGCCTTGAAGCGGAAGATCGCTTTCGATTGGCCATTGCCCACTTGGTTATCATGCATGTAACCCGTGCCGATGTAGGGCTTAAAGCCTGATGAGCTGCTCCAGCTTCCCACCAACTCGGCTTGGGCATCATCCAAAACAAGCCCGGGCAAAGAGGCTGGAGCGATGCTCACGGGACCTTTAGGCTCCGGTGGCAGTTCAGGCAGAACCGGGAGATCCAGCACCTGCTTCTGAGCCAACAAACGCTCCCTGAGCGCTGGATAAGGCAGAGCCTGCACAGTGGTGTCTTGCTTGACGGCAAGAGCCGCCGCGATGCCTGCACTCTGGCCCAGAATCATCCAGGTAGGCTCCACACGAATGGAGGAGATGGCCACATGCGTGCAGGAGAGCGCCACAGGCACCAGCAGGTTATCACATTCCTTGGCCTCAGGCAGGATGCTGCGATAGGGCACCTGATAGGCATAACCATGTCGGCGACCTGGAATACGCACGGGCATGATGGTGCCCTCATTGATCACCCCGCCGTCTTTCAACGCCACACGCTGGCAGTCGTGGGAATCGATCGGGAAGGAAGAAATCACAATCGGATCCTCCTTTTCCGGCTGCTCCAAGATGTCTCTCTGAGACAGCACATACAGGCCCTTCATACGGCGACCTTCACGCACATAAAGCTGCGGGGACCAGTGGTCATAGGCGGGGAACTCATCTTTGCACAAACCATACTCGCCCAACTCCGCACGCAGATGCTCCGGCACCGCAGGATCGGTGGTCAGGAAGTGATAGAGCTCCAGTGTGTATTGTTTGTGCTCCTCCCAGATCTTCGCACGCCCGGCTTCATCGGCCTCGCTCCAGCCGTTGCAAGCGCCGACCAAGCCCATGGAGAACTGTTTGCCGATGCCATTGTTCGCATCAAATTTCTTGTTAGGCAGCTCGTAAAGATCCCAAAGGATGTGCGGGCGCTTTTCAACGGCAAAGTAACGCCGCACCGCCTCGAAACGAGCAGGATCATAGTTCGCAGGCTGAGGGAAAGGCACACGGTTCGCAGCCTCCTTGGTCACGCAGAGACGGAAGCTGTAAACCATGACGTTCTGATCGCCATCCTCTTCAGGCCCCGCATCATCGGTGGTCAGCAAAGGCAGCAGCTGACCCTCGGCATCGAAGCCGTTGATGGGCATCTTTGTCTTGGGATACTGTTTCCCCGCGTAGGATTCTCCATACGCCTTTTTACCCTCGCGACCAATGGTCCAGCTCACCCCAGCGGCGGCCATCAGATCACCTTCATAGGTGGCATCGACAAACACCCGCGCCTTGAACTCGCCATTCGTCGTCTGCACCGAGGTGATGCGTGCGCCTTCCTTCACGGTGCTCTTCAGCACTCGCTGGGTCAGCACCTGCACCTTGGCTTCATCCAGCATTTGCTGCGTGATGCGCATGGCCACGCTGGGTTCATAGGTCCACTTGCTCTGATCTTTGACGCTGACCTTATACGGCAGCTCGATCCCACGCTGCTGGTAGTCCTTTTCGACACGGCTATGCCATTCATCAAAAAGGCCCATCACCGTGCTACGCACCGTCTGATTGGAGTCGCTAAAGCTCAGGCCCCCGGTATTCACACCGCCCACATGATCCGTCGGCTCCAGCAGAATCACGGAACTCCCTTCACGAGCCGCTGCAATCGCCGCACAGAAGCCCCCAGGCGTCGCGCCATAAACGATGACATCGGATTCCGTGGCGGCGTGTAAAGGCGCCACGAAGGCGGCGAGAAGGAGCCAGAGTCTTTTCATGGTGGGTCGGTTGGGTCAGGAATGAGGTTGTTGGGCCATAAGGCCACGGGCGACAGGTTTTGGACAAAATAAAAGAGCGGGAATTCCTTTGTCACCCTCACAGGTCAGGGCCAGCCCTTGCATTTCCCACTTTCTCCGCCAATCTGCGCGCCCCATGTCAGCCACCGACACGCGCGAAGTCATTTTGGAAGCCCGCGATCTCACCCGTGAATTCGACGGAGTGAAGGCCCTGGACCGTTTTTCCTTCAAACTGCATCGGGGAGAGATCCTCGGCCTGCTGGGGGCCAATGGCGCCGGAAAAACCACCGCCATGAATTGCCTGCTGGGACTTACCCTTCCCACGTCTGGTGACCTGTTCGCTTTTGGCAAGCCTCTGCAAAAGCATCGCATCGAGATTCTCAAGAAGACCAACTTTTCCTCGGCTTATGTCGCGCTGCCTGGAAACCTCAAAGTCTGGCAAAATCTCATCGTCTTTGCCCAGATCTACGGCGTGAAGAACCCCAAGCAGAAAATCAATGATCTGCTGGAGATGCTGGAAGTCAGTCATCTGAGAAACCGCGTCACAGGCCAGCTTTCTGCCGGTGAATCCACCCGTGTGAATTTGTGCAAGGCTTTCCTCAACGATCCCGAATTGCTGATGCTGGATGAACCCACAGCAAGTCTGGACCCGGACATCGCCGACAAGGTGCGCAAGGTCGTGCGCAAGGTGCAGAGTGACCGCGACATCGGCATCCTCTACACCAGCCACAACATGCGCGACATCGAGGAGGTCTGTGACCGCGTGATCTTCCTGCACAAAGGCAAGATCGTCGCCGAAGGCACACCCGATCAGATCGTGCAGAAGTTCTCCGAAACATCGCTGGAGGATGTCTTCATCAAGATCGCCCGCAGTGGGGATCTGGAGGCGTGACCACATCAGACCACACGGCAAGATTTTCAGGATTAACAGGAAGCTGAATCGATATGAACTTGAGAGTTATTTGGGCCTTGGTGCTCCGCTACATTTTTCTCTACACGCGCAACCCCGTGCGTCTCGTGGAGATGGTCTTCTGGCCTGTCGTGGATCTACTCGTCTGGGGAAATTTAACCCTATTCCTCCAGCGCAACACGACGCATGAGTTTGGTAACTACATCCTCTTCTTGTTAGGCGCGATGATCCTCTGGGACATCATGTTCCGTGCTCAACAAGGGGTCGCCATTTCGTTCCTTGAGGACGTTTGGACGCGTAATCTCCTCAATGTCTTTGTCGCCCCCGTACGCACCTCGGAATATCTCGGGGCCACTTTCGCGGTGGGTCTGCTGCGTATTTTAGTCACGGGCACCGTGCTCATCAGCATCGCCTGGTTTGGCTACGCGTTCAATGTGTTCATCTTGGAAGGCTGGCTCATTCCCTTTTTCCTCAACCTGATGCTCTTTGGCTGGTCCCTCGGCATGATCTCCACCGCACTGATCCTGCGCTGGGGGCAAGCCGCCGAATCCCTCGCCTGGGCGGTGCCGTTTTTCATCCAGCCTGCCGTAGCCGTGTTTTATCCTGTGGCAGACATGCCCACATGGTCGCAACCCATCGCCTGGGCCTTCCCCGCCACCTACATTTTCGAGGGCATGCGTGAGGTGATGAAAACCGGCAGCATGAACATGACCTTGCTCGTCCAGGCCCTGGTGCTCAATGCCCTCTATCTGGCCGCCGCCAGTGGGCTTTTCATGTGGATCCTGCGCCAAACCCGCAAGCGGGGTCTGCTGACCAAATTTGCCACTCAGTAAGAGCTCCCCTAGCGAGCGCATTCTCACAGAAGTATCAATTCCCGGCACCCGTGATGAATCACGCGTGAAAGTCTGGGGCTATGGCATGGGTATTGATTGACTTCACCCCGCACTTCCGAGTGCAATTCCCCCTCTCATGAAAAAATACAACGTCGGCATCATCGGATACGGCTGGGCAGCCACTGCGCACATTGACGCGATCAATGCAACCCAGCAGGCCCAGGTCACCGCCATCTACTCCTCTCGTCCGCTGGACAGCGCAGAACTCAGCGCCAAGCATGGGGGTAACATCAAAGCTTACCAAAACCTGGATGCCATGATGTCTGACCCTGACATCCATGTGGTGGACATCACCAGCTACCCCAGCCAGCACCGCAACCAGGCCGTGGCTGCGGCGAATGCCAAAAAACACATCATCCTGGAAAAACCCATGGCCAACTCCCTGCAAGAAGTGCGGGAGATCGTCGCCGCAGCCAACGCCAATGGCGTGAAGGGCTGCGTGTGCTTCGAGTGCCGTTTCTCGGGCCAATTCCAATCCACCAAGGCCATCCTCGATCAAGGCCTGCTCGGTGATCTTCACTATGGCGAAGTGGACTACTACCACGGCATCGGCCCTTGGTATGGTCAGTTCCGCTGGAACATCGGTAAGAAAGACGGCGGCAGTGCCCTCCTCACCGCCGGCTGCCATGCTCTGGATGCCCTCCTCATGGTCATGCCCGGTGAAGTGGAAAGCGTCACCAGCTTCAGCACGAAGTCCAAGAGCGAGATCTTCGCCCCCTATGAGTATGACACCACCAGCGTCACTCTGGTGAAGTTCAAAAACGGGGCTGTGGGTAAAACCGCCGCCGTGGTGGACTGCCTGCAGCCCTACTACTTCCACACTCATCTCGTGGGCAGTCAGGGCAGCCTGCTGGACAATAAGATCCATTCCAACAAGCTGAAGTCCGACAAAAAAGCCTGGGGCAGCCTGTCCATGCACATGCTCGATTCTGGAGACGTGAATGATCACCCCTATCAGAACCAGTTCCAAGCCTTCTTCGACGCTCTGGACCAGGGTAAGGACATGCCTCTCACCAGCTTCAATGAATCCCTGCGCAGCTTTGAGGTCATCTTCGCCTCCGACAAGAGCGCTGAGCTCGGTGGCAAACCGGTGACGATTGCTGAGCTGGACTAAACAGAAAATTCAGGAACGAGCTCCGACTCGATTCCCGCAGGCCTCATGAGACGCTGATCTCATGGGGCTTTTCTGCGTATGGGGTTGTGCGTAAGCAGCGCCGCAGAGCGGCAACCCGTGTCTTAGCCCGGCCTTTCAAGGCCGGGTCTGTGCACACGAAATCGTGTTTTCCTCGTCATGTCGCAGAGCGACATCCGAACCCCTCGCCATATCTCCAATCAACGATCTCACCCTCTGGATCAGGTCCCTGTTACCCCCAAATATACTCAGGCTTCCACTCGATCCCATGACGTTCCAAAAACGCGACGAACTCTTCTTGAAAGGTTTTGGTTCGATGATGCTGTCTCTGGTTTTTGATATACTCGAACACCTCTCCAACCTGCGATTGGCTGACAGAAAAAGCGCCATAGCCATCTTGCCACTGAAATGAGCCTAGCTCGTGAGGAAAAGTTTCATGAAGCCACTTGGAAGAAGGGCCTTTGAGCCATTGAATCGCCTTACTCACATCCAAATTGGGCGGCAAGCGAACCAGCGCATGGACATGATCGAACCAACCACCAACGCACAGCGGTTGCATTTTCTTCTGATGGGCGATTCCAGCGAGGTATTCCCACAGACGAGGTTGCAGCATCTCTGATAAACAAGCCGTCCGATTCTTGGTCCTCCAGATCAGATGATACGTCAGGCTGTGAAATGAATCGGCCATAGGATGCGGCTGGAGCCTTATCCTGACTTTCGCGAGAGTGCAATGGCGTCCACCTTAACCAACGGCCGGTTCGGATGTCGCTCTGCGACATGCACGAGAAGACAAGAGGATACGCACCACATCCCGGCCTTGAAAGGTCGGGCTAAGACACGTTCGCCGCTCTGCGGCTTTGGCGTATCGTTCCAGCTAACAAACGCGTCACAAAACAAGCCGCAGACTGCATGCGAGGAGGATACCCTCTCAAATTGGCCATCTTACTTTGGCGCGTTAGACCGAGGCAGAGACACGCCTCGCACCAACTCCACGCAATCCCGCATAGCGTCGAGGTCATCATGGCTTCCGACAAGAGCACTGAACTGGGCGGCAAACCGGTGACGATTGCTGAGCTGGACTAATCGCTAACGAGAAGCGTTTCACCAAACCACGTGGGGTTCGCACCACGAGGCTTGTTTTTGTCGGCTCGATACCCTCCCAAACGAGCTGCCCCAATCGAAGAAATTCGATCTAAAAAATCGCGTTCCCTATCATACACGGCATCAGCTGCCGTCACTCACAGTCATTCCAACCATGAAACGCCCCTTTCTCTGCCTTGCGATGCTGGCCTGCGCGATACCGTGGCTCACCGCACAGGATAGTTCGAATGTGAAACCCAAGCGTAAGGCAGCCGCAGCCAGCAAGGGCCCGCAGCAGCCACTGGGAGAGTCGTTGATTTACAAAACGATCGAAGGCAAAGATCTCCACCTCTATGTGATGAAGCCTCAGGATTGGCAGGCTTCAGACAAACGCCCCGCCGCCGTCTTTTTCCACGGCGGAGGATGGAAAGCGGGCAATGCTTCCCAATTCAATTATCAGGGTCATCATCTGACCACCCGTGGGATGGTGGTGGTGCAGGTGCAATACCGGCTGATCCAGCAAGATGGAGAGATTCCGCTGAAAGCCGCCGCAGATGCGCGCTCGGCCATGCGCTGGGTGCGCGCGCATGCGAGTGAGCTGGGGATTGATCCGAATCGCATCGCCGCCGGAGGAGGCTCGGCGGGAGGTCACTTAGCCGCCTATGTCGGGATGGTGGACGGTGCTGATGACCCATCAGACGACCTCAAAGTATCTCCGAAGCCCAATGCACTCCTGCTCTTCAATCCAGCGCTGCTGCATGGCCAAGAACGCGCAACACTCACCCCTGAAATCAGGGCTAAGCTAGCTCCGATCTCGCCATGGAAAGCGGCTACCCCAGATGATCCGCCTGGCCTCATCCTGGTCGGCTCCGAAGACGGCATTTTGAAACCCGACAAGGTCAAGGAATTCCAGGACATGTGCCACGCCGTCGGTGTGCGCATGGAGGCCGTGATCTATCCAGGTGAAGGCCACGGCTTTTTTGGTCTGAACAAATCCCGAGAGCGCTTTTTCGATACCGTCAGAGAGATGGAGAAGTTTCTCGCCTCTCTGGGCTGGATCAGCGGCCCACCGACCCTGACCCAGGAGAATGTGCTGGACTACGTGAAGCAGATCAAAATGTCCGCTTCCCGCTGAGTCCACCTAACTGGCAATGCGTTCCAGCTTGATCGGGTAGGTCTGAAACGCGTTCCACTGGCAGACGATCAGGTCACCGTTTTCCAGCACGCAGACATCATGCCCGTGATCGATCACAGGCTGAGCCTGAGTGAGTGCTTTGAGTTGCCCCGCTTCATACACAGGCTCGGTTCCACCTGGAGCACTGATGACCTTCCCATCCAGATCAAGAATCACGGTAAAACCAGAAGGGTTCTGCGGGAGCTTGCTGCGCACCGGATCGAGCGACCAGCACACCCCTGCATAGAGTTCTTGTCCTGAAATGACAGGGCGACACACCTTGCAACCAGGCACTGGCAGCGTCTCCAGATACTTCCCTTCCAGCGTGAAACGGCGGAAGCAATGATCGGCACGCGAGGTCACCAGCACCGTCGCTTGATCAGCCCCTTTGCGAGTATCGATCTCGATGCCATGCGCGTTGTTGAGTCGCTCTTGTTCCGGGACGCCATCCTTCCCACCAAAGCGGGAGATGAACTTACCATTTCGATCATAACGCAACACATAGTTAGACCCGTAACCATCCACCACATAGATATCGCCATTCGGTGCGACAGCCGTTTCGGTGGGGTTAAAGAACATGTCGGGCTCATAGGCCCCCACGCTCATGGGATGGCTGATGCTAAAGATTTCGCGCCCCGCGAGATCGATCTTACAGACCCGCCCCGTCTGCCGATAACCACCACCCCCACTTTTCCACAAACCGCTGTCGGTCACGAACAAAAACTCCTCCCCGTTCTCTCGGCTCAGCGTCAACCCATGGCCTCCCGGCCAGACACTGCCCCAAGATTCCACGATGGTGCCATCGGGCTTGAAGACCAGCATCTGATTGTCCCAGTGATCACCGATCATGAACAAGCGCCCGTCCTTCACCTGCACCATTTCATGGCAGTTTAAAATGGGATGATGCCTGCCCTGCCCCGGTGCCACCCAGTCTTTGATCACGCGATAGCGATGCTGACCGTGCCCGATCACGACATCCTTCTTCGGATCCGGTGCCGCCCGCAAAGTCTCCGTGAAAGTAGCGGCAGCAGCCGTGGTGAGTCCTGCGAGAAAGTGGCGGCGGGTATTCATGGTGTTCGTTTTCTAGCGTGGATGATTCCGAGAGGGAATGCTGATCTCATGTTGAATCCAACTCACGGTTGGAAACGAGCACCTGATTTTGGAATGGGCAGCCTCCAGACTTGTGGGTTGAATCCTGCGCATGACACCCAAGGCCGAAAAGCTTCTTCCCCGCATTGAAAAAGCAGGCATCAAAGCCGCCTTGAAAGCAGGCCATCCTCTGGGGGAGGAAGAATTGCTCAAAGTGAAGGTCCAACTCTTGCCTGCCCTCTGGCGCTGGACTTTAGGCGGTTTTTCAGCCGCTGCGGCCTACGGCAGTTATCTGAGTTTTGACCCATCGGAGTCCGCTGTTGGCTGGGGCTTAGCCACCTTGGCGGTTCTGTTCTTTTTCTTTGCCGTCGTGGGGGTGCGCCGCACGCTGGCCGAGATCGTCAAAGGTCTGGATGCCACCTCCACGGCCGAACTGATGGAGGCGGCCCTGGAAGGCATGGGTGCAGTCATCGGCAGCATCTTCGATGGCGTATAGCGAAGATCAGGATCAGGTCCGCCCTTGCCAGAAAGCCCGCCTTCGGCATGATGCCGCCATGGGTAAACTCCAAGACAAAGTCGCAGTCGTCACCGGTGCCGGACGTGGCATCGGCAAAGCCATCGCTGAAAAATTCGCCTCCGAAGGCGCTAAGGTCGCCATCATCAGCCGCACCGAAGCGAATTCTCAAGCCGCCGCTGAAGCCATCAACGCCCAATTCCCGGGTGCCGCTAAGGGCTACGCGGTGGATGTGGCCAATGGCACCGCCACTGCTGAACTGGGCAAGACGATCCTGGCCGACTTCGACCACGTGGACATCCTGGTGAACAACGCGGGTGTGACCAAAGATGGCTTGCTCCTGCGCATGAGTGAAGAGGATTGGGACTTCGTGGTGGATACCAACCTCAAAGGGGCCTTCAACATGGTGAAAGCCTTCCAGCGCAGCCTGCTGAAGCAGAAAGGCGCGCGTATCATCAACGTCGCCTCCGTGATCGGGCTCATCGGCAATGCAGGCCAAGCCAACTACGCCGCTTCGAAAGCCGGCCTGATCGGCTTCACCAAGTCCCTCGCCCGTGAATTTGCAGGCCGCGGTGTCACCGCCAACGTCATCGCCCCCGGTTTCATCACGACCGATATGACCGGCGTCTTGGATGAAAAAGTGAAGACGGCGGTGCTGGAAAAAATCCCGCTCGGAGACTTCGGCCAAGCCGACGACATCGCTGCCGCAGCGACCTTCCTGGCCAGCGGTGAAGCCCGCTACATCACGGGACAGGTCCTCGCCGTGGATGGCGGTATGGTGATGTAATCACGCATGGCCTCACGACGCAGCACCTGGGCTTTCATCGGGCTTCTCAGTCTCCTCCTGGCAGGCATCATCGTGCCTTTCATGATC
>Ga0209066_10007969_pt1 | contig 10364 bp, 10 predicted proteins | sample All_14_2_FD_187198 | JGI IMG/M metagenome (GOLD analysis project Ga0209066, IMG submission 187198) | Freshwater microbial communities in response to fracking from Pennsylvania, USA - Allegheny Zone_MetaG_DW_15 (SPAdes) (version 2) ... | reverse complement strand
GGGGTTGAGGCGCAGGCCGCCTGCGTCTCAACCCCAACGGAGAAACCACTATGACCACCACTGAACAAACCACCGCCACCCACGGAACGGTCTGCGACATTCCGCTCAACCGGCTCAAAAAGTCGCCGAGGAACGCGCGTAAGACCCCTCACAGCAGCGATGCCATTGAGGCGCTCGCCGCAAGCATCGCGCTCAAGGGCATGCTGCAAGCGCCTGTCGTGGAGCCGGAATTGGACGCGGAAGGTCTGCCCACCGGCGACTACTTCGTCACCATCGGCGAAGGGCGTCGGCAAGCCCAACTCCTCCGCGCTAAGCGCAAGGAGATCAAAAAGACGGAGCCAGTCCGCTGCGTGATCAATACCGAGCACGATGCTCACGAGATCAGCCTCGACGAGAACATCACCCGATCAGCCATGCACCCTGCTGACCAGTTCGAGGCCTTCCAACGGCTCTCTGTGGAGCAAGGCCTTGGGGCGGAAAAGATCGGCGCGCGCTTTGGCGTTGCGGCGGGGCTGGTCCGCCAGCGGTTGCGGCTCGCCGCAGTCAGCCCCCGTCTCATGGAGGCCTATCGGAGCGCCGAGCTGACGCTGGAACAGCTCATGGCCTTTACGGTCGTAGACGATCAGCAGCGGCAAGAAGCCGTGTGGGATACGCTTCCGGAGTATGAGCGATCACCCCACACCATTCGTCGGCGGCTGACCCACGACCGCGTGTCCGGCACAGATCGGCGCGCGCTGTTTGTGGGGGCAGAAGCCTATGAGGCAGCCGGTGGCATCATCGAACGCGACCTGTTTGCGGACGACCAAGGGGGCTACTTCGCCTCGCCTGTGCTCCTCGACACCTTGGCGCTTGAGCGTCTGGACGCCATTGCCGCCGAGCTTCTCTCGGACGGCTGGAAATGGGCCGAAGCGACGATTGACCGTCCGCACACGCACGGGCTCCCCCGCTTCTATCCGCAGGTCCGCGAGTTCACCCTTGAGGAGCAGTCCGCCTACGACGCGCTCACAGCGGAGCAGGATAGCCTTGCGGCGCAGGCGTGGTCCGAGAGTGGTGAGGCGCGTCTGATCGAGCTTGAGGAGCAGATCAGCCAGCTTGATGGTGCTCGCTTGAGCTTTGACCCGGAGGCCAAGGCGAGAGGCGGTGTCTTTGTCTTCCTCACACCCGAAGGCGCCGCTCGCGCGGAGCTTGGGTTCCTTCGTCCTGACGACAACATCAGTGATGAGGGGGATGAAGGTGAGGACAGCGCTCCTGAACCGGCAAAGAACGAACGGGTGAAGCCCGACCGCCCGCGTCTGCCGGACAAGCTGGTCGCGGAGCTGACCGCCCACCGCACGGCGGCCTTGCGCAATGAGGTCGCAGAGCAGCCACAGGTGGCCTTGCTGACGCTCCTGCATGCACTCGTTCTGCGCACCTTCTCTCTGCGGCACGGTGAGCGCAGCTGCATGGAGGTTCGCCCTGGGGGAGCCGAGCTGACCGGGTATGCGCCGGGCATCGAGGAGACCCCTGCCGGTCGGGCGATCAGAGAGCGGCACGAAGTGTGGAGCGCGCGTCTGGACGGAGCCGAGAGCATCGAGGCCTTCATCGACAGCCTTGAACCTGCCGAAGCCATGGGCCTTCTCGCCCACTGCGTTTCTCTCACTGTAAGCGATGTCCGGATGCGTGACGGCGTGTGGACAGGCACCGCTCCCTCCGACCGGCTGGCGGCGCGCGTCGGCCTCGACATGAGCCGGTACTGGACCCCGACGGCTGAGAACTACTTCAGCCGGGTCAGCAAGACGCGCATCCTTGAGGCGGCGACCGAAGCCGCCTCGCCCGATGCCGCCAAGCGCATCGAGGGCGCGAAGAAGCCAGAAATGGCGGCGGCTGCGGAGCAACTGGTCTCGGGGACAGGTTGGCTGCCGGAACCGCTCCGAACGGCGAACGACACGCCGCCGGAAGCCATCGCGGCGGAGTAGCCGGACTGCGACAAAAATGGCCGGAGCCTTTGGGCTCCGGCCATTCCTTATGTGGCGGCGTCTTCTCTCAAGTCATCAAGGAGCGCAGCGCACGAGAGACGAAAGTAAGTGAGGGCGACCGCCATGGCGCTGAAGAGCGCCATGTTGTGCGAGTCAGTCTCCCACGCCTTGCGTTTGCGTGGCAGACGACCACGAAGCGCCGGCAGGTGGCGGGCGACCGCTTCAGCAATCTGCTGACGGCTCTGTGCGCCGATGTCAGCGAATGTCGTCCGGACTTCGTCCCGCGAAAACACGGCGACCTCCACCCCTCGATCCTGCGCCAGAGCCACCGTTGCCCGGCAGAGCTTCGTGATCCGCTCGCGGCGCACGGAGGTATGTGGATCGAAAGATTCGAGCACAAGTGTCTCGGGCCGAAGCCGATCAATCAACATCTCGATCCGTTTCAGGCTGTTGCTGTTCTTGTCGATGCGGATGCGCGGGACGCCCCAGTCATGGACTGAGAGCGGCCCTTCCACAGCAATCCAACCGAAGCCGCTGAAGTTGGGGTGAATGGCGAGGACGAGCGGCTTCCTCGGCGTAGTCGGCCTCATGCCGGCTGTGGCGTTACACGAGCCATCATGGCCCGCAACCACTCACGTTGATGCCGGACCCGGCGCGTCAGCTTGGCCGCAAGCCGCAGGTCGAGTTCGGCCGCACACCGGACGATCTCTTCCGCCGCCACGTCATACAAGTCGGGAAACAGGCTCTGCGGTGACTGGTCGAACAGAATTTGAAGGCCGAGGATGGTAGTTCCATCCGGAATCTCGCCCGCCTCAATGCGGGATACTGAACTTTGGGCGACGCCTAAAAGTTCGGCGAGTTCGTCCTGGGCTAGGAACGCGCTCTTTCTAAACCGTCGCACGGACGTATGCATGTGCATGGCGTTGTGAGGTTAGCTAATCGACCGCAGGTCGAACCATCATTGTCGCGTTGTCTGCGCGAGTCCGCACGGCTGGATATTATGCGAGCGTGGATGAAACGCGCGCTACGCGCGTTCAATCCAACCGCCACTGCACTAGGGCGGCGGTGTTGTTGAAGGGAGCCCCGCTTGCTTCGCAAGCAATTCGATCTTCGCGCGCTCGGTCTGTGGCACGACATAGATGCCGCCCGATTTGGTCGTCGCGAGGCGCAACCGCTCGCGCAGAAGCCAGCCTACCCACTTGTTGGTAGGGCGCTGATAAAGTTTTCCTGGAGAAATTCTGAAGTAGCGATCCGCCAGCTCGCCCACGGACACGTGCGGTGCTGTCGTTTCGGCGAAGGCTTGAAGCACCACTCCGAGCATCGTTGTCTCCGCGTTGGAGGCGCGCTCATGGAGCACGCGCGCCTCCTCGCCCACGAGCTCGGCGCGGACTTGTTCGCGCAGCAGCGGGTCATCGATGATCGACAACAGGGCCAAGGCTGTCTGGTTGAAGCGAGGCGAAACGCCTTCGGCGAGCCGGGATGGCTCTGGCGAGACCCTGAAGCGTGCATGAAAGCGCCATGCGAGGAGGCGGTTGCGAAGCGCGAGCGCCTCGCTCCGCATCTGGGTCGGAGTGTGGATTGGAATGTCAGTGCGAAGCGGCTTGCGGTAGGTTTCTTCGGTGAGAAAACGGCTCTCGAGCGCCGCGTCCTGATAGCTTCCGCGCATGCCCACAAGCTTCGGCCCGAAGACGCGGAAGGCTTGCGGGTTTAGCTCCCGGTGCCGGTTCGACATGGTGCGAAGGACCGGCAGGCCCGCAACCGTGCCGTTGTTCAGAACCTTGGCGAGTTCGGCGGTGGCGTCGGAAAAGCGAAAGTCAGCTTCGTCGAGAACAAGGGTGCCGGCGAACGCATCGAGGACGTGAAAGATCGGTGAGACGGTCGAAGCGCCGGACGCGAAGAAGGGCTTGTAGCAGAGCGAGCCAATGGCCAAGAGCGCGCGGGTTTTGCCCGTTCCGAAGTCGCCGCGAAAGCGGAGATACCCAAGCTCCTGGAAGGCGTCGTAGACCCATGTCAGCAGGACGTAGTGGGCGGCGATCTCTTCGAAGACTTGGGACAGATCGACGTAGCGGCGGATGTAGGCGCGGATCGCTGCAAGGAGCTCAGCCTTGCTCTCGAACTCGCCAATCGCCGACGGCAGCAGGACGCAACCGCTCGTAAGGAGGTTGTTCGCCGCGGAGTACGGAATAAGCCGGTCACCATTCGCCAGATCAGCATGGTCAGCCTCAGTGACCGTGCCGTTAGGTTCGCAGATCGCGAACCATGAACGCACTTGGTCAGCGTCATAGAGTGTCTCGATAAGGGTGCCGTCAGAGCCGACGAAGGAGACAGTGGGGATTGGATGAGCTGAGACAGACGCCGAAGGTGGTGGGAGCATATCCCTTAAGCATACGGTGCGGGCCGCAGCTCACACAGGCTCCACTTCATGCACGGAGCGATGAAATGGAGCCTGTCGCGATGCCCAAGACGGCGGCAGGCTGACTTCACCCGTCTGCTGACGCCCCAGTCCCGGGATTCGCGCAAATCGGTCTGGCGCCGTAGGATTCCGAGTCTCCCTTCGACCTCGCGTCGGGGGACTTCAGGGACGTCGGGGACGTTCCCAATCACCCCATGAACTACTTCGTCTACTGCCGAAAATCCTCCGAGGCTGAGGATCGTCAGGCCCTCTCAATCGAGTCCCAGCGCCGGGAGCTGGAGCGGGCTTTCGCGACCCTTCCCGACATCACGATCATCGACTGGATCGAGGAAGCACGAAGCGCCAAGGCTCCGGGGCGGCCGTCATTCGACACCATGATCCAACGCATCGAACGTGGCGAGGCGGAGGGCATTATCGCATGGGCCCCGGACCGCTTGGCGAGGAACTCCATCGATGGCGGAAGGATCATCTACCTCTTGGACACCGGCAATCTGAAGGACCTGAAATTCTCGACCTACACGTTTGAGCACAACTCCCAAGGCAAGTTCATGCTGAGCATCATGTTCGGCCAGTCGAAGTACTACTCCGATGCTCTCTCCGAGAATGTGCGGCGCGGCAACCGGACCAAACTGGAGAACGGCTGGCTACCTGGCCGGGCTCCACTGGGCTACTTGAATGATCCTATCACCCGAACGATTGAGCCCGATCCAGAGCGCTTCGCGTTTGTGCGGCAGATGTTTCAACTGCTCCTAAGCGGCAGCCATTCTCCAAAGCAGATTGCGACACTGGCCCGGGATGAGTGGGGTCTGGTGTCTCGTTGCGGGAAGCGCAGCGGAGGTCGCCTGCTCGCACTCTCGACCGTCTACAAAGTGCTCGAAAACCCGTTCTATGCTGGACGCATCGTGCGTGGCGGGACCGAGTATCAGGGAAGGCATGAGCCCATTGTCAGCTTAGCGGAGTTTGACCGAGTTCAGGCGCTGCTCGGCCGCCCGGGTCGACCTAGACCAACCAAGCACGCCTTCCCATACGTGGGGCTGATCCGGTGCGGTACATGCCAAAGCATGGTCACAGCGGAGCAGAAGACGAACGCCTACGGTTCTCGGTATGTCTACTATCGCTGTTCCAAGAGAGCGTTCGGACCTCGATGTCGAGAACGCTCCATCGAGGAGAGGGTCCTGGAACAGGCCATTGCTCATTTCCTCGGCAACCTTCGCCTACCCGATATGATGGCTGAGTGGCTTAGTGAAGCTCTAGGCGATGAACAGGCGAACGACCGCAAGCGTTTAGAGATGGAGCAGGCTTCAAGGACAGCGACCCTAAAGGACATCGACCGACAGTTGAGTGAGCTCACCCGCCTTCGCCTGATGTCCTTTATCGAGGATGCGGAGTTCATCGCTCAGAGACGCGACATTGAGGGACGACGGGCTAGGCTTCTGGAAGCAGGTCGCATGGCCAACCCCAAACGGTCTTCCGACTTTTTCGACATAGCTGTTTCGTTCAGTAAACAGGCCGTAGAATTCTTTCAGAGCGCCAATTCTGAGGAGAAACGTGGCCTCCTCGAACTGACCACTTCCGACTTTTTCCTGAAGGGCAAAAGCGTCAGCATACAGGCCGCGAAACCCTTCTCGTGGGACGCCGAAAACGAACAAATTCTCCTAGGGTGCAGGCTAGGGGAGGACGTCCGGACAACATCCGTTTTATGCGCACAGCGTTTGAAACCGGACTGCGACGGCACCGGAGAACATCCCCCAAGTCCCTCATGTCCGCACGGGGTGTTGCTCGAGCAGATTGTCGAGGACCTTGCGCTGCCCGAGGTGCAGGAGCGACTGTCGAGAGCCGCTATGCTGATGGAGAAGTTGGAGCGTCGGGAAGCTCCTGGCTTGGCTGCGTAGCGTGTCCTTTAGAGTGCTGAGCCGCCTGGGATCAGATCCGGTCTTGCTTGTACCCTCGAACGAATACGTTCTCCGCATCAGTCGCATCGTGGCTGCCGCCGGCCGGCAACAGACCAAAGGTGGAAGCATCCGCTCCTTCGATCGCGGCCCCAAAGAACCATACCTGTGCGGCATCCTTTGCGTATCCGGGTGTGCCGTACTCACGGGAAAGGACTTGAAAGGTGGTGGGGTCTGCGCGCTCCAACTCCCAAACTATGCCGTATGGCGCATTGCAGTCTGAGCAGGCGCTGAAGACTCGCTCCTCGTCGAGTGCGTAGACGTTTCCGCCAGCCATGATCGTCTGATCGTCCGCGACATGAAATGTTTTGGGATCGGCGCCCGGCACCGGTGATCCTTGGAAGTAGACGTACTTCGCATCGATCGCGAAGTTCGCTTCTAGGGGACGGAAAGACGCGGCATCAATCGGGGTGCCTTGGCCGTTGTAGCAGACGATGTTCTTCGCCCGCTGATAGCCGCGCGCAGACTCTCCCACTGGGCAACGACTGTCTGCCGCCAGAAACAGGGGGTGTTCAGTGGAGCGGCCGAAGGTTGCCTGCGCTAGGGTGCCCCCGATCACACCTACTGCCACAAGGGTGATCCAGAGAGCGTACGTGCGATAGTGAGGCCGCATTGCCTCCTATCGTATCACGACAGCTAGCCGGTCGGGTTCGCCCATCCGACAACATCGCGATACACCCCGCGATTGAGCATGGCTCCGTACCACTTGCCAGCCCGGTTCGTGAACGTGATTTCCTTCCACGTGTCGATCGGCATGTTCTGCTCGAACAGCTTAATGTTCACGGATCCATCCTGAGCATCTGCAGGATCATGGTTGCAGATGATGCCAACGTGACCCCCGGGGATCCACTCAACAATCGAAAGCACAGCGCCGGCCTTCGGAAGTGCGCTCGCGCCGTTCGCCACGTAGGTAAATGTGCCGCCGGATGCGGTTGCGAACCGCGAAGCTGCCTGGAAGCCGTCGCCCAGGGACGGAAGGCTGTTGCCGTTATCTGCAGAACCAAGGCTTCCGCCATAACCGGCAAAGCCGAGTTTGGCCGCATACCGCTTGATGAGTTCGACGCACTGACGGTCTCGCGCTGTCGCTTCCGCTCCATTCCCATACGTATTGAGCGAACGGTCCGCCGTATCGCTATTCACGCGGAAATAGAGCGTGCCCTTCAGCTGGTTCACGCCGTTGCGGTTCGGCGTTGGATTTCTAGTCCAAAGACCCCAGATTCGGGTCCTCGATTGAGAGTGGCTGATGGTCGGAATCGCCGCAACCGCGACCGCACCAACCAGAAACTGTCTTCTTTTCACCTTTGTTCTCCTCGGCTGTCCCGCGGTGGGCAGAACTGCGCAGCTATGGCTCTAGCCGCCAATGGCAGGGCAAAATCGGAGTGTGTCGACCGTTCCTATACGTGAAAGCGCCGTTATGCGAGCGCATAAGTTGCAGCGCTTCGGTCACGCCTATGGAATCAAGTTCGAACGAATTGCCGTCATCGGGCCGGTGAGCCCGGACTCGTATACCAGCGGTTCTTGTAAAGCGTGGACCAGCACCTTACAGCTTAAGATAGCGGGCGTTCAGATTGCCCGCATAGATGTGGGGCACAGTATGCGCTGGCGTGAACGAGCGATCCGAGAAGTACGAGACGAACTCGACCGCTTCCTAAACTACCCTATGGTCCAGGACATCAAGCTCGGACAATACGGCACCTACGACGGAAAAAAGTGTCGTTTCGAGTGGGAGGGAAATCTCTCTGACTTAGGCATCGAACCAGCGTCAGCCGGATTTCAGCACGAGATGGCTGAAACATATGCCACGTCAGGCAAGGTAAATATTCAGAGCCGCCTTTCGCTGGATGGACAGCATCCAGCCGTCGATGTCACCTTTGCCCGAACGTCGGCCCTTGCCTTCCGCGGTTTCAAGATCGGCTACAGCCAGGTGCAGCTTTCCTCCCTTTCGACTGCCTTGAGCGAAGCTATCCGCAAGGGACTGCAATGGGACCGCAAGAAGGTCATCATTACCCAGATTTGGCAGGCGGGTGGGTTCACGCACCTTGTCGCCGGGGGTGCCCAGGCGAAAGTCGAGATCGAGGCTACAGCCAAGGGGTCAGTGCCCACCTTCAACTTCGCTGATCCGTCTCTGGACCTGAACGTGGTCGCAGAGCGATCGATGAGCTACTGCGCAGTCGGGCAATCCCAAGTGGAACCCTATTTCAACGTCCACCGGCTTCGAGAAATCGACGTCGGAGTGTGGCAACTCTACAAGTACGGTCTTCGATAGCTCGTCAAAAAGCCGACCTCACGAGGAGGTCGGCGGTTGGAGGCTTAGGCGTAGATGGAGGGCGCTCGCGCCCAAGAGCTATTGGGCCGTTCCCAACCACCGGAAAACCAGTGGCAGCTCACCCACCTAAATGGATGCCTTGTCCTTGGTCGGGAGTCTCATTTGATTTCCTCCTCCAACTAAAGCCACGATAGCATAAAATGCTATAAAAACAGATCGTTGCGCCAACTACTCAGCGACAAAACAAGGCATTTTGCCTGTCAAGGCGACCACTTTAGTGCTGGCTAGGGGAGGACGTTCGGACAACATCCGTTTTATGCACACAGCGTTTGAAATCGGACGGCAGCTGCACCGAGGAACGTCCCCGAAGTCCCTCATGTCCGCACGGGGCGTTGCTCGCCGCGGTCCGTGACGATCTTGCACTGCCAGAAGTCCAAGAGCGACTTTCGAGAGCTGCTACGTTGATGGAGAAGCTGGAGCGTCGGGAAGCTCCTGGCCTTGCTGCGTAGCGTGTCCTTTAGAGCGCCGAGCTACTGCGTTGCTGAGCTGCCCGAATAGCAGGACAAGCCGGCCGGCAATGATCTGTGCCTCATCCGGATCGAGGCGCTCGCCGAACTCGGCTTCCCAGATGGTAATGAACTGCGCGACCAGTCTTGGGGAAAGCGACATCTGATGACTATCGGGCCAACTGATGCGTCACGCACGGCGTCCACGACGTCCAGCCGCCTAGAGGTTGTGCCTTCGACCGCAGTCGGCTCACCGCCGGAACCGAGGCGTCCAGCTTTCGATCAAGGTCGCCTCTTCGTCATCGTCGTCTTCATAACCATCGGCCTCGAGGCTGATCCGGTCGCAGTGCAAGACGGTCAAAGTGCGGCCGAAACGACCCAGGCCGATGACGTCCTCGCGAACCGGGTGCGCCGGCGCTCGCTCGAACCAGTCGGACAGCCGCCCGACGCCGCCATCTCGTGCTGCCGCGGCAACCCGGCTCGGCACCGCGGCCAAGCTGGAGGTCGCCGTCGGGTTGGGCGCCGCCTCGCCCTTCCTGAGCAGACGAAGCGGTACGGATTTCATCGCCTCGGACGCCATGCAGAAATCGACCACGCCACCGGTGCACTGGACCACCGCAACGGCGCTTCGCGTGTGGCGCACATAGCTGACTGCCGTGGCCGTCAGAGAGGTTTCGCAACGGTCCGCCAGGGCGATGACGGCGTCCAGCCCGTCCGCGTGTCTAGCCATGACCCGCTGGAATGGGGCCGACGGCATCAGCAGCGCCGCCGCGAACAGGTCAGCCTCGATCTCGAACGGATCGGCGGTGGCGAAGCCGGCTCGCGACGGGTGCGGGCCCTCGTGGATCATGCGCTCCATGTGATCCGGCATGAAATAGTGGCCCAATTCGTGGGCGACGCTGAATCTCTGGAAGCCCGGACTGTCGACATAGGTGGCGTACAGGATGCCGTAGCTTTCGCCGACCCGAACCAGCATGCCGGAAAAACCGTCATGCTGGGGCGGCTTGGCTTCCACAAGGATGTTGCACGCCGCCGCGATCGCGAACGGATCGACCGGCAGATCGTCAACGCCATGATCAAGCAGCACCTGCGCGGCGATGGTCTGGGCCAACGACACGCGGGGCGCCCGACTAGCCACCGGTCTTGCCCGCATCCTTGTTGGCGAGCACCTCGATGAACCGGTCGTAGGCGGCGAAGACGCACGACTCCTTGGAGTCGAAGCAGGCGTAGAACGCCGAGAGCGAGAGCCCGGCTCGCGAGCAGACCTCCTTGGGC
>Ga0209066_10007968_pt1 | contig 10364 bp, 11 predicted proteins | sample All_14_2_FD_187198 | JGI IMG/M metagenome (GOLD analysis project Ga0209066, IMG submission 187198) | Freshwater microbial communities in response to fracking from Pennsylvania, USA - Allegheny Zone_MetaG_DW_15 (SPAdes) (version 2) ... | reverse complement strand
GCTGAACGGCATCCACTTCGCGATGGATTTCCTGACGCAGCAGAACAAGCGCAATGCCGGCGACGACGAGGCGCGCGCCGCGCCACGCGGCACGCTGAGCGCCAAGGGCAAGCATGTCATCGTGATCGGCGGCGGCGATACCGGCTCCGATTGCGTCGGCACGTCGAACCGCCATGGCGCCGCCTCGGTGACGCAGCTTGAGGTGATGCCACAGCCGCCGGTGCGCGAGAACAAGGCGCTGACCTGGCCGGACTGGCCGCTCAAGCTGCGCAGCTCGTCGAGTCACGAAGAGGGCGCTGCCCGCGATTTCGCGGTGCTGACCAAGCGGGCGGTGGGCAGCAACGGCAAGGTCGAGGCGCTGGAGTGCGTGCGCGTCGAATGGGTCAAGGGTGCCGACGGCCGCATGGCGATGCAGGAGGTCGCGGGCAGCGGCTTCGAGCTGCGCGCCGATCTCGTGCTGCTGGCGATGGGCTTCCTCGGCCCGCGCCGGCCGGGCCTGGTGGAGCAGGCGGGCGTGGCGCTCGATCCGCGCGGCAACGTCGCGGCCAACGTGAAGGACTACCAGACCTCGGTGCCGAGGCTGTTCGCCGCCGGCGACATGCGTCGCGGCCAGTCGCTGGTCGTCTGGGCGATTCGCGAGGGTCGCCAGTGCGCGCGCGCCATCGACGAGAGCTTGATGGGAAGTTCCACCCTGCCGCGTTGATCTGCGGAACGAACACGGTTCGCTCGCGGGCGGATTTGCTCTAAGGTCCGCCTGATGAACCTGCTGCTGATCCAGGGCGCGAACATGGAGTATCTCGGGCGCCGACAGCCCGAGCTCTATGGCACGACCACGGCCAAGGAACTCGACGCCGCCATCCGGCGCCGGGCTCGCGATCTCGGCGTGGCGATCGAGATCGTCTACACCAACTCCGAGGGCGAAGCGGTTTCGGCCATCTACAAGGCCGACCGTGCCAAATTCGACGGGTTGCTGTTCAATCCCGCCGGCTTCCTCCATGCCGGACACGCGCTGCGCGACTGCCTGCGCTCGATCTCGATGCCGGCCATCGAGATCCACATGACCAACATCGAGAAGCGCGGCTTCGGGTCGATCACCTCGGAGGCGGCGGTCGGCATGATCGCGGGCTTCGGGGTCGATTCCTACCTGCTGGCGCTTGAGGCCATGGTGCAACGGCTGCGGCCCGCCGCGGCCTGATGCCCGCTTGCTACCAGACGCCCGTGTGCAGGGTGCTGGGCGCGTAATTGCCGAACGCCGATCGATAGGGGAAGGCGAAAGGCCTGCGCCAGGCGCGCTCGACCTCGACGCGCCACAACCGCTCGGCCCCATCTGGAGCGCCCTCGCCGGGGTCCCAGTCGATGGTGACCCTGCCCTGGAGCTGAAGCAGCTCGCCGGTATCGAAGTTGGGGAAGAGCAGGCCGGCCCGCGGGTCGCCCAACAGGTTGCCCAGCGTGTTGAAGAAGCGGTTGCCGCGGAAGTCGGGGATGACGAGCGTGTCCCCCCGCGCGCCGACGAAACCCGGCCGACCGCCGCGATGGGACATGTCGAACCCGCCCGCGTCGCCCAGCTCGGCACGCGCCCGGCTGGCGACGAAGAACGTGTCGGTCGATTCGACGAGATCGCGTGCGGCCTCGTCCAGCCCGGACAGGGTCTCAACGGGCCCTGCCTCCCGGGCGGCGGGAGCGACGCCACGCGTCTGGATGTACTGCGGGCAATTGCCGAAGCTCTGGGAGACATGGACCGTGAGCCCGCGGTCGCGCGCCACGATCCGGCCGTTGGCGCGGTTGCGCCGCCGCGTCGACAGATCGATGCCCAGCAACCCGATCCCGGCACCGGCCACGAAGCCGGGACCCGCGGGATCGCCGTCGTGCGGCAGCGCCTCGACGACCAACGTGGCCGGATCGGGCGACGTTACAAATCCCGGTGGACCGGTCAGCACCGACGCCATCGGCCAGCCTCGGGCATCGGGCGTCGCCGTGAACAGGTAGGGCAGCAGCGAGAAGAAGGCGCGATGCTGCTCGGGCATGAAGGAGCGGATCGGCGCCAGGCCGGCCGGCTGCCGGGCGAGCCTCTGCGCCGCCTGCTCGTCTGCATGGAACGGCAGGAAGTCGATTGCTTCGGCGGCCATCACAAGCCCTCCTGCTTCTCGGGCAAGCCGATCTTTGGATCGTACCAAGGGGCCGCATCGGACCGCCAGATATGGACTTGGGGAACGTTCCCAACCTCGGTGTCGACACAGCCCAATCGCAGCAGCACGACCGGCTGCGTCACGCGATCGGCCATTACATGCGAACCGCACTTGCTGCAGAAGCGGCGGAATTTGCCGGGCGACGATTCGATGGCGCCGAGCAGTTCCCCGCCGCGGAGCCAGCGGAACTTGTCTCGGGGTACGGCCGTGACCGACGAAAAAGCGGTCCCGTGTGTCTTGCGGCAGGTGTGGCAATGGCAGTGCACGATCCGCTCCAGTGGAGCATCGGCTTCGTAGGCGACGGCGCCACAAAGACAACTTCCGTTCAACATCTGCACGTCCTCCTCGGCTCATCCGAAACATAGGGCTCGCCGTTTGCCGCGAGAACGGCATGAAGGATAAAGTCATAATTGCAAAAACCGGAAGAATGCATGGACCGGCTGGACGAGTTCGCGATCTTCGTGCGGATCGTGGAGGAGGGGAGCCTGGTGCGGGCGGCGCAGCGGCTGCGTCGCTCGGCACCGGCCGTGACGCGGGCGTTGGCGGCGCTGGAGGAGAGGATCGGCGTGCGGCTGATCGATCGCACGACGCGGCGACTCGCGCCGACCGAGGCCGGTCGCGCGCTGTATGAGCGGGCGCGCGGTGTCGTCGAGGCCTACGAGGCCGCCGCGGCCGGCGCCCGCGAGGCACCTGTCAGAGGGCTGTTGCGCATCGCCGCGCCGGTGCAGTTCGGCCGCCGTCACGTCGCTCCGCTGGCGGCGCATTTCCTCGACAGCCACGAAGGTGTGGAGGTCGAACTGTTGCTGAACGACCGCAACGTCGACCTCATCGAGGAGGGGATCGACGTGGCGGTACGCATTGGCGCGCTTGCCGATTCGGGCCTCGTGGCGCGACCGGTCGGCCATGTGCGGCGGCAGTGGGTGGCGAGTCCCGCCTATCTCGCCCGCCACGGCACGCCAAAGGCGCCGGCCGATCTTCCGTTGCATGAAGCGCTGTTGGGCACGTCCCGCGGGGCGATGGAATGGACCTTCGGCGGCCGCCGCCGCGGGGCACCGGCCCATCTCGCGGGCCGGCTGCGTGTCGACGATATCGAGACCCGCCTGGACCTGGCGCGCGGGGGCCGAGGGATCGCCCAGTTCCTCTCGTACCAGGTGGCTGTGGATCTCGCGGCCGGACGATTGGTGCGCCTGTTGCGGGCCTTCGAGCCTCCGCCGCTGCCGGTACAACTGGTGACCAAGGGGCGCGCGAACCGGGCTCCGAAGATCGACGCATTCCTCGACTTCGCGGCCGAGAAATTGTCGGCACTGCCGGTACTTCGCCTCGATTGACACACTGTGTGCAATCGCAATAGCCCTTGGATGCAAGCAATCGGAGGAGCGCTCGATGTCGTATGTAGATGGATTCGTGCTCGTCGTGCCCAAGAAGAAGATCGAAGCCTATACGAAGATCGCCCGTCTCGCCGGCAGGGTATGGCGCGAACACGGAGCCTTGGATTATCGCGAGTGCATGGGCGATGACTTGAAGGTCAAGTACGGCATGCCCTTCACCAAGCTCGCCAAGACGAAGCCCAGCGAGACGGTCGTCTTCTCCTTCATCGTCTATAGGTCGAGGGCGCACCGCGACAAGGTCAACGCCAAGGTGATGGCCGATCCACGTATGCAGAAGCAGCCGCCCGACATGCCGTTCGATCCCAGGCGCATGGCTTGTGGCGGCTTCAGGACCATCGTAGCGGCATAGGTACTGCAGCCAGCGCAGCCTCTGCATGATTTGCGAGTCGTTCGCAACTTCGGTAAAGTCGCGATATGGCCGGGACCTGTCGTTATGCCCTCCTGCAGAGCTTCGCCGAGCATCGGCAGGCGCTGATCCGCTTCCTGACGTGTCGTCTCGGCAATCCGGCGCTGGCTGCCGATCTTGCGCACGAGACATGGTTGCGGATCGCGCGCAAAGCCGGTGGGACGCCAGCGGGCGATCCTCGAAGCCACTTGTTCCGCATCGCCTCCAATCTGGCGATCGATCACCAGTGCCGGAGCGGCCGGGCGTTGGAAGCAGAGGCTCCGGATCACGCGACGACCGGCACCCTTTGGCAGAGCGTGCCGGCGAACGTGGTGCATCATCGCAGCGAATTTGCGCGTCTGGCCCGTGTCATCGATACCCTGCCGCCGCGTTGCCGCGAGGTCTTTCTGCTTTGCCGTTTCGAAGGCATGTCTCACGCCGGAATCGCCCGGCGACTGGGCGTCAGCCGTAACGCGGTCGTAAGCCATATGGTGGATGCTCTGATGGTGATCGATCGGGAGATGGATTTCTCGCGATAGGATGGGCCGCGATCGCCTCACCACTCTGGAGCATCATGCGCGAAAGAGCTCAAGATCCGCTCGTCGAGGAAGCGCTTCATTGGCTCGTCGTGCTGAAGGACAAGAATGCGAGTGCGGCGGATCGTGAGGCTTTCGATCGCTGGCTGACGTTCGATGCCAGTCACGCCGTCGCCTGGCGTCGCGCGCAGCTGGTGTGGATGCGGCTCGACAGGATCGGCGTGGCCTTCAGACCGCGGGCGCCGGGAATTCCCGGCCCGCCGCGTCTGGTGGTCGCGCCTGCGATCGACCGGCCGCTCGGACCGGCGCCCGTACATGCCGGACGCCGGCGTTTCCTCTACGGCGCGGGCGCGGCTGCTGCCCTCGCGATTCCGGCGACCCATGTGGCGTTGCGCGCCTGCGTCCTGGACGCCCACGCCACGCCGCCCGGCCAACGCCGTACCCTCGTCCTGGACGATGGATCGGAAGTCGAGCTGGCGGGCGCATCCTCCCTTTCAGTCGATTTCACCGGCGATCTGCGTCGCATCCTGCTGCATGAAGGGGAGGCTGCATTCGACGTCGTTCAGGATCCTGCCCGCCCGTTCGTGGTGCACGCGGCCTCGGGTTACATCCGAGCTCTGGGCAAGGCATTCGACGTCAAGATGAGCAATGGGCTCGTGACGGTGGCGGTGACTGAGGGGTCCGTGCTGGTGTCGGCCAATGAACAAGAGCCGGTGAGCGTGAACGAAGGTCAACTCGTGCGGTACGGTCCCAACAGGATCGGAACCGTGCGAGACGCGGATCTCGATCAGGTGGAAGCATGGCGTCGGGACCGGCTCGTCTTCCAGAATGCGCCCCTCGGGGAGGTGGTCGACGACCTCCAGCGCTATCGGAGTGGCCGCATCGTCCTCGTCGAATCGCGGCTGCGCTCGGTTGCGTTCTCGGGTTCTTTCGATGCGCGCGACGCCGATGCGGCCCTCGAGGCGATCGCAGACGAACTGACGCTGCGCCTGACCCGCCTCGGCGGGTTGTTCGTGGTGGTTTCCTCGCGGAACTGATGCGGGCCGTGAAATCTGCCTGCGGTGCGATGAAACCGGCGGGGCAGCGGACGGGGATGGTCGGGCCCGAAGCCTCGTAGCCAGTCCATGCAAATCAATTGCGGTCCGCTTTTCGCGGGAGCAGCCCTGCTTGCCCAGCTGGTTGTCGTTGGAGTGCCTGGCGCAGCACTTGCGCAGAGAATCGGGATCACTTCGGCGGTCACCGGCGATCCGACCGGCAGGCCGCCGGACGAGATCGAGCGCGTTCTCCATGTCGGCATCGATGTGAAGGCGGGCGAGGTCGTCACGACGGGCGAGACGGATCGCGCGCATCTCCTGTTCCTCGACGGAACGGCCCTGACGATCAGCAACCAGGCGCAGGTCACCCTCGACCGGTTCGTCTACGATCCGGACCAGAAGCTGGGCGATCTCGCGATCACCGCGACGAAAGGTGTGTTCCGCCTGGTCGGCGGCCGGATCAGCAAGAAGACGCCGCTCGTCGTCGTGACGCCATCGGCCACGCTGACGATTCGCGGCGGCATCGCGATGTTCAGCGTCGAGCCGACGAAGACCACTGCAACGTTCATGTTCGGCTACGAAATGACAATGACCGGCCAGGGACGGACGCAGAGCGTGACGGTGCCCGGGTTTCAGGTCAGCACGCTGCTCGGCCAGGCCCCGGGACCGGCCATGCGTCCTGCGCCGGGAAGCCTCGCCGTCAACATGAGCCGGCTCGAAGCGGTCGGGGGCAGGCCAGGCAGTGGCGCGGACCGGGCGGCGACCGCGACCGGCTTCTCCGACGGCAATTCCGGCAAGGGCCCGAGCGCCTCCGGACCGATCCAGGGTGGACCGGCGCCACGCGGTCCGGGCGGAGCCAACGGGCCGGGTGGACCACCGAGAATGGGCGGTCCTGGAGTCGGTGGCGGCGGCGTCGATCCGGGCACCGGCTCGCCGCCGCTCAATCCCCTCGCCGGAGGTACCGCGCCGCGCAGCGCTCCCTAGTCGCGCTTCGTCGCGACCAGTCGGATCCCGCCGAGGTCGCGCCGCAGGATCAGTTCGACGAAGCGGATGTAGGATTCATGGAAGGCGTCGTGGCCCATCGGCGTTCCCGCCTGACGCGCTTCCTCGCGCAGCCTCTGGTACATGGCCAGGCGTTGCTGGAGGATCGGACCCCAGTCGCCGGTGAGGTCGGTCGCGGACTGGACGTCGAAGCCTGCATCCCTCGCAATGTCTCGGTAGGAGGACAGCGTCTCCAGCGGCTGGATGGCCATGCCGTCCCACATCAGCTTCGCGTCGGTGGAGGAAAGCGGGGTGTTGGCGATCCAGTCGGTCATCGCCAGCCGCCCGCCCGGCCGCAGCACCCGGAAGGCTTCCGCCAGGGCCCTGCGCCGGTCCGGCACGTGGCACAGGGCCTCCTGACTCACCACGACATCCACCGAGTGGTCGGCCAGCGGCGCTTCCATCACGTTGCCCTGCCGGACTCGCGCGCTCTGCTGCAGGCCGAGCAGGGCGATCAGCTCCTGCGCCGCGGCGACCCGTGACGCCGTCAGTTCGATGCCGGTGACGTCGGCACCGTAGCGATGGGCGAGGTAGCGCACCGTGCCGCCGAGGCCGGCGCAGAAATCCGCGACCCTGGTGCCCGGCCCGATCGAGGCTGCCTGCGCCAGCGTATCGGTGGCGGCGATGCCGCCATAGTGATCCTGGTCGTGCGGCCAGAGTTCTTCCGGTTTCACGCCGTCGAGATGGCCGCGGGTGGCCCGCAGCTTGGCCTTGATGATCTCGCCCGACATCGGATGCCGGTCGTAGAAATAGATCGCCTGGGCGGTCGCGTCGGTCATGGGCCCTCCGTCGGGATGCCCCCCGACCCTTCATTGCTTCGTCGGAAGCATCTTCGGGATCGTGCAGGACCGGTCAAACGCTCAGTCGGGCGTGACGCCGAAGCGGCGCTGCCAGAAATCGCGCGAGCGGCGCTCGCCCACGTCGCAGCCCAGCTCGTATTCGGGGCGCACGAAGCGGGTATAGTCGTCGTCGGCCTTGACGGTGCGGCGGCCGGCCGCTCCCGATTGCGCGAGCTGCAGACCCTCGCGGGCCGCGCCGAGCTCGCCGATGTCGAAGTCGTTCAGAGGGCCGGTGTCGGCCACCTCCTGCAGCAGCTTCTTGCGGATCGCGCGGGGGAAATCCTCGAAGCTGCGTGCCACCTCGACGAACGAGCGTGGGCCCCCGGTCACACAGTGCAGGTAGTATTTGTCGAGGTCGTCCTCGGCCGGGAAGCCGAACGGGTTGGGCCGGCCGTTCATGATCGGCAGGCCGTTGATGACGATGCGCTCCTTGAGCGCGTCGTGGCGGATATCGGTCACCAGGCCGCCATCGTTGTTCGATCCGTCGCCCGATATGTCGAGCACCTTGCGGTCGGCATCGTAGGGGATGCGACTGTACATGGGGATGGCATAGCGGATGGCGCCGCTGATCGAGGTGCGGCGCGAAATCGATATGGGCGCGTCGGACAGGCGCTGGCGGAAGTCCGCGATCGCGGCCTCGGAATCGAGCAGCGTCCAGTCGATCAGCAGCTTCTGGATCCAGGAGTCGGACCATTCGAAATAGGCGACGGCGATGCGGCCGTGATTGCCGCCGAGGATCGCCCTGACGATCACCGGATCGTTGAAGGCGTCGACATAACCCTGGCGCTGCAGTTTGGCCTCATCCGGATCGATGCTGCCCGAGATGTCGATCGCCAGCACGAGGGCGAGGTCGACTTCCTTGCGCTCCTGGGCCGCCGCCGGCAGCGCGAGGAAGAGAAGGGCGATCAGACCAACCAGTCGGGCCACGGCGACCTCCGCGTTCGTTACGCTCCAGAGGCAAGAACCATACCGCCCGTCTTGCATCCGTGTCAGCCCGCCACTGGACGAAGGGTGGCGGGGGTGGCTAGCCTTCGTGCCAAGACGAACGGGAGGAAAGCATGGATCTGGCGCTCAGCCGGGAGGACGAGGATTTCCGCACCGAGGTTCGGCAATTCCTCGACGAGAACCTGACCGAAGACCTCCGCGAGGCCGGGCGCAAGACCGCCGGCGTGTTCTCCGACCATATGGCGGGGATGCGCTGGCACAGGATCCTGGCCCGTCGCGGCTGGTCGGCGCCGAGCTGGCCGAAGGAACATGGCGGCACCGGCTGGAGCGCAACGCAGCGCTACATCTTCAGCCGCGAATGCATCGCCGCCGACGCGCCCCGCATCTTCTCGATGGGCCTGCGCATGGTCGGCCCGGTGATCATGAAGTTCGGCACGCCGGAGCAGAAGAAAAAGTACCTGCCGCGCATCGTGGCCGGCGACATCACCTTCTGCCAGGGCTATTCCGAGCCGGGCTCGGGATCGGATCTCGCGAGCCTCAAGACGCGCGCCGAGCGCGACGGCGACGACTATGTCATCAACGGCACCAAGATCTGGACGACCGGCGCGCACGTCGCCGACCACATGTTCTGCCTGGTGCGGACCTCCACCGAGGGCAAGCCGCAGGACGGCATCTCCTTCGTGCTGATCGATTCGATGACGACACCGGGCCTCACCGTCACGCCGATCGTCACGCTGGCCGGCGACCACGAGGTCAACCAGGTGTTCTTCGACAATGTCCGCACGCCGGTCGCCAACCGGATTGGGCCTGAGAATGCCGGCTGGACGGTCGCCAAGTACCTGCTCGAGTTCGAGCGCGGCGGCGATGCGTACACCCCGAACCTCTATGCCCGTCTCGACGACGTGAAGCGCATCGCGCGCGAGGAGGCGGCCGACGGGGCGGGCCGGCTGATCGCCGACCGCGGCTTCGTCGAGCGGTTGGCCGAGGCCGAGATGGACATCCAGGCGCTGGAGATGATCGAGATGCAGGTCCTCTCCGACTTGAGTCGCGGCCGCAATCCCGGCGCGGTCTCCTCGTCGATGAAGATCCGGGGCAGCGAGACCCTGCAGAAGCTCGACCATCTCGGCGTCGAGGCGCTGGCCTGGTATGCCGGGCCGTTCGAACCGGAGGCACGGGAGCTTGGCCACAACCAGTCGACCGTGACGCCCGATTGGGGGGCGAGCGCCATGCCGCTCTACCTCAACAACCGCGCGTCGACGATCTATGCCGGCTCCAACGAGATCCAGCGCAACATCATCGCCAAGGTGGTGCTGGGCCTGTGAACACCTGTCACGAAGCTCTTGTAAGCTCGCAATACACGTCACATCTGTAGGGCTATGACTGATCCTTATTCCGTTCTGGGCGTGCCGAGGACTGCCTCCGAGGACGACATCCGGAAGGCGTTCCGCAAGCTCGCCAAGAAACACCATCCCGACCTCAATCCCGGTGACAGGGCGGCCGAAGCCAAGTTCAAGGAGATCGGCCAGGCCAACGACATTCTCTCCGATCCGGAGAAGCGCCGGCGCTTCGACGCGGGCGAGATCGACGGCACCGGCCAGGAGATGCCGCCGCGCGGCTACTATCGCGACCATGCCGGCGGGCCCGGCGGCAAGTACGACCATGCCGCGGGTCACGAGTCCTTCGTCGACATGGGCGGTATCTTCTCCGAGATGTTCGGCCAGCGTCGCGGCGGCGGCGGCGCGGGCTTCAGTGCCGGTGGATTCGACATGGGCGGCATGCCGGTCACCTACAGCCTGCGCGTGCCGTTCCTGGTGGCGGCGCGCGGCGGCAAGCAGCGGGTCACGCTGCCCGACCGCAAGACGCTCGACATCGACGTGCCCGAGGGCACGACCGACGGCCAGACCCTGCGCCTCAAGGGGCAGGGCATGCCGGGCGGCCAGGGTCGTCCGGCCGGCGATGCCTATGTCGAGATACACGTAGACCCGCACGCCTTCTTCCAGCCGCGCGACA
>Ga0209066_10007966_pt1 | contig 10366 bp, 5 predicted proteins | sample All_14_2_FD_187198 | JGI IMG/M metagenome (GOLD analysis project Ga0209066, IMG submission 187198) | Freshwater microbial communities in response to fracking from Pennsylvania, USA - Allegheny Zone_MetaG_DW_15 (SPAdes) (version 2) ... | reverse complement strand
GGGCCACATCGATCACCAGCCCCCACAGGCTGTACAGCACCGAGCCCAGCAAAGCCGCCCAGAATCCCGCCACCTGAAAACCATCCAGCAGGTACGACGCCATCTGGAACGTGATCGCATTGATCACAAACAGGAACAGACCCATGGTGAGCAGCGTCACCGGCAGCGTCAGGATGATCAGCAAAGGGCGCACAAACGCATTGAGCAAGCCCAGCACCAGGGCGGCGATCATGGCTGCGCCATAGTTGGTCACGATCACGCCGGTGTTCCATTGCGACACCAGCACCAGGGCGGCTGACAGCAGCAGCCATTTCAGGATGAGCTTCATGTCCTGAAGAATAGCCCACAAAGCCTTCAGGCCCCTTAATTCAGTGCCTTGTCGCCACCCAGGTTATGGCCAAGACCCGTCGCAACTAGATACACTCTGCTCCAACGACTCGTCAGGTTCCGTTCAAGCGCTCATCACATGCAGGCTCTTTCGTCATCCTCCAAGCCCGTTCGGGCCCCGTCTATCTGGCTGGGTGGGCTGGCGTGTTTCATGGCCATTTATTTGCCCATGTACTGGCAGTCGCTGCATGGCTTGTGGGAGCGAGAGGAGCACGCACACGGCCCGCTGATCCTGATGATCGTGCTCTGGTTGTTCTGGCAAGTCAGGGCTGAACTACAGCAGGCGTCTGACGACGGTGAGCAATCATCTCTGGGCTGGTTGCCCTTGGGTGCGGGTCTGGCGCTTTACCTGCTTGGCAGCCTTCTGACCTTCCCCATCCTGGCATTTTTGTCCCAGCCCCTGGTCGCCTTGGGTTTGCTCCTTTTGCTTGGCGGTACGCGCGCGGTCAAGATCAGTTGGTTCCCACTGTTCTTCCTGATGTTCATGGTGCCCCTGCCCGGCGTGCTTGTTGACATGGCCACAGGCGCGCTCAAGCAATGGGTTTCCGTGATCGCAGAGTGGGTCCTCCGCGTGACGGGTTACCCGGTCGGACGGACGGGTGTGACCCTGGTGGTGGGACCTTATCAATTGCTGGTGGCTGACGCTTGTTCCGGCCTGCACTCCATGTTTACTCTCACGGCCATGGGCATGCTGTTCATGCACATCAGGGCCAGGGCAAGTGTCGTGCACAACGGACTGATGTTGATCGCGATCCTGCCAATCGCTTTCGCCGCCAACATTTTCAGGGTCATGGCTCTGGTGCTCATCACCTACCATTTGGGTGACGAGGCTGGCCGTGGCTTTCTGCATGGTGCAGCCGGTGTGTTTTTGATGGTCGCTGCGTTGCTGGCGTTCATTGCGTACGACTCATTTCTGGCTCTTTTCACCTCAAAGAAGCGCTAAGCTGGCATCCAAACCGCAGCGTTTGGCGCACCTTTGGTGCCAGTGCTGACGTCTTGGTGAGCACTCGCAAGTCCATCAGAATCCTCACAGCAGTACCATGCAGTCATGGTCGTGCCTGGCAATGCCAACCACAGAGCGGTGGCACCCAAAACTTGGCCAAGTCAAAAGCCAGGAACAGCCACCATCACCCCACCCAGCACCCAGGCACCGCGACCAGATTGAGTGGTGGGTTTGCCTGATGCGGACCTGTGCCAAGGCAAAAGCCGTGGTCAGACCTACCCACAAGGGGGAGTCCGGAGGGGGCTTCGACCGATGTGTCAAACAAACCACGCCCTATCTGATTCTGGCAGAGGCATAAAAAAACCCGGCTCGAAAGCCGGGTTTTTCAGGGGATGAAATCCGATCAGGCTTGCTTGCGGCGAGCGACCAGACCCATCACGCCCAGGCAAGCAGCCATCAGGGCGTACGTGGAAGGTTCAGGAACCGAGGTCACCAGGTTTTGGCGGTGAGGGCTGTCGTCCAGGTTCGTCAGGATGGCGACGTTGCTCAGGTAGCTGCCCTCGGCCAGGCCAGCGGCGGCGTTCAGGTAGCTGGTGGCTTGCGCTGCTGCCTCTACCGAGAACTGCCAAGCGCGGGAGTTGCCTGCGATCATCCAGTTGCCAGTACCGTCGAGCCCGTCGACGCCGCCAGTCGCAGCGTTGACGACTTGACCTGCGGTGTAGAAATTCGGGATGGCGGTGACCAAACCGTCAGAGACGACTTCCCAGATGGCCAGTTGCAGGCCGCTGGCCTCGGTGGCTGTGTCCACAGCGTCAGTAGCAAAACTGCTGCCGTTGAAGCCAGCAACGGCAAACAAGCGGGCAATGGCATCCTTCGTCTGAATGGAGACGTTGTAGGTGTTACCAGCGCCACCGAAGGGAGCGTTGACTTCCAGGCAGTAGGCGGCAAAGCTGTTGCCAGCCGTGGGCGTGATGTCGAACTCAACGGCCGTACCACCAGCGGTGCCGTAAGGCGTACCGGTTGCGGTCACGTAACCGCCATCGTTCTCGCCCAGCGTCGTGTACGACTGGATGGTCACGTCGGCAGCCATGGCGGCTGTCGACAGGGCTGCAACGGCTGTTGCAGCGATCAATTTACGGAAAGTTGTCATGAAAGACCTCTCAATGCTGTTAGAACCAACGAGGCCGGTTGGCCCCCCTTGCATGCTGTAAACAAAGTGTATCCAGCAACGTCACTAAAGGTTACCCCTCATACATGGGGGATTTAAGGTCTCTCACCTTTCAGAGGGTGTGTGGCATATCGCACAGACATTTCAACAGAACAACCTGAACAGGGCATTCACCGCTCGTCCGTTGTGCTGCATCATGCCCCCAACATTTTGCCCCCTTCACCCTTCATGGCTCTCAACGCGCTGCAAGCTCGCCTCAAGCGGGCGTTTCAAGATTTCGCCCAGCGCAGGGGTGTTGAGGGGCAACGCGCCACCCTGAGCTATGAGGCGCTGGACCGGCTCACAGCGGCATTGGCAGCAAGTCTTCATCAACGGCACGGCATTGGGCCTGGCGACATCGTGCCCCTTTGGTTGGCTCGCAGTCCTGTGCTGGCCGTGGCGCAACTGGCCTTGATCCGTCTTGGCGCGGTCTGTGCTCCTTTGGACCAAGCCTCGCCGCCGACTCGGCTCGACGGCATTTTGCGGGCCATCCGGCCCAAACTGGTCCTGTCAGATCGTCCCCTGCCTGACATGGACGGCCCGCAGCTTGTCATTGAGTGTCTGAGCGACGAGCACTTGAGTGACTTGGGCAATGGCCCCGCCAATGCAGACCTGGCTTGGTGGCCCACCCCGCCAGATTCTGCGGCATTCCTCATGTTCACCTCGGGTTCTACCGGGGTGCCCAAGGGCGTACTGGTCCCCGCGGCTGGTCTTGAGGTGCTGGCCCGATCCGGCCCGCAACTCCACCTGACGCCCGATCAACGGTGGGCTGCCTGGGCGTCCCCCTCTTTTGACGCAGCCATTTTTGAGCTTTGCATGCCTTTGCTCAATGGCGGGTGCCATGTCGTTCAAGATCAAGCCATGCCAGACCTGGGCACCTTGGCACAGTTCATTCAGCAACGTCAGATCACCGACGCCCTGATGACCACCTCGCTCTTCAATGCCATGGTCGAGGACCAGTTGGGCGCTCTGGGCCAATTGAAGCAACTGCTCATGGGTGGTGAGCGCGCCTCGGTGCAGCACGTCCATCAGCTCCTCCTCAGGCACCCCTCCGTGCATCTGATCAATGCCTATGGCCCCACGGAAAACGCCATCGTCACCCTGATGCACCGTGTCACTGTGGCAGACATCGATGCCCAGTCAGGCGTTCCCATCGGCCTGCCTGTGGCGGACAACGTCTTGCGGGTTCATCCAGGGCCTGACTCTGCCGATGGTTGTGGTGAGCTATGGGCCAGCGGGCCAGGCGTGGCGGCCGGCTACCTTCATGACCCCAAGCAAACGGCCGATCGGTTTGTCCTGCATGAAGGGCGCCGCTGGTACCGCACGGGTGATCAGGTCCGCCAGCGGGCCGATGGTGTGTTTCTCTATGTCGGTCGCACGGACCGGCAGGTCAAGTTGCAAGGCCACCGGGTTGAGCTCGACGAGATCGAGCTTCGCATCGCGCAATGCCTTGGTGTCAGAGAGGCTGTGGTGGTGGTCAAGGGCGACTCTGCCGAAACCCGCCAGCTCAAGGTGTTCTACACCTGCACCGAGGGCCAGTCCGTCACGCCAGCTGATTTGCGTCAGCACCTGGTGATGCAACTGCCTGCCGCCGTGGTGCCGCGGTTGTACGTCCAGTTGGATCAGATGCCCAACCTGGTCAGTGGCAAGATCGACCGGGCTTTGCTAGCCCGGCTGGGCGACCACGAACAGGCGACGGCTCAAGAGCGCGACACGGCCTGGCAATCTGAACACGAAGCCCGACTGGCCGCCATCTGGCAAAGTCTGTTGCCCACGGCCGACATCCATCGGCATGCCAATTTCTTGCTCATTGGTGGATCCTCTCTTCTGGCCATGAGGGTGTCCGGGCTGGTCGCGCAACAGCTGGGGCGTCAGTTACGGCCATTGGATGTGTTGTTGCACCCTATCCTGGCCGATCAGGCGCGCTTGTTGGCCGTTGCCCCCATGCTGGCTGCTGATCCGGCCTGGGTATCAGACCGCAGCCAATTGGTTCCCATTGACCTGACTCACGGGCAGCGCATCCTGTTGCTGGCCAGTGAACTGGATCCCACAGGTGCGGCTTACCTGGTTCAGGTTCCCCTGCTGCTGGAGGCCGCCACAGCTCCAACCCCAATCAAGTCAGCATTTGAGCAACTGGCACGGCAGCACCCCATGCTTCGGTTGCAGGTGCACTCCAACGGTGGCGACTGGTCTGCATGCATTGGCGCTGATCTGGTCGGTCATTGGTGGTGCCAGCACACCGCAGTGATTGAGGCACCCTCCGACATGCAATGGGCACCCGATTTGCTCACGCAGATCAATCGGCCTTTGGACCTGGCGCGTGATGGTGTCATGCGGGTTGATGTCTGGCCTTTGCACGAGGGTGGGTGGTTGCTCGTCTGGACGCTCCACCATGTCTGTGTTGACGAGACATCCGTTGGCCTGGCCCTGGAAGACCTGCAAGGCGCCCTGCAAGGGCACGCACGCGCATCGGTGTCAAGCACGGTGCCAGCTCTGGCAGGCCTGGAAAAAGCCTGGACCCATGACGGCCGCATCCAGGAGAAGGCAAAGGACCTGGCACAACGATTCGCAGGCCTGACACCTGCGCTTGCCCGTCCGCCCACAGCGGGACAAGAGCAACCGCGGCAGCTTCCACCCGGCCTGTCGGCCGAGGTGTTTCGTGTTTGCCGCGCGTTGGGTTGCACACCGTTCCCTCTGCTCATGTTGGCCTATGGCATGGCGTTGCAGGAAGTCTTCGGGGCGGCACACGGCCTGGTCTGCACGCCGTTCTCTCGGCGGCTTGACCCTGCACTCACGGACGTTTTTGCCTACTGGCTGGATGTTCGCCTGATCGAGGCCGGCATCAGGCCCGAAGAATCCATCCCGCAGGCGCTCCGGCGTGTCTTGAGCGAACTCATTGCAGCCCAGGTGCCGCAGTTTGAACCTGTCGATCGCCTGATCGACGCCTTGTCCACGCTTGGGAGCGCGTCGCTGGCGGCCAGCCTCACGCAGTTCGGTTTCACTTGGCGCCATCAACCGGCGCGGCACGTTCCGATCGGCGCGGGGCAGGCCTCCTTGATCCGTGCGCCCCAAATTTCTGCACGCTACGGTTTGTGCCTGCACGTCTCTCAGTCCAGGAGCGATCTGGATTGCTCCATCGAGGCTGGCCAGCAGGCCATTCTTGACGGCACGTCAGAGACCGTCTGGCGCGCATTTGTTGCCCAACTGCAGGCGCTGACCCGGATCAAAGGCGGGTTGCCTGCGTCCCAAGCACCTTTGCATGCCCAGCCAATGGCCGCCAGCGGCCCTCACCAGGACCTGTTGCGTCAGGCCTGGTGCCGCTGGTTGCACATCCCTGAGGCAGATGTCCGTCCTGACAGTCATTTTGTGTTGAGTGGCGGCTCGTCTCTCACGGCCATGCGCCTTGGGGCGCAACTGCAGCGCGATGCGGGGATTCGGATTTCCTTGCCAGATTTTCTGCAGAACCCCACATTTGCCAATCTGTGCGCTCAGGCGCAGGGTGGGGCACAGCCGTGGCCTGAACACCTCGTGCTCCTGGGCCATCAATCTGCAAGTCAGTTTTTTGTGCTGATCCCAGGTTACGGGGGGCACCCTGAAGGCATGGTCAAGCTGGCCAAGCAATTGCAGTCCCGGCTGGGGCCTGATGCTGCCATCGTGATCGTGGACCTGGATGGCCTGTGCGCCACAGCACCGGTGCAGAGCGTTCTGCCCTGGTTGGAATCGCGCTTGATCTCGCTCTTGAGCACATTGCCGCCCACCCGGGTGGCTGGCTTGATGGGCTTTTCTCTTGGGGGGTTGCTGGCCCTCTCGGTGGCGCAAAAGGCGCCCGGACTCAGCCACTGCCCCGTGTTCCTGCTGGACACCTGCGCCCCCAGAATGGGCAGCCATACAACGGCTCGTGCCGTGGAGCGATTTGTGTACAAGGCCGCTCATTGGGTGGCTCGGCGCCTCAGGCCCAAAACCACTCAGGTCTGGGATGCCTCCCGCGATCTGGAGGTACAGACCCCGGTGGCGCTGTACCAAAAAACGCCCCGAGAGGTTTGGCAAAGCATTGAAGACGAATTGACATCCCTGGAGTTGCTCCGCACCGAAACACCCGTCCACCTGATTCAGGCCACCCAGACGGCTTACCTCATGGGGCTGATCTGGCGACGTCAAACCCGGGGTTTCGCACCCGCCAGTTTCGGGTGTTGGTACCAAAGCGACATGGATGCGGCACACCTGGACCTGCCTCGCCATTTTGCCGAGGCCACAGCCGATCTGGTGTCCCGATCCCCCTTGTTGTCGTTGGGCAAGTCCTGAGGCTTCAAACCAAGGTGCGCAGCCAGGCCAGCCCTTGATCGATTCCCCAGCCCAAGGCTGCCCCTGCGGCAAAAGCAGGAATGGCCCACGCATCCGGGGCCCCAAATGGAATGCCGTGCTTGTGGCGATACCAGTAGGCCAGCGGCCACGCGCTGTACGTGGCCGCCACGATGGCGACCACCGCCCAACTCATGCCGCCATGCCAATGGGCCAGTGGCACCAGCAGGAACAGGCCCAGCAAGCGCAACACATTGGCCACGGTGCTCAGCTTGGATTCGCCCCTTGCAATGAACAACTGCTCCAGCACCTGCGTTCGCAAGCCGATCAGCCCCAGCGCCAGGACCTGAAGCATTTGCCCGGCATCCTGGTACCGGTGGTCGTACATCACGGAAACCAATGCGCTGCCACCGGAGAACAGCACCCCGGCGGCGCCCACCAGACAAAGATCGGCCAGCCGCTGGAAGCGTGTGTAGATCTCCCCCGTCCGTTCCGGGCTGTTTCGGTTGATTTCGCTGAGCGCCGGGAACACCACGCTGCCAATCACCGTGATGAAAATCGACTGGATGGGCGTCAGCAGCAAAAAAGCGATGGAGTACATCCCCAGCGACTGGGCATTTTCAAGCGCCCCCAGAAGCAATCGGTCGCCACTGCTGGCCAAAAAGCCGACGATAGAAGACAGCATCACCCATCGGCCAAAGGTCAGCAGGTCCTTGAAGACCTCCTTGTCCCAACCAAAGCGATCCGGCTCACCTGGCAAATACGTGTGTGACATCACCACCTGCACCATCGCACTGACCACACCTCCGGCCACAAGTGCCCAAATATCCCTTGAGAAATAGGCCCAGATCACCATCACGACCAGGCTGATCAGTTGGCTGTAGACGCGGATCAGCATGATCCGCTTGAGCATCATGTGCCTTTGCTGGATCCATTGTTTGCTGGAGCAAAACCCCAGAACGATCATCTGCATCGAGAACACCACCACCACCAGGGGCAGACGCGGATCGTTGTAGGTGCTGTCTTTGGGGAACCAGCCCCAGGCACTGAGCATGAAGATCACCGCGGAGACCACCACCGACACGCCCCAGATCACAAAGCCTCTGGACACCTGCAACGTCCAGACGGTGTGCCGGAACGAATCTTCCTCACCCCTCTTGTTGTAGATGAGGGACTGTCCGGTGCCCAGGTCTGACAGCAGCGTGAAGCCCACCATCAACACCATCACGATGGCCATCAAGCCAAAGTCTTCTGGCACCAGCAGCCGGGTCATGATCAGGCTGCTGGTGAAGCGGATCAGTTGTCCGGCCAGATTGCCACCCAGCGACCAGGAAGCCGACTTGACGAAGCGTTCTTTGAAGGATGGTTTGGGCGACATGTTCACGAGCAATGTTCACAGATATTGTTTGATGAGCTCGGACCGGTGTTCGAAAACTTTGTCATCACTGAAAATGTCCGCCGCCTTGGCGGTCTGGGCTGTCAGCGGCAGCAGCGCCTGTTCTGGCTGTGTGATCAACTCGTGCATGGCCTGGGACAGCGCGTGGACATCCCCGATCGGGGTCAGTTGGCCACCACCAGCCACCTCGGTCAGAAGATCCTCGGCATACGAGGATTCGTAACCCACGATGGGCGTACCGCTCAGCAATGATTCGATCAGGTTTCTGGGCGACTCCCGTGTCAGGTGGCAAAACATGAACACATCCAGGTCTTGCATCCAGGCCAGCAGGCCTGCCCGGTCAGAAACAAAGCCTCGCAGTTCGATCTCGTTGGTCAGGCCCCGTTCCTGAACAAAACGCACCATGTCCTGCAAAGCCGGGCCATCTCCCAGCCAGCAAAAGGTCACGCGGTTTTTTGGCAAACGCTTGAGCACGTTTTCTGCGGCCTGCAGCCATTGCAGGGGCCCCTTGTCTGGGTGGGCACGTCCTGCGTAGCCCACCTTCAGGGTTCGTCCTGCCGTGGGCCTGTTCAGTTTGCTTTGCAGCGCAGGGGCCGGGATCGCGTCAGACGGCTTGAGGTGGATGTTGTGGACCACCTCAGGCTGCTCGGGCAGGTGCTGGTAGGCATCAAAAACAGATTTGCCGTGGAACAAGCCCAGGCGTGCGCCCCGGATGGATTGTTCCGTCTGCCGCACCCCGTACCAAGAATAGAGCCTGCGTGCCATGTCACGGGGGGTGGGGCCTGTCCAACTGCCGCTCAATTCACTCACGATGTCCAGCCACACGGCATAGTCGCGCCCTTGCTGCCTTGCCACTCGTGCGCCCTGGCTGCCCCAAGCGCCAAACCCGCCCAGATTGGCGAAGCACAGGTACCGGTGCTTGGGCACCAAATCGGCAAAACGCTGGCGGACATCGCGCCAGTGCTTGAGGTGCTCCCCCACGGCCCATGCACATGGCAGACCCACCAACTCGGTGCCCGTGGCCTCCAGCCATGCCGAGGGGTCTTTGAACACCTGATGGCTGGCTGTGGCGGGTGACTCGGTCACCACCGGGGCGGTGACGGTCATGCGCTTGAAGTGCTTTTGCCACTGGGTCAAGCCATTGAAGGCCTGCGCCTCCACAAACAGTCGCCCATCACGCCTCACGAACGGTGCAGGCAGGTCCAGCAGCAAATCTCGGTCGTAAGCGCGTGCAGACAAGTCCATGAGACAAACCAAGCCAAAGCGGCAATTATCGATGCAAGGCGCTGCATTGCGCGCCATGGGCTCCTTGAATCAAGGGGGGTGCTGGGGCTGGAGGCTGCGTTATCATCCATGCGCATTTGCCGGCCGGACTTCGGGGGAACCAATTGAATTTTGCTTCACTGCAGTTTGCGGGCTTTTTGTCGCTTCTGTTCCTGGTGTATTGGGCCATTCCGTCCTTTCGGGTGCAGAACCTCGTCATGTTGGCGGCCAGCTATTATTTTTATGCATGCTGGGACATTCAATTCCTTGCCTTGATCATTTTGGTCACGCTGGCGGGGCACTGGGCCGCTATCCTGATGTTCAATCACGCACAGGATGCGCATTTCAAGAAAAAAATTCTTTGGTTGTTTTTGATATTCAACCTGTCCATTCTGGGTGCATTCAAGTATTTTGATTTTTTCTCGAGCAGCCTGGCCGCCTTGCTCAATTCCGTGGGACTCTCTGCGCATCCTTTGCTTTTGAAGCTGGTGCTGCCCGCCGCTATTTCTTTTTATACCTTCGAGTCCATCAGTTACGTCGTGGGCGCTTTCAAAGGGGACTTGAAGGTCCGGCCCACGTTGCTGGAGTACGCGCTTTTCATCGGGTTTTTCCCAAAACTGGTGGCTGGCCCCATCGAGCGCCCCAACGTCCTCATCCCGCAGCTCAGTCAACCCCGGCGGCTTGACCAGACCATGCTGGGGCGCGGCTTGTTTTTGATCTTGCTTGGTTTGTGCAAAAAAGTGGCCATTGCTGACGGACTGGCGCCGTTTGTGGACGGCGTTTTTGATGTGCCCGGGCAGCATGCCACCTCTGAGGTGGTGCTGGCAACAGTGGCATTTGCCTTTCAGATCTACTGCGACTTTTCTGGCTA
>Ga0209066_10007965_pt1 | contig 10366 bp, 17 predicted proteins | sample All_14_2_FD_187198 | JGI IMG/M metagenome (GOLD analysis project Ga0209066, IMG submission 187198) | Freshwater microbial communities in response to fracking from Pennsylvania, USA - Allegheny Zone_MetaG_DW_15 (SPAdes) (version 2) ... | reverse complement strand
GGGGCGTGTTCTCTTGGGTGCCGTCCATCGGCGTGACAGGGTTGTGATCATTCATGGAGATCTCCTTCGGGAAGGTTTGGGACCGGGAAGTCGTGCGGGTGGCCGACCGCGTAGCGGCCTTGTTACGCAGGCTGCGTCCGGCACTCATGGCGAGTTGCCGTTGCAGAGCGGCCAGTGCCTCGGAACGGGTGCCGATCTGATCGGCCAGGCCCGCCTGCAGCGCTGCCTCACCGCGATAGACGCGGGCCTCGGTGTCACGAATCGCTTCGGGTGTCAGCCGACGGAATCCGGCGACCAAGGCGATGAACTGCGCGTGTAGCTGCTCGATGTCCGCCTGGATGTCGGCAGCGACCGGCACCGGAAGTGGTGCGTGCGGATGGCCATCGACCTTGTGGGCGCCGGCGTGCAGGAAGGTGTAGGTCATCCCGGCTTTGGCATCGGCCACCGACTCGTCGACGTGCACCGCCACCACCCCGATGGAGCCCACCTCGGCGGTGCGGGTGAGCCACAGGCGGTCGGCCGCACAGGCAATGGCGTAGGCGGCGGAGAGTGCCGCCTCATCGGCGATGGCCCACAGCGGTTTGCCCGAGGACTGCGCCAGCTGCCTTAGGCGCTGGGCCAGGTCGAACACGCCGCCCGCCTCGCCTCCACTGGAATCGATCTCCAGCAGCACGGCGCGCACCTGGGGATCGGCAAAGGCCTGCTCGGCCATGGCCTCGATGTCGTGGTAGCTGGTGAGGCCACTGGCGGCGCCGATATACGAAGAGCGCCGCACCAGCGTGCCGAGGACCGGGAGGATGGCGATGCCCTCCAAGTTCTGGAGGCCGCCCGACATCGATATTTCCAGGGTGGTGGGCGGTGGCGTGGCGAGCGTGTCGCCTGCCATCTTTCTGGCCACCACCCCGAGGATCACTTCAAGTTTGGGGCGCGCAATCAAGAGTGGCGTCCCGTACAGGCGAGACGCCAGGTATGGCAGATCGGTCATGGATTGAATCCCAGGTCGTTTGACCACACCGCAGCGCATGACTACAATTGTGGTAAATGAATTTCAGAGGAGATTGCGATGAGCACCGTGTCCGTGCGTATCGATGAGAGCCTGGTCAGCGCTGCACGCGCGGCAGCCAAGGCCGAGTTCCGTACCGTGCAAGGCCAGGTGGAGTTCTGGGCCAAGGTGGGTCGAGCTGCGCTCGACAACCCGGATTTGCCCGCATCTTTCATTGCCGAGAGCCTGATGAGCATGGCCGAGCCACGAGAGGACAGCACCGTCTTCGTCCCCCGCTCGGCAGCCAAGGCATGAGCTGGGACGTTCGCCAAACCCGACGCTTTGCCCGCATCTACAAGAAGCTGCACGACAACGTGGTGGCCGAGGTGGATACAGCCGTCGAGGCCGTGGCCCAAGACCCTGACATCGGCGAGAAGAAGAAAGGCGACCTCTCGGAGCTGTGGGTCTACAAGTTCCGCTGCCTCGGCCAGCTCTACCTGTTGGGCTACACCCGGGATGACGGCGTCCAGCTGGTGTATCTCGAATCCGTCGGTCCCCACGAGAACTTCTACCGCGACCTGAAGCGCTAACTCGCCCCTGGCGGTGCAGCCGTTGGGACAGGTTCCCGCCCAAAGCGCAGTCCCAGGCTGTCCTCGCGCCGGTGGTCACCGGCGATCTCGGCATCGACCATCGCGGCGTCAAAGCCCCGTTCGGCAATCGCCTGGGTGCGCGACTTGAGCCCGGCTTCGATGGCGTTGATCTCGGCGCGGATGTCTTTCAGGGGATCGACCCAGTCCCAGCGTGGAGGCAGCCAGCTGCAGTCCAGATAGTCAGGTCGGCGTTGTTCGTACTCCGGCAGATCCAGTGCGCCCGAGAGAACGGCGGTGTCCATCCAGCGTGCCCACACCGCCCGGCACAGTTGAAACACCAGCACCGAATGCTGGAAGGCCTCAATGCGACGGCGAAACTCCAGCAAGGCCGCCCGGGTGTTTGAGTAGTTGGCCTTCAACATATCAGCCGACAGATTCGCGTAGGGCAAGCCCAAGGCAGCGGCCACTTGCAGCAGCGTGCGGTACTGGAAGCTCTCGTAGTTGCCGCCGACATCGGCCGGGGTCGAGAAGGTGATGTCCTCGCCGTCATCCAGGATCTGCAACTGGCCGGGTTCGAGTGGCAGCAGCGGCTCCCCTCGGTCGTCTGTCTCGTTGCTGTTGTCGAAGTCGCGCTCGGGCCGGCGCACGAAGCCGACGAACATCGCCGCCACCTTCTTGCGGTCCAGTTCGGCGTCGTCGTACTGGTCGAGCAGGAACAGCTTCACCAGCGCCGGAGAGAAGCGCGAGACGCCACGCAGTTGTCCGGCGTCGACCGGATCGACGATGTGCAGCACCGACTCGGCCGGTACGCGCACGGTCTCACCAGCCAATCCCGGATCGGTGATGTCGCCCGGGTGGCGGCGCAGGAAGTGGTAGGCGACGCGGCGACCAATGCGGTCGAACTCGATGCCTTGGCGAATGCGGTGGCCGTTGTCGAGTGCCTGGTTGTGGTTCAAGGGCAGCATCTCGGCGGGGAGCATCTGTAACTGCAGCGGGACCGAAAGGCCATCCTCCGGCCTGCGCGGACGAATGCGGAAGAACACCTCGCCGGCGATGAACAGTTCCCGGGCAGCCCGGCGTTGCTGTCCGTAAAAGTCGGTCAGCCCTTCGGCATCCGATTCGTCGGTCCAGCGCAGCCACAGCCGCTGCACCCGGTCCTTGAGCACCGCATCACCGATGCCCGACGAGGGTTTGATACCGGTGCCCACCGCATTGCCGGCCCAGGACTCGACCGCATTGGCGGCGTAGCCGTTGTTGCGGATCAGGTACCGGGCACGGGCGGTCATGTCGGCGCCAGCCGCCTGGATCAGTGTATTGACGTGAGCGCGGCTGGCCGCGAAGGTCTTGAGGCGTCGGGCGGACAGTCCGCCTTCGAAGCCCCCCACCATGGCGCCGACCTTGCGGCGCAGGCTTTTGAGCATCCCCATCACAGCCCCTTCCCGGCATAGGTGCGGATGCGTCGGGCACGCGGGCGGCCTTCCACCTTGGCGATCTCACGATCTAGATCGCCCAGTGCCGATTGCAGTTCTGCATCCGACTTGTAGGTGACCCACTTGTCGCCGGCCTTCACGGTGAGCACACCATTGAAGCGCGCGGCCTGCAGGGCTTCCCGCTGGGCCTTGAGTTGTTCGAGGGTCATGGACAGCACTCCCGGCCAGCGGGAGGCTGGCGGTATCAGAGGTAGTTGGAAGAAATGGCCATACGGCGCCGGCGCGGACTCGGCGTCAGCGGTGCCGACAACGGTTTGCCGTCCGTTCTGCCCTTGCGAACAAGCGGAATCGGCGGCAAGGCCTCGACCCGCTTGTTCAGGTTCAGCCCCATCGACAAGAGACCGTGCAGCGCGGCATAGGCGTACACCCGGCAGTCCAGTGCTTCGTTCCTGCGGCCATCGGGCTTCCACCAGAAGCGCTGCGGAAAGCCCTTCACATACCGGGTGCGAATGCGCTCAGCCGTGAGCTGCTCGAAATACTGCGCATCGCGGTCCAGCGGGAAATGCATCGCGCCCGCGCCGGCCTCCTTCTTGAGGCGCGCGTAGATCGCCTCCTTGGCCGCATCCACCCCGACGGTGAAGAGATTGACCTTGCCCTTGTTCGCCTTGCTCGGGCGCTTGGGCCAGATCGGCCGTTTGCCCGAGCCACCCTTGATCGCCCAGATGCGCTTGCGCTCACGGCCTTTGCAGAAGGCGTAGGCCGCCAGGGTGTGGTGGCCGCCGGTGTCGAGACACGCGGCTTCGATGGTCAGGCCATTGCTGAGGGTCTCGTGCTCGAAGCGACTGCCGAGGTAGGCATCAAGCTGCGACCAAGTGTCCGGCGCCGACGGATCACCCCACAGCACCTTGTAATCCACCGACCAGGACTCCTCGTCCCGGCCCCAGCCGACCACTTCCAATTCGAGGCGGTCATCCTGCACGTCGATGCCGCAGGTCAGCAGCGCCACCTCGGCGGGAATAGCCGGACCGTAGACTTCCCGGCGCTCCATCAGGCCTTCAGCGTCCAAGGTCTCACCCTCCCGGTCTTCCCAGGTTTCTGCCAGCTTGGTGTTGACCCAGACCTTGAGCCGCACCGGGTCGTCCTTGGCCGCGTGGTGTTCTTGGGCGATCTCGCCCCAGGTCAGCCACGGTGAATACAGGCTCGACAGATGGAAGCCCACCGTCTTGCCGTCACCCTCGGCCTTGGCGGTCCAGCGGCCATTGGCGAGCAGCGCCGGCTTGCGGTACTCGGGGTGGATGCCCTCGCAGTGCGGGCAGTGCCAGGCGGCATCATTCATCTTGCCGGTCGGCCACTTGATGTCCCGCCAGAGGATCTGGCTGTGTGCGCCGCAGTGGTCGCAGGGCACTTCGAACACCTGCTGATCCGATTCCAGGTAGGCCGCCTCAATGCGCGAGAAACCCTTCAGGGTCGGCGTTGAGCACAGATAGACCTTGCGATTGACGAAGGTGGCGGCACGCTGCACGGCGAGCGCCACCGGATCGCCCTCGCCATCGGCATCGCCCGGATAACCATCCACCTCATCCAGAAACAAGTAGCGCACCGGCATTGAGCGCAGGCCGACGGCACTGTTGGCGCCCGTCATGATCAGCACGCCACCGGGGAATTCCTTCATCAGCTGGGTGTTGCCCGAGTCGCGTGACCGTGGGTCCTTCACCCGGCTGGCTAGTTCGGGGCTGGCTTCGATCAACGCATCCACCCGTTGCTTCGAGACGCGCTTGGCGCCTTCTACCGTGGGCTGCACCAACAGCATCGGTCCCGGGGCGTGGTGGATGACGTAACCCAGCCAGTTCAGCCCCGCTTCGGTCTTGCCGATTTGAGCCCCTGCCATCAACACCACGCGCTCCACGCGCGAGGTCGCTGACAGGGTTTCCATCACCGCCTTGAGATACGGCGTGCGGCTGGTCGACCAGCGCCCCGGCTCAGCGGAGGCCACCGACGAGAGCATCCGGTGGCGGTTGGCCCAGTCATCGACGGTGAGGATGGGGTCAGGGGCCAGGCCCCGTTTCCAGGCGGACTGAACGCTCAGCGCAGCCGCCGATTCAGCCGTGTCGAACATAAGCCACTCCGATGCGAAATAGATGGACCGAACGCTTGGCTTCAATCGGCAACAGCGCGTTCATACGGATGTCATCAACGCCAGCGGAGAACGCCATGAGCCCCACCGACCCCACCCTGAACTGGATCGAGCAACTGCCCGAGGTGGGCAGTCCCATCCTGCGCCAGCGCGACGACCTGCTGGCCTTGCTCGCGCAGATCGCGTCCTTGCAGGAGATCGCCGAACGCCGGCACCAGGCCCTGGAAGAAGAGATCGCCACGCTGTGGCTGCCGGCCGAGATCGAGCAGGCCAAGCGCCGCATCGCCGCCTGAACGCCCAAGGAGACCATCGTGATTGCCGACACCACCCGCAGCACCCAGGCCATTGACGCCCTCGGCCACAAGCTCGGCGAAGCCGCCCTGACCTTGCTGGTGCGCCTCTACCCGCAAGTGCGTCAGGCCACTGCCACGCAACTGGAGGCCGCCTGCGCCGCGATGCGCGCCGAGGTTGGGCCGGTGCTGGACGAACTGCTCACCGATGCACGCGAGGCGCCGACAGTGGCCCACGTGGCCTTCCAGAGCGCGGCGTTGAGCCTCGCGCAGGCCGGCATCCAGGCGCTCAAGGATAGCCGGAAATGATTCGCAGAAAGATCGAACCGGCGCTTGGCTTCAATCCCGAACAGCGCGTTCATGTCATCACCAAAACCCAAGTTGAGGAGCACGAAATGACCCCGACCCGCACCCGCAAAGCATCGGCCAGCAAGGCTGCCCAGCAACTCGATCAGCTGCTCGCCCAGATCGCTCAGGAGCATCTCTTCATCGAGACCCTGGAGACCCGCAACCACGACCGCCTGGACTTCCACGACGTTGGCGTCTGGTGCGTCAAGAGCGCCCTGATGGCCGCCTACCAGGCGGGCCTAGCCGCAGGGCAGAACGCCGCCGCCAACCAAGCTGCTTAACCGCCATCATCAAGAGGAGCACAACCATGTCCGCACAAACCACCCCGATCACCGAACGCCAACTGGACCTGATCACCCGCGCCCACTGCGATGCCGGTGGCCTGATCGAACCGCTGCTTGATCTCAAGGGCGGCGCCAAATTGAAGATGATCGCCAGCCTCGCGCAGCGCGGGCTGATCGAGCAGCGGGAAGGCCAGTGGCGCCTGACCCCGGCGGCCATCGCCATCATCAAGGGCGAAGCTCAACCGGAGGATGTGCTGCCACCCATGAACACAACGGCTGTCGCTGCGCCGCCCCTGGCCGACGACCCGGAACTCGAAGCCGCTGTGGCCGCCGCCGAGGCCAGCTGGCAACAGGCTCAACCCGATCTCGTCGCCAAGCGGGGCCGCGAGCACAGCAAGCAGGCCCTGGTGATCGAGATGCTCAAACGCCCCGAGGGCGCCACCATCGCGCAGATCAGTGAGGCGACGGGCTGGCAACACCACACGATCCGGGGGACCTTTGCCGGGGCGCTCAAGAAGAAGCTGGGCCTGACCATCGTCTCCGAAAAGATCGAAGGCCCGGCCGGCACCCCGGGTGCAGGCCAGCGCCTCTACCGCATCGCCGAGGATGCCACTGAAGAGGCCACGGCGTGAGCGTGTCGCCTGACGCCACGATCCCGGCAGACCACTTGCAGGCCTTGCTGGCGGCCTGCCGGGAAATCGCCCGGATGAAGCACTCGAGCATCGAGCACCTGCTGCGCCACCGGGGATTTGGTTTCGAGGCCGACCGCATCGCCGAGGTGGTGTTGGCCATCGAGGCCATCGATGCTGACCAGGATGCAGATTGAGCTTGGCTTCGATGGCGAGTAGCGCGTTCATAGGGGTGTCCACCCCACAACGAACAACGGAGCACGCCATGCCCACCGTCACCTTGAAGCGCCAATCCACCGATGAGGCCAACGTCTCGCTGCGCGACGTCTGGTACGACATTTACGTCGATGGCGAATACGTCACCAGCCGCAACGACATCTGCGACGCACTCGACCTCAAGGCCGAGCTTGAACAGTCGGGCACGACCGAGCCAGAAAGCGAGTAAGCCATGAAACCCACCCGCGCCCTCCTTGCCCATCCCAACTTCGATGCCGACGACTACGCCTACCTGGCCGCCAAGGGCTGGCGCAACAGCGAGATCCTCGCGCGCTGGACCGAGGAAGCCGCACGCGGCAACGGTCCCTGCCGATGGGCGGGTGACACAGCCCGCGCCAAACTGACCGCCGTCACCGGTCGCCAACAGTCGATGCAGAAAGATTGAGATGACGCTTGGCTTCAGTGGCGATCAGCGCGTTCATACAGGTGTCGCAACGATCAACTGAGAAGGAGAGCACACCATGAACACCCCACGCGAATTTCAAGCCCAGCACGCCGAGCTCCGCGCCCGCGAGGCCCTGGCCCAAGCCCGATCCACCCTGGAGCGCGCACTGCGCGAACTGGATCGTTATACCAGCCGGTTCGAGGAAGCCGACTCCCTGCGCGACAAGGCCGATGTGATGAACTGGACCCTGAACGAGCTCGCCTGCAACATCACCCCAAACCTGCGGCTGGACCTGATTGCCGGCGCGCAAGCCGAACTGGTACGGGCCGACACGATGGAGTGAGCGCAGCCAGGGCCAAGCGCAGAAAGATCGACGATGCGCTTGGCTTGTCTGGCGAACAGCGCGTTACTACGGGTGTCGCAACGATCAACCGCCAGGAGCCAGAGATGAACACCACCACCCAGATCCCCGCACCCACCGTCACTGATTGGGGGTTTTTTGGGACCATGAACGAGCAGGCCGAAGCCGCCTGGCCGATGGCCATGACCGCGATCTCGGATGCCACCTGCCAGCCGCTCGAGTCGGTCCGCGCTTTCCTCGACAGCCGCCACGGTCGCCACTTTGCTGACGATGTGCACAACGGCCTCTACGCCGGCGCCACCCTGGCCGACGCCATCGAGCAGGCCACCCAGCGTTGGATGGGTTGGACGATTGGCCGCCAGACAGCCAAGCAGTACGACATCCCGAAGGGACTGCCTTACCTCACCGGGTTCGTGATCCACTGCGAGATTGTCGAAGAATCCCTGGCGGCTTGATCAGCCCGCCCCGCGCAGCCCCTCGAAGGCGCGGCGCGCTAAAACAGTGCCGCGCGTACGTCCGCAAGGGTGGCCATCAAGGTCATCGGCTCAAGCGACGAGGGCTCAAAGCCCACATGCTCATAAAACGCCTTTGCTTGGGGTGAGAGGGCGTGCACTAACATCCCGCGAATACCAATGGCGTCGGCAGCCGCCACCACGCGCAAACAGGCATCACGCACCAGCGCACGTCCGATACCCTGCCCATGCAAGGTCTGATCGATGGCCAGACGGCCAAGCACTACTACCGGTATCGGATCGGGCATGTTGCGACGCAGTCGCCCGGTGGCAACCTCGGCAGCCACAGCGCTGGATGCCAGTGCGTAGTAAGCCAGTACGCGATTGCCGTCACAAACAACAAAGGTGCGTGAAGCACCCGTTGCCTGATTTTTCAGTGCCCGCTGTTTGAGCCAGTAATCCAGACTCTCGACACCACAGGCGAATGCATCGGTGTTGTGATTTGTAGCCAGCGGCTCAGGTGCCGCCAGCGTCACGTCTGCTCCCATGGCGCCGGCGTTTGCAGCGTCTTTTGCAAGCGGGCGTTGGGCGCTGCCGGACGATCCAGGCGCGCCACGAACTCGGCATAGGCTTCAGGACTGACCCGGACCAGCGCCTGGTCAAGCAACGCCTCTTCCGCCGCGTGCTGGGCTGCATCAAGAATGAAGTCAGTGCGATTTTTACCGCGCACCTTCGCGGCACGGTCAATCAGACCGCGCACCTCCGGTTTGATACGCAGATTGAGGGTGTCGCGCTTGGCAACGGGTGCAACCGTGGACATGATCGTTTCTCCCATCTGTTTGGTGGGTTCAGTATAGCAAGATGTAGTGTCATTGTCATTACATCCCTTCGGCCAACGAAACATCCACCGTAGCCGTGCCGACCAAGTCATCGAATCGCACCCCATCCGCTTCCCGTACCGCCTGCGCACCGGCATACGATTGCCAGCGGCGAACAATCACATCGACGTACTTGGGGTCGAGTTCGATCAGCCGTGCCTGGCGGCCAGACTTCTCGGCGGCGATCAGCGTGGTGCCGGAGCCGCCGAACGGATCGAGCACAACATCACCGGGCCGGCTGGAATTGCGGATGGCGCGCTCGACCAGTTCCACGGGCTTCATCGTCGGATGAAGATCGTTCACACGCGGCTTGTTGAAGTGCCAAACGTCCCCCTGGTCGCGGTCGCCGCACCAGTGCCGGGTGGCACCCTCGGGCCAGCCGTAAAGGATCGGCTCGTACTGGCGCTGATAATCCGAGCGCCCGAGCGTGAAAGTGTTCTTGGCCCAGATGATGAAGGTCGACCATTTGCCACCGGCGGCACGGAAGGCGGCTTGCAGGGTGTCGAGCTCGCTGGAGGACATGGCGATGTAGATCGCCCCTTGGCAGTGCGCGATCATCGGCGTCAGCGCCGCCTTGAGGAAGGGTTCGAAGTCCTCGCCCAGGTTGTCGTTCAGGATCGGGCGGTTCGTGCCGCGCATCTTGTCCTTGGCGCTGTTGGCATAGTTCACGCCATAGGGTGGATCTGTCACCACCATGTGGGCTTTCTCGCCGGCCATCAGCAGGGTGAAGCTCGCAGCATCGGTGCTGTCGCCACAGAGCAGTCGGTGCTTGCCCATGATCCAGACGTCGCCGGGCTTGGACGCCGGTACAACTGGCACCTCGGGCGCGGCATCCTCGTCGGTGTGGCCCTCGGTGGTGGTTTCCTCGCCAGCCATGATCTCCAGCAGTTCGTCGGCATCGAAGCCCGTGAGTGCCAGATCGAAGTCGGCCTCCTGCAGCTCGGCCAGCTCCAGGCGCAACAGCTCATCGTCCCACCCAGCGTTCTCGGCAATCTTGTTGTCCGCGATCACCAGCGCCCGGCGCTGGGTTGGGGTGAGATGCTCCAGCACCACCACGGGCACAGTCGTCAGCCCCAGCTTGCGCGCCGCCGCCAAACGACCATGACCAGCGACAATCACGCCGTCCGACCCAGCCAGGATTGGCGCGGTGAACCCAAATTCAGCGATGCTCGCCGCGATCTGCGCAATCTGTTCTTCGGAGTGGGTTCGAGCATTTCGGATATAGGGCAACAGGCGCTCGATGGGCCAGTGCTCCAGTTTGTCAGCGAGCCAGGCTTGCATCGGTGTTCTCCAGTCGTTCAGCTTCGACCTCGGCAAAGGTCTGCCC
>Ga0209066_10007964_pt1 | contig 10367 bp, 7 predicted proteins | sample All_14_2_FD_187198 | JGI IMG/M metagenome (GOLD analysis project Ga0209066, IMG submission 187198) | Freshwater microbial communities in response to fracking from Pennsylvania, USA - Allegheny Zone_MetaG_DW_15 (SPAdes) (version 2) ... | reverse complement strand
GGTCGATGACCAACGGGATTTCGCTGGAGGCGCTGAACAGCATCGACGATCTCCAGAGCAAGTTGATCGTCATCCTGAACGACAACGAGATGTCGATCTCTGAGAACGTGGGCGCGCTTTCGCGGCGGCTCGGGCGCATGCTGGCCGATGTGCGCTACAACCGGATCAAGACGGCGGCCGAAGCGGCCGGCCACCGGTTGCACATGACGCCGTTGCGGAAAATTTATCACCGGCTGGAGCAGGCGATCAAAAGCATCTGGCTGCAGAACTCGTTTTTTGAGGGGTTCGGCCTGCGGTACATGGGGCCGATCGATGGCCATGACTTCAACGCCTTGGAGAACGCTTTGTGTTCCGCCCGCGACTACAAGCACTCGGTCGTGATTCACGTTGCAACGCAGAAGGGGAAAGGGTTCCGTCCGGCGGAGCGCAGCCCGAGCGACTGGCACGGCGTTGGCGCGTTCGAGCTGGATGCCCGCCGCCCTCCCGAGGCGAAGCCAGGCGGATATTCTCATGCATTCGGCGAGGCGCTGACAGCGCTGGCGGAGGAACAGCCGGCGGTCGTGGCGATCACGGCGGCGATGTGCGGCGGGACAGGGCTGGAGACGTTCGCGGAGCGTTACCCGAGCCGGTTCTTCGATGTCGGCATCTGTGAGGCGCATGCGGCGGTTTTCGCGGCTGGTCTGGCCTCGTCGGGGTTCCGGCCCTTTTTCGCGGTGTACTCGACGTTTCTGCAACGGGCGGTGGACTGCGTGATGCATGACGTGTGCATCCAGAACTTGCCGGTGGTCTTCTGCGTCGACCGTGCCGGTGTGGTTGGCGGCGATGGCCCCACGCACCACGGCATATACGACATCCCCATGCTGCGGTGCCTGCCGAATCTGGTCATCATGCAGCCTCGCGATGCGGGGGAGCTGGCGGCCATGTTGAGGACGGCCTTCGAGCACGCTGGGCCGGCGGTGATCCGTTACCCGCGCGAGCCGGGGCCGGATGTTGTCCGGCCGGTCGGCGCGGTGCTGCCCGTCGGCAAGGCAGAGGTGGTCGAGCCTCTCTCAGGCGAGGCGCAGGCCCCGGCCGTTTGGTTCTGGGCTCTCGGCGACATGGTTCCTCTGGCGTGCGCGACCGCCGCGCTTCTGCGGTCCGGGGGAGTGCGTGCCGGCGTCGTGAACGCGCGGTTTATCAAGCCCGTCGACACGGCTCTGCTTGATGCGCAGGCGCGGGAGGCCTCGCTGTTCGTCACGCTGGAGAACGGCGCGGTGGCTGGCGGGTTCGGCTCGGCGGTCCGTGAGGCGCTGGCGGAGGGCGGACACACGCGGCCGGTCCGCGCGTACGGTTGGCCGGACGCGTTCGTCGGGCAAGGGACCTTGACGCAACTCATGGACGATTACGGGCTCACGCCGGAACGGCTCTCCGGAGAGGTCGTCCGGATGGTCCGAACATCGTGATTGCATCAGCCGTCTGAATCAGTCAAAATACACCTTGGTACATGTTATGGACGATGCGAAGAAAGCGAGAATTCATGGTGTGCCGGGCGAACGAGCCCGTGCGGCGGGGGTGATGCGTGCCGTCGGGCCTCTGCTCGCAGCGCTTTTCGCGTGCGGGCTTTTCTCCGGGCTGGTGTTGCCGCGTGTCGGATTCGGGGTCGCGGGGGCCGGTTTTCTGGTCGCGGCCGGGTGTCTTGTCTGGGCGGCGCGCGGTGGGATGAAGCGGATCGACGCGTTTTTCAAAGGCGCGCGAGGCGAGGAGCGCGTCGCGGCATTGTTGGCCGATCTGCCGGCGGCCTTTCACGTTTTTCATGATGTGGCTTGCTTCGGAGGGGGCATCGACCACGTGGTGGTGGGCCCGACCGGGGTGTTTGCAATTGAAACCAAGTGCTGGGCGGGTGTCGTCACCTTCAAAGAGGGTGTTGTCTTGGTGAACGGACGCTTGCCGAGCCGGCCGCCGCTGGCGCAGGCGCGCGCCTCCGCATACGCGTTGAGCCAGTTCTTTTCCGAACAGGTGGAGTCTTCGCCGGACTGCGTGCCGGTCGTCTGTTTTGCGAGCAATACGTTCCAGCCGGATACGCACTCCTATGAGGGGGCTGTGATCTGCAATGCGGTGGCCTTGAAGGTCCTGATTATGACGCATAACGGGTATTTGTCTTCGGATGAGATCGAGCGGGTTGTAAAGGTGATGGAGCAGAAAGAGTGATAATGAAGAGAAGTTTACTGATTGGGCTTGGGGTTCTCGCGTTGGGGGTGCCCGTGTGGGCCGTGCAGGCTGTGCCCTCCCAACTGGTGCCGCAGCCCCATTACGGCGACGTCGCCCAGAAAGTCGCGCGTGTCCTGCCGGCGAACCATTTGTCGCAACGCGTGCTGAACGACGAGATCTCTCTGATGGCCTGGACGAATCTGTTGAATTCGCTCGATTTCGACCATAGCTATTTTCTTCAGAGCGACATCGTTGCCTTTACGAATATGCAGTATCAGATCGACGATGCGTTGAAGGCCGGCGACGTCGCGTTCCCTTATGAGGTGTACCGGGTGTTCCGCGAGCGGGTCGGGCAGAGGTATGTCTTCGTGACCAACCTGTTGGACAAGGGGTTCACGTTTACGGAAGACGAGACGTTCAATTGGAAGCGCAAAGACTTGCCTTGGCCGGCTACGCACGAGGAACAGGACGAGTTGTGGCGCAAACGCATCAAAAACGAGGTCTTGGTCCAGATGGTCGGGAGGGAGCTGGATCAGGAGACGGCTTCGAACAAGGTGGTCGCGGCTGCCATAACCAACCGGGTCAGCGCGGGCGGTGGCGCTCTGACGAACGCGCCTGCAGCGGACACGCCGGAGGAAAATATCGCCAAGCGGTATAAGCAGCTCTTGGTCGTGATCCAGGATATGGACGAGGAGGCTGTTCTGCAGCGTTATCTCAGCGCCGTGGCCATGGCGTATGACCCGCACTCGGACTACATGTCGCCGATGCGCAAAGAGGATTTCGACATCGATATGAATCTCTCGTTGTGCGGCATCGGCGCGCAACTGCGCTCGGAGGACGGCACCGCCATGATCATGGAGGTGATTGCCGGCGGGCCTGCAGACCGCGACAAGCGCGCGATCCGCCTGATCAAGGGCGACAAGATCATTGGCGTCGGGCAGGGGGCCGGTCCGATCGAGGACATCGTCCACCTGCCGCTCAACAAGGCGGTCCGCAAGATCCGCGGCGAGAAGGGCACCAAGGTCGTGCTGAACGTGATTCCCGCGTCAGACCCCAGCGGCGCGACGACCAAGCTGGTCGACCTCATCCGAGACGAGGTGAAGCTGGAGGAGCAGGCCGCGACCGGCCATGTTGCCCGTGTGACGCAGGCGGACGGCTCGGTGCGGAAGATAGGCGTGGTCAGGTTGCCGACGTTCTACGGCACGATGGACAAGCGGCCCAACCAGCCGGGCTTCCGAAGCGCCACGCTGGATGTGGCACGGCAGATCGCCGCGTTCAACAGCGAGAATGTGTCGGGGCTCATCCTCGACCTTCGCAACAACGGCGGCGGGTCGCTTCGCGAAGCGGTCAGCCTGGCCGGGCTCTTCGTGCGCAGCGGGCCGGTGGTGCAGGTGCGCGAGCCGCGTCAGATCGTCGTGCTGCCGGTTCCCAATATGGATCCCGCCATGGCGTTCCGCAAGCCGATGGTGGTGTTGATCAACCGCACCTCCGCCTCGGCGTCGGAAATCGTCGCGGGAGCGCTTCAGGACTACGGCCGCGCCGTGCTGGTCGGCGACTCGCAGTCGCATGGCAAGGGAACGGTGCAGACCGTGATGCCGCTGGGTTCCGAGAAGCTCGGCTCCATGAAGGTGACCACCGCGAGTTTTTATCGCATCAACGGTTCTTCCACCCAGCGTAAAGGCGTGGCGTCCGACATCGTGATCCCCTCGACGTTGGACGGACTGGACATCGGCGAGGACAAGTTGCCGGGCGCGTTGCCCTGGACGCAGGTCGAGTCGGCGCTCTACATTCCGGTCTCGGACGTGGCCAAATTCGTGCCGCAACTGAAGGAGATGTCAGCCAAGCGGTTGGCGTCCAATAGCCGGTATGCGCGGTACTGCACGCTCGTGCGGCACGTGCAGGAAGTGAATGCGAAGACCGAGATGCCGCTGGAAATCAACCAGCGCCGCAAGATCATGAAGGCCGAGCGGGAAATGCGCAAGCTCGAGGACGAAGAGATGGAGTCGGCGCAAAAAGGCGCGGGAGAAGACGACGTGGTTCTCGACGAGGCGCTCAACATTCTTTCCGATATGGTCACCCTCTCTGGCGGTGCCGATGTCCCGATGGAGACGGAAGGTGACCTGCGGACGCGTATGATGCGTATTTTCGGCCGCGACATGCCATGACAGCTGCTGTGTCGAAGGGAGGGCGGAACCGATGAAAATAAAATTCACGAAAATGCATGGGGCGGGAAACGACTTCGTGCTGATCGATGATCGTGAGGGAAAGGTTCCTTGGGAAGACCATTTCCTGATGGCCGCCCTGGCCGGCCGCCGCACGGGAATTGGCTGCGAGGGCGTGATTCTGGTGCAGCAGTCGGACAAAGCCGACTTCCGCATGCGCTTCCTCAATCCGGACGGGACCGAGGTGGAGTTGTGCGGAAACGGGTCGCGGTGCGCGGCGGCGTTCGCCCACGCGATCGGGGCGAGCGGCACGGCGCTGACGATCGAGACGATGTGCGGGCTGGTGGACGCGCAGCTCACGAAGAATGGCGCCTGCGTCTGGATGCCGGAGCCGACGAAGAAGAACTACGGGATTGAGCTCAAGATCGGCGACGAGACCATCCGCGGGGACTTCATCAACACGGGAGTGCCGCATTTCGTGGTGCAGGTGCCGAACATCAGCACGGTCGATGTGCAGGGGTTGGGCCGCGCGATACGCCTGCACCCCGCCTTTGCGCCCGATGGCACGAATGTCGACTTCGTCACTTTCCGCGCGCCGAATCGCATGACGATGCGCACCTATGAGCGTGGGGTCGAGGCAGAGTCCGGCGCGTGTGGCACGGGCGCGGTCGCGTGCGTGGTGGTGGCGGTTGAGACTGCGCAGTTCACGCTGCCCACAAAGGTCAAGACCCCATCGGGCTACGATCTCACGATCGACGGTGACTGGCGTCACCGCAAATGCACAGGGTTGACGCTGTCGGGCCCCGTGAAGTTCGTGTTCTCCGGCGAGATCGACCTCGACGACATTGACCTCGGCGAAGAGATCGATTGAGCGGTGGGCCCGTCTCACGCGACGGGGGCGGCCCGTTCGGCTTGTGTCGCCAATGCGTCTGGCCTGCAAGCCGTCAGTCGCTGTGCCCTTGCTGAACCTGCGACACGTCTGGCGTTTCTGAACGTGTACAGCCTTGTCTGGAGAACACAACCCCCGGGAAAGCTTTTCTACAAAACGCATGAACCGTATCCTGTTTGAGCCGGAAGAGATCGGGGCCGACGGCACGGTGGTGTTGTCGGATGGCCGTGGCGTGCACATCCGCGAGGTCTTGCATGCCTCCGCAGGCGACGTGATCCGCACGGGCACGGTGAACGGGCTGGCGGGGCGGTCAACAGTTTTAGAGGTCTCCGGAACGAAGGTGCGGGTGTTGCCGGAGCACACGCAGGTCTCGCCTGAACCCTGGTTCGACCTGCTGCTGGCCGCGCCGCGGCCGAAGGTGCTCAAACGGCTTTGGCCGCAACTGGCTGCGCTCGGCGCCGGGCGCGTGGTGGTGATCAATGCCGCAAAAGTCGAGAAGTGTTATTTCAGCAGCCAATGGCTGGACACAGCGCACTACCGTCCTCTGCTTGTCGAGGGCCTGACGCAGGCGGGCCTGACGCGGTTGCCCGAGGTTCTGGTGCGCCCTCGTTTCAAGCCGTTTGTCGAGGACGAGCTCGAGATGCTTTTCCCCGGCCCGTTGCGCCTGTTGGCGCATCCGGGCCCGCGTACGCCCGTGATGTCCTCGGCCAAAGCCGAGGCGCGTCCGCTGTTGGCGGTTGGCCCGGAAGGCGGCTGGACCGACTACGAGGTGAAGATGCTGCTGGCGCACGGTTTTCAGATGTTTTCGCTGGGCGGTCACACATTGAGGACCGACACCGCCTGCATCGCGCTGATCGCTGTGCTGGGGTGGCTCAAGCCGGAATAATGGGCGGCGGCGGCACGTGGCGTTCTGGTGCTTTGGCCTTGAGCCCTCTTGAGATCGGTTTCTTGAGGGCATATGCTGCGGTTGTGGAGGCCTTGGCCTGCACCAGAGGATGGGTGATACTTTGCATGCTGTGCGACGTTCTGAAGTTTGCGCTCAGGGCGAATGGCTGAATGACAAAGACAAGGGGGGATGATGCGTTTGACACACGGATTGATCTGTTCGCTGGCGCTGGCCGCGACGGTGTTCGCGGAGACCAACAATCCGGCGACCGACTGGTTCTGCAAGGCGGGCTACGGTGTGTTCGTTCATTACCTGAACGAGATACAGAACAACAGCAACACGGTCCAGAGCCTTGGGCGGTCGACCTCATGGGACGCGTGCGTGCGCGAGTTCGACGTGACCCGCTTCGCAGAGGCGATGGCGGAAGCCGGGGCAGGCTATGTGATTTTCACGACGCATCAGCGCTCGCGTCATCTCATTGCGCCGAATGCGGCCTTCGACCGTGTCACCGGGTACGCGCCCGGCGAGGCGTGCGCGACGCGCGATCTGATCGAAGAGCTTTACCAGGCCTTGCACCGCAAAAAGATTCCGCTGATGCTCTATTGGACCGGCAACGGGCCGTCGGCGGATGCGAAGGCCTCCGCGGCGATGGGGTGGCAGGTTCCGGTGTCCGTGGCTTGGCTTCAGAAATGGGCGGCGGTCACCGAAGAGTACGGCTTGCGTTACGGCGACAAAGTCGCGGGCTGGTGGGTCGACGGCTGCTACGTCAACCACGGTAACCTGCAGTACGACGACGAGAAGCTTGGCCTCTTGGCCCGCGCGCTCAAGGCCGGGAATCCGAAACGCATCATCGCGTTTAACCCCGGGGTCGAGCTGACCGCCTATTCGCGGCATGAGGATTTCACGGCGGGCGAGCAGAACCGTTTTCACGCGCGGCCGGTGCGGCGCTGGCTGAACGGCGAGCAGTGGCACGTGTTGTCGTTTCTCGGTGCGGAGCGTTCGGGCAACTACTTGTCTGCCGGTTGGTGCGAGCCGGGCGTGCGCTACGGCAAACAGGAGCTTGCTGAGTACCTGTTCGCTGTCAACCAGGCCGGCGGAGTGGTTTCCATCGATGTGTTGCTCTATCGCGACGGCGGGCTCGACCGGTCTCAGCTGGAGGTGCTGAAGGCGCTGCGGCCGGCGCTGGCGACGATGAAGGCGCAGCCTCCGGTTCCTCCTGGCAATCGGGCTTTCCGCAAGCCGGCGCTGCTGCTCAGCCTGGACGGTTCGCGCGAACTGCCGGTGAACGGCGGCGGGGACGGAAGGCATCAGCCGGGATTGGGTGTGGACGGTGATTGCGGCACGTCGGCTTTAGCGGGCGGAGAGTGGCCGTGGACATACGAGGTGGACCTGCTGGAGCCCTTCCCTGCCCGGCGCATCAAGGTGACGTTCTCGCAGTCCGGTTACGCGGCCAGCCTCCGGCTGCAGGTGTCGGTTGACCGCACGGCATGGCAGACGGTCGCCATGGCGGAGAACCTTTCGGGGCAGCCTTTCGAGGCGGCCTTCGCTCCCACAGCCGCCCGCTATGTGCGCGTGAGCGCGCTGAAGCCGGATGGCCCCGGTCAGGCCGGCGCGCAGATGGCCGTCGCCGAGCTGGAGGTCTACGAATGAGTGTGCGGCGCAGGCGGGCATGTTTTTTTCGCGTCCAGGCCAATCCTTTTTGCTAATCTACGATTGTAAAGACGAAACAGTAATGACCTTCTTCGCGTGATCTTATGCCAGACTACCTCATCCCGAATCTGCTCAACGCGGGGCGCGTGCTCAAGCTGCTGGCTTCTGAGCCCGGACTGACGGTGCTGAAGATCAGCCGCGCCTTGCATGTGCCGCGCACCACGGTGCTGCGCATCGCCACCTCGCTCGCCCGCGAGGGCTTGCTCGAGACCGACGGGAACACCTATACACTCGGGCCGACGCTCATCTACCTCGGCATGTGCGCGATGGACGGGGTCGACTTGGCCGGCATCGCCAGGCCGTTGCTCAAGCAGCTTGCCTCCGAGACGGGGGAGACGGCTCATCTCGCCATGCTTTCTGACGACAAGTCGCTGCTGCTCGAGGTCTGCCAGAGCCCTCTGCCGATCCGGGCCGGCGCGCCCGCCGGGACGCTGGCCGAGCTCTACTGCTCGGCTACCGGCAAAGTCTTTCTCGCGTGGAATTTCGCCGATTCTCTGGAGGCTTTTTTCAAACGGGTCAAGCCCGTTCCGCGCACCGCGCGCACCATCACGACCGTGCCGCGGATGGTCAAGGAGATCGCCCTGATCCGCGAGCGGGGCTATGCCGTGGACGAGGAGGAGATCTACGACGGCATCCGCTGCGCGGCGGTGCCGGTCTTCAACAGCCGCGGGCACGTCCACATCGCGCTGGGCATAACGGGGGTGACGAAACGCCTGACGCGCAACCGCATTCCCGGTTGCGTCGCTCAGCTCAAAGCGGCGGCCGCCACACTCTCTGCCGCGCTCGGCTATCACCCGTGATGTGCCCGCGACGTGCGCGCGTGTTCCGGAACAGGTCGGGAGGATAAACAATGGGCCATGATAAGGTCAGGCTGGGGCTTCACGGCCTGTTTTCGGCGTTCGTCTGTGGTGTTGCGGTTCTGTTCTGTTTGTATCCGGCCTTCGTCGTGGGGAGGCTTCTTTTCGACAGCAAGCTGATGCAGGAGGGCCAGAGCGGCCTAGTGCCGGGATGGTTCGAATCGTTGTCGTGCCGTTATCGCGTGTGGGCAGAGTCTTATCTTGCGGCCGGGTATGCGCTTCAGGTCGAGGAGACGGATGTTGCGGGGACGGAGTGGCCGATGTTCGGTTCGGTGTTTTTTCTGGTAACGGCGGACGAGCTGCAGCGGCAGGGCCTTATCGACGCTCGGCAGGGGACTGTCAGGAAGGCGGTCGAGAAGGCGGCGGAAGTCGTCGTAGACCCCGATACAGCCACGTGGGTCAAGGCCAAATGGGGTGACGCTTATCTGGCGCGCGAGAACGTCTTTTACCGGATGCTGCTGATATTGGGGACCGCTTCGTACGAACGGCTCACGGCCGATACGCGGTACCGGGCGTTGATGTCTGAGCAGCGCAAGGGACTCGCCGCTGAACTGGCGCGGGCCCGCTACCATGTTCTTGACGATTACCCGTACGAATGCTGGCCCAGCGACGTGCTGTGGGCGGTGGCTGCCATCCAAAGGGCTGCAGAGCTGGAAGGCGATGGTTGCCCCGAATTGGTGCGGGCGCTGCTCGGCGCGCTCGATGGGCCGCTGAACGTGTCGGGGCTTCCTGCCTACAAGGTGGACAAAAGTTCAGGACAGGTATGGGAGAGGCCGCGCGGTTGCGGGAATTCGGGAATCCTCTCGTTTGCGGCGGAGCTCGATGCCGATGTCGCTGCGCGCTGGTATCGTGAATATGAGGCGCGGTTTTGGAAAGAGAACGTGTGGCTGGCCGGGTTTACGGAAATGCCGCGAGGTTCCTCTGAGCTGGTCAGCGACGTCGATTCGGGGCCGGTGCTGTGCGAGTTTGGATCGGTGGCGTCGGCCTTTGGGATCGGGGCTTCCAAGGCCGTGGGGCGGATGGACCGGGCCGCTGTGCTAACGATGGAGGCCGTGGCCTGCTCATGGCCGACCCCCTTTGGTTTCCTCTTTCCGATGGCGATGGGAAAGTTGGCGATGGATGGGGGATGCCTGGCCGAGACGGCCCTGTTGTTCTCGATGACTCGCCCGAATCGCCTGGGGCGTTCGGTGCCGTTTGAAGGGCGGGTCCCTCTGATTGTATGGGGGATGCTGTTGGCTTATGCGGGCACGGGAACCTTTTTTCTTTTGGCGGAGTTTCTCGCCTGGAGAAAGAAGATGAAGAATGAACGCCGTCTCCCTCCAGATGCCGGAGGAGGGTTCGGTGGGCCTGCCGCCTGACAGCGTCGGGCGGTGGCCATCGTTGACGAAGGCTGCTCGAGCGACTTACCGTGCGAGCCAGCCGCCGTCGACCACGAGCACGTGGCCATTCATGTAGTCGGAGGCCGGCGCGGCAAGAAAGACAACGGCCGACATCAGGTCGTCCGGCGTGCCCCAGCGTCCTGCCGGGATGCGGTCGAGAATGGCTTTGTTGCGGGTCGGGTTCTCGCGGATCGGGCGGGTGTTCTCGGTGGCGATGTAGCCGGGGGCGATCGCGTTGGTGCAGATCTTGTGGGGGGCGAGCTCGTTCGCCATGAGCATCGTCAGGCTCTTGATGCC
>Ga0209066_10007963_pt1 | contig 10368 bp, 10 predicted proteins | sample All_14_2_FD_187198 | JGI IMG/M metagenome (GOLD analysis project Ga0209066, IMG submission 187198) | Freshwater microbial communities in response to fracking from Pennsylvania, USA - Allegheny Zone_MetaG_DW_15 (SPAdes) (version 2) ... | reverse complement strand
GTGCAGGACCATGCCGCCCAGCATCTGCACGTCAAAGTGACGCATCTTGAAGACGCGCTTGGAGCCTTCGCGCACCACGGCAAAGGCTTCGGGCAGCAGGTCGTCGAGCGACTCACCCTTGGCAATGCGTTGCTTGAACTCTTCGGTCTTGGCGCGCAGCTGGTCGTCGCTCAAGGGCTCGAAGCTGGGTTCGAGCGCGTTGATTTTGGCCACCGTGCGACGGTATTCCTTGAGCAGGCGTTCGTTACGGCTACCAAAAATCGAAGTCAGAATCTTGGGCAACATGGAGCAATCAATCCAATCGGTCGGGTGTGTCGGCCCCATGGCCGCCACATGGCGCCCAGGGACAACTTCCCCAGTACACCAAAGCCAAAAAGTGTAGCACTCAGGGGTGACGACTCACACGCTGCCCCGCCAGGGTGGGGGAGGGGGCTTTCCCCGCCCCAAAACAAAAAACCGGCGCCCCGAAGAGTCGCCGGTTGTCGGCACGCCGTGTGGACGGCGTGCCTGCAGCCCGATGGTTGCTGATTTATTGTGCAGCAGAGGCCTTGCCCGTCGCTGGGATGGTGCCGGTCTGCTGGGTCTCCTTGGTTTGCTCCTTGGTTTGAACCTGGGTGTCCGTGCCCTGGTTTTTCACCTTGTTGCGGGTTTTGTTGCGGTTCTGAATCTGCTTGCCAGAACCCGTACCCGCGCCGCTGGCGCCATCTTCGGCGTGGATGCGATCGCGATCGCGGGTACGGTCCTGGTCCTTCAACTTCTGTTGGGTGCCTGAAGGGGTACCCATGGCGCTGCCCGAGCCGCCACCCATCCCGCCACCGCCACCCTGTCCGGCGGCGGTGGCCCAGCCTGAGGCTGCCAAGGTGGTGGCGAGCACAAGGCTCATCCAGTTCTTTGCTTTCATGGTGCTTCTCCTGCCCACGTGGGGCGTTAGTTGCGTCGGGTTTGTCGACGACGCCAAGTCATGGCGCCCAGTGCGGACACCATCAGAGCGATCAGACTTGGATCAAAGGGGGCATTGGGGTTGATCGTGCAGCCGCCACCGCCACCGCTGCTGGCCTTGGGATCATCGGTGGGTGTGGAGTCATCACCCAGTACAACGTCCCCGCTGGTGTACTCGGCCACCGTGGCTCCTGTCGTCAGCTTCCGCTGGTTCCAGACGCCATAGAAGCGGGTACCGTCAGGGCGAGCCACCAATTGGGATTCATAGGCTGACTCGTCGTCACCCCAGTACACGCCTTGGGCCACCGACAACTTGACCGGGGTGGCGTAGTTGACGCCCGAGTCCGAACTGACGGTGATGAACTCCCCCAGATCCTGTCCGCCGACGGGGTCATATGGAGACACATTGGTCTGAGTGCCCCAGGCCAGGTAGATGACATCCGCGTTCTGGCACTGGGTGGCATCTGTGGGGCAGGCAGATGTACCTTTTGGGGTGCCGAAAATGCGTGGCTCGCGCACGTTGATGTTCTTGTCCGCAATGTTCGTGACGTTCTTGGGCGTTTCCCAGCCCGTGGTCATGTTGAACTTGCGGATCCAGAAGTTGTAGTTGTCCAACTGAGCCCACAGTTTGACCAAGTCACTGGTGTAGCTGTAGCCGATCCACATGTCCTGACCACGCAGAACGCCCCGGTGAGCCAGCGCGTTCTCGGTGTAGTTTGACTCAGTGTCATCCGTGAGGTTTGCTGTCGTGGCGATCGGTGTTTTGCTGCTGATGTTCTCCCCGCGAGCGCTGCTCAATGCCATCGCTGTGGTGTAGTCAGAAGTGGCGCAAGCCGCATCAACCGCTGGCACCATGTTGGCAGGCTGCAGCCCCCCCATGCCGCGGCGGATCACGATGTCCGATGGGCCGCCCTTGTCGTACGAGCCTTCTTTCCAGAAGATGCCGATCTGAATACCTCCGGCCCCAGCGTCGGCAGGGCTTTGGGTCAGAAAGCGCACGCGACGAGCATTCTTGGCGGGATTGGAAATGATGCAACCCGCTTTGCCGCTGTAGGTGGACAGATCGGTGTTGTACGGGAAGGCGTGGTACCGGATGAACTTGCCGTCGTCCAGGCCCTCCGAACCCTTGGTCTCTTCATAGGCGACGATGGCCGTGGAGCCCAACATGCCAATGTTGGGGCGTGCGGCACCCGCTTGCCCTTTTTCGATCTCACCTGTCGGGACGTTGGCGCCGCTGCCGGTGTAGATGTTATTGACCGATCCACTGAGGCCGTAGTCGCCCGTCCAGTTGTCGGTCAGGCGTGCGGGCGTGCTCAGCACAAAGTCGTCTGCCGGTGTGCCAGGGGTCGACAGGTCCACGGTGGCATAGGCGTACCAGATATCAGTGCCGCCATTGACGTTGGCGCCAGATGCGCCATCGCCAGGACCGTCTGCTTCACCCAGTTGCAGGCCTTGAGGGTCCTCTTGCCAGGAGATGTTGATCTGGCCTTTGTTGTAGGTGGCCACATTGGTGGCATCTGTACCGATGTTGCCACTGCTGGCATCCTGAATGGCGTCACGCAAGCCTGTGCTCAACTGGATCGGCGCGCTCCAGGCCGCACCCTTGTTGGTAGAGTAGGAAGCCCACGCGCAGGAGAATGGAATGACGCGTTCATCGCGCTCCAGGTAACGAATGGCTCGCTGCACGGACGCCTGCGTACCAGCAGAGCCCAAGTCGCCATCTGGGCAGTACTTGCTGACCCAGGTCAAGACCATCATCGGACCAGACGTCTTGATGTTCGGCTTGTCAATGTCGCCAGGGTAGGTGGTTGCATCTCCGAGGGTTCCGCGCCAATCAAAGGTCCCTGTGCTTTGCTGCAGGGCTGAATTTGACACGTTCACGGCCGCAGACCAGTCCGCCAGGCGGTTGCAGGTCTTGTTGGTATCGGGCTTGCATGTTTTGACAAATAGGTCCCGTGCTGTTCGCTCTTCTGCAGCCTTGACGTCGTAGACCGTGCTGGCACCCACCGGCGAATCACCATAGACCACCACCAAGGTACCGTCACCAGCGCGCTGGATCTTGGGCTTGTCGCCCATGGTGCCATCGCTCAAGTCAAAAGGTGTTTGAACGACGATGGTGGTGACAGCGGCGTAGGCTGCGGTGGCAACGGCCACGGCGCTCAAGGCCAGGGCCGACTTGCTGTGGATGAAACGGCTTTTCACGATCATGCGTCCTTGTTGGGTTTGGCTCATTCAATCGGCCCACTCACGTTGAGTGGCGGGATAAACTGATTAAAGGAGCGTTGTTCACCAGTCCGATTGATGTGCGTCAAGCGCTCGCGCTGAGCTGATGCGCGGAGCCTGCACGATCCTTAACATTTTTTACATGCATTGTCTGGAGGACGGATTGAAGAGTCTCCCCGGTTGCTTTTCGGTTCATGAGCACCTCAACAATCCGGCGTTGATCTGTCCGTTGTGTGGGGTTGCGCGTGCTCGTGCCATCCGGCTTGGCGAGGGCGCGCGCCTCTATGCCGAGCAATCCATGGGGGACTGCATTTACGTGGTGCGATCTGGCGTCATCATGGAATCGATCGTGGGTGCCGATGGTCAGGGGGTCGTCGTGCGGCTGGTGACCCGTGGTGGTGCCACGGGTCTGGCGGCATTGCTGGGCGATGCACATCGGAGCACCGCCACGGTGATGGAGGCTGCGGACCTCTGCCGCATTCCGGTGGCCGACTTGAACGCCTTGCGGGTGGATTTCCCCGAGACCTACATCGCGCTGTTGAAGCTGTGGCACGCTGCGCTGGATGACTCACGGGCACTCATTGCCTCGTTCTGTCACGGGAGCGCCCAGGCAAGGCTGGCTCGCTTTTTGTTGTTCCGGCAGCAGCACGCAGGCGAGGGCGGCAAATTTCGACTGCGTCGCCGTGATGTCGTGGCTTTGCTTGGCATCACCGGTGTCAGCGCGAGCCGTCTGTTGGGACACTTCAAGCAACAGGCTTGGGTTGTGGAGGCGGATCGTTACTGCAAGGTGGTCAACCCGCAAGCGTTGACGGAACTGACCGACCAAGGTGACCACGCGGCCACATGAGCGCACCTCAAAGGGACACACTCACGTCCTACCTGATCCAGGTTTGCGGCCTGACTTTGCCTCGGCGACCTTGGGTGGATCCTCACCTGTGGCTGGCGGTGTTGGCGGCCTGGCCGGTGTGGTGGGCGCTTGGTCACTGGATGGGCGACCAGATGCACCTGCCCACCTCGATGGTGGCCTGGCTGGCCTTTGTGTTGTGGCAGCCAGTCCTGGAGGAGTTAGCCTTCCGGGGGTTGCTGCAGGGGCAGCTCCGACAGAGGTGGCCCGGTGTCATGGCTTGGAGCCCACTCAGCCTGGCCAACATGGTGACCACCTTTGCGTTTGCTGCGTCACATCTGGTGCAGCAAACACCAAGCTGGGCGGCGCTGGTGATCGCGCCGTCCCTGGTGATGGGGTACCTGCGTGACCGCTCGGACAGTGCGTGGCCTGCCATTGCGCTGCACGTCTACTACAACCTGGGTTTCGCCTTGGTCGCCTGGTGGGTGCATGTGCGATGAGTCGGCGCACATGCACCATGAGTGCGACCTTGCTCACTGACACAGCAAGCCGGAATCTGCTGCAATGGCATCCCACTCCAACTGCGTGATCACCGTGGCGGCATAGCTCTCCCCCCGGGTCCTGAGTTGCTGGTCAAAAGCTGCCAGGTGTCTGGCTGAACCACACAGCAGGCTGTTGTAGACCGAGGCAATGTTGGCCTCGTCCGTCAGGGCGATGCGGTCGCGCAGATCCTTGATGTCGGTCTCTTCGATCAGGCAGGCGGCCTTGAGGGCCTCGATCAGGCTGGTGTTGCCTTGGGTCATGAGGTCGTCATACAACGCTTGCAACGTGGTGTCCACAAACACACCTGAGGGCTGGTTGGCGCCGAGATCAGCGATGCCAAAGGCCGTCAGCAGATCCAGCACCGCCTGGGTGTGAGAGGTCTCGCTGGCTGCGATGTTGTTGAACACATTGACCCCCCACCTGGCGTACATGGCCACATAGAAATCGTGGGCGAGTTTTTCTTCCTCGCGCATGTACTGCAGCCCTGCAGCTTCTGTGGCGTCCAGGGTTGTCGGGATTGGATCTGGCTTGGGCGTGGTCTCAGCCGCTGGTGCGGCATCTCCGCCGCCCCCGCAGGCGGTCAGCCACGGTGCGACGGCCGCTGTGGCCGCCGCCGCACCCAGGTGCTTGAGAAAGGTCTTGCGTTGCATCGTGGGCCTTTCCTTGGCTCGATCAGCGACAGGTCTCGTTGCTGGCGTTCGCAATCGCGTCCCACTCGGCCTGGGTGATCACCTCCGGCACGTATTTCACGCCCCGGTTGACCAACTGCCGGTTGAAGGCCCGCAGGTGATTGCGTGAGCCGCACAGCAAGCTCTGGTACACCGAGATGATGGCGGGCTCATCCGTCAGGGCCATGCGGTCCTTGATGTCCTGAATGTCGGTCTCCTCGATCAGGGCGCCGACCTTCAGGGCTTCGATCTCGCTCTTGCGGCCCTGGGCCATCAGCGTGTCGTACAGCATCTGCAGTTCATGGTCTGTGAACACCCCCGGTGGGTTGGACGCCGCAGGATCGACCAAGCCATAGCGGCTGAGCAAATTGAGCATGGCCGCCATGTGCGAGGCTTCGCTGCTGGCGATGTTGCTGAAGACCGGCGTGCCCCACAGGGCGTACAGCGCCACGTAGACGTCATGCGCAACTTTTTCTTCTTCCCGCATGAAGTTCAGTCCGGCAACCTCGTTGCCATCCAGGGTGGTGGCGGACGTCGTCGTTCGGCGGGTGGCATTGCGGCCAGCCGCTTGCGCAGAGCCTGTGGCCAGAAGGACGGGAGCCACTGCCACAGCACCTGCTGCGATGGCCACGCTTTTGAGGAAATCCTTGCGTTTCATGTCAACACCTTTCCGTGTGTGAGTGAGGAGACCTTCCGTCGCTTCTTTTTCCTGTATTCGATATATTGAATGATAGTTTATTGATTGATAAAGTGTTTGATGTGGATCAGGATCTGCCGTGGAACTTGGTTGCAATGGCCATGCACAGCACCGCCATGGTCAGCACAACCACGGGGCCTGAGGGCCAGTCCAGCAGGGTTGACAGGACCAGGCCCAGTGCGTAGCCCAGCGCGCCTGTGACCCATGCCAGGGGCAGTTGCCACCGAGGTGCGGCGTGTCGGACCGCCAGGGCCGGCATGATCAGGCTGCTGAACACCAGGTAGACGCCCACCAGTTGCACCGAGGCCGTCACCGCCAGGGCGAACAGCACATAAAAGCCGGCCCTGCCCAACCAGCGCTGGGCACCCAACCACAAGGTCAGGACCAGGGCTGACAAGGCGGCCACTGGCCACAACTGAGCGGGTGTCACCCACAGGATCTGCCCCACGAGCAGGTCCTTGAGGTGTTCGCCGCCATGCGGGTTGTCGGCCAGCAGCAAGATGCTCACGCAGGAGGCCATCACAAACAAGGCGCCGATCAGGGCCTCCTGGATGTCCGGCCAGCGGCGCTCCATCCACGTCAGCAGGGCGGCGCCCGCCAGAGCGGCCAGGGCCGCTGCGCCCTGAACCGCCCAGCCCTGTGGTTCCCACCCGAGGGCGCTGGCGGCGATCACCCCCAGGCCTGCAATCTGGGCAATGGCCAGGTCAATGAAGACGATGCCCTTTTGCAGCACCCGCTGGCCCAGAGGCACGTGGGTGCTCAGGACCAGCAGGCCGGCGACCAGGGCGGGCCCCAGGATGGACCAGTCCAGCAGGGACCAGTTCACGCTGCCGCTCACCGAGCCACCTTGAGCAACTGGTCGACCGTGTCATCGAACAGGCCAAACAGGTCCTTGGCCCGGTCGCTGCCGCCCACCGTGAAGGGCACCACCACCACGGGCAGCCTGGCCCGATCGGCCAGCCATTGGGCGCCGCGGCCATCGCTGTAGGCCGCTCGGATCACCGCTTTGGCGGGCGTCTGCTGGAGCTGCTGCAACACCCCCGAGAGGTAGGCGCTGCTGGCCTCCACCCCGGGCTTGGGCTCCAGGGTGGCCACGGTGCGCAGCCCCAGCCATTGCGCCAGGTACGGAAAGCCCTGGTGCTGCACGACGATGCTCAGGCCCTTGAGGGGCGCTGCCATCTGGGTCCAGCGTGTGGTGGCCGCAGCCCAGCGCTGCTGGAAGTCGGCCAACCGTTGGCGGTACGACCCCGCCTGGCTGGCATCCAGCGCAGCCAGGCGGGCCGACAACGCCGGTGCCACGGCGGCAAATGTGCCAGGTGCCGTCTGAATGTGCGGGTTGCCTGCCTCATGCACGTCGCCATCGGCCCGGTCCAGGCGGCTGGGAACTTCCAGCATCCGGACATGGGCGGCCGCCAGGAAGTGGCCGGGCTGCCCCTCCTGCACCCGGGCGTTGCCCGATTGGCGCAGCAGCAGGGGCAGCCAACCCACCTCCAGCTCGGCCCCCGTGCACACCACCAGATCGGCTTTGCGCACAGCGGCGATCAGGCTGGGCCTGGCCTGTACCTGGTGGGGGTCCTGCATCGCGTGGGTGGCGGTGTAGACCGTGGCCTGGTCACCCGCCAGCTCCTTGACCAGGGCGGCCCATTCGGGCTCACAGGCAAAGACGCTCAAGCCGGCGTGGGCTGGCAAGCTCATCATCAGGCTGGCCAGCACCGACAGCAGGCCCCACCACCCCAAGGGATGTCGTTTCATGTTCATGTTCATGCGCATGACATGCCCCTCAGAAGCCGTGGGCGCCATGGGCACCCAGGCTCATCTGGTACTGCAGGTAGAGCTGGCGGTCGCTCACGTCCGGTCGCGCGCGATCCTGGTTGAACTGAACGCGCCAGCGGCTGTACTCGCTCAAGGCCCAGTCCAGCATCACGCTGGTGCGCTGGGGTTGGTGATCCGCACGATCGCTGTCCAGTTGGTCCTGACGCAGGCCGACCTTCCAGCCGGGCGCGAACTGATACACGCCCTGCAGGTACCAGCCTGAGCCATCGCCTTGCTCGCCACGGTCGCCCATGAAGTACTCGCCTTGCAGCTTGAAGTGGTTGACCTTGGCGTTGCCCAAGGGCGCCCACTTCCAGACCCCGTCGATGGCCCAGGTGCGTTGGCGGCCATCCCAGGGTGTTTCTTCCTCGCCGGTGGCCAGGCCGCGTTGCCACAGGTGCGAGGCACCTACTTGCCAGCTGTGGCTGTCGCCCACGTCACCGCCCAGTTTGGCAAACAGCACAGCGTTGCCGGCACCGTTGTCCTGGGTGGCACCCCGACCCACCTCGGCCCCGAACTGCAGGTATTGATCGGTGGGGGCCAGCCACTTGACCTGCACCCCGTCCTGGCCGAGCTGTCCACCCAGCAAGGCCTGGTAGGCCAGCGGCGCGTCGATGAAGTCCCACACGTGGGCGTGTTGCTCGTTCAGGTAACCCAGGCCCGAGAAGAAGCGCCCGGCCTTGACACTCAAGCCGTGGGACAAGGCGGTGGTCTGCACATAGGCCTCTTCCACCTCGACCTCGTCTTCGGGCGTCACGGCCATGGTCAGAGCGCCGTACCACCAGGGGTCGATGTTGGCCGTGAAGGTGATCTCGGATTCGCCCAGGCTCAGGCCTTTGTTGCCAGGGCCAATCTCGGCATCGCCAGTTTCAAAGCCGCTCAGGCCCCAGGTGGCCGGGTCACGCTGCAGGTGGGCATAGGTGCCCGACAACACCAGGGACACGGCCGGGTTGAAACGGTTGTCACGGCGGCCGGTGGGCGCTTCCGCGGTGGTGGCCTGAGGGGCGGCCGTGGTGGTCGTCGGTGCTGCACGTGCAGCGGCTTCAGCCGCCAGGACACGGCCCTCCAGCGCGCGCAGGCGAGCTTCGTAGCCTTCGCGCAGCTCTTTGATCTGCTCGCGCAGTTGGGTCAGGTCGGCATCAGAGGCGGCCAGGGCAGGGGAGATGGCCCAGGGGGAGGCAACGGCCAGCATGCAGGCGGCCGGAATGGTCAGCAGGGTACGCAGTTTCATGATCAATCACAGGTCAAAGCAAAACAGACAACCATGCCCTGCGGCCACGTCCCGTCCGGGCGTGGTGCAGCACATGGATCCAGTCAGGGGTGGGGCACAGGTGCCCCTTGCTTCACTGCGGTGGTGCGCGTGATTGATAGGCCGCCAGGAAGCGGACCGTCGTCGGTGACAGGCCCGGCAGGGGCCCGGTCACATGGCTCAGCGCCAGGGTCTGAGGCTGGGGCGAATCGCCCTGCACGACCTGACTGGCGCCAGAGAACGCCAGACACTCCAGGCAGAGTTGATCGGTCTTGTCGTGTGTGTGGTGCTCGGTCGTCTCGGCCCAATGGCTCAGGCTGTGCCTGAAGGCCCCTTGCTGCGTCCACAGCAGCAAGAAGGCCAGACACAGGTGGCTGAGGACGCGGCGCAGACTCATCCGGCTTTGCCCACCTGGGCCAGGAACTTGGCCGGGTTCTGTTGCACACCCTCCACCAGCACTTCAAAGTGCAGGTGCGGCCCGGTGGAGCGGCCCGTGCTGCCCACCTCGGCGATGGTCTGGCCCCGCTTGACCAGGTCGCCTTGCTTGACCAGCATGCGCGAGGTGTGGGCGTAGCGCGTGATCAGGCCATTGCCATGGTCCAGCTCGACCAGTTGGCCGTATTGCGGGTGCATGCCCACGCTCAGGACCACGCCACCGGCCGCGGCCAGGATGGGCGTGCCCACATCGGCCGGAAAGTCCAGGCCCGTGTGCAGGGCCGAGCCCCCGGTGAAGGGGTCACTGCGAAACCCGAAGCCCGATCCCACCGGCCCATTGACGGGCGGGCTGCTGGGGATCATCAAGGCTTCCAGGCGTTTTTCAAACAGGCGCGACTCGATCAGGGTGAACACGTCGGCGTTGCGGTCGCCACTGGCCTGCATCTGGTCGACCAGGGTGTTGAGTTGTTCAAAGGAGGTCACCTTGGGCACCTCGCGCAGGGACGGCAGCGGGCCACCTTGGGCCGCGCCTGAGGCGCCGGTCTGCGCAGGCTCGATGCGCTTGAGCTCTTCGGGCTTGACGCCAGCCATGCCCGCCAGGCGCTCGCTCACGGCCTCCATGCGCAGCAGCCGGGCCTGCATGTCGCCGACCTTGTTGGCCATGGCGTCCAGGTTTTCGCGCATGTAGCGGTCGCGCCGGTCACTGTCTTGTTTTTCAATGAAACGGACCACATCGGAGATGATGGGCCAGCGTTCATGCGCCGCTTTGAGCACAATGGCGTGGTACACCAGCAAACTCGCCAGCATCAGCGGCAGCGCAACGGCCACCGTAGCCAGTGCCAGCGTCCAGGGCGTGAACTGCCAGACCCGAGGGGCCTTGTGAACGCTGGTGGTGATCAAAATCTGCATGCCGACTAACCTTTCGCGATGAACCACCCCAAGCGCTTGAGCAGCTACC
>Ga0209066_10007960_pt1 | contig 10376 bp, 8 predicted proteins | sample All_14_2_FD_187198 | JGI IMG/M metagenome (GOLD analysis project Ga0209066, IMG submission 187198) | Freshwater microbial communities in response to fracking from Pennsylvania, USA - Allegheny Zone_MetaG_DW_15 (SPAdes) (version 2) ... | reverse complement strand
GCGTGTAGCCGTCGGGAGCGGCGCCGACCATGGCGGCTGCGCCCAGCGTGCCGCCCACGCCGGGTTTGTTCTCGATGATCACGGGCACGCCCAGCGTCTTGCTGGCGCTCTCAGCGAAGGCGCGCATGACACCGTCGCTGCTGCCGCCGGCGGGCCAGGGGGCGATGAGCTTGATGGGGCGCGAGGGGAATTTGTCTTGCGCGAACGCGTGGCTGGGCAACAGGGCTGGTGCGGCGAGCGCGGCGGCGGACGTCAGGACCTGGCGGCGGTTGAGGGTGTTGGGGCGGCGAAGGCTCATGGGTGTCTCCTGCGGGTTGGTATGGCCGACCCGCAACATAGCCCGGCACGCGTCAGCTGAGAACCGGGGCAGCCCCATGACCGCCTCGGTTTGGGTCACCCGCGCGACCAGTGATCGCCCGTCTCAGGCTGCACGGTGGGCCTGGTGCGCCGCCGCAAACGCAACGTATCCGCTGTGAACCTCGCTCGTCAGGCCACAGCGCCGCCCGAATGCCGACCCATGCGAGTCACGCTGCCGTTGGCCTCACCCAAGAGCGCGCCGCCGGCGCACCATCCAGCCTCAACCCCCCAGGCCAAACCAGCGCACCAGTCCCGTGGACAACCCGGGTACGAAGGTCACCACCGCGTGCGTGAGCGTGAGCGCCAGAAACACCGGGATCAGCGGCCCGCTGGTGCGTGAATAGTCCACGTTGCCAGCCTTGGCTGCGATCAGCACCAACACCGCCACCGGCGGAGACAGCGAGCCCAGCAGCACACCCACGGTCATGATGACGGCGAAGTGAACCGGCTCAATGCCGTAGGCGCTGGTGATGGGCAGCAGCACGGGCACCAGCATGATCATGGCGGGAATGGGCTCGATGAAGATGCCCACCACGAACAGCAACACCAGCAGCAGGAACAGCAGCATGGTCTTGGATTCGACGTTCGCCTTCACCAGTTCGGCCAGCTCGGCCGGGACACCCTCGCGCGACAACAGCCAGCTCACCAGGGCCGCACCGCCGAGGATGACCAGGATGCTCGATGAGGTGATGGCCGCAGCCAGGGTTTCGCGGCGCAAGGTCGTGAAGTCGAGCTGACGGGTGACAAACCCGTAACCAATGCCATAGGCCACGGCCACCACGCCCGCTTCGGTGGCGGTGAACACACCCGAGAGAATGCCCACGATGATGATCAGGGGCATCAGCAGCGCCGGCATGGCGCGCTTGAAGGCCCGCCACATCACGACCAGCGTGGCGCGGCTCTGGGCCTTGGCGCCCATCTTGCCGGCCAGCAGGTAGACCATGAGCATCAGCACGCCCGAGATCAGCAAGCCCGGCACGATGCCGGCCACAAACAGCGCCCCCACCGACTCGCCCGTCATGGAGCTGAAGATGACCATCAGGATGCTGGGAGGAACGATGGGCCCCAGGATGGCCGCACTGGCCACGATGACCACCGAGTAGGGCTCGTCGTAGCCCTCGCGCTTCATGGCCGGTAGCAACATGCCACCCACCGCGGCGGCGGCGGCCGCCGCCGAACCCGAGATGGCAGCAAAGATCAGGCTGGTCAACACCACCACCTGGCCGAGGCCGCCTCGGATATGACCCACCAGCGACTTGGCGAAATCGACGATGCGTTCGGTGATGCCACCGCTGTTCATCACCGAACCGGCGTAGATGAACAGCGGAATGGCCAGCAGCGGAAAGCTGTCGAGCGAGGCATACACCTTCTGGGCCACCACCACCAGCGGGATGGTGCCATTGAGCAGGATGGCGGTGACCCCCGCCAGGCCCAGCGCAAAGGCGATGGGCACGCCCAGCACCAGAAAGCCCAGCAGACTAATCGTGAGCGTCAGCAACATAGTCGGTATCCAGGGTGGTGTGGGTCACGGTGTCGCGCCACCAGCGACCCAGCAGCACCAGAACAGAGAGGGCGCTGCCCACGGGGATGGCGGCGTAGAAGAACCAGCGCGGAAGTTCCAGAGCAGGCGACAGGGCCTGACCGGCGCGCTCGATCAGCTGCAGTCCCGACCAACTGAGGGTCACCAGGAAAGCGATCGAGAGCAGCTCGGCCAGCGCCACCTGGCAGCGCTTGAGCAGACCTGGACGCAGCTGCAGCAGATCGACCACGATCTCGTTGCGCGACCAGAGGGCGACGGGCAAGCCCATCATCACCGACCAGACGAACAACAGGATGACGACCTCTTCGGTCCAGTAGAGCTCGCTGCCCACCAGGTAACGGTTGAACACCTGCAGGAGCGTGATGGCACAGAAAGCGGCAAAGGCGACCGCACAGACAGCAGCGGCGGCACGAACCGCCGCCGCCACCGTGGTCACCGGCCAGGTGGCGGCCACGGTGCTCACCCCTTCTTGATGGCCGCGAGGATGTCGGTGGCCTTGGCAGCGCTGGCGAACTCGTTGTGCAGCGGCGCCAGCTTGGCGGCGAAGGCCGCGGTCTCGACGTCGTTGATCTCGATCTTGGTCTCGTTCCTGAGCTTGCCGAACCACATGGCCTCGCGTTCCACGTGTTCCTTGCGCTGCTGCAGCGTGCACTCCTGCGAGGCACGGTCGAGCACGGCCTGCAGGTCCTTGGGCAGGCTGTTGTAGAAGGCCTGGTTCATGGCAAAGCTGCCGTCCAGGATCATGTGACGGGTGCGCGACATGAACTTGGTCACCTCGAAGATCTTGAAGGTGTACGCCAGCTCGTTCGTGCCTTCCATGGCATCGACCACGCCGGTCTGCAGTGCCGAGTAGATCTCGGGCGCAGGAATGGGCGTTGGGATGGCACCGAGCGCGCGGAAGCTGCGCACAAAGGCCGGGGCTTCCGGCAGGCGCAGCTTGATGCCGGCAAAGTCCTCCGGCTTGCGGATGGCGCGGGTGCGGCTGTAGGTGTCGCGGTAGCCGCCGATCATCCAGTTCATGATGCGCAGGCCGGCCGACTTCTGCAGCTCGGCCGCCAGGCCGATGCCGATGGAGCCGTCGACGATAGAGGTCCAGTGCGCCAGGTCACGGTACATATAGGGCAGCCCCAGTACCCCGAAGCGAGGCGAGTTGTTCGCATACAGACCGGATTCACCATAGGCCATTTCCAGCGCACCCAGCGACACCGACTCGATGGCCTCGCGCTGGCCGCCAGCCTGGGCCGCAGGCAACACGCGCACCGTGAGCGCGCCGTTGCTGTATTTCTGCACCAGGGCGGCGAAGTTTTCGGCCGCCTTGTGCTGCTCGGACTGCAGGCTCACGTGGTGGGCCAGGCGGATCACCTTGGTCCCCTGGGCACGGACGTGCACCCAGGGCGCAGCGAGGGCGCCAAGGGTGGCGAACTGGCCGGCGCGCAGCAAGGTGCGGCGGCTGATGGGCTTGTTGAACTGTTCCATGTCTGTCTCCTGTTATGTCTTGAAACGGAAAGGCGATCGGGTCGCCGGAGGGTCAGCGGGGGATCAATGGGGCCTCAGTGGGTATGGGGCCGGTGCAGTTCGCAGGCCGGATTCAGGCGCACGCCGAAGCCGGGTTTGTCCAGCGCACTGGCGCGCATGCGGCCATTGACGGGCACCGGCTCGTCCAGCAGCAGCGGCGTGAACATGGGCACCACCTCGTCGGCCTTGGGCGCCATCATCAGGAATTCGGCAAACGGGCTGTTGTGGCGCGTGATCACGAAGTGGTAGCTGTAGACCGATGAGCCATGGGGCACCACCAGCTTGTTGTGGGCATCTGCCAGGGCCGATATTTTGATCAGTTCGGTAACCCCACCGCACCAGCCCACGTCGGGCTGGATGATGTCGCAGCAGCCCATCTCCAGCAGCAGCCGGAATCCCCAGCGGGTGGCCTCGTGTTCACCCGTGGTGACCATCATGCCGTTTGGCACGTTCTTCTTCAGTTCCGCATAGCCCCAATAGTCGTCGGGAGGCAGGGCCTCCTCGATCCATTTCAGGCCATGCTCGTGCGCGGCGCTGGCCAGGCGGGTTGCATAGTTCAGGTCCAGGCTCATCCAGCAGTCGGCCATGAGCCAGAAGTCCGGCCCCACCCGCTCGCGCATGGTCGCCAGCTTGGCGATGTTCTTGTGCAGGCCTTCCTCGCCCTCGGCGGGGCCGTGCTGCAGCGGGAACTTGCCGCCGATGAAGCCCATTTCTTTCGCCAGGTCGGGCCGTGCGCCGGTGGCGTAAAACTGCAGCTCGTCGCGCACCGGACCACCCAGCAGCGCGTGCACCGGTTCCTTGCGCACCTGGCCCAGCAGGTCCCACAGAGCCAGGTCCACTCCCGATAGGGTGTTGATCACCACACCCTTGCGCCCGTAGTAGAGCGTGGCGTGGTACATCTGGTCCCACATCTTCTCGATCTCGGTCACCAGCCGCCCCTCCAGGAAGCGGGCCAGATGCTTCTCGACGATGAAGGCGCCGATCTCGCCCGCCGTGGTGACGCCGACGCCGACGCTGCCATCGGTGGCCTCGATCTCCACCACCAGCGTACCCAGCACGTTGATGCCGAAGGCCTGGCGGCTCTGGCGGTACTCGGGATAGCGCGACATGGGCGTCGAGATGTGGTCGTCGATCCAGTGGCCGCCGCCCTGGTCGTGGTAGTCGGCTCCACCACCGCGCACCGTGAAGGCGCGCACGTGTTTGATGCGAGGCATGTCCATGGTGACGCTCCTGCTCAGTAGGTGGCGCGACCGCCGGAGATGTCGAACACGCTGCCGGTGGTGAAGGCGCAGTCGTTGGAGGCCAGCCAGGTGATCATGGCCGCCGCTTCGTTCACCTGCAGGAAACGCCCCATCGGGATACGCGACAGCATGTAGTCGATGTGTTCCTGCTTCATCTGGTCGAAGATCTCGGTCTTGGCCGCCGCCGGGGTGATGGCGTTCACCAGCACCCCCTGTGTGGCCAGCTCCTTGCCCAGCGACTTGGTCAGCGCAATCAGGCCCGCCTTCGAAGCGCTGTAGTGCGAGGCATTGGGGTTGCCTTCCTTGCCCGCGATGGAGGCCACGTTGACGATGCGCCCCCAACCGCCCTTGATCATGTGAGGCACGACCGCACGGCAGGTCAGGTAGGGCGCCACCAGGTTGACGTCGATCACACGGCGCCAGACGCTGGGTTCCAGCGTCCAGGTCGGTCCGTTGCCACCGGTGATGCCGGCGTTGTTGACCAGAATGTCGATGTGGCCCAGGGACTCGGCCACGTCGGCAGTGGCGGCGGCCACGGCAACTTCATCGCTCAGGTCCAGCGCGCGGCCGTGCACCTGGCGGTCCGGGAAAGCGGCGCGCAGCTGCGACCCGCTCTCGGTCAGGCGTGCCTGGTCCACGTCCCAAAGGCAGACGTCAGCGCCCGATTGCAGAAAGCGCTCGGCGATGGCGTAGCCGATGCCCCGGGCGCCGCCGGTGATGATGGCCACACGGCCTTTCAAGTCGATCTGGTTCATGTGATGTATCCGCAAAGTGGATGGAAGTTGTCAGGCACTGACGGTTGTCTGGGCCTGTTCGCCCAGACCTTCGATGCCCAGGCGCATGGCCTGACCCGCTTGCAGGTAGACCGGCGGCTTCTGTCCAAGGCCCACACCGGGCGGGGTGCCCGTAAAGATGAGGTCACCCGGCTCCAGCGTCATGAACTGGCTGATGTAGCTCACCAAGGTTCGAACGCCGAAGATCATGGTCCGCGTGCTGCCGTTCTGGTAGCGCTTGTCGTCCACGTCCAGCCACATGGCGAGATTCTGGGGATCGGCTATCTCGTCGGCGGTGACCAGCCAGGGACCGATGGGCGCGAAGGTATCGTGGGCCTTGCCCTTGTCCCACTGGCCGCCGCGCTCCAGCTGGAAGGCGCGCTCGGACACGTCGTTGGCCACGCAATAGCCCGCCACATGGGCCATGGCCTGCGCTTCGCTCACGTACTTGGCGCGCTGGCCGATGACGACGCACAACTCAACTTCCCAGTCGGTCTTGTCGCCGCCGCGCGGAATTTCCACGTCGTCGAACGGGCCCACGATGCAGCTGGTGGGCTTCATGAACAGCACCGGCTCGGCGGGAATCGCCATGTTCGATTCCGCGGCGTGGTCGGCGTAGTTCAGACCCACGCACACGATCTTTCGGCTCTGGCCCACACACGGGCCGATGCGTTCACCGACGGGCACCAGCGGCAGTGTGGCGGGGTCCAGCTTGCGCAGGGCGTCCAGCCCGGCTGGCGACAGCACGCTGCCACCGATGTCATTGCAGTGTCCCGACAGGTCGCGGATCTGGCCGTTCGCATCGAGAAGAGCAGGGGTTTCGCGGCCGGGGGGGCCGACTCGAAGCAGTCGCATCGTTTGTCTCCACAGTTGGTGTTTCGATGAACTATATTGACGCCGACGATTACCATCCAATCAAATTTTTAACGTTTGCCATAGCCATATGGAATACCTTGTTCCCCCCATCAAGACGCAGATCAACCCCTTGCTGGTCAATCGCCTGCAAAACAGATTGCGCTTCAAGCACCTGGCACTGATGAAGGCGTTGGGCGAGTGCGGCACGCTGAACCTCGCGGCCGAAGAACTCAACATCACGCAACCGGCCGCCACCAAGCTGCTCAAGGACCTGGAGTCGACCCTGGGGGTGAAACTGTTCGAGCGCCATTCGCGCGGCATGCTGGCGACCCCGCTGGGCGAGTCGGTGGTGGCGCATGCGCGGCTGATCCTGGGGCAGGTCGGGCATTTCACGGCCGATCTGGACAGCAAGCGTTCAGGTGGGCATGGCTTTCTCAGCGTGGGGGCGATCATGGGGGCAGCTCCCGACCTGATCAGTCCCGTGATCGCGGAGATGAAGGCACGCTACCCACGATTGACCGTGCGCTTGCTCGGCGATACCAGCGACCAGATCATGGCCTTGCTGGAATCCCATCAAATCGAACTCGGGGTGTGCCGGTACATCGCTGCAGAACAGCATGCGCAATTCAGCTTTGAACCGCTGGGCAACGAGGATCTTCTGTTTGTGGCCTCGCCTGGACACCCGCTGGCGCGCAAACGCAAGCTGTCGCTGGCGGACCTGATCGACGAGACCTGGGTGATGCAGCCTCTGCCAATACCCACCCGGGTCTTGCTGGAGGAAGAGTTCGCCCGCTTCAATCTGCCCCGACCTGCGAGGCTGATCGAATGCAGTTCGGTCTACGCCTCGCTACAGGTTCTGCAAGACAACCAGGCTGTCGCCCTGTTGTCCGAACCGGTGGTTCGCGGCGCATTGGCCGCCGGGCAAATCACCCGACTGCGGGCGACACAGCCAGGTCGGCTGGCCAACTATGGCTTGGTCGTGCGGCGCTCTGCCTCGTTGTCGGCAACGGCAGAGGAATTTGCCAACCTGCTTCGTGTTCGTGCAGCGGCACACCTGCGACCTGAACAGGCGGTAGACCGGCGCTGATCCACGAGCCAGGGACCGCCTGCATCATGTCCGGCCCACCCTGGACCGGACCGCAAAAGCCACGTACCAGTCCAGACAACCCGGGTTGGCCATGGCTTCTTTGTTGATCACCTTCTCCAGCGGCTGGCCGAGCAGCAGCTTCTTGATGGGCAGTTCCTGCTTTTTGCCCGACAGCGTGCGCGGGATCTCGGCCACCTGAAACACGGCATTGGGCAGGAAGCGGGGCGAGAGTGCGGTGCGGATGGCGCCGTTGATCTTGGCGGTCATGGCGTCGTCAAGCGCGAGCCCCGGGCGCAGCACCACGAACAGCGGCATGTAGCTCTCGCGCCCCAGGTATTCGAGGTCCACCACCAGGCTGTCGAGCACCTCGGGCAGTGCTTCGACCGCGCTGTACAGCTCGCTGGTACCCATGCGCAGGCCGTGGCGGTTGATGGTGGCGTCGGACCGGCCGTAGATGACGCAGGAACCATCGGGGTGGATGCGCAACCAGTCGCCGTGGCGCCAGACAGCGCCGGCTTCTTTGTCGAGATCGCCTCCGCCCGGCTTTCTGCCGTGCCCCGTGGGGTACATGTCGAAGTAGCTGCCGAGCAGGCGCTGGTTGTCTTTGTCGCCGACGAAGTACAGCGGCATGGATGGGATGGGTTGTGCGCAGACCAGTTCACCCACTTCGTCGATGACCGGCTGGCCCTGCTCGTTCCACGCCTCGACCGCGCAGCCCATCAGGCGGCACTGCATGCGGCCGGGGGTTTGAGGCAGTTCGCGGTTGCCGCCGATGAAGGCGCCGGCGAAGTCGGTGCCGCCGGAGATGTTGCACCACCAGATGTCGCCGGGTTGTTGTCCCATGTGCGAGAGGCTGGGTTCGGGGAGGCCCTCACCCCTGCCCTCTCCCAGGGGGAGAGGGAGTGAAGACCCCCGCAACTGGCGAAACTGCGCTGTGCCCCAGTTCTGCGCGTCTTCCGACAGCGGCGAACCGGTGGTGCCGAGCGCGCGCACCTTGGACAGATCGCCACAGGTCGAGAGGTCCACCCCCGCTTTCAGGCAGTTCGCAAAAAACGCCGCACCGGCGCCGAAGAAGGTCACGCCCTGTTCGGCGGCGAAGCGCCAGAGCGTGGTCCAGTCGGGCTGGTCTTTGCTGCCGCCGGGGTTGCCGTCAAAGATGACGCAGGTGGTGCCGTTGAGCAGGCCGCTGGTCTGCGCGTTCCACATCACCCAGCCGGTGGAGCTGTACCAGTGGTAGCGCTCGCCCCAGCTGTTGGGGCGGTAGCTGCAGCCCACGTCGTTGTGCAGGATTTTGAGCGCCAGCGCGACGATCATGGTGCCGCCGTGGCCGTGCACGATGGGCTTGGGCAGGCCGGTGGTGCCGCTGCTGTACACGATCCACAGCGGGTGGTCGAACGGCAGCCACAGCGGCTCAAAGGCGGCGGTGTCCGCATCAACGCGCGCGGTGGCGGTGCTGAACGCGGTGCAGGGCTGGGCCGCTTCGAGCGCGCGGTCCACGGCGGCGGGCTCTTCGGCCAGGTTGGTGTGCAAGATCACATGGCGCACCGTGGGCAGCGCGGCGCGCAACTCGGCCACCACGGCCAGGCGGTCGAAGTCGCGTCCGCCGTAGGTGACGCCGTCGCACGCGATCAGCGCCACGGGTTCGATCTGCTTGAAGCGGTCGAGCACGGCATGCGTGCCCATGTCGGGCGCACACACGCTCCACACCGCGCCGATGCTCACCACCGCCAGAAAGGCCACCATGGTTTCGGGAATGTTGGGCAGGTAGGCGGCCACGCGGTCGCCGGGCTTCACGCCCTGCGCCTGCAGGTGCAGCGCCAGCGCCGCCACCTGGCGGCGCAGCTCGGGCCAGCTCAGCTCCACCACGCGGCCCTTTTCGTTGCGGCTGACCACCGCCGAAAAACCCGCCGCGTGCGCGGGCTGCACGTGGCGAAACACCTGCTGCGCGTAGTTCACCTGGGCGCCCGGGAACCACGTCGCGCCAGGCATCACGTTGCGCTGCAGCACCGCGGTGTGCGGCGTGGGCGAGCGCAGGTCGAAGTAATCCCAGATGCTTTGCCAGAACGCATCCAGCTCGGTGGTGGACCAGCGCCAGAGCGCGTCGTAGTCATCGAACTGCAGGCCTCGGTGTTCGGCCAGCCAGTGCTGGTACAGGCGAATCTGGGGCGTGAAGGGGGCGGTTGGCGCGGTGCTCATGGGTTCGCTCTTTCATCGGGCCGGGGGGGCCGGTTGTCTCCGTCGTGTCACAGCGTAGCAGCGCGGTCAGGGCGTCCACGTTGCCAGGGCGACAGCCCGCCGTCAGAATCGCGACCGCACGTTCATGCGCTTTTTGCGCGCAACACAACAGGAGTTCTCCATGGGTCTATTCAACTGGACAGAAAAACCGGCCTCCACCCTCGCCCGCGGCGGTGTGGTGGGCCCCGACGAGCGTCTGCCCTGGCCGCAAACCACGGTGATGGGTGTGCAGCACCTGATCGCCATGTTTGGCGCCACCGTGCTCGCGCCCATCCTCATGGGGTTTGACGCCAACGTGGCCATTCTCATGAGCGGCATCGGCACGCTCATCTTCTTCGTCATGACGCAGGGCAAGGTGCCCAGCTACCTGGGTTCGAGCTTTGCCTTCATTGGCGTGGTGATCGCCGCCAGCGGCTACGCAGGCCCCGGCCCCAACGCCAACATCGGTGTGGCGCTGGGCGGCATCATTGCCTGCGGCATCGTCTACACCATCATCGGCGCCATCGTGCAGGCCGTGGGCACGGGCTGGATCGAGCGCTTCATGCCGCCGGTGGTCACCGGCTCGGTGGTGGCGGTGATCGGCCTGAACCTGGCTGGCATTCCCATCAAGAACATGGCGCCCACCAACTTCGACGCCTGGATGCAGGGCGTCACCTTCGTCTGCGTGGCGCTGGTGGCGGTGTTCAGCAGTGGCATGCTGCAGCGCCTGCTGATCCTCATGGGCCTGATCGTGGCCAGCGTGGTCTACGCCGTGCTCACCAACGGCCTGGGCC
>Ga0209066_10007959_pt1 | contig 10377 bp, 11 predicted proteins | sample All_14_2_FD_187198 | JGI IMG/M metagenome (GOLD analysis project Ga0209066, IMG submission 187198) | Freshwater microbial communities in response to fracking from Pennsylvania, USA - Allegheny Zone_MetaG_DW_15 (SPAdes) (version 2) ... | reverse complement strand
GACCGGAGGCGACGGTCTCGATGGTGCCGCCCTGGCGGGCGTCGATGATGCTGCGGCCCATCCACTTTGCGCGATGGTCGGGATCGGTGATCGCGATCCATACCTGTTCGACCGGGTAGGGCAGTCGCCGTTCAAAGCGCAGCACCGCGTGGTCACCGTCGACGCTCACCCGGCCGTCGTGAGCGGTCATGATGGTTCCCCGAATGTCGCATGCAGATGTTGTTCGAGTGCGTCGAGGCGGCCGCCCCAGAAGTGTCGGTAGGAGTCGATCCAGGTGTCCATCTCCACCAGACCTTCGGCGCGCAGTGCGTAGATACGCCGCTGTGCATCGGCCCGGACTTCGACAAGGCCGACCTCCCGCAGCACCCGCAGGTGACGCGACACCGTCGGCTGGGTCAGCCCGGGAAGGGAGTCGACCAGTTCACCGGCGGTGCGCTCGCCCCGTCGCAGCGCGTCGAGCAGCGTGCGTCGGTGGGGTTCTGCGACGGCTTCGAACACATCCATGCCAGAAGTATTGCAATTGATCTATATAGATGCAAGAGAATATATCTAGCGGGCCGCCCGCAGGTCCCTTCGCTGCACGAGCAGCGTCTGCGCCGACGTTCCGATGAATCCCTGCCGGTCAAAAACATCGGCGGTGGTCACCCCGATGCCGTCCGGACCGATCGAGCCCCGGGCGCGCAGCGCGAAGTCGGTTCCCCTCGGCGCGCGATGCAGATGCACCGCGGTGTCGGTGTTCATGAACACGAACTCGTCGGGATCCAGTGCGGCGCCGACGCCATTGGCCGAGTCGACCACCATGGCCAGCCGTTGCAGGTCGGTGAGGGGTTCGGAATCGACAAGTGGCACAAGAGGACTCATCCAGACCACGGCGGGCTCACCCGGCGCGGTCCGCTGCTTGCGCCAGCTCACGGTCTCCAGATAACCGGGCGCCCCCATCCAACCGTGCGGATTGTCCATCGCCGTGCCCTCCACCAATGGCGGATGGCGATCGGTGACGGCATCGGCGGTGTCGCTGGTGGTCAGCAACCACGCACTCACCCGGGCCAGCGCCCGGTCGGCACCGTGTACCGCGCGCATCTCGGCGACCGCCATGGTGATCCGGGCGCCGGGCCGCTCCACCCAGGCCCGCACCTTCACCGGCGCCACCGGGATCGCGCCCAGGATGTCGAGCACCAACCGTCCGACCCGCAATTCGGGGCGGTCGAGGTAGAGCTCTTCGATGGCCCTGGTCAACAGCGCCAGCGGGGGCGAACCGTGCTGGATGGCGGCATCCCAGTTGCTGGCGGTACCCGGGGTCGACTCGAACACCTGGTAGCCGTCGGACTCGGCCATCCGCCGGTAGTGACAGTCGCTCACTCCGCAGGCTCCGCCGGCCACCCCGGATACGCCGGGGGCGTACCGCCGAATTCCGGGCACATCGGCTGATGGGCGCACCAGTTGCACAGCTTCGACCGGGTGGCCCGGAAATCACCGGTGCTACCCGCGGCCTGGATCGCCCGCCAGATCGCGGTCAGGGTCCGCTCGAAGCGCATGAGTTCATCGAGGTCGGGGGAGTAGTCCAGGACCTGACCGTCGGCGAGGTAGAGCAATCGGAGTTTGGCCGGTAGCACCCCGCGGGATCGCCACAGTGCCACGGCATAGAACTTCATCTGGAACAGCGCCTTGGCTTCGGCCAGCGCCCACAGCTCCGAGGGTGACTTACCGGTCTTGTAGTCGACCACCCGCATCTCACCGGTCGCGGCGATGTCGATCCGGTCGACGAAACCGCGCAGCAGCGTCCCATCGGGCAACTCCACCTCCACGCGTTGCTCGCAGCTGTGTGGGTCGAATCGGGTCGGATCCTCCAGGCGGTAGTAGCCCGACAACAGCTTGCGGGCGTCACGCAGCAGCTCGGCACGCAGTTCCGGTTCCAGCACCAGCCCGGTTGCGCTGCCCTCGGCGATCACGCGGTCCAGGGCCGGATCGACCAGCGTCAGCGCCGTGTCATGGATGCGTTCGGCGGCCGGCAGCGCATAGAGCTCTTCGAGCGCGGCATGCACCACCGAGCCGCGCAGCTGGGCCGGTGAGACCGGCTCGGGCAGTCGGTCGATGGCCCGGAACCGGTACAGCAGCGGGCACTGCTTGAAATCGCTGGCCCGTGACGGCGACAGGGCCGGCCGCCGACCGGTGCGGGCAGCTGCAGGCGCGCTCATAGCTGTCAGCCTAGGCCCGGGGGCCGACAACAATTCGTAGCCGCGGCGGCGCGTCTGGCAGGCTGACCCCGTGCAAATCACAGGTCCGTTCGTCATCGGCGATCGCGTGCAACTCACCGATCCCAAGGGACGGCACTACACGATGGTGCTCGCACCCGGTGCCGAGTTCCACACCCATCGCGGCGCCATCGGCCACGACACCGTGATCGGTCAGCCCGAGGGCAGCGTCGTGACGTCCACCAACGGCGATCCGTTCCTGGTGCTGCGGCCCCTGCTCATCGACTATGTGCTCTCGATGCCACGCGGGGCGCAGGTCATCTACCCCAAGGACGCCGCCCAGATCGTGCACGAGGGCGACATCTTCCCGGGTGCCCGGGTGTTGGAGGCCGGTGCCGGTTCGGGTGCGCTGACCTGTTCATTGCTGCGCGCGGTGGGGCCGACCGGCCAGGTGATCTCCTACGAGGTGCGCGACGACCACGCCGTGCACGCCATCCGCAATGTCGAGACCTTCTTCGGTGAGCGCCCGACGAACTGGGATCTGCGGATCAAGGATCTCAACGAGTACCCGACCGGTGCCGAGCGCACCGAGGTCGACCGGGTCGTGCTGGACATGCTGGCGCCCTGGGAGGTGTTGGACACGGTGTCGGCGGCGCTGGTGGCCGGCGGCGTGCTCATCGTCTACGTCGCCACCGTCACGCAGCTGTCGCGCACCGTGGAGGCGCTGCGCGAACAACAGTGTTGGACCGAGCCCCGCTCCTGGGAGACCATGCAGCGCGGCTGGAACGTGGTGGGGAACGCGGTGCGCCCGCAGCACAACATGCGCGGGCACACCGCGTTCCTGATCAGTGCCCGCAAGCTGGCGCCGGGCACCGTGACACCGACCCCGCTGCGCCGCAAACGCCCCCAGGTGTGACCGCCTCCCGACGGCTACCGCGGCGGCTCACCGGTCGGCACCGGTCCCATTTCGAGCAGCTGATCGGCGGTCACCCGGGTCAGCTGCCACGCGCCCTCGTGGAGGGTGAACTGCATGGGGAAGGTGAAGGGCCGTGCGTCCGGGGCAGGGTTGGCCGGACTGGCCGTGACGGTGGCCACCACATCGCCGTAGTCGGTCGGTGACCAGCTCAGGTCGGTGGCCGTGAAGATCAGTGGGGCGAGCCCGCCGTCCACCGTGGCCCGGGCGAAGCGGTCGAGCGCCGCGCCATCCTCCGGCGTGGCGTACTGCACCAGGGCGATCTTCTGCTCACCGGGAACCGCGGGGTCGGCCAGTCGGGTCAGGACGCCGGTCAATGCCTCGGGCGGCGGGAGCGGAGCCTGCGGTGCAGATTGCGTGCCGATCACCGGTGCGGAGGCAGACGTCTCGGGTGCCGCCGGGATCGGCTCGGCGCCGCAGCCCGACAGTCCGAACGCCACCACGAACGTGGTGGCGCTCAGGACCGCGATGGGCGTGCGGCGCATTGGCGCGTGCGGTCAGCCCGCCGCTGAGAGCAGCGAGAGTGCCGACTGCTTGGACACCTGCCAGCCGGTGGGGCTCGGGCCGGCGATGAAGGTCACCGGCTGCGTCGCGGTGCCCCCGGTCGCGGCCGTGGCCGTGACGTTGGCCGTGGCGACCGGGCCGTTGACGTCGATATCGGCGATGTTGAAGGTCAGCGGGAACTTGCCTTCGCGCGCGGCGTTGTTGTAGGCGCGGTCGGCGGCCACGGCCTCGATCCGGCCGATGCCGCCCTGGATGTAGGTGGCTTTGCCGGAGAAGGAGCCGGGTCCGGCGAGGATGCTCAGCGTCTGGGTGAGCGGCGCCTGCAATTCGGGCGCGGGTGCCTGCGGCAGCGGGGTGTCCCACACCACGGGGCTGATCGCGGGAGCGCCGCTGGCGGCAACCGACGACACGCCCGTCGCCGCAGCAGTTACCGCGCCGGCCGCTGCGGCGCTGGTGACGAAGGCGATTGCGAGGGATTTCAGGATCACAGTGGTCCTTTCAATGGGGCAAGCTAAGCAAGGAGGTTAACAGCGTTGCTGGTGTGTCGAATTCCTAGACCGCACACAAAGGCTGAATCGCCGGTAGCGTTGAAGTTGTTACTGCACCAACATCCGGTGCGGGAGGGAGCGCAACATGAGTGAGTCCGAGCGTTCTGAGAGTTTCGGAACACCCCACGAGTCGAACCTGTCCGCGGCGGACGCCGCTGAACTGGATAGGTTGCGCCGCGAAGCGGCCGCCCTGCGTGAACAACTCGAGGCCACCGTCGGGGCCGGCAGCGGGTTGCGTACCGCCCGCGACGTGCAGCAGCTTGAGGCGCGCATCGACTCCTTGGCCGCGCGCAATGCCAAGCTGATGGACACGCTCAAGGAGGCCCGCCAGCAACTGCTCGCCCTGCGCGAGGAGGTCGACCGGCTCGGTCAGCCGCCCAGCGGGTACGGGGTGCTGCTGGCGACCTATGAGGACGAGACCGTCGACGTCTTCACCTCCGGCCGCAAGATGCGCCTGACGTTGTCGCCCAATATCGACGCCGGTGTCCTCAAGCAGGGCCAGACGGTCCGCCTCAACGAGGCACTGACCGTCGTGGAGGCGGGCACCTTCGAGGCCGTCGGTGAGATCAGCACGCTGCGCGAGATCCTGTCCGACGGGCACCGCGCCCTCGTCGTCGGCCATGCCGATGAGGAACGTATCGTCTGGCTGGCCGAACCGTTGGTGGCCGCCGAGTTCCTGCCCGAGGGTGTCGAGGCGGAGCTCGACGAGGACGACAAGCCGCGCAAGCTTCGGCCCGGCGATTCGCTGCTGGTGGACACCAAGGCCGGATACGCCTTCGAGCGCATTCCGAAGGCCGAGGTCGAGGATCTCGTGCTTGAGGAGGTCCCCGACGTCAGCTACGGCGATATCGGTGGTCTGACCCGCCAGATCGAGCAGATCCGCGATGCCGTGGAGCTGCCGTTCCTGCACAAGGACCTCTACCGCGAATACTCGTTGCGTCCGCCCAAGGGTGTGCTGCTCTACGGTCCGCCCGGCTGCGGTAAGACGCTGATCGCCAAGGCCGTCGCGAATTCGCTGGCCAAGAAGATGGCCGAACTGCGGGGCGAGGACTCCCGGGAAGCCAAGAGTTACTTCCTCAACATCAAGGGTCCCGAACTGCTCAACAAGTTCGTGGGTGAAACCGAGCGGCACATCCGGCTGATCTTCCAGCGCGCCCGGGAGAAGGCGTCCGAGGGCACGCCCGTGATCGTCTTCTTCGACGAGATGGACTCGATCTTTCGGACCCGCGGCACCGGCGTGAGCTCCGATGTGGAGACCACCGTGGTTCCGCAGCTGCTGAGCGAGATCGACGGCGTCGAGGGCTTGGAGAACGTCATCGTGATCGGCGCCTCCAACCGCGAGGACATGATCGACCCGGCCATCCTGCGGCCGGGCCGCCTGGACGTGAAGATCAAGATCGAACGCCCCGACGCCGAAGCCGCGCAGGACATCTTCTCGAAGTATCTGACCGAGAACCTGCCGGTCAACACCGATGACCTCGACGAGTTCGCCGGCGACCGTGCCCTGACCATCAAGACGATGATCGAGAAGGTCGTCGACCGGATGTATGCCGAGATCGACGACAACCGGTTCCTGGAGGTCACCTATGCCAACGGGGACAAGGAAGTCATGTACTTCAAGGATTTCAACTCCGGGGCGATGATCCAGAACGTCGTGGACCGGGCCAAGAAGTACGCCATCAAGTCGGTGCTGGAGACCGGGCAGAAGGGTCTGCGCATCCAGCATCTGCTGGATTCGATCGTCGACGAGTTCGCCGAGAACGAGGACCTGCCGAACACCACGAATCCCGACGACTGGGCCCGTATCTCCGGCAAGAAGGGTGAGCGGATCGTCTACATCCGCACGCTCGTCACCGGCAAGAGCAGTAGCGCCAGCCGTGCTATTGATACCGAGTCCAACCTTGGGCAGTACCTGTAGGGGCGTGCCGTGTCCGACGACGTCGCGGTGAAAAGCGGGGTGTTCGGTCTGCGCTATGGCGAGGTGCTGTTGGTTCACCTCACCGAGTCCGGTCCGGAAGCGACGGTCTACAACACCTTCGGCCTCAACGACTGTCCCGCGCAGTTGTGGGATGAGCTCGACGCCACGGTGATTGCCGCGGAGGCCGGGGCCGTCGCGGCGATCCTGAACGGGCCCCGGTACTGGCTGATGAGTGGCATCGGGAAAGCCGACAGAGAATCGATGCAGCGCAAGACCTTCGGTGGCCTGGAGATGAACCGTCAGGCCACGGTGCAACTCGCGTCGATGAACCCGGCTGCCTACACCGAGAACAGGGTGGACCGAAAAGCGGTCTTCACCTTCGACGCCGGCCGCCCGGTGTATGAGTTGGTCGATCCGGACGACAGGCGCTGGATCATGCAGACCTACAGTCAGACCGTCGACCCGACGCTGGGTCTGGACGATCTCGCCGGACTCGCCGACCGATTGTCCCTGCCGTCGGGGTGGCGCTATGAGACGCGGGTGCCTTCGTCGGCGATTGTCGTCGACACCACCACGCGGCCCGCAAGTGTGCTCCAGGACGACCTCGCGAACAGCTACTCACTCACCGACTGACCGGCGGCCAGGTCCGCGATCGCGCGCAGTTGTGCCAGCACCAGTGCGATCGCAGGTCGCGACTCGGCCCCCGTGCGCACCACCGCTTCGATGCGGCGGGCGAGTCTGATATCGCTGATCGGCCGGCGCACCAGGTCACGAGCCAGCCGCACGTAGCGGGGTATCAACGCAATCCCGATGCCGGCTTGGACGAGCTCTTCGAGAACCCGGAAATCATTGACCCGCTGGATGATCCGAGGTGTGACGCCGGTCAGGGTGGCGATCGACTTGAACACGTCGTCGACCATCAGGCCGCCTTCCACCCCCACCCAATCCTGGTCGGTCAGCTCGCAAAGTTCGATGTGCGCATGGTCGGCCAGCGGGTGGTTCGTCGGGAGCAGCACGTCGAGGGGTTCGCGCAGCAACACCGTGGAGCTGAATCTCGGGCCCCAGGGGACGGTGTCGCGCTCGTCGCGGTGCACGACCACCACGTCGAAATCAGCCAGTTGCTGCGGCGCCCGCGCGGCGGGCACATCGATATCGCGGCCGATCACCTCCACGCCGTGCGGTCGGGAGGTGACGATCAGCGGCGCCAGCAGCATGGCCGCACCCGAGGGGAAGAAGGACACCGTCACCTGACCGCGCGCGGTGGTGCGGTAGCTGTCCATCTCGGCCTGTGCGCGGTCGAGGGCGGCGATCACCCGCTCGGCGTGCCCGACGAGCACCCGCCCGGCGTCGGTCAATCGCACGCGCCGGCCGGCCGGTTCCAGAAGTGCGACCCCGGCCTCTCGTTGCAGGGTCTTGAGCTGCTGGGATACCGCCGACGGTGTCAGGCACAGCACATCGGCGACCGCGGCGACGGTGCCGTGATCGGCAAGTTCGCGCAGCATCCGCAACCGTAGGACATCCATTTAGAAAGTCTACTGCTCTAGCAAAGAAGAAGTAGCTGGACTGAAGGGTCGGTGCGCGACAGGCTCATGCCCGTGACCCGCTATCGTGTCGATCTCACGCTGCTGGCTGTAGCCGTGGTGTGGGGATCGAGCTATCTCGCCGCCAAGGAGGCCGTCGCCCCAGGTGGCGTTCCCGCCTTCCTGGCCGTGCGCTTCGCCATCGCCGCTCTCGTCCTCGCCGTGCTGCTCGGTCGGCGGATCGGCCGCATCGGGTGCGATGAACTGCTTGCCGGTGCGTTGTTCGGGACCATCCTGACCGCCATCTGTCTGTGCGAAACCTACGGCGTGACAAGGACATCGGCATCCAACGCCGGCCTCATCATGGCGCTTACCGTTGTCATCACCCCGCTGCTGGGCGGCCGGCGGGCCGTCCTGCGGCGGTTCTATGGCGCCGCCGCGATGGTCGTCCTCGGCTGCATCGCGCTGACCCAGGCCGGCGGTTTCGCGTTTCCCGGGTCGGGCGATCTGCTGGTCGCGACCGCCGCGGTGCTGCGCGCCGTGCACGTCACGGTGATGTCGCGGGTATCGCAGCGGTCACGCCGGCTCGACACGGCGGCAGTGACGCTCGTCCAACTGGTAACCGTGTCGGTGCTGACGGCCGTGCCCGCGGGGATACTCGGACAGTTCGCGGTACTACCGCAGATGTCGGGATGGGACTGGGTGCTGACCGGCTACCTGGCGCTGGTGTGCACCGTCTTCGCGTTCGGAGCCCAACTGTGGGCCCTGCGGTACAGCACGCCGGCGCGGATGAGCCTGCTGCTGGGCACCGAGCCGCTGTGGGCGGCGGTCATCGGCGTCGGGCTGGCCGGCGACCCGGTCACCGCGCTCGGTGCGCTCGGCGCCGTACTCGTCGTGACCGGGACCAACTGGGGCAGAGTCATTGACAGCGCAACGATCTCACCGCCGGGGGCCGGCAGTCGAAACCGTGCGTGAGCGTTCGGAGTCAGCACAGGTGCACGATGGCGGCCTTGTACAGGAATGTCGCGTCGGTGGCATCGACGTTCTCGTTCGTGTTCTCGTAGATCGCGTCGAGCGTAACCTGTTGGGGCACACCGTTGGCGAGGTCCTCGCAGATGGAGTAGCCGAGATCCAGGGCAACCTCTTGTGAGGTGTCCCCATATCCGTAATCGGTCAGTTCCGTGAAGTAGCTCGTCTCGTCGGCGCTGGCCGGAGCGGCGAGGCCGAGACCCGCGGCGAACGCCGCCGCGATAACAGGGAGCAGCAGCTTCCTCATGAGTGTCATCCCTTCATCCCGTGTTGCGCAGGTAGATTGCCGGTCACAGGACATTCGCCGAGTGATGCGCAGCGTAGGAAGTGTAGAGCCACCTCACAGGGTGCGCACGCCGATCACACAGACTCAGGATCGGGCTTCGGCCTCCAGATAAGCGTCGCGGCCGGCGAGGCTGACCGCCACATCGGCGATCAACGGGTCGAAGAACCGCTGCCGGTAGAGCGGATCGACGCTGGTGCTCACGGTGAAATACAGCCCGGACAGTACGGCGACGAACAACGAGGTGTGCACCACCGTCTGCGGTATCGGGATATGGACGCCGAACCAGGTGCCCGCACATGGCGGTTGGCCGATCTGACAGGTCTCCTCGCTGGACCACAAGACGGTGACGTCATAGGGGATGGCGATGATCCCCAGTGCGAGGAAGAACGCGAACAGCCCGGCCGTGAACAACACCACCTGAATGGCTTGGGAGACCACCATCACCGCCACCACGTTGATCTGCTCTGCCCGCGACAGCGGGGTGCGGGTGCGGGCCGGGGCGGTGAACGGTGTGCCGGCGAGCAGGCCGCCGGCGTCGGTGTGTTCGGCACGGTCGTCGCGCAGCGCCTGCACTTCGTCGCGGATGGTGGTGACCATGAAAACCAGCGCCACGACTGCGAGGAATCCGACTGTCTCCCACAGTCTTTGACGTGTCATCCGGGCCGAGAGCTGCCACAGCTCGCCAGTGAAGTACACCACCACCGTCAACATGAGCAGCGGCAACGCCCTGCTCATCAGGGTGCCCAGCGCCCCCAGTTGCACCCAGGCGAAGCGGAACGCCCAAGCCGCGATCGACCCGAAGCCGAGGTAGGTCAACCAGATCGCCAGCAGCGAGATCAGGACGAACAGCGGTGCCTCGGCAGCCGCGGCGCTCGACCAGCCGCTCACCGTCACCGGCATCACCACCACGAAGATGGCCATCACGCCCCAGGCTCCCCAGCGCCGGGCCATCTCGCCGAGCGCGGTGGATCGGCGGTGCAGCGCCACGAGCACGAACGGGGCGGCCAGCAGCACCGCCGCGATGATCCCCAGGCGCAGCGCATAGGCGTAGTTCGGGCCCTCCCCGGTGACCTCGGCCAACAACATCGTCATCGCGGTCAGCGCACCGACCGAGCTGATCATCGGGGCGGATCGTTCGATCAACGCACGCGAGCGCACCCTGCGGGTCAGCACCAGTGGCAGGCCGCGGTGCAGGAACCATTCCTGCACCTGCTCGTCGGTGCTGGGTGGGCTGGAGTCGGGCACCGCCACATTGTGCTCGTTCGGCGGCCGAATGGTGCGCCACCCGTGGGATCGGGCACGGGTGGGATCAGGCACAGTGGACGGATGCGACGGGGACTGGTGCGGCCGGCGACCTGGGGGATCTCGGCCCGTTCGGCGTTCGTCGCGGCCAGCGTGGTGTTCGTG
>Ga0209066_10007957_pt1 | contig 10381 bp, 7 predicted proteins | sample All_14_2_FD_187198 | JGI IMG/M metagenome (GOLD analysis project Ga0209066, IMG submission 187198) | Freshwater microbial communities in response to fracking from Pennsylvania, USA - Allegheny Zone_MetaG_DW_15 (SPAdes) (version 2) ... | reverse complement strand
GTGCAGCCGCACGGGCTGGTGCACACCGGCAACCACTGGTACCTCGTGGCCTGGGACCCGGCGCGCGACGACTGGCGCACCTTCCGCATCGACCGCGTGCAGGGCACACCCCGCAGCGGCTCGCATTTCGCACCGCGCTCGCCGCCCGCGGGCGACCTGCGCGCCTACGTCACCGGGGCGATGTCAGGCGTGCACCAGGGCGATCAGGCGCGCGTGGTGTTGCACCAATCACGCGAGGTGATGCTGCGCACCATTCCCCCATCCGCCGCCACGCTGGAAGCCATCGACGACGCACACTGCCTCATGCTCTGTGGCGCGGGCCAGCTGGACTCGCTGGTGTACTGGCTCATGGCGCTTGACGTGGACTTTGATGTGCTGGAGCCACCCGTGCTGAAAGAGCGGCTGCGCCGGGCGAGTGAGCGGGTGGGGCGGAGCTTGGCGCGGGGTGGTGGGTGAGCCGCAGTAGCCCTGGTGAAAGGTTTGGGTCTACGTGAAGATCGGTATAGGCTGACTGCTGCTGGCCAAGCTCTGCAGTTGAAGTGCTGCAGAGATCCGAACCAGTCCTTGGCGAGGCTGGAGGCGGAGCGACCGCTGCGCCTTCCTGACCGGACATTGTCATTTCTCGGCAGAGTTTCAGTTCACCCTCCTGTCACTATCATCGTCATGTTGGGTTGCGAACCAACGCGCAGGCTTGGGAGGGCTGCAATGACGATCCTCAGTGAAATTCAAAAGTGGGCCGAGAGGCTTCCCAAGTGGCAACAGCACGCCGTCGCCGTGCTCTATGAGCGTCCGACACCTACGGCTGACGATCTCGAAGACATCCTTGCACTGCTCAAGGATTCCAAGGGGATACCTGATGTCTTTGGTCGCGAGGCGCGCAAGCTAACCAAGGAGCAGGTTGCGGCGCCGCAAGCCGGTCAGCCAGTGGTCCAACTCACGGCGATTAAAAACCTCCAATACGTCAACGCGCTGGCTCCCGGGAAGATCCTTCCCCTTGCTCCCACTGGGTTGACCAGTATCTACGGCGACAACGGCGCCGGCAAATCGGGGTACACACGCGTACTCAAGAAAGCCTGCCGCGCACGCGACCAGTCGGAGCTGATCCGACCGAACGCCTACAAGCACCCCTTCCTAGCCGAATCAGCGACTGCGAGTTTCGATGCTCTAGTCAACGGAGATGCTGCCGAGTACCACTGGACTGACGGAAGGCCTTCCCCTGCTGCCCTGTCCAGCATCGCAATCTTCGATTCCCGCTGTGCTCGCGCCTATGTCGACAACCAAGGCGACTTCTCATATATCCCCTACGGCCTCGACATCCTCGAAGGGCTGGCCAAGGTGTGTGCGTGGCTCAAAGATCGCATTCAGCACGAACAAGGTTCTGCTAGGCCTAACACCGACCCGTTCATCAGACTGGCAGGTAGTCCTACCCAGGCTGGCATCTTGGCAAAAGGTCTATCGGCCAAGACCCTCAAAGAAGACATTGAGCGCCTTGCAACCCTGCAGGATCAGGAGTTGGCGCAGCTCGAAACCCTCACGACGACTCTTGGTGAAGCCGACCCTAAGCGACGTGCTGCGGACCTGCGCCTGAAAGCTGCTCGTGTCGACGCGCTTGTTCAGCGCCTTGATGCAGCGGCGGCCATCGCTGCACAGCCCAAGATCGACGGTCTCCGCTCTTTGGTCGAAAAGTCCAATCAGGCGAAAGGTGTTGCTCAAGCCGTGGCTCAGCGATTCAAGGAGATGGACACCCTAGATGGCACTGGCGACGAGCCTTGGCTCGAGATGTTCAGGGCGGCACGACAGTTCTGCGCGACCTCGCACGCTGCCGTCCATGCATTCCCACGCCTTGCAAACGAAGCACGGTGTCCGCTATGCCAAAACCAAGTAGGTGCGACCGGCGCCGCACGCTTGATTGCTTTCGATGAGTTTATCGAGGGCGAAGCCACCAAGGCTGCTGACAAAGCTCGGAAAGAAGCCACCGCGGCCTTCAAAGCTGTCGTGGACGCTCAGTTGGACCTCGGCTTTGACGACACCTTGGCTCACGACCTTGAGGCCAACGCCGAGCTCGTCATCGCCTGTGCCGCGTTCCAGCAAACGCTGAGAGATCGCCGTGATGCTGTTCGTGAGGCCGCCAAGCCAGCTTCCGCGATCACATGGGATCAAGTCCCTGCACTCCCGATCTCACCCCGCGACAACCTCGTCCAAGTTGCCACCAGCTGGCGCGCGGCAGCATACAAGCTCGATCAGTCACAGGATGCGGCCGTTCGAGCCAAGATGGAGAAGGATCTTGCGGAGCTCCAGGCCCGACGTCTACTCTCTGATATCAAGGCTGTAGCGTTGGAGACCGTCGATCGCTTTATCTTGAGCGCAAAGCTTGCCGAGTGCCTCACGGCGACCAACACGACTGCCATTTCGCGCAAATCGACCGAGCTGACCAACACCATGGCTTCCGAGGAGGTCGCAACCGCACTGAGCGAGGAGTTGCAGGCCTTGGGTGTAAAAGGCATCAGTGTTGCCATGCAGCCCTCTTCGACCAAGGCCAAGACCACGTTCAAGCTCGTCTTGAGGTGCGAAAGTGGCGCTGTTCCTCAAGACATCCTGAGCGAGGGTGAACAACGCGCCATTGCCATCGCCGCGTTCCTTGCCGAGGTCAAGCTGAGCAAAAGCAAGGGCGGAATCGTCTTCGACGATCCGGTCTCATCACTTGATCACGCTCGTCGCGAGCGTGTCGCTCGTCGCATTGCCGCTGAGGCTCAAGAGCGGCAGGTAGTGGTCTTCACTCACGACATCTTCTTCCTCAACGTACTTATGTTTGAGACCTTGGCCCTCGGGCTTTCCCCGAAGGCGCTCACCCTGAACCAGACCCCTGAAGGATTTGGTGTGGCAGATGAGACCTTGCCGTTCGCGGGTGCTAACGTCTCTCAGCGCGTTGGGATGCTGCGCAATAAGCAGGTCGAGTGCGCAAAGAGGCACAAGGCTGGGGACCAGGCCGGCTACCGACTTCTCGCTCGAGACCTCTACAACGACCTTCGCATGACCTGGGAACGCGGCGTAGAGGAGGTCTTGTTCCACGAGGTGGTCCTGCGCTTTCGAAAGGGCGTAGAGACGACCCGCCTGAAGAAAGTGACCGTCGAGCCCGAAGACGTGACGGCCATCACCGCGGGTATGTCCAAGTGCTCAAACTACACCGGTCACGATGGCGCCCAGGAGGCTAACGTAGCGCCTCCCTCACCCGACGAGATGGAAGCCGACATCAACGCGCTGGAGACATGGCGGAAGTCTGTAGTAGCTAGGCGTGAGAAGCGGCGATAGGCGCCGGTTCAGGTATAGAGCTTGCGGAGGACAGACAAGTTTGCTATCGACCAAACTCGGATTTGCGTCGTTCCTTAGCTGGCAGCATCTCGCAGTGCTGACGTTCAGGGGCGACTGTGGTCACCTTGCCCATCGCCCTCCTTGGGCCATTGAGCGTGAATACGCCAACCATTCGGACAGGTCAGCACCCGCAGCATCGCAGGCTCTCGCTGCTCAAAAAGGAGAGTGTGCCGGCCCTCAAACCTTCTTTGCCAGCCAATCCCGCCAACTCCCAAGCGCCGTGATGTCGGTCCCGCCCTCGACCCCGATCGCCTCGCACACGAAGCCGCTGACCCACGACCCATCCGCGAGCTTCACCTTGCCGATGCCCAGCGGGGCGGGGATGCCGTCGACGAAGCTGCCGAAGTGTTGGGCTGGCATCTCCCAGACTTCCATGGCTATGGCTGCGCCGCCTTCGGCCACGCGCACCATGCCGGGCCGCTGCACTGGGCCGCCGGCGAGGGCGTAGAACTTGTATTCGGGCGCGGACTGCACCGCGCCGAGCAGGCGTGCGCCGCGCTGCGTGAGCTGCCAGTTGAGCGGCAGGCCGCTGAGGTGTGCGCCACAGACCGCGACCTTCACCGTGCCGGCGCCGAGCGCGCTCTTGGGCACTTCGCCGATGGCGGGTGTGTTGGCCAGCGGCGTTGCGGTCGCCCCCAATGACAAGGCCTGTGCGCGGTGGAAGCGGTCGGCCAGGCGCAGCAGGGGCACGTCCTTGTGCGCGGGCGCGCCCAGGGTCACGCCCCAGGGCAGGCCGGCTGCGTCACCGCTGGTCAACATACCTGCGGGCACGGCGACCACAGCCCCTGACCGCTCGCGCCGGCACCGCGCGCGAGTTTCAGCGGACCGAGCACAGCGCCACCCGCGCCCCGTTCAGATGGGCAGCTGTGTCGTTGACATCACCTGCTTGAGCGTCATGAACGAACGGATCTGGCGCACCCCCGGGAGGTACAGCAACTGCTCCGCATGCAGCCGATTGAAGCTGTCGCTGTCGCGCGTGCGGATCAGCATGAAGTAGTCGAACTCCCCCGTCACGACATGGCACTCCAGGCAGCCGGAGACCTTGGCGGCGGCCTTCTCAAAGGCGGCGAACGACTCCGGCGTCGACCGGTCCAGCACCACACCGATGAGCACCAGCATGCCGGCATCAAGTGCACGCGGATTGAGCAGGGCCACGATGCCCGTGATCAGCCCCATTTTCTTGAGCCGCTCGACCCGGCGAAGGCAGGCCGGCGCACTCAGGCTGACCTTGGCTGCCAGCGCGACATTCGAGATCGAAGCGTCCTTCTGAAGCAAACGCAAGATGGCCTTGTCCGTGCGATCGAGCGCCTGAGCCGTCTCGTCGGGAGCCTTTGCAGCTGTCTTAGACGGCTCACGAACTTTTATTGCACACATTTGGCAAACCTTGAATAAAAGATCATTTTTCAGTCTACCAGATTGAAGCTTTACTGCCATTTTTCGCAAACATTCGCAACCCTGTTAATCAAACTATTCACTAATCTTTGCCTGTCGTCACCAACCATGAAAGCAAGCGGAATATGCCTGTGCTGTTCGCCAGTTTCGAAGCGTGGGTGACAACCTCAACCCCTCCGAGAAAAGTCATGAACCTGAAACACTTCCCCCGCCATTCCCTGACCTTCGGACCGACGCCGATCCAGCCACTGAAGCGCCTGAGCGCGCACCTCGGTGGCAAGGTCGACCTGTATGCCAAGCGCGAAGACTGCAACAGCGCACTGGCCTTCGGCGGCAACAAGACGCGCAAGCTGGAGTACCTCATTCCCGAGGCCCTGGCACAGGGCTGCGACACACTGGTGTCCATCGGCGGCATCCAGTCGAACCAGACGCGTCAGGTGGCGGCGGTGGCGGCGCATCTGGGCATGAAGTGCGTGCTGGTACAGGAGAACTGGGTGAACTACTCCGATGCCGTGTACGACCGTGTGGGCAACATCGAGATGTCGCGCATCATGGGTGCCGACGTGCGCCTCGACGCGGCCGGCTTCGACATCGGCATACGGCCGAGCTGGGAGCAGGCCATGGAAGACGTTCGCAAGGCCGGCGGCAAGCCTTTCCCGATTCCTGCCGGCTGTTCCGAGCATCCTCTGGGCGGCCTCGGCTTTGTCGGCTTTGCCGAGGAAGTGCGTGAGCAGGAGGCCGAGTTGGGCTTCAAGTTCGACTACATCGTGGTGTGCTCGGTCACCGGTAGCACGCAGGCCGGCATGGTGGTGGGCTTTGCCGCAGACGGCCGCGCCGACCGAGTGATCGGCATCGATGCGTCGGCCAAGCCCGAGCAGACCCGGGCGCAGATCCTGCGTATTGCGCAGAACACGGCCAAGCTGGTCGAACTCGGACGCGAGATCACCGAGAAGGACATCGTGCTGGATACACGCTTCGGGGGACCCGAATACGGCCTGCCCAATGAAGGCACGATGGAAGCGATCCGCCTGTGCGCACGCCAGGAAGCCATGCTGACCGACCCCGTGTACGAAGGCAAGTCGGCCGACGGAATGATCCAGATGGTTCGCAACGGTGAATTCCCCGCCGGCTCAAAGGTGCTGTACGCCCACCTCGGTGGCGTGCCCGCGCTCAACGCCTACAGCTTCCTGTTCCGCAACGGCTGAGGTCCCCATCTCATCCGGCTGGAGCACGCGCTTCACTGAGCACCCCCTTGTCCGGGGACATGCGCCGTCCTTTGTCTTTTTTCCTTTTTCCAACTTCGAAAGGTGAACGTCATGGCTAGATTCGCGGGCAACAAGTGGGTGTTCGTCGCTTTGCTTCTGGGAGAACTGATGTTCTGGCCTGTGGCGCAAGCCCAGGCCTTTCCGACCAAGCCAGTGCAACTGGTCATTCCCTTTCCGCCCGGCGGGGCGACCGATATCGTTGGCCGCCTGGTGGGCAAGAAGCTGAGCGACCGCCTGGGGCAGCCTGTGGTGATCGAGAACAAGGCAGGCGCTGGCACGGTCGTCGGCGCAGCCTTCGTCGCCAACGCGGCTCCCGATGGCTACACCTTGCTGATCAGCTCGGGTTCGACCTTCACGGTCAACCCGGCGCTCAACAACAAACTCCCCTACGACCCGGTCAAGAGCTTCGAGCCCGTCGGAGGCGTCGCACGTGTTCCCTTGATCCTTGTCGCCCACCGCGACGTGCCGGTCAACAATCTGGCGCAACTGATCTCGGCAGTTCGGGCTGCCCCCGACAAGTACGTCTATGGTTCCTTCGGCAACGGCACGACCGGTCATTTCGCCGCCGAGCAGATGTGGCACACGCTGGGCGTGAAGCTCCTGCATGTGCCCTACAAGGGCAGCGCGCCAGCCATGGCCGACCTGATGGGGGGGCAGATCCCATTCACGATCGACACCGTTGCATCGGCATTGCCTCAGTTGAGGGCAGGCAAGATCAAGGCAATCGCCGTCACGGGCTCGCAGCGTTCCAGTCTGCTGCCAGCGGTGGCGACCGTGGCAGAACAAGGGTTTGCAGGCTTCTCCGCCGATTCCTGGCTGGCCGTTGTCGCGCCGCACGGGTTGCCGGCCGCGGTCGCAGCGAAGTTGCAGAAGGCCCTGGCCGAAGTGATGGCCGACCCGGAGATGGCAACGAAGCTGACTGACAGCGGGCTGCAGTCGGCCTATGTGCCAGCAGCTGCGGTCGCCGCGCAAATCGATGCTGAGCTGCCGCGCATGAGGGCGACTGCGGCGCGGGCGAACATCAAAGCGGAATGAGCATGGCTGTCGACCAGGCGCTGCTGTCCACCTCGGCCGTCGATTGGCGGCAGCTCATCGCGACGAAGCAGGTCTCTCCGGTGGAATTGCTCGAGGCCTGCATCGAGCGCATCGAAGCGGTGAACCCCTTCGTCAACGCCATCACGGCCACCTGCTACGAACGGGCGCGCGCCGAAGCTCGCCAGGCCGAGCGCGCGGTTCTCGAAGGCCGCCCCCTCGGGCTGCTGCACGGCCTGCCGCTGGGCGTGAAGGACCTGGAGGCCACCGAAGGCCTGCTGACCACGCTGGGTTCCACGCTCTTTCGCGGGCATGTGCCCAGCGCCGACAACGTGCTCGTCGCACGGTTGCGCGCAGCCGGGGCGATCGTCGTCGGCAAGACCAACGTGCCCGACATGGGTGCCGGTGCCAACACGCGCAATGCGGTGTGGGGCGCCACCGGCAACCCTTTTGATCTCCGGCGCAACGCCGGTGGATCGTCGGGCGGATCGGCCGCCGCGCTGGCCTGCGACATGCTGCCGCTGTGCACAGGCTCGGACACTGGCGGCTCGCTGCGCATACCCGCCGCCCTGTGCGGCGTGGTGGGCCTTCGGCCGTCGCCGGGCCTCGTGCCAAGTTCGCGCAAGCCACTGGGCTGGACACCGATTTCGGTCGTCGGCCCGATGGGACGCACCGTGGCCGACGCCTGCCTGCAACTGGCGGCCACGGTCGGTGCGTCAGTGGGCGATCCGCTGAGCTACCCATCCCGTCCCGCAGACTTTCTCCTGCCCCAGGCCGCCGATCTGGGCGGCTTGCGTGTCGGTTGGACCGAAGACCTCGGTGCCTGCGATGTCGACGCGCCCATCCGTGCCGACTTCCGCCGCAAGGTCGGCGCCATGAAGCACCTCTTTCGCAGCTGCGACGAAATCACGTTCGACCTGGGCGACGTGCACCGCTGCTTTGACGTGCTGCGCGCCGAGGCCTTCGTGGCGGCAACGCGCGAAGCCTACCAGCGCGACCCGGCGAGCCTGGGACCCAACACCCGCGCGAACTACGAGCTGGGCGCCACCATGACGCTGCTCGACAGCGCCTGGGCGCAAGCCGAACAAACGCAGATTCTGGCGCGATTCGAGGCCGCGACGGCCGGCTTCGACCTCATCCTCGCGCCCACCACGCCAGTGTCGCCATTTCCCTGGACCACGCTGTACGCCGAGCACATCGACGGCAAGCGGCAAGACACCTACTACCGCTGGCTGGCACTGACCTACGTGACCACGCTCACCGCACTGCCATCGCTGGCCTTGCCTTGTGGCGTCGATCACGCCGGCATGCCTTTCGGGCTGCAACTGATCGGCCGCTTCCGCGCCGATGCCGCCCTTCTGGGCATTGCGCGCGCGATGGAACAGGCCTTTGACGGCATCGACGAGCTGCGCAGGCCGCGCCCTGCGCTGCACCGCCTGGGGCCGGTCGAGCCCGCTTTGACCTCGATCGTCACGGCGCCACCGATATTCGAAGTGGCTGGTGCTCAAGTGCCGGGTGCGATCTCGGCAGCCTGAAACGGACAAAGAAGACAACGATGCGCGACGCAACCGGATCGCCCCCGCAGCACGACACACAGGACACCGAAGAGATCCGCGAATGGTGTGACGCGCTGGACGGCGTGCTGGCCAGCTGGGGACCCAGCGAAGGCCGAGAGGAAGAGCAGGTTGACGAGTTCTTCTACATCACCGTGACGAACGAAAACGTCGAGAACCCCAGCCTGCCGGCGCAGGCCCACGACGGCGTGCTGCGCGGCCTGTACCTGTTCCGCCCAGGCAGCGCACGCCGGCACCGCATCCAGCTGTTCGGCAGCGGCGCGATCATGGGCGAGGTGCTGCAGGCCGCCGGTATGTCACCCTGGGCACCGACGGATTCGGGCGCAACGACTCCCGGGCCGCACTGCGTTCACACTTCGAGGTGGACGCCCGGGCGATCGTGCAGGCCGCCCTGAAGGCCCTGGGCGAGGGCATCGAAACCGATGCAGGACAGGGCCAGGACCGTCTCCAGGAATGGGCGCCCCTGGCCTCCATCTGAACGACCGCAGCCCGCAGCAGCGTGCGGGCTGCGCTGCAGCGGACAAGACGACGCTCAGCCCCGCTGCGACAGCCAGGCCAACCAACTCCCCAGCGCGGTGATGTCGGTCCCACCCTCCACCCCAACCGCCTCACACACGAACCCGCTCACCCACGACCCATCAGCCAGCTTCACCTTGCCGATGCCCAACGGAGCGGGGATGCCGTCGACGAAGCTGCCGAAGTGTTGGGCCGGCATCTCCCAGACTTCCATGTGAATGGCCGCGCCGCCTTCGGCGACGCGCACCATGCCGGGCCGTTGCACCGGGCCGCCGGCGAGGGCGTAGAACCTGTATTCCGCCGCGGACTTCACCGCACCCAGCAGCCGCGCGCCGCGCTGCGTGAGCTGCCAGTTGAGCGGCAGGCCGCTCAGGTGCGCGCCGCACACCGCGACCTTCACCGTGCCGGCGCCGAGCGCGCTCTTGGGCACCTCGCCGATGGCGGGTGTGTCGGCCAGCGGCGTTGCGGTCGCCCCCAATGACAAGGCCTGTGCGCGGTGGAAGCGGTCGGCCAGGCGCAGCAGCGGCACGTCCTTGTGCGCCGGCGCGCCGAGGGTCACGCCCCAGGGCAGGCCGGCGGCGTCGCCGCTGTTCAACATGCCGGCGGGCACGGCGACCGCGCTGTAGTCCAGCAGGTTCATGAAGTTGGTGTAGTAGCCCAGATTCGAGTTCAGGCGGATCGGGTCGGCCTGCATCTCGGCGATGCGGTAGATCGTGCCGGCGGTGGGCGTGAGCAGGCAGTCGATGTCTTTCCACACCGAATCGCACACGCGCTTGAGCGCTTTCAACCGGTAGCTGGCCGCAAACGCATCAGCAGCGGTCTTGTTGCGCCCGCCTTCGATGATGGTGCGCACGGGCGGGAACACGGCTTCGGGCTGTGTGTCGATGAAGTCTTTGATGGCGACGTAGCGCTCGGCCACCCAGGGGCCTTCGTAGAGCAGGCGCGCGGCTTCGAGGAAGGGCGTGAGGTCCACCTCGACCGCGGTGCCGCCGAGGGCATGCAGGCGTTCGATGCTTTGCGCGAACAGCCCGATCGCAGCGTCGTTGCCAAAGAAGTTGAGGTCCTGCGGGCGCGGCACGCCGAAGCGGAACGGGCCGGCCGAGAAGTCCACGCCGAAGGGCTCGGCCTGGCGGCTGAAGGCGTCGGCCTCGTCGTGCGCGGCGGCCACGGCGAGCACGGCCTGCGCGTCGGCGGCGGTGAGCGCCATGATCGACACCGTGTCCACCGAACGGC
>Ga0209066_10007955_pt1 | contig 10382 bp, 9 predicted proteins | sample All_14_2_FD_187198 | JGI IMG/M metagenome (GOLD analysis project Ga0209066, IMG submission 187198) | Freshwater microbial communities in response to fracking from Pennsylvania, USA - Allegheny Zone_MetaG_DW_15 (SPAdes) (version 2) ... | reverse complement strand
TTCCCGTTCGAGTTTCTCTATGATCGCCGGCATTCTCATATCGTATGCTTCAACCACCACCCCCGGATATTGCTCCATGAACGATGAGGCAGCCGTTTTGATCCTGCTCGATACCGAGTAGACTACAACCTTTCCCTCCTCTTTGGCCAACTCATAAAGCGTTTGCACATCATCCTGCTGGGCAACCTTCTGAGTAGTTCCCGATTCCTTTGCGCCGGCTGCACACAGTAGTGTCATGCTCCACAGACAGATCATCACAACGAGGAACCATTTCTTTTTTGTCATAATTCTAGCCTCCTTTGTATTTGCCTCATATGCCAAAAATGATTTTTTCAGTGTTTGCATCAAACACATTGATGCAGTCGGTTCGGATGGAAACCTGAACAAGGTCCCCGGCAGAGAGCGTATTCTCTCCCATATGTTTTGCAAGAATTTGCAGATTATCATCGACCATAAGTTGAACCAGCGTCTCAGAACCGGCAGGAAGCACCGAATATACTGAAGCGGTGAACTTCAACAAATCAGGTTGAGCATCCACCTCTCCATGAAGTTGGATATGCTCTGGTCTGATGGCAAGGACTACTTCACTTCCTTCCACCCCGGGAGCGAGGTTCATGGTTTTCAGAATATCCCGGCGTCGTTGTGCATCGCGTATTGCAAACGTTCCGAGCGGACAGGCAATCGTAACGTCCTCATCTCGTAGCTGCATCGTTGCGTTGACAAAATTAATCTTGGGGTTGCCGATGAAATCTGCAACCTGCAGTGTTGCAGGGTTCCTGTACACCTGCATCGGCTTGTCGCACTGGGCAAGGACACCCTCAAAGAAAATCGCCACACGGGTGGACATGGTAAGAGCTTCGGTTTGGTCATGGGTGACATACACCACCGTAGTCTTCAGTTCCTGGTGCAGTCGCTTCAGTTCACTTCTCATTTCAATGCGTAATTTCGCATCAAGGTTTGAAAGCGGTTCATCCAATAGCAGGATGCTTGATTCTGAGACGATGGCTCGTGCTATCGCTACACGCTGTTGTTGACCACCGGAGAGTTCGTTGGGGTACCGGTCTGCATACTGAAGTATCTGCATTCGCTGCAACGCCATACGTACTTTCTCGCTGATGACTTCTGAAGACATTTTTTTCAGCTTCAAGCCAAATGCAATATTTTCGAACACAGTCAGGTGCGGCCACAGGGCATAGCTTTGGAAAACCAAATCGAGATTGCGTTTTGACGGGGGAAGAATCATGCATGTTTCGCAGTCGACCACCGGTTTTCCATCGATTACGAGCAAACCTTTTTGCGGCTGCTCCAAACCGGCGATCACTCTCAATGTGGTCGTCTTCCCGCAACCGGAAGGACCAAGAAGCGTCATGAATTCCCCATCGTTTATAGACAGGCAGACATCTTTCAAGATGTGTGCTTGTCCATAGTACTTGTCAATATGTGAAAGTTGTATGCTGCTCATGTAACACCTCCAGTGTTTCAGCCGCCGATGCCTTGTGATAAGTCAGCATGCGCTAATTTTTCGGATGCCAGATATACTGCAACGGTAATGATCATGATGATTGTGATGACCGCACTCGAAAACTGTTCAAAGCCCAATTCTTGATAGGTATAGGTCAGTGACGAAAGGGTGCTTGTTGAAGGTGTGGACAGCAAGACCAAAAGATCGAGCTCTTTCATTGCACTGATGAAGATCAGGAGAAAGCCACTCATGAATCCCCGTTTGGACAGGGGTATCAGGATTTTCTTGAAACGAGCAAAGAATCCTGCACCTTTTACCAATCCAGCTTCTTCCAGCTCTTGGTTGATTTGCATCATCGTGCTTGTTCCTGCTCGTGTAGCGAACGGCAAGTATTTGACAATGCTGATAAGGATCATCAGCGTCATGGTGCCGTATAACGAAGGAATAAAGAGGTTGCGCTTGGAAAACATTGACAGGTAGATTGCACCGAACGCGATTGAAGGAATCAGATAGGGGAGAAAGGATACTTGTTCGACCAATTTTCCGCTGAATTTCGACCTCCCCCGCGATATGATGTAACCGAATAGAATTCCAATCAATGTGGCGGCAATGGAACTTGTAAGTACTAATTGCATGGTATTGAGGAATCCTCGAATCATTTGGGGATTCCTGAATACTCCAGGCTCTCCCGCAGCGATTTCCGGGTTTGAGGCGCCAAGCCAGAAGTGCATGGTCAGATTATCCAGTGAGTACACGCCATCCTGCAACGTGAACGTATTCAGGATGAGTATACCGGTGGGAAAGAGTACCGCCAGTACTATGAAAACGATAAGAAGGGTAAGGATGAGTGGTTTCCATCTACCTAACGCAACGAGGTTTTTTCTGCTGGCTTTTCCGCTGATGGTGGTAAAGCTCTTCCTGCTGCCAATCATCTTCTGGTTCATGAAAATGGTCAGCATAGCCATGACTATCAGAATGATGGAAAGAATGTAGCCCTCAACCGTCTGTCGTGAACGTATCGATGAATACAGCATTGTGGAAAGGGTATAGAAGCGAACCCTAAGTCCTAGAAATGCAGGAACTCCGAATGTACCTATTGCTTTTGAGAAGGTGAGGATGAAGGAAGAGAGCAGGGAGGGAAGAATCAGGGGAAAGGTAATCTTGCGAAGAATGGTGAACCTGCTTGCCCCCTTGATCTCAGCCATCTCCTCCAGATCTCCGCCAATTGAATTCAAGGCTGAGGAGACAAGCAGGAATGTATATGCATAGTAGTGGAGCGAAAGAGTGATTACAACCGGTACCAATCCATACGCAAGCCAGTTGGGAGCGTTGAACGAGAATAATGCCTGCAGAAAACCCGGCCGCCCCCCGGCTCGCTCATTTTTAAAGATTATCAACCAAGCCATGGAAAGATACCAGGATGGCAGAATGTAGGGGATCATGAGCAGGAATGAGAGGAGTTTTTTAAGCGGGAGATCCGTACGCGTTACAATATAGGCGAAGATGCTGCCCAAGGAAATGGAGAGTGCAGAGACACTTATGCCTATAAGCAAGGAATTTCTCAGTGGGATGTAGAATAGGGTTTTGCTGATATTGCTGTGAAAGATGCGAATCCAATGAAACAGGGTGAAGTTTCCCGGTATTGCACTCTCGGTGAGCCTGAGGTCCCTTGGCGACCAAATTAGTGTGGTTCGTAAAATTTCCCATACAGGAACAACGATAAGAAATACTAATGCTCCGATGGCAATGGCTGTGATGGCGTTGTATGGGTTGGAAAGCATATGCTTGCATTGATTCAGGTTTCTCTCGATTTTTTTCATCCTAGGTATTCCTCAAACGTTTTCGGATAAACTTATTGTCATATTTTGCGGCAACTTTTTCTCACAACCAGTTGCGGATGTGCATAGTAGTTGCTTTTGGGTATCATTCCCTGCTTCTCGACTTGTTCCAAGAGTATCCGCAATGCATTGTCCCCCATCTCCTTTTTCGGTTGTGCAATCGTAGTCAATTCGAGCATGGGCAAGGCAGCAAGTGAAATATCGTCGTATCCCAGTATGGAAACGTCCTCGGGAACGCGGATGCCCGATTCATTGAGAGCCTGCATGACTCCAACGGCGAGCAGGTCCTTTACGGCAAAAATTGCAGTCGGAATCGATTGTGAAGCAATGAGCTTCTTTGTAAGCAGATACCCGGTTTTCTGTACGTTGTCCTCTCGCCTTTCGCTGATTAATATGTGTTTTTCAAGATGATGAGCATCCATCTTGCCTGCATACGCTTCAATTCTTCGAAGACAGGAGAGGGAGGACCCATCATCGGTGATTGCGGTGATTCTTCGATGTCCGAGAGAGAACAGGTAGTCCATGCCGAGTTCGGCTCCATAGGTATTGTTGCTGGAAACAAAGTTTTCCCTCGCATCGTTTACTTTGCCTCCGAGGTACACTACAGGAATCCTGTCTGAGACAAGCGATCTGATATGGGAGATGTCATCACTCAACGGGGCGATGAGAATGCCCATGACCTGGTTTTCCAAGGCAACCTTGACGTATTCGATTTCTAGTTCGAGATTCCTGTCGCAATCGCACAAGAATACGTTGAGGTTGTTGACCCTGCAGGAATGTTGGATGCTTTTATAGATTTCGCTGTATATCGATGTCGCGATATCGGGCATGATGACACTGATGATGTGCGATGTCTTCTTCACGAGACTTCGTGCCATAAGATTGGGCACGTATCCCATCTGTGTGGCGGTTTCGATGATATGCTTGCGTGTCGATTCTCCAATATCCGGATACCCATTGAGGGCTTTGGAGATGGTCGACACCGAATATCCCATATGTTGGGAGATCATCTTGATGGTGACACTGTCAATCATTGGGCAGCTCCTTCAACCTTTCAAGGATGGTCGGGATTTCAGATAAACTTCGTATCCAATGACCAACAAAGGGGTCTGAGGATGTATTGTCGGTGCTGAGAATGAGGTTTGTTGCAAATTTTGCATCATAAGGACCTCTTGCATCCCGGCTCGGCTGGTCGCCGACGTAGACGCAGGATTTGGCTTCCTTGTACAACTCGGAGAGAGCTTGGTTGAATATCTTTGTGCAGGGCTTTCGTATCCCCGTCTCAGCTGATAAAACAACTGTTTCAAACAAGTCGGCAATTCCGTACATCTGAAGCAGGGTGTGCGGCATCCGTTTGCTGGTGGTATTGCTGATGACTCCCAAGGTGTAGCCGCAAGTGTATAATGTGGTAAGTACACTTCGTGCTTCCGGCCGCAATCGTCTTTTATAGAATGATGTCTCCCAGATATCAGTGAGCGTGTCACCGAGCAATACGAAAAGATCTCTGTGTCCGGGATACTCCTTGAATATCCATTGACCCCAGATGACACTTCCCGGCTGCTCAATCAAGGAGTTGGAGCTCCATCGCTTATACGCATGAAACCCTTCTGTTACAAGCTTGCTGAATGCAGGAAACTCCATCTGAAATGCAGTGTCATAGGCAACGAGCAGCGTCTGGATTGCATGGAGGCAGCATTCTTTTTGTTCCGGTATTTCCAAGACTTCCTCAAGTGTACCACCAAGGTCAAAGAGTACTGTTGATATGTTCATCCCTGCCCCCCAATCCAACTACAACGTTTTCGTAGCCATAGAATAGGTTTTGATGCTTCAGCAGTCCACGAAAACTTACGAAAACTTTTAGGTGGGTTTGATGGCTCAATCGCCTGTTCTGCATAGCAAAGCTGCCCTGGAATGCCGAAGCGAATTCAGGTCGCCTATTCCAAGGTAGGGTGCTTCGATCCTTCTGCAGGTAATTCAAGCATTCTTTTGAGCCTTATGGGTGTTGCAGGACACTTTTCGGGCCTGCAACACCCATTTCCTAATTAGGATGGGCATCGCTGATGAACTTCTTTTGGGAAGGCAGGGTGAAATGGGAGACGCCGCGTGAGAAGTCGAACTGATGCAGGCGGGTGAGGTCCCTGGCTTCGAACGGGTAGGAGACCAGCGCACCGTCCTGTACCATGCACTGCAGATCGGGGGCGTTCATGCACTGCTCCAAGACCTTCCGGCGCAGCAGCTCTGCCGTCTCCCTTCTGGTGGTTGCAAGGTTCTGCAATTCCAGACGGTCGTGCTCAAGATCGAAGAGCTGCTCCCTTGCACCGTTCGCCATGTAGATGTACTTCCACTGCTTGTAGCGGACCATCACTTTGAAACGACGGGTTTTCGGCCTTCCGTAGAAGGAGAACAGGAAGTCGCGCTTCTGCTCGGTGATGTCGATGCCGTCGCGCAGCTCCATCCTGCCGGCGAGCTTGGTGGCCAACCCGAAGAGGTCGGTCAAGCCCACCAAGTCCTGGGAGCGTGTGTCGGGGGGGAAGAGCGGGGGATGGCTGACGATGAACGGAATCCTGACCGAAGGCTCGTAGAAGCACTCCTTCTGCCATGCATGATGGTCGCCCAGCATGTCGCCATGGTCGGCGAAAAAGCAGATCATCGTAGTGTCGGCATCCTCTCTTTGCTCGACGGCATCGAGGATCCTGCCTATGCAGGCATCGATGTAAGTGATCTCCCCATAGTAGCGGGTCTTGAGATTCCTGGCCCATGCATCGTTGATCTCATCCGCATACACCACGTAATTCATCCAAGGAATCTGCTCGTCGGCATGATCGTCCTCGCACCGTCCCTTGACCGGATTGTCCATGCCGTCGGGATCGTAGAACCGGTTGTAGGGTATGGGGGGTGCGCAGGGTGGATGCGGGCCGATGAATGAGACCATGCCGAAGAACGGCCGTGGGTCCTGGACAGCCACCTGCTCGACGGCTTTTCTTGCAACAAACGCCTCCACGGTGTGCTCTGCAGGAAAGGAGCTGAGCTGGGGTGCGTAGTACATGTTGGTGCGCTCCCCGTGCATCTGCTCCACGTAGGCGTATTCGGGGTGCTCCTGCTCGATGTAGCGGGCGAACCCGTCCCGCTTCCTCAGTTGCTCCGAGTCCCACATCTCTTCGGTATGGATGTGCACCTCGTAGCCCAACGGCTCGTACACGTCAGGGAACGTATGGAACTTTCCGATGCCGAAGGTGCGATACCCTGCCTGCCGCATGGCCTCGGGCAGGTAGGGGCCCGTCCAATCGTCAAGGTGCGTTCCCTGCCTGTCAGGAGGAGGAATGGGCTGCTCATTGCAGTAGCATCCCATCGTATAGGATTCACAGCCGCTTCTGATGCTGTAACGGGCCGGAATGCAGACAGGGCAGGACGAGTATGCGTTCTCGAAGCTGACACCGCGCTTGACCAAACGGTCGAGGTTGGGCGTCTGGATCTGGGTATTGCCCAGGGCCCTGATGCAGTCGTATCGGAACTGGTCGCACATGATGTACAGGATATTGGGTCTTGCGTCTTGCATGCTTACCACCATTTGATGAGGTCGGTGACCTTGTTTCGTAAATCTACAAACTCCTGGCTCGAGACTTTCCGGGGTCTCTCCAGATCGTTGGACAAAGAGGTTTTGATGGTTGTCGGCTTGTTGGTCATCACCAGGATGCGGTCACTGAGGTAGATTGCTTCCTCGATGTTGTGGGTGATGAAGATGATGGTTGTCTTGGTCTGTTCCCAAAGCTTGAGCAATTCATCCTCAAGTTTGTACTTAAGGTTCAGATCCAGCTGTCCGTACGGTTCATCCATCAACAGAAGATCGGGCTTGGTTGCAAAAGCCCTGGCGATTACAACCCGCTGGAGCATGCTTGCAGAGAGTTCGCTTGGATAATATGTTCGGTACTTTTCAAGATTGACCATCCCGATCGCCTCTTGGGTGCGTTCTGCGATGGTATTCTTGTCAAAGCCCTTGATTTTCAAGCCATAGGCGATATTCTGCTCGACATTCAGCCAAGGGAATGTAGAGTACTCCTGCAAAATATAGGCAAGATTGTGCTTTCCTGGATCAACAGGCTCCCCATCGATTGTGATAGATCCTGAATCGATGGTGAGGATCTTGCTCAGGCTGTTGAGAAAAGTGGTTTTTCCACACCCGGTAGGCCCTACCAAACACAGGAATTCACCTTCTTTCACCGAGAATGAAATGGAGTCAAGGACGAGCAGGTCTTTGAAACGCTTGGTAAGATTCGATACTACGACTTTATCCTTGCTCATGCTACATTCCCTCCCTCAGTTCGACCAGCGCACTGATCTCTTCCCGCAATTTGAGAAAGTCCGGGGCTACCATGCTCCTGGGCCTTTCGATGGCAACGGGGTACTCTTTCTTGATGGTGGCCGGACACTCGGAAAGGATGATGATTCTATCGGCCAGATACAGCGCTTCCTCGATATTGTTGGTAACAAATATGACGGTCCGCTTCTCCTTGGCCCAGATCTTTTCGACCTCTTCTTCCATCATATAGCGTGTTTGAGCATCCAGATGGCCGAATGGTTCATCCATAAGGATGATTTGGGGATCATTGCAGTAAGCCCTTGCAATACCTACACGCTGACACATGCCTCCTGAGAGCATGGATGGGAAGTGGTTCTCAAACCCGTGCAAGCCTACGAGGTCGATATAGTATTGTGCTTTCTTTCTTCGTTCAGCCTTGGAAACTCCTCGAACCTTTGGCCCGAATTCTACATTTCCCATGACCGTCAGCCAAGGAAAGAGCGCGGTTGTCTGATAGACCATCCCCACCTTGGGGTCGAATCCCTTCAGGGGTTTCCCTTCTATAGAGATGCTCCCGGGTTGTGAGGATTCCAAACCGGCAATCATCTTGAGCAGGGTGGTCTTGCCGCATTGGCCTGCCCCGAACAGGACGAGGAATTCATTTTTTTTGATATCGAGGTTGATTGATTCGAGGACCTTCACGTCCCCTTCCTCAACATGGAATGTCTTGGATACGTGCTCCAACCGAACCATCGGAGCCGCCTGATTCATCGACTTCTCACGGACCATCTGCATAATCTCCTTTCCAGGTTTCTCAACAGGGATGCTAACACCAGACCTACGGCACCAATTGAGATCATGCCGATGACATTATTCTCAATTCTTCCTGTTTGCATCCCCGCAAGGATCAACCAACCGGCTCCTTCTCGTGCAGTGATCATCTCAGCGGCAAGTACTGCCATCCAACTGGTGGAAAGCGAAGTCTGCAAGCCGGTGAAGATATAGGGGATGGTGGATGGCAATACTATCTTGCTGAATATCTGGTTCTCTTGTGCTCCAAGGACCTTTGCAACCCCCACCAATTCGGTGTTGAGGTTTTGTGCACCGTCCATGGTATTCATGACCATCTGGGAGAACCCTCCCATGAAAATAATGAAATAGATTGTAGACTCCCCGATTCCAATCCACAGGATGGCAAGAGGGATCCAGGCAATACCGGGTATCGGGCGGATGATACAGAAAATCGGGTAGATGATGGCATATGCCAATTTGGAGTACCCCATCAAAAGGCCGATGAGTACTCCAGCTGCAGAAGAGAGTGCATACCCTACCAGGACCCTCCGCAGGCTTATTGCGATGTGGGAGAGCAGGGTATACCTGCCGATCGGTTTGACGAATGCAAGAAAGAATGCACGCATGGAAACCAAGGGAGTCGGGAAGATCTTGCCGAAATCGGTGAACAGGCAGGCTAATTGCCAAACGATGATAAATGCGATGATTCCCAGAAAGCCATACAGCAAGGACTCACTGGTGCTCTTTGTCAGACGTAGTTTCGTCATTTATCTTCTTCCTCCCTTCACAAACTTCCTTTCAAGATACGAGAGGGTGCTCATCATGATTGCACCGAATACCCCGATGACAAGCACGCCGACAAACACAACGTCGATTCGACCAACCAGTCGTGCGGTCTGAATCATATAGCCGAGTCCCTTGGTGGAAGCTATGAGCTCGGCAGCCACCAAGGAGACCCACGAGCCGTTCAAGGCGACACGGGCACCGGTGAAAATCATGGGAGCTGCTGAGGGGATGGCTACGGTGAAAAGCACCTGTTTGTTCTTGGCGCCGAAGGTCTGTGCCACCCACATGTGAACGTCTTTTGTTTGTTTGATTCCGCTATACGCGTTGATTGTGGCTGGGATGAATGAGGCAATGAAAATGACCGCCACCTTGGACATGATGCCGATGCCGAAGAATGTTATCATGATGGGAACCCAGCCAACCGGGGGTATCGGCTTGATCAGGTCAAACAAGGGACGGAAAAACTGGTCGAATTTCTTGAACCAGGCCATGCAGATGCCCAGCGGCACCCCTATGACTATTCCAAAGAAAAATCCGAGCAAGGCTTCCTGCATGCTGGTGGCAATATGCGTTCCCAAGGTCCCTCCATCAGGATTCTTGTTCGCAAGCTTGTACAGGAAGGTGTCCAGCAACGCACTGGGGGCAGGCAGTTTCCTCGTCGGGACTAGCCCTGTTTGGGACAAGAGTTCCCATAGGAGGATGAAGGTTATCAGGGAAACGATTGATACTATGGTGTATTTTGTTTTTGCTTTCACTGTAGGTACCTTGGAAACGGGGCGGCGAGCCGCCCCGTTTAAAATTGATTACTGTACTCCGAGAGCCTTTTTCCAAAGATCGTCGACAATGTTCTTCTTGAACATCTCAGCTTGCTTTGGTTCGATTCTTCCAATGCTGGCGTAGAAATCTGCGATTGCGTTCTCAGGTTTCCCGTACTCCATGCTTTTCTGTACTTCGGGGGTGATGAGCAGTCTCAGTTTTGCTTCCTGCCTGCAGGCATCCAAGTCGCCGACCCTGCCATTCTCTTCATACCACTTCACCAGCATTTTTGCCTTCAGCTCATGATCAGCCTCAAGGACTTCTGCTGCACGGTAGACAAGCTTCATATATTCGACAATGGCATCCTTCTTGTTGGTATAGGCGTCATCAGAGACAATCAAGTCTCCTGTGGACATTACGAAATCAGAGAGTGCGGCAATCTCCTTCCAAC
>Ga0209066_10007954_pt1 | contig 10383 bp, 10 predicted proteins | sample All_14_2_FD_187198 | JGI IMG/M metagenome (GOLD analysis project Ga0209066, IMG submission 187198) | Freshwater microbial communities in response to fracking from Pennsylvania, USA - Allegheny Zone_MetaG_DW_15 (SPAdes) (version 2) ... | reverse complement strand
GAGCGCGCCGGCCTCGGGCTCGAAGCTCATGATGACGCTGCCCTCGCTGACCTTGTCGCCGACCTGCACGGCGATGGACGTCACCTTGCCGCCACGCGGCGCCGGCACGTCCATCGTCGCCTTGTCCGACTCCAGCGAGACCAGCGGGTCCTCGGCCTTCACCGTGTCGCCGACCTTGACGAAGATTTCGATCACCGGCACGTCCTTGAAGTCGCCGATGTCAGGTACCTGGATTTGAATGCTCATGCTGTTGCCCCTCCTCAAACGGTCCACGGCGCGGCGCGCTCGGTATCCAGGCCGTACCTGGTGATCGCCTCGGCCACCACCGCTGGCTTGATGACACCGTCATCGGCCAGCGCCTTCAGTGCCGCCACGACGACGTAGTGGCGGTCAACTTCGAAGAACCGGCGCAGCTTGGCGCGGTAGTCGCTGCGGCCGAAACCGTCGGTGCCCAGCACCACATAGCGGCGTCCGGCGGCCTGCACGTATTCGCGCACCTGATCGGCGTAGTTGCGCATGTAGTCGGTGGAGGCGACCACCGGGCCGTCGTGGCCTTCCAGGCAGGTCTCGACCCAGCTCCTGCGTCGCGGTTCGGTCGGGTGCAGCAAGTTCCAGCGTTCGGCGGCCATGCCGTCGCGGCGCAGTTCGTTGTAGCTGGTGGCGCTCCAGACATCGGCGGTGACGTTGAAGTCGGCCTTGAGCATCTCGGCCGCGGCGATCACCTCGCGCAGGATGGTGCCGCTGCCCATGAGCTGCACGCGCGCCGACTTCTTCGCCGCCTTGCCACCGTCCTTCAGCCTGTACAGGCCCTTCAGGATGCCCTGCTCCGCGCCTTCACCGGCCTCGGCCAGGCCGGGGTGCGGGTAGTTTTCGTTCATCAGGGTGACGTAGTAGTAGACGTCCTCCTGCTCTTCATACATGCGGCGCATGCCGTCGCGGATGATCGTCACCACCTCGTAGGCGAAGGTCGGGTCGTAGCTGACGCAGTTCGGGATCGTGCTGGCCAGGATGTGGCTGTGGCCGTCCTCGTGCTGCAGGCCCTCGCCGTTGAGCGTGGTGCGTCCGGCGGTGCCGCCGAGCAGGAAGCCGCGTGCGCGCATGTCCCCGGCCAGCCAGGCCAGGTCGCCCACGCGCTGCAGCCCGAACATCGAGTAGTAGATGTAGAAGGGAATCATCGGCACGTTGTTCGTGCTGTACGAGGTGGCGGCCACGATCCAGCTCGACATGGCACCGCCCTCGTTGATGCCCTCCTGCAGCACCTGGCCGTCCTTGGACTCGCGGTAGTACATCAGCTGGTCGGCGTCCTGCGGCTTGTACAGCTGCCCCACCGACGAATAGATGCCGAGCTGGCGGAACATGCCCTCCATGCCGAAGGTGCGCGATTCGTCGGGCACGATGGGCACGATGTGCTTGCCGATCTGCTTGTCCCGCACCAGCGTGCCGAGCATCTGCACAAAGGCCATGGTGGTGCTGATCTCGCGCTCGCCACTGTTCTCCAGCAAACGCTGGAAGGTGGACAGCGGCGGGATCGTGAGCGCGGTGGACTTGCGCCGGCGCTGCGGCAGGTAACCGCCCAGCGCGGCGCGGCGCTCGCGCAGGTACTGCATCTCCGGGCTGTCCTCGGCCGGCTTGATGAAGGGCACGCTGGCCAGGTCTTCGTCGCTGACCGGGATCTGGAAGCGGTCACGGAAGCCGCGCAGGGCATCGGCCGTCATCTTCTTGGCCTGGTGGGAGATCATCTGGCCCTCACCCGACTCGCCCATGCCGTAGCCCTTGACGGTCTTGGGCAGGATCAGCGTCGGCTGCCCGGTGTGCCTGGCCGCAGCGGCATAGGCGGCATAGACCTTCTGCGGGTCGTGTCCGCCGCGCGTGAGCTTCCAGATGTCATCGTCGCTCATGTCCGCGACGAGTGCCTTGGTCTCCGCGTAGCGCCCGAAGAAGTGCTCTCGCACGTAGGCGCCGCTCTTGCTCTTGAAGTCCTGGTACTCGCCGTCGACGCACTCCTCCATGAGCTGCAGGAGCTTGCCAGTGGTGTCCTTCGCGAACAGGGCATCCCAGCCGCCGCCCCAGAGCACCTTGATGACGTTCCAGCCGGCGCCGCGGAACACACTCTCCAGCTCCTGCACGATTTTGCCGTTGCCGCGCACCGGGCCGTCCAGCCGCTGCAGGTTGCAGTTGATGACGAAGATCAGGTTGTCCAGCCGCTCGCGGCCGGCCAGCGATATCGCGCCCAGCGATTCGGGTTCGTCCATTTCGCCATCGCCCATGAACGCCCAGACCTTGCGCTGCGAGGTCTCGGCCAGGCCGCGGCCCTGCAGGTACTTCAGGAAGCGCGCCTGGTAGATCGCCATCAGCGGGCCCAGGCCCATCGAAACCGTGGGGAACTGCCAGAAGTCGGGCATCAGCCAGGGGTGCGGGTAGGACGACAGACCCTTGCCGCCCGTCTCCTGCCGATAGCCCAGCAGCTGCTCTTCGCTCAGCCGCCCTTCAAGAAAGGCGCGCGCGTAGATGCCCGGCGAGCTGTGCCCCTGGATGAACAGCAGGTCGCCGCCATGCGTGTCGGTGGGCGCGTGCCAGAAATGGCCGAAGCCGATGTCGTACAGCGTGGCCGCCGACTGGAAGCTGGCGATGTGACCGCCCAGCTCCGACGAGTCCTTGTTGGCGCGCAGGATGATCGCCATCGCGTTCCAGCGGATGATCGAGCGCAACCGGTGTTCGATGGCGCGGTCGCCCGGATTGAGCTGCTCGCGTTCGGGCGGGATCGTGTTGCAGTAGGCGGTGGTCAGCGAGCGCGGCACGTACACGCCGTGGCGGCGGCCCTGGTCGACCAGGCGGTTGATCAGGTAGTTGCTGCGTTCGCCGCCGCGGTGCAGCTGCACCGCGCTCAGCGCGTCGGTCCACTCCGCGGTTTCCAGCGGGTCCAGGTCGCTCGTCGTGCTCATGGTCTTCTCCTCGATCTTGTTGGCTCGCATCGACCCGCGGTGCGAGTGCTTGGCCGACCGGCGCCGCGAGCGCCGGCTCGCCGCATCCGGTCAGGGCCCGGTTCAGAACAGCCAGTTGGGCAGGGCCAGCGTGATGGCCGGGATGTAGGTGACCATCACCAGGAACGCCAGCAGCACCAGGGTCCAGGGCAGCGCCGCTCTGGCCACCTGCGTGATCGACATTCGGGTGATGCCGGCGGTGACGAAGAGGTTCAGGCCGATGGGCGGTGTGACCATGCCGATCTCCAGGTTGACCACCATGATGATGCCCAGATGCACCGGATCGATGCCGAGCTTCGTGGCGATCGGGAACAGGATGGGCGCCAGGATCAGGATGATGCCGGTGGGCTCCATGAACATGCCGGCGATCAGCAGCAGGATGTTGACCACGATGAGGAACTGCCACGGCGCCATGCCCCAGCCGATGATGGTCTCGGCGATCTGCTGCGGAATGCGCTCGGTGGTCAGCACATGCGCGAACAGCAGCGCGTTGGCGACGATGAACATCAGCATCACCGTCACCTTGGCGGCGTCGAGCAGCACGTGCGGCACCTGCTTCAGGTTGACGTCGCGGTAGACGAACACCGCGATGACGAAGGCATACACCGCCGCCACGGCAGCCGCTTCGGTGGGCGTGAAGATGCCGCCGTAGATGCCGCCCAGGATGATGAGGATCAGCATCAGCCCCCACAGCGAATCGCGCCCCGACTTCAGGACCTCGGCGGCCGACGCCTTGGGCGAGCCCTGCAGCCCGATCATGCGGGCGCGAACGTAGATGGCCACCATCAGCATCAGGCCCAGCAGCAGCCCCGGGATGACGCCGGCCATGAACAGCTTGCCCACCGAGGTCTCGGTGGCTGCACCGTAGACCACCATCACGATCGACGGCGGTATCAGGATGCCCAGCGTGCCGGCGTTGCAGATCACGCCGGCGGCGAAGGGCTGCGGGTAGCCAGCCTTGACCATGCCGGCAATGACGATGGAGCCCACCGCCACCACGGTGGCCGGCGACGAGCCCGACACCGCGGCGAACAGCATGCAGGCCATCACCGAGGCCATCGCCAGGCCGCCACGCAGATGCCCGACGCAGGCATTGGCGAAGCGGATCATCCGCTTGGCCACGCCGCCGGTGGTCAGGAAGGCGCCGCCGAGGATGAAGAACGGAATCGCCAGCAGCGTGTAGTGCTCGGAGGTCTCGAACATCTTGAGCGACAGCGAGGCCAGCGAGTCCTGCGCGAAGAACAGGATCGTCAGCAGCGACGACAGGCCCAGCGCCACCGCCACCGGCATGCCGATGAACATCAGCGCGAACAGCAGCAGGAAGAGAACGGCAGTGGTCATGGCTTCACCTCGTCGTCGTCGGCGCTGTCCTGGCGCAGCTTCAGCGCGTCTTTGGCCTCGTCGCCAAGCAGGTGCGCCTTGCCGCCGGTGGCCAGTTGATGGAGCACCTGCGCGAAGCGCAGTGCGAGCAAGGCAAAGCCCAGTGGCAGCACGGTGCGCGGCAGCCACTGCGGCACCGGCACGTCCTGCATCAGGATGCCCACTTCGTACATCTTGCTCACGTACTGGTAGCCGCCCACGGTGACGATCAGCGCGTAGACGATGCACAGGGATGCGGCCAGCATGGCCACCACGCGCGCGGCGCCGTCACCCAGCGACTTGACGAAGGCATCGACGCCGATGTGGGCGCCGACGCGAACCCCGTAGGACATGCCAATGAAGATCAGCCAGCCGAACATCACGCCGGTGATCTCGTGTGCCCAGACGAAGCTGTAGTTGAAGATGTAGCGGGCGACGACCTGCATGAAGGTCACCAGCGTCATCGCCGTCAACAGGAAGGCCAGCAGGCCTTCCTCGAGATGTTCTAGCCATCGCATGTTGTCTCCCGGGGCGGGTTGCCGCCCCGCCTCGTGTTATTTGTTGTTGGACTTGAGTGCCGCGTCGATCAGGTCGCGCCCGATGTCACCCTCGAACCTCTTCCACACCGGCTCCATGGCCTTGCGCCAGGTGGCGAGGTCCTCCTTGCTCAGCGTCTGGATCTTGGCCTTGTTGGCCTCGGCGATCTTCTTGCGGTCGGCCAGGTTGATGTCCAGGGCCAGCTTGTTGCCGTGCGCCGTGGCCTCGGCCATGGCTTCGGTCAGGCCCTTCTTGATGTCCGGCGCCAGGCCGTTCCACCACTTGGCATTGGCCACGACCATGTAGTCGAGCACGCCGTGGTTGGTTTCGGCGATGGTCTTCTGCACCTCGTGGAATTTCTGCGCGTAGGTGTTCGACCAGGTGTTCTCCTGGCCGTCGACGACGCCGGTCTGCAGCGCCTGATAGACCTCGGCGAAGGCCATCTTCTGCGGGTTGGCGCCGAGCGCGCGGAACTGCGCCTCGAGCACGTCGGAGGTCTGGATGCGGAACTTCAGACCCTTCACGTCCTCCGGACGGGTCAGCTTGTCCTTGCTGCTGGACATCTGCTTCATGCCGTTGTGCCAGTAGGCCAGCCCGATCAGTCCGCGGTTGGTCATCGCGGTCAGCAAGCCCTGGCCGGCGGCGCTGCTCTGGAAACGATCGACGGCGTCGAGATCGTCGAACAGGAAGGGCAGGTCGAAGAGCTGGATCTTCTTGGTGTAGCGGTCAAACTTGGACAGCGAGGGGGCGATGATGTGCACGTCGCCGAGCAGCAGCGCCTCAAGCTCCTTGGCGTCACCGAACAATTGCGAGCTGGGGAAAATTTGCACCTGAACCTTGCCGGGCAGCTTCTTTTCGGCTGCCTCCTTGAACTTGAGCGCGGCCTGGCCCTTGGGTGTCTGTTCGGCCACCACGTGACTGAACTTGATCACCATGGGCGCCTGGGCCTGCGCCAGTCCGGGCAGGGTCAGTGTGGCGGTGAGCAGAGCGGTGGCGAGCAGAGCTCGCTTGCGCAGCGAGAAGGCTGTAGTCATGGCATGTCTCCAATGTGTTGCTGTGGGAATGCATCTGGCGATGCGCTCGGCACTGTTTAACGCAACCAACGTGCCAGCCGAGACGGCACCCACTCAGTTGCGCTAAGTCGTTGATTTGGCGTCGGATCATGTGCCCGCACGCGCCGTCGGGCCGCCGGATTTCCGGCGATCGCCGCCGTGCGATGTCCGGACTGCCGGACGGGCGGGTTTGCGTAAACCCTAGTCTGTGACATGAGAAAACGTCATTCCCGCGAAGGCGGGAATCCAGGGCATTCCGTCTTCAGAACGCGGGAAGCGCTGGTCCCCGCCTGCGCGGGGACGGCGGCGTTGATCTGCCAGCGCCGGGGCCGGTCTACCGGCCTTGAATCGCTCTCAGGGTCTCAGGCTCATGGCCTGCAGCAGCGCGGCGCTCTGCTGGTGCCCCGTGCGGGGTTGCCGGCCCGAGGCCGGGGTCCGTCAGGGGATGATCAAACCAAGCGCCCAGGGGCCGAGCAGCACGGTGAAGATCGTGATCAGCACGACGCCCACCAGGTTGAGCCGCAGCCCGCCCCGAGCCATCTCGCAGATGCTGACGCAGCCGGTGCCGAACACGATTGCGTTCGGCGGCGTGCCCACCGGCAGCATGAAGGCACAGGTCGCAGCCAGCTCACCCCTGCTCCGCATCGTCCAGCAACTCCCCTCGCATGACCCTGGCCACCGCGCTGTCCACCGCGTCCAGCACATGCGCCTGCACCCGGTCCGCGTAGCGTTTGCGCCGGTTGTTGGACAGGGTTCCGCCGTTCTGGAAGATGGTCACGGTCAGCGTGGCCAGATCGCTGCCCCGCGGGTCGAAGCGCTCATTGATGTGGCGTTTGACGTGGTCGAACAGACCGAGGAATTCCACCTCCTGGCGCATGTGGGTGTCCAGTGACGCTTCGGCCATGGCCAGGGTGAAGGTCACCGCCTCGGTCAGGTCCATGTGGCGGAACCAGGTGTCGGCCTCGTGCTTCTTCATGGCCACCGAAATCGGCAACAGGAAGTGCGGCGGCAGGCGGCCCGACTGGCCCAGGCAGTGGTTTCAGGCTCGGGCGGCACATAGGTCACGCCTGCGGCACCGGGCGCTTCGCGTTGCAGCCGGTTTTGCTCTGTGCGGAGGCCTGATCGAAGGGGTTGGAAATGGCCGCGTTCTGCAGTTCCACCAGCAGGTCTTCGGTCAGGGGGCGCGGCTCGTGAGCGCGCCTGAGCAGGGCTGCGAACCGGATGGACCGACCCCACGAAGTAATGCGCAGCATAGGAGGGGTGGTGGCCGAAAAAATCTTCAGAACTCTGAATTTATCTTCAGAAAAGACAACTTTGAAGATTTTTTCTTCCGTTTTGAACACCCTGTCAATGTCTCTGAAACGCGCCAGCCAGCCGCTCAACACCCGTTCTGCTTACTTGGCAGTTCAACTGCCCCTCAGCGTTTCCCCAGCAAAGGCGAGCGCCCGATTTTTTCCTGCGGTGTCGGCACGATCGGCGCCACATCCGAGAAGTGCGCCTGTTCGATGGCCTGGTCCAGCGACAGCAGGCTGCACAGATCTTCCATGCCCTTGCGCGTGACGCCGTCGTCTTCCACATCGAAGCGATGCACCACCAGCGCCTGGCCGTCGTCGGACACCTCGGTCTGTGCGGTGGGAATGCCCGCCTGGCGCGAGACCTCCATGCAGAACTGCTCGTTGAGCGCCACACCCGGGAGCCGGGCGGTGGTGCCTTTGATGATGTGGCGGTCGGTGGCCAGCGTGCCTTTGCCGTGTTCGGCCAGCGTGTGGGGCGACAGAAATTTTGGGACGACGCCCGATACGCCGGAGGCGGCGTAGCGGCGCACCAGTTCGACGAAGGCGGCCTCGGAGTTGTCGCCCCGAAGAATGGACGCCAGTTCAAAGGGCACCGGGGGCTGGGTGGGGTCGGCGCCCGGCGCCGCCACCTTCACGCGCCCGATGGCGTTGCGCCCCACGACCGACAGCAGGTTGAGCGGCGATGCGCCAACGTGCGGCCCCAGTTGCTCCTGCAAGATGGACAGCAAAAAGCCCTCGGGCAGATTCATGCGGAACACAACACTTAGGTGACTCGTCGCAGGTCAGTACCCACCCGAAGGCGCAGCCGGTCCCTTTGACTCGCCCGAGCCAAACCGCTGCACCAACCCCGTCGCCGCCTTCACCAACAGCGTCGTATCCACCCCCACCGCCACGAACAGTGCGCCCGCGTCCAGGTATTGCTGCGCCAGCGCTGGGTCCACCGCCAAGATACCGGCGGCTTTGCCTGCTGCGCGCACGGTGGCAATGCCATCCAAGATGACTTTTTGCACCTCGGGGTGGCCGGGCTGGCCTCGGTAGCCCATGCTGGCGGAGAGGTCGGCGGGGCCGAAGAAGACGCCGTCCACACCCTCGGTTTCGGCGATGGCCTGGAGGTTGTTCACCGCCGTCACAGTTTCGGCCTGCACCAGCAGGCACATCTGGCCGTTGGCCTGGTTCAGGTAGTCGTCCACCTGGTTCCAGCGCGAGGCGCGGGCCAGCGCGGCGCCCATGCCGCGAATGCCCTCGGGCGGGTAACGCATGGCTTGCACCATCAGCGCGGCCTGTTCGGGCGTGTCCACCATGGGAATCAAGAGGGTTTGCGCACCCACGTCGAGGTATTGCTTGACCAGCGCCACGTCGGCCTGCACCGCGCGCACCACCGGGTGTGTGGCGCTGTAAGGCGCGATGGCGCGCAGTTGGTCGAGCACGGTGCGCGGGTCGTTCGGGGCGTGTTCGCCGTCGAGCAGCAGCCAGTCAAAACCGCAGCCTGCCAGGGCTTCGGCCACGTTGGCGTCGGCAAAACCGACCCAGCAGCCGATTTGGGGCCGCCCAGCTTGCAGTGCGTCGCGGAAGGTGTTTGGGGGGATCTTCATGATCGAGGTGCTGAAAAGTGTTGAGGGGGCCGTGCCTTCGTCCAGGAGCACCGCCGGGCTGGCTTTGCCAGACGGCCAGTGCTGTCCCCCTGGGGGGAAGCCGCGCAGCGGCGCAGGGGGGTCATGGATACAAGCCGCGCATCTGGCCCATGAGGCGCGTCAGGCCCATGAGTGCGTCCATGTTGGGTGTGGGCAGGCCCAGGTGTTGGCCGATTTCGCGCACCGCGCCCACGAGCGCATCGAGTTCGATGGGGCGGCCGGCCTCCACGTCTTGCAGCATGGAGGTTTTGAACGAACCGAGTTTGCGGGTGAGGCCGTGGCGGTCTTCGGGTTGCTGGTGAATGGGTATGCCGATGCGTGCACCAATGGCCTGCGCTTCGAGCATGACCGCGCTGCAAAAGCCGCGCACCAGGTCGTCGTCCAGAATGCGGTCGCAGGGTGCGCCGGTGATGGCGGAGACCGGGTTCATGGTCATGTTGCCCCAGAGCTTGAACCAGATGTCGCGCTGGATGCGCTCGGAGACGGTGACACCGAAACCGGCCGCGCCCAGCAGCGCAGCCACGGCCTGCACGCGCGGGGTCACGCCGCCAGCGGGCTCGCCGATGATGAGCTGGTTGTTTTTGATGCGCTCAATGCGTCCGGGCGTGGGCGCTGCCGCGCTGGCGTGCACCACGCAGCCGATGACCTGGGCGGTGGGAATCTGCGCCGCCGTGACGCCGCCGGGGTCTACCGCGTTCAGGCGCAGCCCGGCGGCAACGCCTGGCAGGCCGTCAAAAAACCACCACGGCACACCGTTCATGGCCACGAGCACCAGCGTGTGCGGCCCCATGAGGGTGCGCACGGCGGGTGCCACCTGCGGCATGGCCGGGCCTTTGACCGAGACGATCACCAGGTCTTGCACGCCCAGGCTGGCCGGGTCGTCGCTGGCGTGGATGGGCACGCGGTGTTCTGTGCCGTCGGCGTCCACCCAGGTCAGGCCGCTTGTGCGCAGGGTGCGCAGCGTGTCGCCGCGTGCCACGGCGGAGAGTTGGACTTGCCCGACCGGCAGGCGCGAGCCGAGCCAACCGGCGAACAAGCCACCGATGGCGCCGACGCCAACGATGGCCACTTTTTGAAGGGAAACTGGGGTGTTCATGCGCGGTAGCCCGGGTCGATGCGGTCGATGAGGCGCTGCATGGCAGCGAAGGAATCTTCACCTGCGCCGAACTTGGGGTTGAAGTTGAGCGAGTCGCGCACACAGGCTTGCAGGGCGGCTTCGGTGATGGGCTGCAGGTCGCCCAGCGGCTGCGAGGCCACCTGGATTTCGCAGGCGCGCTGCACCAGCCACATGAGGTTGAACGCCTGCGCCAACGAGTTGCCGATGACCACGGGGCCGTGGTTGCGCAGCAGCAGCACGCGCCGCCCTTGGGCGCTGGCCAGGATGCGGGCGCCCTCTTCGCGGTGCACGGTGATGCCCTCAAAGTCGTGGTAGGCCACTTGGCCGTAGAGTTGCGCGGCGTAAAAGTTGGTGAACGACAGGCCGTCTTTGAGGCAACACACCGCCATGGTGGGCGTGGTGTGCACGTGC
>Ga0209066_10007953_pt1 | contig 10383 bp, 9 predicted proteins | sample All_14_2_FD_187198 | JGI IMG/M metagenome (GOLD analysis project Ga0209066, IMG submission 187198) | Freshwater microbial communities in response to fracking from Pennsylvania, USA - Allegheny Zone_MetaG_DW_15 (SPAdes) (version 2) ... | reverse complement strand
GGGAGATTGTGGGGGAGGGGAGCAGGGCGCTGGTGGACGGAGGCTTGCTGTGTGTGGTGCGCCCTGACGGGGAAAGGGGGGGGGAATCGATATTGTGACCCGGATTTCCCGCCCGTTTCAAGGATCTGGGCGCCCGCCTCAATCTGTCTGGTAAACTCAAGACGTTGTGCGAAACTCTGCCCGGACGGACAAGGCTTCAGAGCCTTGGGGGGCGCCATGAACAGATATCTTCTTATGCTCGCCTGCATTGGTGCGCTTATCGCGCCGACCCTGGCGTCGGCCCAGGAGCAGAAGCTGCTGGTGCGGGACCCGTCTACCGGCGCGGAAGTCTACCTGACCGAAGCTGGTGATTTCATCGAGCTCCGGTCCATCGCGCCGGCAAGCATGTGGATCGCCTACGAAATTGACGTCAACCAGAACGGCGTGGTCGACCGCATGGTCGACCTCCGGTTCGCTTTCAACGCCTGTTCAGCCTACAGATACACCGCTTCCAGTTCCTCCGGCTGCGGGGCGTTCAAGACGGCGGGATCCTATTCGGAAGAGGTGATCGGCAGCCAGAAGGTGACCAAATGGCGGATACCGCGCCGTGAATTGTCGGTGGACGGGAACGGCTTTGGCATCTCGGTCGAATTCTACGACAGCATCGCCAAGGTCATCCGAACGGGCGGCGGCGCCTGGCGCTTTGGCGGGACTGCGCTTGTTCCCGAGCCACCTCCGCCGCTCGGCGCCACCCCCAAGGCCACGCTGGAGACCCGGGCCGGGCCGGTCATCCCCCTGGTCGCGCCCCCGGTCGCCAAAGCGCTTCCGCCGGTCATCCGCCCGGCGTTCGAGACGGTCGTCGCCCGGGACGACGGCAATGGCGTGACGGTCTATGCGTCCGAAACGAAAGACGACCTGGAGTTTCGGAGCGAGGGGCCGGCCAGTTTCTACATCAACTACCACGTTCTAAAGGTCATCGGGCTGAACAAGCACGATCTCGACCGCGTATACGGCACGCCTTGGGGCCGGTCGTGCGCCTCGATCAGATTGAGCGTCAACAGCTGGACCAGCTGCGGCCAAGCTTACGGAAAATTCTCCACCGAGACCGTCGGCACGCGGAAAATTACCCGCTGGCGAATAGCGAAACGGGATATCTCCTCGGACGGTTTCAACTTCGGAGTGGCCTTCCAGCTGTGGGATGACGGCAGGAAGGTCGCGCGAGGCGCCGCGCGCACCTACCGCTTCGGCGTCGGCCTGGTGTCAGACACAGAGGCCGGTCTCGCCGGTTGTCCCGGCGACCTGGCCGCCGCCAGGGGCTACCTCACGGGCATCCTGGTCAAGGAGAGCCGCAACAATCCCCTGATGGCCGAGAAGACTACCGTCTATAGCGCGGATCGATACGTCCTCGGTGCAAAGGCGCTCACCTTCTATGAAGTTGATAACGGCTTTTCTGTTTCGTTGACGTTTGTGCTTCCGGGTGAGCCTCAAGACTATGCCCGTGCATGGAATGCGACGTATGGAGCTCGGCCGGTTCTGGACCCCAACTTCTGCGGAAAGAGCGACGCCTGCTTTCATTGGAAGAGCCGCCCTGAAGACATCAGGAAGGGCTCTCTCTACAGCGCGACGCTGTACAAGAATTTCACGGTGAACCCGACCTTCACCTGTACCTACTCAGCGCTCTCGAAGGATGAGGGCTGGTAGCGGAATATCGACCTTCCTCGGAAAACCGGCCTGCGCCGTGGAGCAGGTGGTCAACGGGGCGCTGGAAGCCGCATTGGAGCAGGCTGAAGCGCTGCTGATCGAGCGGCTGGGAGCGGTCCCCGGTCCGAACTGGCGCGGGATTTTGACGCGCGATGCAGCCGGCCGGAGCAAGGGGGCAGGGCGCCGGCCCCCCTTTCTGTTGATGACCGTCGTCGGCTGATCGGCGAGAGGAGGCGGTTTCAACGGAGTGCGATCATGCGTCTTTCAGCTCTGGCCCCCATCGCCGTCATGGTCCTGGCCGCCGTCCCGGCGCTGGCGACAGCCCCGGCCAGGGCGGCGGACGCCCGCTCGATGAGCGGTGTGTGGGAGGGCGGCTATGACTGCTGGCACGGCAAGACCTTCCTTCGCCTGACGCTGACCGGCGAGGCCAACGGCGATCTGAACGGGACGTGGCGGTTCGGACAGGTGAGCTATAACGGCGTCGCCCAGCAACCCATCCCCGACGGCGAATACCGGGTCCATGGATGGCTGCAGGACGATGGCGGGGTGCATCTGTCCGCCGACGGGTGGATTCTGAAGCCGGAGGGCGACTGGATGATGGTGGGGCTGATGGGGGACGTCGGTGAGAAGGACGGCGATCGCTATATCGCCGGATACGTGCTCTCCGCGACCTGCGGCCGGTTCGCCGTTTTCAAGAAATAGGCTGAGGCGCGGCGGCGAACGGGGACAGGTTATCGGCCGCGCTGCAGCGCTCAGTCCTGGAGCCCGTCTTCACCCCGATAACCTGTCCCCGCGGCGCGCCGGGTGATCAAGGGGCGGGGGGCTTCACCGCCGTGACGCGCGTCACGGTCGAAAGGCCCGCGGGCGATCATGCTGGGGATCCTGGAGCGACACTCGCGCTCTTCAGCAAGGAATCCCGCCATGAAAGCGATCACGAGCCTGCTTACCCTGACGACCTGCATCGGCCTGTCCGGCTGCGCCTATATGACCGCGGTTCCCGTGACAGACGCCAACAGGGCCTCGGTGCAGGGCATCCGGGTGTTCAGCCCCAAACCCTATGTCGTGGTCAACGCCACGGGCGTGTCGACAATCGTTCTGCCCGATTGCTCTCAGGAGGTCGCCGTCCAGTTCGGGGCCGTCCTGGCCAAGCAGGACGTCACCCTGAAAATGCAGAACGGCATGCTCAACGACCTGACCAGCAATCAGGATTCCACTCTGTTTCCGTCGAATCTGCTGACCGCGGTCACCGAACTCGCCAAGCTCGACGCGCCCACGGGCAAGGGCTCCAGCGACAAGGCCGGCGGCGGCGGCGTCAAGGCCTTCGTCCTGCTTGAGCCCAATTGCGAGGACGGCAAGCTGAGCCTTGGGCCGGTGGGTGCGGTCGCCAACCTGCCGGCGGCTGATCCGCCTGCGGCGCCGCGATCAATTTCAACGGAGGAGAGCGACCCCGAGGCCGGGACGCCGGTCCCCGATGCCGAGGCCAGGAAACCCGGAAAGACGGCGACGGGCGATCGTCGTTAGCCATGACGGGGGGTGTTGCTCCGTCGCCGGCCATCCTGCGGCGGGCCCGCATGAGGGCGGCGCGCGAGCTGGCGAAAGCGGCGAACGTGAGCCATGTCTCGTTCGGGCACAAGGAAACGGCCGGCCGATCGACTGGCCGGCCGGCGCTCAAGGCTCACGTCGCCCGGAAGGGAGGCGTTCCGGCCGCCGTCGCCGCTCCGCGCGTTCTGCCTCTGATTGACGGCCGGGGGAGGGTCATTGGTGAGATCGAGTCGGACATTGTCGAAACCGGTGGAGCGCCGGAGCTCCTGGGGCTTCGATCTGGCAGCACCCTGATCGCCTTCGACTTCGACCGGGGCGTGGCCGGACTGACCTTTCCCAAGGGCGCGCGCCGGTATGTCCTGACCAACGCCCATGTGGCCTGCGACCTGGCCCAGGGCGGGGCGGCGGGGCCCCTGTCCTGGCGGACCGGCGATCGGGATGTTGTTATTGGCCCGGTCGTCGCGGCGACGCCGATCGGAGAGGACGCCGTTGCACGCGGCGACTGCGCGGTGATCAGCGTCGGTGCGGACGTGATCGTCGATCCCTACCGGGTGGAGGGCGTTGACGCCCGGATCCACCGCCTCGACGACCTTCGGCCCAGCCAGCGGACCCATTGGTTCGCCGCCCACGGAGAGGTCTTGGCCTGCGACAGGCCCGAGAAAATCCTGACGCCCGCCCTGGTCGAGGTCGACGGGCTTGAGGTTTACTACGAGGGCTTCTGGCAGTTTCGCATGATCCAGGGACGCGCCCTGGGCGGTCAGTCTGGCGCGCTGCTCTGCCGCACGGTCAATGGCCTCAATGTCGGCTGTGGACTGGTCTTCGGCCGAGCCTCGGAGGACCTGATCTGGGCCTTTCCGTTTCGCAGCATGTTCAACCGCATCTACGATCAGCTCGAGGGCTGACAGACGGGCGCGCCGTCGCGGGAGGAAGGGGTAAATCTATATAGCGTCCCCGGATTTGCGGCCCGGATTTACGGCGTTAAACGGGGACAGGTTATCGGCCGCGCCGCAGGGCTCAATTCTGGAGCCCGGTTCTACCCCGATAACCTGTCCCCGTTGGTGGAAGGCGTGGGGATAGGCGCGACGGGTGATTCGGGCGGTCCTTAGCTCACTGAAAAAGTTGGAGGCCTGGCCCGGAATCGAACCGGGGTGCAAGGATTTGCAGTCCTCTGCGTAACCACTCCGCCACCAGGCCTCACGTCCGCTCGGCGCTGGCGGCGCGCCGGGGAGGCGGTTGGCTATCAGAGCCGAACCAAGACGACAAGCTTTAGCATCGCCGCATTGCCTTCTGCTTAAGGCCGGACCTATAAGCCGGTTCAACAATCACGGCTTTCCGCAGGGGTTTTTCATGGCCGCCGATTTCGCCGCCGCGCGCGAGAATATGGTCGAGAGCCAGATCCGCACCGCGGACGTCACCGACCTTGATCTGACCGACGCCACCCGCGTCGTGCCCCGCGAGACCCTGGTGGGGCCGGGCAAGGCCCACGCCGCCTATGCCGACACCGAGGTCGAGTACGCGCCCGGGCGCTGGCTGATGCGGCCGCGCGATGTGGCCAAGCTGTTGCAGGCCCTGGGCCCGAAGGCCGGCGACAAGGCCCTGGCCATCGCCGCCCCCTATGCGGCGGCGGTGCTGGAGCAGATGGGGCTGAGCGTCGAGCGCCTGGATGGCGAGGATCTGACGGCTGTCGCGGGCGCGGGCTATGACCTGATCATCTGCGAGGGCGCGGTGTCGGCGGCGCCGAAGGCCTGGACCGACGCCCTGGCCGTGCACGGGCGTCTGGGACTTGTCGAGCGGACGGGTCCCGTTGGCCGGGCGATGACCTATATCCGCTCAGGGGACGGCGTCGGCGGCCGGTCGGTTTTCGACTCCGCCGCCCCGCTTCTGTCGCAGTTTGCGCCGAAGGCCGCGTTTGCCTTCTGACCGGTCTTTTCCGCGACTTTGGCGGGAACCGGTCAAGGCTGTAATCCTGTGGCAATGTTGCCGGGTGAAAAAAGCTTAACTGGCCGCGACTGGCGGCGGGACTTACAGGCGATCATATAGGCGATACCTTTCGTCGCCTCTGGGGATAGTTTCGATGTCGAAGAGCCGCCGGGCCGGATTGTTGGCCGCCATTTGCACCGCCGGACTGATTGTCGGCGCCGGGACCCCGGTGTTCGCCGAATCCCTGGCGGACGCCATTGCTCTGGCCTACCAGACCAACCCGACCCTGCGGGAGCAGCGGGCCAATCTGCGGGCGCTGGATGAGAGCGTCGTCCAGGCGCGGGCCGGGTATCGGCCGGAAGTCGGCCTCAGCGCCGGCTACACCAGCCAGTACCAGAAGTACGGCACGCCGCAGGGCAACGTCCTCACCGGCTTCAGCGATGACTATCGCGGCTCCTCGACCAGCGCCGCCCTGACCATCAACCAGCCGCTCTATACGGGCGGACAGGTGCGGTCGCAGATTTCCGCCGCCCAGGCCGACATCGAAACCGGTCGCCAGAACCTGCGGACGGTCGAATCCTCGATCCTGACCCAGGTCATCCAGGCCTATGTGGATGTGCGCCGCGACATCGAGGCCCTGCGAATCGCCGACGACAACGTCGCCGTGCTGCGCCGTCAGCTGGATGAGGCCAAGGCCCGCTTCGAAGTGGGCGAGATCACCCGCACCGACGTCGCCCAGGCCGAGGCCCGCCTCGCCGCGTCGATCTCGCAACAGGCCAGCGCCCGCGCCCAGCTGGCCATCAGCCGCGCCAACTATGCCGCCGTCGTCGGTCAGAACCCCGGCGATCTGGAAGAAGAGCCGTCCCTGGCCGGTCTGCTGCCGGGCACGGTCGATGACGCCTTCGCGCTGGCCGAGGTGAACAACCCCGGCCTGCTGGCCGCCGATTTCGCCGAACAGGCCAGCCGCGCCCGCGTGGCCCAGGCCAAGTCGGCCACCCGCCCGACCGTCAGCCTGCAGGGCCGGCTCGGGGCCAGCGGTTCTGCCCAGAACAGCAACGATCCCTTCCAGGATTATGACCAGTCGGTCTCCGGGACGGTGAACGTCTCGGTGCCGCTGTTCACCGGCGGACAGATTTCGTCGTCGATCCGTCAGGCTCAGGAACGCAACAACGCTGACGCCGCCGCCATCGAGGGCGCCCGTCGCACGGCCCTGCAGGACGTGGCCCGCGCCTGGAACCAGCTGCTCGGCGCCCGCGCCTCCCTGACCGCCAATGAAGAACAGGTCCGCGCCGCCCGCATCGCTTTCGAAGGCGTGCGTCAGGAGGCCCAGGTCGGCCTGCGCACCACCCTGGACGTGCTGAACGCCCAGCAGGAGCTGCGCTCGGCCGAGCTGTCGCTGATCAACGCCCGCCGCGACGAGTATCTGGCCAGCGCCCTGGTGCTGGCGGCGATCGGCCGTCTGGAAGCCCGCTACCTGACCCCCGAGGCAACGCTGTATGATCCGGCGGTTCCGGCCGCCAAGGTCTATCGCAGCTTTGGATGGGTGCCGTGGGAGCCGGTGATCGGCGCCGTCGACCATGTTCTGGCGCCTGCAATCGGCCCGGCGCCCGAAGAAGCGGTGAAAACCGCGAACAAGTGATTCCTGTTCGCGGAAACCCGGGGGTAAGACTTTCCGGTCACCTATTTGCAGGAACAGGCGGGGGAGCTTAGGCTCCAGACGATCCGCCGGATTCGCAACGCTCCAGCCCAGGCCCAGCCCATGTCCGACCCGTCTGCCCAGGAACCGACAATGGAGGAAATCCTGGCCTCCATCAGGCGCATCATCTCTGAAGATGACGCGCCGCCGGCTGAGGCCGAGGCCGCGCCGGAACCCGCGCCCGCGCCTGCGCCCGCACCGGTCGAGCCTGAGCCGGAAGAGGACGAGGACGTTCTGGAGCTGACGGAGGCCATCGAGGTGGCCGCGCCGCTGGAAACCCACGGCGACATCGACATCTATGATCCGGGCCCGGCGACGCCGCCGGAGCCTGAGCCCGCCGCTTGGGAGCCGGAACCCGAGCCTGAACCCGCGCCGCCGCCTCCGCCCGCGCCGGAACCTGTCTACAGCGCTCCGTCGGCCGATGACGACATCATCGGATCGGCCGCCGCCGCCGCCACGGCCTCGGCCTTCGGTCGCCTGGAAGCGGCCCTGTCCATGCCGGCCCCCGGCCGCAGCCTGGACGACGTGGTCCGCGAACTGCTCAAGCCCCTGCTCAAGCAGTGGCTGGACGACAATCTGCCGCGCATCGTCGAAGCCAAGGTCACCGAGGCGGTCGAGAAACTGCAGCGCGGCCGAGTAAGCTAGTTTTCCTTCTCCCCCACGGGAGAAGGAGGGTCGCTTGCGACCCGATCGAGGGCAGCGCCGGGATGACCGGCCTGCCCTTTGTCATGTTCACCGCGCAGGTCTGGCCGCTTTTCCGCAAGGGACGGGGCCGCGCCAGGGCTTGAATGCGCCGCCAACACCTCCGATAGACCACATCATGCTTGAAAAGACCTTCGATCCCGCCACCGTCGAGCCGCGCCTCTATGCGGCCTGGGAAGAGTCGGGCGCCTTTGCGCCGACCGACAATCCGGACGCCGAGCCGTTCAGCATCGTCATCCCGCCGCCGAACGTGACCGGCAGCCTGCACATCGGCCATGCGCTGAACAACACCCTGCAGGACGTGCTGATCCGGTTCCAGCGGATGCGCGGCAAGGCGGCCCTGTGGCTGCCCGGAACCGACCATGCCGGCATCGCCACCCAGATGGTCGTCGAGCGTCAGCTGGCCGAAGCCGGCAACATGGGCCGCCGCGACATGGGCCGGGACGCCTTTGTCGCCAAGGTCTGGGAATGGAAGGCGACCAGCGGCGGGACCATCGTCAACCAGCTTCGCCGCCTGGGCGCCAGCTGTGACTGGTCCAGGGAGCGGTTCACTCTCGACGAGGGGCTGTCGGCGGCGGTGCGCAAGGTCTTTGTGCAACTGCACAAGGAAGGGCTGATCTATCGCGACAAGCGTCTGGTCAACTGGGACCCGCATTTCCAGACCGCCATCTCCGACCTTGAGGTCGAGCAGAAGGAGGTCGACGGCGCCTACTGGCATTTCGCCTATCCGCTGGAAGATGGCAGCGGCGAGATCGTTGTCGCCACCACCCGGCCCGAGACCATGCTGGGCGACACCGCCGTTGCCGTGCATCCCGATGACGAGCGCTACAAGGGTCTGGTCGGCAAGATGGTGCGGCTGCCCATCGTCGGGCGGCTGATCCCGATCGTCGCCGATGAGTATGCAGATCCGGAGAAGGGCAGCGGGGCGGTGAAGATCACCCCGGCGCATGACTTCAACGACTTCCAGGTCGGCAAGCGGCACGGGCTGGAGGCGATCAACATCCTCGACGCCTACGGCAAGATCAACGAGAACGCCCCGGCCGATTTCCAGGGTCAGGACCGGTTCGTGGCCCGCAAGATGGTCATTGAACAGTTCGAGGCGCTGGACCTGCTGCGCGGGATCGAGAAGACCCGCCATCAGGTGCCGCACGGCGACCGCTCGGGCGTGGTCATCGAGCCTTGGCTGACCGATCAGTGGTACGTCGACGCCGAGACCTTGGCCAAACCGGCCATCGCCGCGGTCGAGGACGGCCGGACGGTGTTCGAGCCGCGCAACTGGGACAAGACCTACTTTGAGTGGATGCGGAACATCCAGCCGTGGTGCATCTCGCGCCAGCTGTGGTGGGGACACCGGATTCCTGCGTGGTATGGACCTGACGGCGAGATCTTCGTGGCCGAGAGCGAGGGCGAGGCCCAGGCCGCCGCTGACGCCCACTATGGCAAGGCGACCGTGCTGACCCAGGACGAGGACGTTCTGGACACCTGGTTCTCGTCCGGCCTGTGGCCGTTCTCGACTCTGGGCTGGCCGGAGAAGACGTCTGACCTGGAGCGGTTCTATCCGACCCACACCCTGGTCACCGGCTTTGACATCATCTTCTTCTGGGTCGCCCGGATGATGATGATGGGGCTGCACTTCACCGGCGAGGTTCCCTTCCAGCGGGTGGTGATCAACGCCCTGGTCCGCGATGAGAAGGGCCAGAAGATGAGCAAGTCCAAGGGCAATGTCATGGACCCGCTGCTGCTCATCGACAAATACGGCTGCGATGCGGTGCGCTTTACGATGACGGCGATGTCCGGTCAGGCGCGGGATATCAAGCTGGCCGAGCAACGTATTGAAGGCTATCGCAATTTCGGCACCAAGCTGTGGAACGCGACGCGCTTCTGCGAGATGAACGGCTGTGTGCGCAAGGCGGACTTCGACCCCTCGGGCGTCGAACAGACCCTGAGCAAATGGATCCGTGGCGAGACGGCCAAGACTTCGGTGCAGGTGACCCGGGCGCTGGAAGACTGCGCCTATGACGAGGCGGCGGGCGCGCTCTACCGCTTCATCTGGAACGTCTTCTGCGACTGGTATCTGGAACTGTCCAAGCCGATCCTCAACGGGTCGGACGAGGCGGCGAAAGCCGAGGTCCAGGCGATGACCGCCTGGGTGCTCGACCAGTGCCTGCTGATGCTGCATCCGGTGATGCCGTTCATCACCGAGGAGCTGTGGGACAAGACCGCCGGCGACACGCCGCGTGACGGCTTCCTGATGACGGCGTCGTGGCCGGCCTATCCGGACAGCTTTGTCGACGCCGCCGCCGGGGCCGAGATCGGCTGGGTGGTCGATCTGGTCACCGAGGTGCGCTCGCTGCGGGCGGAGATGAATGTGCCGCCGGGCGCGCGCCTGCCGCTGACCCTCAGCGGGGCCTCAGCGGCGGACGCCGGACGACTTGAGCGCCACCGCGATCTGATCCTGACCCTGGCGCGGCTGGAGAGCGCCGTGCTTTCCGAGGCGCCGGCGCCGGGGACCGCGCCGTTCGTGATCGGCGAAGCGACAGCCGCCCTGACGGTCGCCGGGTTCATCGACCTGACCGCTGAAAAGGCCCGGCTTTCCAAGGACATCGCCGGACTTGTTTCGGACATGGACCGGGTCAACCGCAAGCTGGGCAATCCCGACTTCATGGCCAAGGCCAAGGAAGAGGTGATCGCCGAGAACAAGGCCAAACTGGCTGATGCGGAAGCGGCCAAGGCCAAGCTGGAAGCGGCGCTGAAGCGGCTCGAGACCGTGGGGTAGGGGACGCTCCTACCCCAGGCGCGAAGCGCCGGTTCGGGGGAGGGGGACCGCCGCCGCAGGCGGGGGT
>Ga0209066_10007951_pt1 | contig 10384 bp, 9 predicted proteins | sample All_14_2_FD_187198 | JGI IMG/M metagenome (GOLD analysis project Ga0209066, IMG submission 187198) | Freshwater microbial communities in response to fracking from Pennsylvania, USA - Allegheny Zone_MetaG_DW_15 (SPAdes) (version 2) ... | reverse complement strand
GGGTGAGGGGGGCTGGATTGGTAAGAAGGGTAGACCACACGACATGCTGAACGCCTTCGAACGCCTGGTTGCCTTCCGGTATTTGCGCGCGCGCAGGCAGGAAGGTTTCATCTCCGTCGTCGCCTGGTTCTCCCTGATCGGCATCATGCTGGGGGTTGCCACGCTGATCATCGTGATGTCGGTGATGAACGGCTTCCGGGCAGAGCTGCTGGGCCGCATCCTGGGCCTGAACGGCCATGTCACCGTGATGTCCTATGAACGCGTGATCGAGGATTATCCCGATCTGGTGGCGCGCATCCGGGCGGTGCCGACCGTGCAGGCGGTGACCCCGATGATCGAAGGCCAGGTGATGGCGACCGCCAATTCCGCCGCCACGGGCGCGGTGGTGCGCGGGCTGACGGCGGCGGATTTCCTGGCCCGGCCGCAGCTGCGCCAATCCATGCGGTCCGGCTCGCTGGAAGGCTTCGATGAAGGGCAGGGGGTGCTGATCGGCACGCGCCTGGCCGGCAGGCTGGGCCTGACGCCGGGGTCCAAGATCACGCTGATTTCCCCGGAAGGCACGCGCACGGCCTTCGGCGTGGTGCCGCGCTCCAAGGCCTATACGGTGGCCGGGCTGTTCGAAGTCGGCATGTATGAATATGACAACAGCTATATCTTCATGCCGCTGGCCGAGGCCCAGGCCTATTTCAAGAAGCCCGATGCGGTGACTGCCATCGAGGTGGTGATCGACGATCCCGACCGCGCCACCGGCTTTGCCCGCCAGTTGCAGGGCGAGCTTGGCCGCGATCTGCGCGTGGTCGACTGGCAGCGCGTCAATACCAGCTTCTTCAACGCGCTGCAGGTGGAACGCAATGTGATGTTCCTGATCCTGACGCTGATCATCCTGGTGGCCGCTTTCAACATCATCTCCAGCCAGATCATGCTGGCGAAGGAAAAGGCGCGCGGCATCGCCATTCTGCGCACCATGGGGGCGGGGCGATCCTCCATCCTGAAAATCTTCTTCGTCACCGGCTCCTCGGTCGGGATCATCGGCACGGCGGCCGGGGCGGCGCTGGGCATCGCCTTCGCGGTGAATATCGAAAGCATCCGCCAGGCCATCGAAGCGCTGTCGGGCGCCAATCTGTTTGCAGCCGAAATCTATTTCCTGTCCCAGCTTCCCGCCAAGATCGACACCGGCGAGGTGGTCTCGGTGATCATCATGGCCCTGGCGCTGTCTTTCCTGGCATCGATCTATCCCGCCTGGAAAGCCGCGCGGACCGACCCGGTCGAGGTGTTGCGCTATGAATGATGTCCTGTTGTCCCTGCGCGGGGTGGAGCGCATCTACAAGACCGGTGCGGAGGCCCTGCCGGTGCTGAAAGGCGTCAATCTTGACCTCGCGGCGGGCGAGTTGGTCGGGCTGGTCGCTCCCTCTGGCGCGGGCAAGTCCACGCTTTTACATGTGGCCGGGCTGCTGGAACGGCCGGATGGCGGCGATGTGCTGCTGGACGGCAAATCCTGCGGGGCGATGGGGGATGCGGAACGCACCGGGCAACGCCGCGGCGGGATCGGCTTCGTCTATCAGTTCCATCATCTGCTGCCCGAGTTTTCCGCCCTGGAAAACGTGGCGCTGGCGGCGATGATCGCGGGCGAAAGCAAAAAGGCCGCCTATGACCGTGCCCGGGGGCTCCTGGACAAGGTCGGGCTGTCGCACCGGCTGGAGCATCGCCCGGCCCGCCTGTCCGGCGGGGAGCAGCAGCGCGTTGCCATCGCCCGGGCGCTGGGCGGTTCCCCACGCGTGCTGATCGCCGACGAGCCGACCGGCAATCTCGACCCCGCTACGGCGACCCATGTCTTTGAACTGCTGTTGTCGCTGGCGCGCGAAAGCGGGTTGGTCGCCCTGATTGCCACCCATAATCTCGATCTCGCCGCCCGGCTGGACCGGGTGGTGACGCTGAAGGATGGGGTGATCGTCTGACCCTTTACCCTCGCCCCCTGTGAAGGGTGAGGGGGCGCCAAAAGCTCTCACCCGTCTCGCCCTGCGGGCTCGCCACCCTCTCCCGCAGAGGCGGGCGAGGGTATGAGTGCTCAAGCGCCCGTCACATAGCCGATATAGGGCAGGTAGCGATAATTCTCGGCATAATCAATGCCATAGCCGACGACGAACTGATCTTCGATCCGGAAACCGACCAGGTCGGCTTCGATGGGAACGGCCCGGCGCGCGGGCTTGTCCAGCAGCACGCAGCTTGTGACCGCCGTTGCGCCATGTTCCAGGAACAGATCGCGCGCATAGGCCAGCGACCGTCCGGTATCGAGAATATCATCCAGCAGCAGCACATGACGGCCCGAGACATCGGGTGCGCGGCCCGACAGCAGCACCTCGCCCGAGGAGGTCTTGGCCTTGCCATAGCTGGAAATGCGCATGAAATCGATTTCCGGCGTATGGCCCAGCCGCCCCAGCGCACGCACCATATCGGCGGTGAACAGGAAGGCGCCTTTCAGCAGGCCGACCACCATCGCATTTTTCGGGACGATGGCGGCGGCCTCGGCCGCCAGCGCGGTCACGCGGGCGTCGAGCTTTTCGGCGGAAATCATCGTGTGCAATTCGATCATGGAGCGATTCCTAGCAGGCAGGGCGGGAGCGGGGAAGCGGGGAAACTCGCTCTATTCTTCCATCCGGTCGATCAGATCGCGCAGCACGGGCTTCAGGGCATGCAGCCCGGCCAGGCCGGGCTCTGCGGCCAGGGTCGCCTCATGCTTCTTGGCGGCGATCAGAAGCGTACCGATCCGGGCATGGCCCTGCTGCGAAATCGCCACCATGGTCCGGCGCCGGTCTTCGCTGCTCGCCTGGCGCTGCACATCGCCCTTGGCCTCCATCCGGTCGATCAGCTTGGTCAGCGTAGGCTGGGGCGATAGTACGATACCGGCCAGCGCGCCGATGGTGCGCGCAATGCCATCCGACAGCGTCGCCAGCACCCGCCATTCCGGCACGGTCAGGCCTTCCGCCTTGACCTCGGCATGAAACTGGGCGGAGACCAGGGCGGAGGCCTTGGCCAGCAGATAGGACAGATAATCGTCCACGAAGGCCTGCGGCGGCAGATCGGTCCCGCCGGGTCCGGGCTGCGGAATCCGGGGCGGCGGGGCCAGAGGATGGCGGGAGGACAGGCCATATTGCCCGTCGGCATAGACCAGGGCCGGTTTCGCCTCCGCCCGACAGGCCAGGACCTTGCCCACGAAAATCAGATGGTCGCCGCCGTCATAGCTGTGATGCAGGGTGCAGTCGAACCAAGCGGCGCAGCCTTCCAGCAAGGGCGCGCCACTGGCCGCGCGGAAGGTGGGAACCCCCCGGAACCGATCCGCCACGGGGCTGGCGAAGCGCTGGGACAGTTCGATCTGATCGGCTGCCAGCACATTCACCGCGAAGATGCGCGCCTGCTGGAACAAGGGCAGGCTGGCCTGCCGCTTGCCGATTGACCACAGCACCAGCGGCGGGTCGAGCGAGACGGAGTTGAAGGAATTCGCCGTCAATCCGATGAAGCTGCCATCGGGCGCGCGGGTGGTGATGACGGTAACGCCGGTCGGGAACCGCCCCAGCGCGCGCCGGAAATCCATCGCATCGAAAGCTGCGCTGTCCGGCGGCGAGTGGGGCTGTGACATCGTTCTCTCCCATGACGAATTCGTTTGCATTATATGAAAACGAATGTAATTCTTCAATCCAACAAGCGGTCGGAATGACCGGAAAATGCCGGAGAACAGGGCCGGGGGCAAAGAGCAAATATGCTGCAGGAACGTATCGAATCCCGCTGGATCGACGCCTTTGCGCGCGTGTTCGAACTCTGCGCGGCAGGCAAGGGCGAGGTGGCGGCCGTGGTCTGCGAAAGCCAGTCCCGCCCGGTGTTGGTCGAACTGGCCGAGCTTGCCCTGGCCCGGCTTGGTGCCAAACCCTATCGCCTGATGCTGCCGACGCCGGGTCAGAGCGTGCCCGTGCCGATCCGCTCCACCGGGGCCAGCGACGCGATCCAGGGGCTTGGTCCCGTCGTGGCGGCGCTGTCGGCAACCCCCTTCATCGTGGATTGCACGGTGGAAGGGCTGCTGCATGCCCCGGAACTGCCCGCCATTCTGAAAGCCGGCGCGCGCGTGTTGATGGTGTCCAACGAACATCCCGAAGCGCTGGAACGCCTGGCGCCCGACCCGGCGCTGGAACCGAAGGTCAGGGCGGGGATGAAGATGCTGCGCAATGCCAAACAGATGCGCGTGACCAGCCCGGCCGGAACCGATCTTAGCATCAATGTCGAGGGCGCTTTCGTCGGCGGCGGCTGGGGCTATACGGCCAAGCCGGGATCGGTCAGCCATTGGCCAGGGGGCTTATGCCTGTGCTTCCCCAAGGCCGGCTCGGTCGACGGCACGCTGGTGCTGGCCGAGGGCGATGTGAACCTGACCTTCAAGCGCTATCTGGAAAAGCCGATCCGCCTGACGGTCCAGAAGGACTATGTCACGGATATCGCCGGCGAGGGCGTCGATGCCGATCTGATGCGCGGCTATTTCGCCGCCTGGGGGGATCGGGAGGCTTATGCGGTCAGCCATGTCGGCTGGGGCATGAACCCGGCCGCGCGCTGGGATTCGCTGGCCTTCTATGACAAGCGCGACACCAACGGGACGGAGCTGCGGGCCTTTGCCGGCAACTTCCTGTATTCCACCGGCGCGAATGAGGTGGCGGGGCGCCACACGCTGGGTCATTTCGACCTGCCGCTGCGCAACTGCACCGTGGCCCTGGACGGGGTTGAAATCGTCAAGGCGGGCGTATTGCAGGGGGAATTGGCATGAGCACGCGCTTCACACCGGCCATGACGGTGCAGGGCCATGGGTCGGTCGTGGTCTTCCTGCATGGCGTGGGCGGCGGCAAGGCCAGCTATGACCGCCAGCTTCCGATTTTTGCCGCGGCAGGCTATCGCGCGGCGGCCTTCGATGCGCCGGGCTATGGCGACAACCCGCCGGTCGACCGCATGGATTGGGCGGGCATGGCCGATGCCGTGCTGGCCGGGATCGACGCGCTGGGCGTCGATAAGGTGGCGCTGGTCGGTCATTCCATGGGGGGCATGGTAGCGCAGGAGGTTGCGGCCCGCGCGCCGGACCGGCTTTGGGCCCTGGTGCTGTCGGGCACATCCCCCGCCTTCGGCAATCGCGACGGTGCATTCCAGAAGAAATTCGTGGCCGACCGGCTGGGGCCGCTGGACCAAGGCCATACCATGCGGGATCTGGCACGTTCCATCGTGGAATCCCTGGTGGGGCCGGACCCCGATCCGCAGGGCAAGGCGGCTGCGATTGCCTGCATGTCGGCGGTGCCCGATGCGACCTATCGCGCGGCGATGACCAATCTGGTCACCTTCGACCGGCGCGAGGCGCTGGCGCAGATTTCCGTGCCCACCCTGGTACTGGCGGGCGAGTATGACAGCAATGCCCCGGCCCCGATGATGGAAAAGATGGCCTCGCGCATTCCAGGCGCCAGCTATCGCTGCCTCGCGGCTGTGGGCCATCTTAGCAATTTCGAACGTCCCGCCGATTTCGATGCGGCCGTGCTGACGTTCCTAAATGGCATCGAAGGGCGATGACCGATGCACCATCGGCCTTCGACCAAGCCCGAGCGGCGTTTGAGCAAAACCGGCACGCGCGTGATCTCACGAGCGCGCGCGTCGGCCAATAAGGAGGAGCGCTGAATAATGCCGGATTCCCTCAATTCCTATTTCGAACTGACCGACAAGCAGGCCCGCCTCGTGGCCAAGGTGCGCGAACTTGGTCCGGCCTTTGCCGCGCGCGCCGAACGCTATGACCGGGAGGCGAGCTTCCCGTTCGAGAATTATGACGATCTGCGCGCGGCCGGCCTGCTCGGCCTGTGTGTGCCGGAGGAATTCGGCGGCCAGGGGGCGGATTTCGCCACCTATTGCATCGTTTCCTCCGAGATCGGCCGGTTCTGCGGGGCGACCGCGCTGACCTTCAACATGCATGCCTGTTCGACGCTGTGGACGGGCATTCTGGCCGATGATCTGGACATGACCGGCGAGGAGAGGGCCGAGCATGCCGAACGCCGCAAGCTGCATTTCCGCCGTGTGGTGGAAGACGGCGCGATCTATGCCCAGCCCTTCTCCGAAGGCTCCGCGGCAGCAGCCGGCAAGGCGCCTTTCGGCACGGTCGCGGCCAAGGTGGAAGGCGGCTGGCTGATCAACGGCAAGAAAATCTTCGCCTCGCTTTCCGGGGCGGCCGATTATTACGGGCTGCTCTGCACAGAGGACAAGCCCGACCGCACCATGCGCGACACGCTGTATATTGCGGTGCCGGGCAATGCGCCGGGGCTGGAAATCACCGGGGATTGGGACCCGCTGGGCATGCGCGGCACGGTTTCGCGCACGCTGATCCTGAAGGATGTGTTCGTGGCGGACGAGGCGCAGCTGATGCCGCGCGGCCTGTATTTCCAGGCCGCCAGCCGCTGGCCGCATATGTTCATGACCCTGTCGCCCACCTATATGGGCATCTGCCGGGCGGCCTATGAGTTCACGGTGAAATATCTGCGCGGCGAGGTCGAGGGCATGCCGCCCGTCAAGCGGCGCATGTATCCGACCAAGCAGATGGCGGTCGCGGAAATGCGCATCAAGCTGGAACAGACGGAAGCCCTGTTCCTGCGCGCCATCCATGACGCCTGCGTCAACCCGTCGAAGGACAAGCGCCTGCGCGCCTATGCCGCCCAATATACCATCATGGAAACGGCGAATGATCTGTGCCGGCTGGCGATCCGCACCTGCGGCGGCCAGTCCATGCTGAAGACGCTGCCGCTGGAACGGCTCTATCGCGACAGCCGCTGCGGGGCCTTGATGCTGCCCTGGACGGCGGAGCTGTGCATGGACCGCCTTGGCCGCGAAGCCCTCTATGAACAGGGCGAAAGTGATGATTGAGGCGGGATGCCCTCACCCGGCGCTGCGCGCCACCCTCTCCCACAAGTGGGCGAGGGTAAGGTTCAAGCCCTCGCCCCCTGCAAGGGGGAGAGGGTTGGGTGAGGGGGTTATTTCAGCCAAACGGTTTGCCCGCTGCCGTGGCAATCTGCGCCAGAACAGCGTCGAACGTCTGTTCTATGTCAACATTCCAGAACCTGAGCACGGTCCAGCCCTGGCCTTGCAGAAAATCCGTCCGTATCCGGTCACCTATTCCGCCATGCTGTCCGCCGTCAATTTCGATGACCAGACGGGTCGGAATATGAGCGAAGTCGGCAAAATAGGGGCCGATGGGGTGCTGTCTGCGAAATTTCAGGCCATTCAATCGACGATCCCTGATGGCGAACCACAGCTTGGTTTCCTGTGGGGTCATGCTGCGTCTGAGATTACGCGCGCGGTCGGTTTGGGGCGGGCTTTGCATCGTCGGAGGCCGTCGGTGATTTCATCGCGAGAAGCATGCCCTCACCCGGCGCTGCGCGCCACCCTCTCCCGCCAGCGGGCGAGGGTAAGGTTCAAGCCCTCGCCCCCTGCAAGGGGGAGAGGGTTGGGTGAGGGGGAAACCCATGAACCTGTCTGACTGGATATCCGGCTGGGCGGCTTTCCAGCCTGAAAAGACCGCGATCCGCTTTGAGGGGCAGGCGCTGAGCTATGCCGCGCTGGATGCGCGCATCCGCCGGGCAGCCAGCGTGCTGGAAGATCGGCTGGGCGTGCGCCGGGGTGACCGCATCGCCCATCTTGGCCTGAATTCCCCAGACCTGCTGGTGCTGCTGTTCGCCGCCGCGCGGATCGGAGCGATGCTCTGCCCGCTGAACTGGCGCCTGGCCGCGCCGGAGCATGGCTTCATCCTGACATCGGCCCGGCCCAAGGCCCTGTTCGTCGAAGCGGAATTCCAGGCCCAGACCGAATCCATCCTGGCCGCGATAGGCCCCGTCGCCCTGATCGGCTGGGGTGCGGTGCGCGACGGCTGGCAGGATTGGGCGGAACTGCTGGCCGAAGCCAAGGATGATGTGCTGAGCCCATCCGGCCATCTGGAAGACGGGGCGCTGCTGGTCTACACCTCCGGCACCACGGGTCGACCGAAAGGCGCGGTGCTGACCCAGAACGCGCTGTTCTGGAACGCGGTCAATTCCAACCATGCCCATGATCTGACATCGAACGATCATGTACTGTCCTTTCTGCCCATGTTCCATGTCGGCGGCATGAATATCCAGACCCTGCCGGTGCTGCATGCGGGCGGGTTGGTGACGTTGATGCGGCGCTTCGACCCGGACGGGTTCTATGATGCGCTGGAGACGCAAAGGCCGACGCTGACCGTGATGGTTCCCGCCATCATGCAGGCCCTGCAGGCCCATCCGCGCTGGGCTGGCGCCGATTTCTCCTGCCTGAAGCTGATCAATGCCGGGTCGTCCACCATTCCGCTGGCGTTGATCGAGCCCTTCCATGCGCGCGGCGTTCCGGTCTGTCAGGTCTATGGCTCGACCGAAACCGCGCCCATTGCGGTCTATCTGCGGCGCGAGGATGCGATGGAGCGGATCGGGTCGACCGGCAAGCCTGCGATCCATTGCGCGCTGCGCATCCTGCGCGATGACGGTACCCCCTGCGAGACCGATGAACCGGGCGAGCTGTGGGTCAAGGGTCCCAATGTCATGTCCGGCTATTGGCAGGATGAGGCGGCCACAGCGGAGGTGCTGCAGGATGGCTGGTTCCGGACCGGCGATGTCGGCTATCGCGATGCGGATGGCTTTGTCTGGATCAATGATCGACGCAAGGATCTGATCATCTCCGGCGGGGAGAATATCTATCCGGCCGAGCTGGAAAATGTGCTGGCGGCGATCCCGGGCATACGCGAATGTGCCGTGGTCGGACGTCCCGATTCCCGTTGGGGCGAGGTGGCGGTTGCCGTGGTGGTGGGGGCGGGGCTGGATCGTGACACGGTCCTGGCGCCCTTCGAGGGGCGACTTGCCCGCTTCAAGCATCCCAAGGATGTGGTATTTGTCGATAGCCTGCCCCGCAATGTGATGGGTAAGGTGCTGAAATACGAATTGCGGGCCGTGGTGGCCCGTATGATGAAGGAGCCGTGAGGGAGGAAGACAGTTTTCCCGCGCATAAGGGCTTCAACCCATCCATTCGATGGGCAGAGAAAGCAGCGGCGCGGACCGGTTTCCTGAAGACAGAATCGGAAACTGATTAAAATGGAGCAGGGGGTTCCAAGAATGCGCAAAGTATTTTCTCTCGCAGCGGCCTCGATCCTGGCCCTGGGTGCCGCGCCGGCCATGGCCGAGACGGTGTTCAACGTGTCGAGCTGGGTGCCGCCGAGCCAGCTTCTGGCGGCCGAAGTGCTGCATCCCTGGACGGATAAGGTGACGCAGGCGACCGAGGGGCGGGTGAAGTTCAACTTCCTGCCCAAGGCGGTGGCGGCCCCGCCGGCTTCCTTCGATGCGGTGCGCGACGGGCTGGCCGATCTGTCCTTCACGGTGCATGGCTATACGCCCGGCCGCTTCCTGTTGAGCACGGTGGTCGAGTTCCCGTTCCTGGGCGACAGCGCCACCTCCATCTCGGTGGCCTATCAGCGTATCTATGAGAAGATGCTGGCGGAAAAGGGTGAGCATAAGGGCGTCGTGACGCTCGCCGTCTTTTCCCACGGGCCGGGCTATATCTTCAATAAGACGCGGGCCGTGACCAAGGTTGCCGATCTGGACGGGCTGAAGATCCGCGTCGGCGGTGGTATCGTGAACGAGGTGACCAAGGTGCTTGGTGTCACCTCCATCCTGAAACCGTCGTCGCAGAGCTTCGAACTGATGAATGCCGGTGTGGTGGATGGTGTCTTCTTCCCGTCGGAATCCATCACCGCCTTCAAGCTGGAAGGTCTGACGAAATATGGCACCATCGTGCCGGGCGGGCTCTACAACACCTCCTTCCTGATCATGATGAATCCGGAATCATTGGCGAAGCTGTCCGAGGCCGATCAGAAGACGCTGCTGGGCCTTGCCGGCGAACCTTTGGCCAAGCTGGCCGGCGAACGCTGGGATGCGGCCGATGCCAAGGCGCTGGACGTCATGAAGGCGGCCGGGGTGGAACTTGTAACGGCCGATGCTGCGTTCCTGGCGGATGTCGCAGTCCGGACCAAGCCGATCGAGGAAGCCTGGTATGGCAAGACCAAGGAAATCGGTGTGGACGGGGCGGCCGTTATGGAAGCCCTGCGCGCCGAGATCAAGAAGGTGGCGACCGGCGGCTGATCACGTTACGGGGGCGGCTGGCCTTACGGGTCGGCCGTCCCGACAGCCCGTCAGGGCGATGGGACAAGGTATCGAAGTGATACAGAAAATGGCGTCGGACCAGTTGAATGTGTAACACTTTTGATGGTACGACTTCAGATAAGGCGAATAATGCCACCAGAATGTTTCGCATATCCCGGAATACCGGGGAT
>Ga0209066_10007950_pt1 | contig 10384 bp, 2 predicted proteins | sample All_14_2_FD_187198 | JGI IMG/M metagenome (GOLD analysis project Ga0209066, IMG submission 187198) | Freshwater microbial communities in response to fracking from Pennsylvania, USA - Allegheny Zone_MetaG_DW_15 (SPAdes) (version 2) ... | reverse complement strand
GGCCTTTGTTCTTGCGAGAGCACGTCGCAGGATTTCCGTGGAGTAATGAGCTTCTGAAAGAACTTTCTGGGAGGAAATCTCTGAGCGCCTACATATCTGATGTTGACTCGGGAGTGAAAAAAATCTAACGTGTGATAAACCTTCCCCCGTTTTGCAGAACCCTCCTCCTCCGTTCATCACGACATGAAATTTTCCGCTGCCCGTTTCTTCCGTAAGCTCGTCTTCACATTTTTTTTGATTGCCCTCTCTTCCCCTGCGCGGGCGGCGACTTATACGTGGAACAACACAGGAACGGATTTCAATGCAACATCTAGTTGGAATGGCGGGATAGTGCCGACAGTTGGGGATTCTGCGGTATTCGATGTTGCCGCAACAACCAATCCGCAGCTTTCGGTTCCTACGACGATCAGTGGTATAAATTTTTCACAGGCGCTTGCTTCCGGCTACACACTCTCTGGCGCGACATTAACTGTGATGAGCACTAGCCCCAATTCTGGCAGTGCGGCGGTGATTAATTCAGCTACGAGTGGCACGAATACGATCAGCGCGAATCTCAATTTTGGGGCGGCAGCAGGCGCCAACCAGTATATTCTCGGCACGGGCGGGGCGTTCACGGTTTTTTCCGGAACGATTTCCAGTTCGAATTCCATCAATCTCTTTTTTCAAAACAACAATATGAATTATGCGCTCAGTAGCGCGAACACCTTTACCGGCACGGCCACGCAGAGTGCTCGAAGCAATTTTTACCTGGGAAATAAGGATGCCTTGGGCGCAAGTGTTTTGAATCTTGCTTCCGATACCGGCAGCATTCAGGCGACGACGACGCTGACCGGGGCAAACAAGATTACCAATGATATTATCTTTACTCGCGTTACAACGACGAATGAAACGATCGGTAACGGCGGCGCGATTGAGTTCGGGGGCAATGTCAATCTTGGCGGGGTGCAGCGCACAATCACGAATAGCAATCTTGCGGGGACAGCCTTCAGTGGGGTGATTAGCAACGACGGGGGCAACGGGATTATTTTTGCAGGAGCGGGAACAACATCTTTGACGGCTCTGAATACCTATACTGGACCGACAACCCTTATCGGCACGGGCGGATTGGCGGTGACGACGCTGGGCAACGCGGGATCCAGCAGCAGCCTGGGAACTTCAGGAACCGTCAATGTGGGAAATACGACGACAACGAGTGCCATTCGTTATATAGGAGCCGGAGAAACGTCCAACAAAGTCATCAATTTGAATGGCTCAACCGGGGGAGCAATTATTGATACGACAGGTGCCTCCGGGGCTCTTGTTCTGACATCCAACATCGGTGCGACAGCTGCTGGCACTAAGGTTTTGACCCTCACTGGTGATACGAATGGTAACACCATCAGCGGAAACATCGCCAATGGCAGCGGTTTGGTTGGGCTCACCAAAACTGGCACTGGCGAATGGCGGCTTACGGGAACCAACAGTTATACAGGTATAACGGCCCTATTGAACGGCACCCTGACACTGGACTTTTCTGCAGCCAATGCGCCTGTGAGCAATATTATCAATTCCTCGGGCACACTTGCGCTCGGGGCAAACAGTGTCAGTGTGGCTGGTTCCGCTACTCTGAATGTCATCGGCAATGCCGGTGCCAGCAATGTCCAGACTTTTGCTCCGGGAACCACCTTGAATTACGGGCCGGGTGCCTTTCACATCAATTTGACGCCGGGCAGTGGTGGCAGCCTCACGGTTAACACCGGTGCGATGCCTGCCCATCCCTCGGGTTTTACGCTGGATTTCGGCCTCCAGAGCGGTGCCACGGTTAATGTCGGCACCACGGGAACGAGCGCCAATGGTCTGCTGGCCACCATGGCCACCATAAACGGGACGGATTTTGCCACCAAGGATGGCTCGAACAATGTAGTGACCTTCACCAACTACACGAACAACACGGCGACGACGTTGAACACGGCAAATAATCAGGTCGTGGACATGACGGCAGGCGACACCACGCTTTCAGGTCCTGGCACGACGACAGTTTCCGGGCTGCGTTTTAACACGGCCGGGGCCACGACGATTACTCTGGGGGCCAATCGTCATTTGGCGATTGGAGGTGGCCAGGCGGCGGGTCCGATACTTGTAACATCTGCCGTGGGGGCAAATACGACAACCATCACAGGAGGCTTGCTGGCTGGTATATCCTCACGGGATTTGATTGTTCTGCAAAACAACACGGCGGGTTCCCTTCAGATTGATTCGGTGATCACGAGCCTGAATGCCAACAGTCTGGCATTCACCAAGTCCGGGCTGGGTGAGGTGCTTCTGACAGCGAGCAACGCCTACAATTCAAATACCTTCATCAATGAAGGAAAAGTCACGGTGACAAGTGATGTTGTGGCCGGCAACACCCAGACTCTGACCACGACCGTTGGCTCGGGCACACTTACTGGAGTGGACACTACGGGGCTGTTTGTCGGCCAGAGAGTATATAGCCTAAACACCGGCACAGCCACCAGTGGACAGTTTATTGCCTCAATCAGTGGCAATACAGTAGTGCTGGGCGGCACGGCGACTGCCTCGGGCAGCACGGACGTAACTTTTGCAAATGCAGGAGGGCTGGGCTTCATGACCGGTTCAAATGCCGTGCAGGTTGGCGCTGCCGCCACATTGCAAATCGGCAATGGAGGCACAACCGGAAATCTGGTTTCCGGCCAGGGCATTCTTAACAACGGCACAGTGGCCTTAGATCGGTCGAATGCGTTCACCTTTTCCAACACGATCACAGGATCAGGATCTGTGGTGCAGGCAGGGAGCGGAGTGACAACGCTTGAAGGTGTTCAGGGCTACACGGGAGCAACAGTGGTCAACGCGGGAACCTTGTTGATCAACGGAACGGCACTCAGCAGCGCAGCGACGGTCAACAGTGGGGGCGCCTTGGGCGGCACGGGGACGGTGGGAAGCATCACGGTGAATGCGGGAGGCGCGATCACACCCGGCAACAGCATCGGACAGCTCAACACGAACAATGGCAGCCTGACCTGGAACGGGCAGACGAGCGGAGCGTTTGGACAGATGAAATTTGAGCTGGATACGCTGAGCAGCAGTTCGGATTTGCTGAATTTGGGAACCGGCATCCTTGATCAGGGCACTGGTCTGGTCTTCGCCTTTGATTTCCTCGGCACCGGAGCGGAAGGATTCACTTACACGCTGATCACCTTTGCCTCGACAGATTTCACGGTGGATGACTTTAGCTACAGCAACCTGGCCTCAGGGCTGACAGGCTCCTTCATTCAGAATGCCGATAATCTGCAATTTGTGGTCATCCCCGAGCCTTCAACCGTTGCCTTGGCTGGTTTGGGGCTTGCCCTCCTGCTCTCGCGCAGTCGCCGGAGAGATATTTAGCCCAAACTGTTCAGCGCGTCCCGCGATGTTTGAGGGAATCCATTGTTGACTTCGGACTTACGGCATCTAACGTGTGATTGAATCTCCCTCCACTTCGTATCATGACAAAGCTGTTTCGTTTAGGCCTTCTCACTTGTGCTTTATTTTACGTCGCATCGGCATGCCGTGTTACTGCAGCCAATACGACGTGGTCTGGCTCGACGAGTGGAGATTGGACGACAGCTGGGAATTGGATTTCGTCTGTCCCCGGCTCAACGGTTTCGCTGGTCAACTCGGACACGGCGACGTTCAACAGTGCGGGCAATGGCAATACCACGATCACGATAGATCCGAACCGAAACCTGAGAAGCCTCACGTTTGATACCAGCGCCGTCTCCTACACCATCGGCAGCGCCGGTGCGAATGCCGGAAACAGCCTTCTTCTCTCTTCGGCGGGAGCGATCACGATGGCAGGGACCATCGCCGGAACCGGACTGACTCAAACGATCAATGCGCCTTTAATTTTGGAGCCAGCCAGCGCTACCACTAATGGCGTTTACACCATTACGAATGCATCGACTGATGCAACGAATAAATTTGTCATAGCAGGTAACATTTCCGCTGGCACAACGACCGGGGCACAAACCTTGACGCTGAGTGGCGTCAACACGGGAAACAACATTGTTTCCGGCGCAATCAGTAATGGGGGGGCCTCTGCAGGCCTGGCGGTTATCAAAGCTAACGCGGGGACGTGGATCCTGAGCGGGGCAAACACCTATACGGGGTCGACATCCATCAGTAGTTCGGGGGGGACACTGGTTGGCATAGGAGAGCACGCCTTCGGCAGCACCAGCGGCATTTTCCTCTCAGGCAATGCGAGCACGGTTCTGAGCCTCAGGGGGGATTCCAGCACATCCTTCACGAAGGCGAGTGACAATTCGAGCTACTCCGTCACATCGCTCACGAGTGCTGTCGCCATTAATGTCGATCAGGCAACCGTGGCTGGCACGGGGGCCAGGACGATGACCATCGGAAACCTGACCATTGGTTCGACTGGGGCGACATTCATTCAGAATTTTACCGGCACCAATAACACCAGCCTGAGCGTTGGCGCTGTGACCGGCGGAGCTTCGACGGCAGCAGCCACCACCACGTTGACCAACAACATTGGGGGTGGCGGAACGCTGACCCTGGCCAGCTACACCAGCGGCAACACGAGCGGAGGGGAAACGGTCACCTTTGCCGGCACGGGAACGTCCATCGTCACCGGAGCAATCACCCCGGGTTCCACTGTTCTCGGACTGACAAAATCAGGTTCCGGCCTACTGACCCTCTTAGGAAGCAACACTTATACAGGCACCACGACCGTATCAGCCGGAATGCTGGCGACAGGCGGAGCGAACAAAATTAACGATGCGTCGGTTGTGAATGTTTCCGCCGCCGGGGCAATCTTTCAGATTGGGGGAGCGGAAACCGTGGGCGGTCTGGTGGGCAGCGGTTCGGTGGCGTTGGGGGCCAATACCCTGACAGTTGCGACATCGGCGGCAAACACCTTCAGCGGGGTAATTGGTGGATCGGGAGGCCTGACCAAGACCTCCAGCGGCACGCTGACTCTCAGTGGAGCGAATGCCTACACCGGGACAACAACAATCGCGGGCGGCGTCCTGGCGACAAGTGGAGCGAACAGAATCGCGGATGCGTCAGTGGTGAATATTTCCGGAGCTGGAGCGACCTTGCAAATCGGGGGAACTGAGACATTGGGAGAACTGGTTGGCACAGGAACCGTGGCGCTTGGGAGCAATACGTTGACGTTATCAACGGCTGGGACGGGCACATACGGAGGGAGTATCACCGGATCGGGCGGGCTGACCAAGACGGGAATCGGCTCAGCGACGCTTTCGGGAACCAACAGTTACACGGGTTTAACGACTCTGACGGCCGGGACTCTCACGCTGGACTTTTCCGCCGCGACTGCGCCGGTTAGCAATATTATCAATTCCACAGGCACACTTTCGCTCAATTCAATCACCGCGGGTTCGGCCACCTTGAATGTCGTTGGCAAAGCCGGAGCTAGCAATGTCCAGACGTTCGCCGCAAGCGCGTCGAATATCGGTGCCTTTCATATTAATCTGACGCCAGGTTCTGGAGGCAGCCTGACAGTCAACACGGGTTCGATGCCTATTCGCTCTTCGGGTTTTACGCTGGATTTCGGCATCCAGAGCGGTGCCACGGTTAATGTCGGCACCACTGGAACCAGCGCTAATGGTTTGCTGGCCAACCTGGCCACCATAAACGGGACGGATTTTGCTACCAAAGACGGCTCCAATAATGTCGTGGCTTTTACCAACTACACGAATAACACCGCAACAACATTGAGCACGGCCGGCAACCAGGTTGTGGATATGTCCGGCGGAAATACGACATTATCGGGCGCGGGTCAGGGGACTTCGGTTTCCGGACTCCGCTTTAACACCGCAGGAAGCACAACGATCTCGATGGATCCAACTCGAATGCTTGTTATCGGCGGGGGCCAGGCGGCTGGCCCAATTCTTGTGACATCCAATGTCGGAGCCAATACCACCACCATCACAGGGGGCATGCTGTCGGGCATCTCTTCGCGTGATTTGATTGTTCTTCAAAATAACACGGCGGGTGCTCTTCAAATTGATTCGGTAATCACCAGTTTGAATGCGAATAACCTGGGTTTCACCAAAGCCGGGCTGGGGGAGGTGCTTCTGACTGCGAGTAATGCTTATAGCGCGAATACCTATGTCAACGAAGGAAAAGTGACCGTCGCTGGTGATGTTGTTGTCGGTAACACGCAGACGCTAACCACGACTGTTGGGTCGGGCACACTGACCGGAGTGGATACAACAGGGCTTTTTGTCGGTCAAAGGGTATATAGCTTAAATACGGGAACGGCTAGTAGCGGATTGTATATTGCTTCAATCAGTGGAAATACGGTGGTGTTGAGTGGCAATGCGACAGCCTCGGGCGGTGTGGACGTGACCTTTGCAAATGCAGGAGGGCTGGGCTTCATGACCGGTTCAAATGCCGTGCAGGTTGGGGCTGCTGCCACATTGCAAATCGGCAATGGCGGAACAACAGGAAGCTTGGTAGCTGGCCAGGGCATTCTTAACAACGGCACAGTGGCCTTAGATCGGTCGAATGCGTTCACCTTTTCCAACACGATCACAGGATCAGGATCTGTGGTGCAGGCAGGGAGCGGAGCGACAACGCTTGAAGGTGTTCAGGGTTACACGGGAGCAACAGTGATCAACGCGGGAACCTTGTTGATCAACGGAACGGCACTCAGCAGCGCAGCGACGGTCAACAGTGGGGGATCCTTGGGCGGCTCGGGAACAGTGGGAAGTATCACGGTAAATGCGGGAGGAGCGATCACACCGGGCAACAGCATCGGGCAGCTTAACACAAACGGCAACCTGACCTGGAATGGGCAGACCAGCGGAGCGTTTGGACAGATGAAATTTGAGCTGGATACGCTGAGCAGCAGTTCGGATTTGCTGAATTTGGGCACCGGCATGCTGGATCAGGGCACAGGTCTGGTCTTCGCCTTCGATTTCCTGGGCACAGGGGCGGAAGGATTCACTTACACGCTGATCACCTTTGCATCGACGGATTTCACAGTGGATGACTTCAGCTACAGCAACCTGGCCTCAGGGCTGACCGGCTCCTTCATTCAGAATGCCGATAATCTGCAATTCGTGGTCAGCGCCATCCCCGAGCCATCCACGGTCGCACTTGCGGGCTTGGGACTTGCTCTCATGCTCTCCCGGATTCGTAGGCGGGCGTAGTAGTCTGGCTTGGAAGCCGTCCCGGTGGAATAGCGAGGCAGCCCACCGATGTCTAAATCTGCGTTCACCACGAGTTCCTCATTGACGTCGCAGGAACAATATCTTACGTGTGATTGAACAACCTCTTGCGTGGTTGTAACCCCCCTTGTTTGTAGTCTTATGAACCTCCTAATCGGTCGGTCGGCTCGAATCTCCGTAATCCCTCTCTTTTTGTTACTGCTTTGCGCTAATGTGCGGGCGGCCAGCTATACCTGGAACAACACCGGCACGGATTTCAATTCGACCACCAGTTGGATTGGGGGAACGATCCCCACAGGCGCTGACTCGGCGATCTTTGATGTTTCTGCGACGACAAATCCGAACCTTTCGGTGTCTTCGACCTTGAATGCCCTGCAGTTCAACACTATCACCTCGTCCGGTTACACCTTCTCGGGTTCCACAGGAACGACCCTGACTTTATTGAGCATAGGGAATACTACGGCGACCGCCGCGATCAACGGTGCCAACACCAGCGGAACTAATACAATCAGCTCCAACATCGTTTTGGGGGGTGCCAATGGTAGTTCGCAGTATTTTTACCAGGCAGGCGGGGGGGCGATGGTTTTGTCTGGAACGATTGCGAGCACGAATTCAATCAATCTGGTTTTGGGTTCCTCCGGAACCTTCGTTCTTACTGCTGCGAACACGTTCACAGGAACGACCACGCAAAATGCTGGCAGCACCATCCTGGTCAGTAACAAAGACGCATTCAGTTCAAGCATTCTCAATTTTCAATCCAATAGCGCCAGGATCGGGGCAACGGTGGATCTAATCGGGGCAAACAAGCTGACTAATGCCATCAATCTTGCCTCAAACATCACTATTGTCGCTGGCTCAGCCATGGATTTTGGCGGAACTGTGGATATGGCCGGGGCAGCACGAATCATTGCCAACGCCAACACGGTAGGCACCACATTCAGCGGAGTGATCAGCAACGATGGCGGGCTGGGACTCACCCTTTCAGGAGCCGGAAACACATTTCTGACCGCTCTCAATACCTACACCGGACCGACGACGATTGCGGGTAGCAGTGCCGGAGCAGTTGTTGTTTCCAACATTGGCATGGCCGGTGCCAGCAGCAACTTGGGGACCTCGGGAACGATCAACATGGGAAATACAACTTCTACTGGCGTTCTGCGCTACCAAGGGGTGGGGGAGACCACGGACAAGGTAATCAATCTCAATGGAACGACTGGTAGTGCAACGATTGATACCACAGGGGCAACAGGAGCCTTGATTTTTAGTTCCGCATTCACGGCTAGTGGTAATGGGAACAAAACTGTGACTCTGACTGGTGATACTGTCGGCAATGCCATCAATGGAAGTATCGTCAACCCCGCTTCAGGCATACTATCGCTGACCAAGACAGGCACGGGTTCCTGGACTCTTTCGGGCAGCAATTCTTATACGGGAAATACCAGTGTGACAGGCGGTGCACTCAACATCCGCAATAGCCATGCTCTGGGCACCACGAGCGGAACGACCGTGATAGGGAATAACGCCGCCCTTGAGTTGCAGGGAGGAATCAATGTGGTGGGCGAAACCTTGAGCATTGGAAGCGGCTTAAATGGAAATGGGGCGTTGCGAAATATTTCAGGCTCCAATACGTGGACGGGTTTCGTGGGATTGACATCGAACTCGGAAGTTCAATCTGATGCGGGAACTCTGACTTTGTCCGGCACAGTGAACAGTGCCAATGCTACCGTCCGAACTCTGATTGTCGATGGGGCAGGTAATACGACGATTAGTGGACCGATTGGCTCTCTTATTTCCAGCGTAACAAAGACAGGAACGGGCAAGTTGACACTGAGCGGAGCCAATAGCTTTACTGGCCCTGCTGCGTTACAGAATGGTGTCATCGAGTTGGATTTTTCCGCTCCAAGCGCCCCCACTACCAATATTCTCAACGCGGCTACCAATTTAAGCCTGGGAGCATTGGCTTCCGCCAATTCGGGAACACTTGCCCTGACAGGTAAAGCGGGCGTGGCTAATTCGCAGTCCATCCTTACCAGTGGAACCTTGGCTCTTAGTATCGGGGCCTATCACATTAATCTGACCGCGAGCAGTGGGGGTAGCACGACTTTGAATCTTGGATTAATCGGCATACCTTCCGGTCGCAACACTGGATTTTCCCTGGATTTCGGATTAGGCGCAAACACCGCGGTCACGACCACGAGCGTAACGAATGCGGCTGGGATTTTGTCGCAGGGAGTCACGGTCAACGGAACGGACTTTGCAACAGTGAACAGCGGGACAATTGCTGCCTTCAGCTCTTATGTGACCAGCACGACGAATACGCTTGGGACATCCAGTCAGATTGTGAATGCGGGAACGAACACCACGATTTCGGCTGCTCTCACAACCGTCGGAGGCTTGCGTTTTAATGATACGGCTGCCCGCACCATCACGCTCTCGGCAACCAGCAGGCTGGGTAATTCCGGGGGTATTCTTGTAACGTCCAATGTTGGTAGCAATCTTTCAAAGATCGAAGGCGGATTACTGGATGGAACACCCACAAGAGACTTGCTCATCATGCAAAATAACACGGCGGGCGCTCTGGAGATTGCCTCCACGATCATCACTACGAACAATGGCGGAGCACTCACCAAGAGTGGATATGGTGACCTCATCCTCTCCGGCACAAGCTCGATGCCGTTGGGGACTTATATTAATGAGGGCAAGATCATCGTGACGTCCGACGCTGTGGCGGGAGTGATCGCGAGCGGAACGGCCACGACTGGCAGCGGAGTCGTCACCGGGATTGATACAACGGGTTTGTGGATTGGACAGCGTCTCAATGGTTCGGGCGGCGCATTCACCGGAAATTCCCTGTTCATCACCTCCATCGGGGTGAACACAATTACTCTCAATGCTAATTCCTCGATCACGGGAGCGACGACTCTTGACCTCAGTGCCGGAAGTGGCGTTGGCAGTAGCTTGAGTGCCACAACCGTAACCGTAGCTGCAGGGGCGACCCTTCAAATTGGTAATGGAGGCACCACGGGAAGCCTGCTTACTCAGCAGGGAGTGTCCAGCTCGGGCACGGTGGCTTTCAATCGTTCCGACTCCTTTACCTTCTCCAGCACAATAACCGGCGTTGGATCCGTAGTGCAGGCCGGTAGCGGGACAACCACGTTGAGTGGGGCGCAGGGTTATACCGGAAACACAGT
>Ga0209066_10007949_pt1 | contig 10385 bp, 6 predicted proteins | sample All_14_2_FD_187198 | JGI IMG/M metagenome (GOLD analysis project Ga0209066, IMG submission 187198) | Freshwater microbial communities in response to fracking from Pennsylvania, USA - Allegheny Zone_MetaG_DW_15 (SPAdes) (version 2) ... | reverse complement strand
AGGTACATCTGCAAAGACCTGTGCTTTCTCAAAGGACCCGATATCACAGTGGGTGCTACTGGGGCGGGAGACCCCATTCTGTGAATTGTTACTTACAGGAGCGGCAGCGCAGGTCGTATCATCCCCAGCATCGATGGCAGGAGAGCCGCCGTTGAGGGGGAGGTATGCTGGGGAGCCGGTCAGTGTGCCAAGGTTTGGGTCGGAAGCGAGTATGGCAGTCCCACACATATGCCCGGCCAGACTATTGGTTTCGATCAGATTATTTGTGTTAGTAGAGATCGTATCTCCACTGAAATTATAGCAATCGCCGCCAGCCGTGCTGTTTGCTAGGATGTTGTTTTTTAGGTGTAGAGTAGCCTGGTTGTAAATACCACCACCATCACCGAAGTTTGCAGAGTTGTTTGAGAAAGTACTGTTCGTCACGGTGAGATTGCCTAGGCCATTGAAGATACCACCGCCGCTGCCGGGAGTCTCGTTACTCGAGAATGTGCTGTTTGTCACGTCCATAGTATTGGCATTGATAATGCCGCCGCCGTTGCCGGCTCCTGAGTTGCCCAAGAAAGTGCTGTTCGAAACAAATGTGGTGCCTTCGTTGAAGATACCGCCGCCATAACCAGCTGCATTGTCCGAGAAAGTGATGTTCGTTACGGTCAGGGTGCCATCATCATTGAAGATGCCACCACCGTAACATAAACTACAAGTGCCGTTCGCAATCGTTGTGTTCGAGATACTCACAATACTGCCTGCGAGGACGTGAAAGACGCGATCAATACCTGCGCCTGATGTGACGCCAGCCTGAATAATAGTACTGCTGCCCATACCATTGATGGTCAGAGAGTCCGTGATATCAAGGTCACCTGTGGCATTGATATCTTCATCAGCCCCGGCAATGGTCAGTGTATATGTGCCTGCAGGAACTGTAATGGTATCTGTACCTGCGAGATTATTCGCAGCCGTAATCGCTTCGCGCAGGGAGCAATTTGAGTCACAAACACCATCATTTGTGTCTGCCGTTGTAGTGACCATAAAAACTGATGCTGCTCGTGCGGTAGTGACTTGCATTGTTAATGAAAGGCTAAAAAGGATTGTTACTAAAGTTGTGAAATGAAAAATACGCTTAAACACAAAGCTCTCCTCGAATAAATTGTTTTGGAGATTTTATCATCGCTGATTTCTACACCTTCGTCTTCCCAATCCCCCAAAAGTCATTGTGAACAAATATTATTCTCTTCATTGACCTCACTCCAATGATGTAGAAACACAGAAGACCTTTGAGTTTTCAAAACTCAAAGGTCTTCTGTGTTGTTTAATTCTAAATGATTTGATTGTGTTTACTTTTCCAACTTCTTCTTCATTGCTTACGGCAAAGGCAGATTGAAAGTACGTTGCAGGAAGACAGCCATCTGAGCGCGGGTAACAGAACTATTGGGACAGTAATTGCCACCTCCACAACCCGAAGTGATGCCCTCAGAGACAAGCTGTTCAATGAAAGCAGCAGCGAACCCATTGGAAGGGACATCGGTGAAAACGGTCCCTGTGGCAACAGGGGGAGAGTAGGCAGAACCATACTTGGCACGCAGGAGGAAGACAGCCATCTGAGCCCGAGTGACAGTGCTGTTGGGACAGTAATTGCCATTGCCGCAGCCCGAGGTGATGCCTTCGGCTACCATCTGCTCGATCCAGGCAGCGGCGAAGGCATCGGAGGGGACATCGGTGAAGACAGTCCCCGTGGCAGCGGGGGGAGAGTAGGCAGAGCCATGAATGCCACGGAGGAGGAAGACCGCCATCTGAGCACGGGTGACGGAATTGTTGGGGCAGTAGTTGAGGGGATTGGTGGAGCAACCACCAGTGATGCCAGCCGTATAGATGGATTCGATCTGAGCCCAGGCAAAGCCATCAAAAGGTACATCTGCAAAGACCTGTGCTTTCTCAAAGGACCCGATATCACAGTGGGTGCTACTGGGGCGGGAGACCCCATTCTGTGAATTGTTACTTACAGGAGCGGCAGCGCAGGTCGCATCATCCCCAGCATCGATGGCAGGAGAGCCGCCGTTGAGGGGGAGGTATGCTGGGGAGCCGGTCAGTGTGCCAAGGTTTGGGTCGGAGCCGATAATGTTGCCGTTCGTGCTATTTGTTAATCCGCAGGCGCTAGTTCCTGTAGATTCGATCAGGTTGTTGCTGGAACCTGGGTCAATCGTACCTCCATTATTCTTACAATCCTCGCCGGTACTGTTAGCAATTACAGTATTTTTAAGAGTTACCGTTCCGTTTAGGATATAGATTCCCGCTCCGATGCTTGCGATATTGTTGCTAAATGTAACGTTGGTTAACGCGGCTGTACTGCTACTGGCATTATAAATTCCTCCGCCGGTGGAGGATGCCTCATTGCTGTTAAAGGTTACATTTGCAAGTATGGAATTACTGCTGCTTCCATTGTACATTCCAGCAGAAGTTGTGGCAGTGTTATCACTAAAAGTAGTGTTTTTTATGGTCGGACCGCTTTGTGAGTTAGCCATGCCGCCGCCATTGTCATTTGCATGGTTATTATTAATAGTTACACCAGTTAGGATTGGATTAGCTTGGGTGTTGAATATGCCACCACCACTTGCTGCAGAGTTATTCTCAAAGGTTGTATTTGTGATAATGGGATTGCTTGCAGCGTTGTACATCCCCGCGCCGAAGTCGATTGCGGTATTATTTGTAAAGTTCACATTTTCCAGTATAGAATTTGATGCAGAGGAGTTGAACATGCCGCCACCGATGGAGGTCGCATGATTGCCATTGAATATGACATTTTCAAGAGTAGGAATACTGGAAAATGTGTTATTCATTCCTCCGCCAGAAACTGCTTGATTGCCATTGAAGTTCACGTTCGTCAGCGATGGGGTGCTGTTATTGTATGTGAAGATCCCACCACCGGAGATTGCATAATTCCCGCTGAATATCAGGTTATTAAATATCCCACTTCCACTCCAAATCACCATGCCACCACCACTATCTTGGAGAAAGGCGGCACCGTCTGCTTTGCCGGCTGTGATCGTGAAACCATCAAGGATAGTGGTTGTGATTGCGCTGCTGCCATCTATAACATGGTAGGCGTTATTCCCGACAATATCAGCAGTACCTTCTGCAATAAAATTACCATCTGTATTTGTATCGTTTTTATCAAGATCTCCACTTAGAATGGTGGGGTTGGCATTGATATCGCGATCACTTAATAGAGCTTCCGTCCCGGCAAAACCACCGTAGATTGAAACGCCATCAATCAGTATGAAACTGGATGTACGATCATTATCCACTTGGGCTGTGCCTTCATCAGGGTAGTAAACACCTCCTGCTACCCAAATCTGATCACCACTTGTTGCAGCAGCGAGAGCGTTTTGAAGCCTTCTATATGCGTTTGCCCAACTGGTTCCATTTAATGCACCTGTCGCATCTGCATCAACATAGATGATCCCAGCAGCACGCGCTGGCGAAAGCTTAACGCCTGTTGTGCTAAAAGCCAGGATGAATGCAATTAAGAATAGGGTGATAAAACGAATATTGATTTTCATGTGTAACCTCCAGGATTTATTTGTTGTTTGTAAAAAGGAAAGAGATAGATTTAAATAATTGTGTCGTCTCCTCCTTGAGTTGAGAACTGCTCATCCAGAAAGAGTTTTAACTTCGCTAACGATGAGAAACCGATAACTTCATTTGTATATGGATTTTCGATCTGTATGCGCCAGGGAGATAATTCATTGTCTCTCCATACTCGCAACAAAAATGCATGATATTTGCGAGTTGGAAGAGTATTGTCACTGGTATCCTGCATGCTATAATCCAAAGAAGGTATTGACTGGGTTTGATTCTGGAAATTCATTTTTTTGAAATCAGATAATTTTCACCAAATATATTCATGTACCGCTTAGAAAACGCTTAGGATATATGTCCCCAAAATTACATCTATCATTATTAGGCGATTTGATAATTCAAAAAGATGGGGAAAATATCGAAGGTCTCCCTTCCCGAGCTGCAGAAGCCCTTCTTCTCTACCTTGCGTGTAATCGAAAATCAATTTCTCGTGAGAAATTAGCTGAACTATTTTGGGCGGAACGATCTGCTACACAATCCCTCACTAATCTGCGTACCATCCTGACCTCATTACGTAAGCAAGTAGGCGATTACTTGCTTGTAACGCGCGAAAGCCTTGCAATTAAGCCTGATGGTGATATCTGGCTTGATATTGTTGAATTCGAGAGCCGCCTTAGGGAATTGGGGGTGCCAGATCACGCTTCGATACCTATAGATTCCTTAACCGCAAATAAACTTCAAGAAGCACTACACTTGTATAAAGGGGATTTTTTGGAAGGGTTTCACCTTCGGGATGGACACGGCTTTGAAGAGTGGGTCATTCTCCAGCGTGAGCGTTTGAAGCGCCTTGCGCGTGATGGATTCCGCCTTCTTACTGGGTATTATCTTGTAAATGGAAATTACACCGAAGGCGACCTTGCTGCCTCTGCATGGTTACACCTTGACCCCTACGATGAAGAGGCTTGTCGCAGTCAAATGTGGATGCTTATCCGAACAGGCCAACGAAATGCTGCGTTGCAGTGTTATCAAAATTTGAAAGATAAACTCCAAAAAGATCTGGGGGTTGTACCTTCTTCTGCAACTGTGGAACTATTCCACAAATTTGAGAAGATCGATTTTCCTCCTGTAATAAATTTGCCCGTTTATTCAACCGGCTTCTTCGGGCGAAGAAATGAAATAATGGATATCGAAGGTCTGTTGCTTTCGAAAGAAACTCGTTTGATTACGATGGTTGGCCTAGGGGGCATTGGGAAGACCCGCTTGGCCATTGAAGCTGCGCGTTTATTAGTAGAGAGGAAACTGGGGCGATTCTTGCATGGGGTAATTTTTATTCCCCTAATCGCAGTAGAAACACCACAAGATATCCCTGCTCGCATTGCTGAATCAGTAAACTTGACCTTTCAAGGACAAGACACTCTTCAAAAGCAATTATTGGATTTTTTGTGCGACCGTGAATCTCTATTGATCCTGGATAATCTTGAACATCTTTTTGATGAAGCCAGTAGTTCCATTGCATTGATTGTAGAGATACTTCGCCGAGCTCCTGGGATAAAGATGATTGTCACTTCTCGTGAACGTCTCAATCTTTACGATGAAGTTATTATCGATGTTACCGGGTTGGATATCCCCGAAAATGACACTTCGGTGTTGGAAGATCACGCTGCAACCACACTGTTCTTACAGTGCGTTCGGCGTATTCAGCGAGATTATTCTCCAGATGCTCTGGATAAAGAAGCAATTGCTCGTATTTGCCGTTTAGTAGATGGGGCGCCACTTGCAATTGAACTGGCCTCTTCGTGGATTCGAAATTACTCCAGTCAACAGATCGCCAACCAGATCGAAAGCGATTTGGATTTTATAGCAAGCCCATACAAAGACATTTCTCCAGGGCATCGTAGCCTTCGCACTGTATTCGAACGTTCCTGGTTGCTTCTTACGCCTGAGGAGCAGACCATATTTATGCAGCTCTCTGTGTTCCGGGGTGGTTTTAACCTGGAAGCCGTGGAAGCAGTTGTCGGGGATGGAAATGAAGAAAATAGTTCACCGATTGCAATTCTTATTGAGGCTTTGGCAGATAAATCTCTTTTGCAAATTCAGCCAGATGGGCGTATTGATATTCATCCATTGCTAAAACAATACGCCCAAGAGAAATTATTCGCTTCTTCTTTGAACTTGGAAACTGTTTCTGCCAAACATACATCTTACTATCTAAATTTTTTGTCCGGACTTGGAGATGGTGAATCTCCTGAGCAACGTGCATTAATTCGCCCAGAACGCGATAACATTCGTTTGGCTTGGGAGCAGGCCGCTTTTCATGGGATGTTCACTGAGTTGGAAAAAACAGCAGGACCATTGCATGGTTTTTTCAGTATGCAAAGTTGGTTTCAGGAAGGTATAGACCTCTTTCAACATATCCTTGACGTTATTGTACGGACAGATCAGGTTGTTCATGCCACTGGTTTGGTCTGTGATCTTCTAGGGCGTAAGGCTCGTATGCACATTCAGATTGGACAATTGGAAAAGGCACGTATTTCCCTGAAACAAGCGTTGGAGCATTTAGAAATTATGGATGACCCATTGCGACGCTCACGAGTTCTAGATTCGCTGGCCATCAATAACTATTATGCAGGCGATTACCAACAGGCTACCATCCTGGCAGAACAAAGTCTACATCTTTCGGAGCAGGGCTCCAACCTGGATGGAATAGCCTTTTCGCTTAATTTTCTTGGCAGTTGTGCCAAAGCCCAAGGGAAATATGATTTGTGTCGCGGCTATTTTGAACGCGCTGTCAACGCATATCGTGCTGTTAAGGATGAGGTGGGCGCTGCTATGGTGCTCAACAACCTTGGCAATTTACTGCAACTGATTGAAGATTTTGAAGGGGCGTTTGTGTGTTATCAGCAAAGTAGTGAAATATTCAAAGCGCAGGATCATATGCATGGAGCAGCCACTACGCTGGCAAATGCAGGAAAATTGGCTATTAAGCACGGTAACTTTGACCTTGCACGAACCATGTTAAACGAAAGCCTGTCTATGAAGCGTAAAATTAACGACCGTAGGGGAGAAGCAGTTGCTCTGACTGGTTTGGGAGATATTGATCTGATTCTCGACAACCTTGCCGAGGCGGAAGATTATCTTTCGAATGCTTTGCGCCTTTCTCAAGCTATTGAGGATGTACAAATGTCGCTCGACATTATCACAGCCATGGGTGAATTGAAACTTAAGCAAAGCGAAATTGAATTAGCGCAAAATTTAGTTTCCTATATTGCCAGTCATGAGGGTGTGGCCGAGGAAGCCCGCCAGCGGAATATACGTTTAATGAAGAACTATAATTTGTCATTAGAGAAAATTGGGGCGTGGAATGGCAAGTCGGTAAATGAAGTGATCCTTTTGATTTACGGAAAAGCATGAAAACGATCTATCTGACCACTTTTTATTTATTGATAAATTTGCGGCAGATTACAGCGGGTAAGGATCTTGGTATAAAAGAAAATGTTCATTTATCCTTGGGCAATCGGGAGCCATACCGAGATGGTAGTTCCCTGGTCGAGATGAGATTGAATATTTAATTTTTTCCTCCCAACTTTTCTACGATACTCTTGATGATATACAATCTAATTCCATTGCCTGGAATTTCCTGTTCGGTTGCTGCGACTGGTAAACCCAGAGGGGCGAGTATGTGATGTGCAATTTGAGGATGAAGCATCATAATGGCATGCTCTTCTTTTGTAAGCGGCCCTGGTTTTAGAAGGATGCTATCTGGAATGCCCACCTTGCCAATATCGTGAAGATAGCACCCCAGCGTAAATGAAGCAGAGCATCGCCTTCGATATTTAGGGTCGTGGCGATTTGCCTGGTAAAGTTCATCACCCTCCATGCATGGTCTTCTGTTTCGTTATCTCTTAATGCAAGCATGTGTACAAGACTACCCACAAATTTTTCCCAATTCACCTCTGATGTGTGCATGAGTTCGGTGATTTCCCGCCGTAATTCGTAAATTTCTTTAATTGAAGATTCCTGCGATTCTGCATATGCCTTTTTCTTGCGTCTGAGTACGGCTGTTATGCGGGCAAGCAGTTCTTCCTTCATGAATGGCTTGATGATGTAGTCATCTGCACCTGATAGCAGACCCCGGACCTTGTCTATGTAAGCTGCACGCGCAGTCAGAAAAATAAAAGGTATGGTTGAAGTCTTAGTGTTCTGGCTCAATATCGTGAGTACATCAAACCCATTGGGTGGTGGCATCATTAGATCGCAAATAATGAGATCTGGACTATTCCTTCGAGCAATTTCTATACCTGTTTTTCCATATTTGGCTGTGAAAACCTTATATCCCTCATGTTTCAATATTCCATTCAGACCGATTAGTAACGCGGGGTCATCATCGATAAGTAGCAATGATGTTTCTGTATTCATGAAAAAACTCCAATAAAAAAATAGCGAACCTAAGGATACTCCAGGCTCGCGACATTTAAAATGGTTTGAATACAATTTTTGTTGAGGCGGCCTGGCAATCATAGTCATGAATGTGACGGTAGACCCATAGCTTTGCGTCACCGGTTTTCACCGGGTTTGCCTATTTTGTTGAAAAAAATAATAGCATGCATGTTCTCTACTTTTCTTTACAAACTTGAAAACCATTACTAAGATACAAAATCTTGATGCAAAGGAGACTTTTGAATATGTGTTTCATGCTTTTTGGGTGACGCAAGACTTTATATAGATAAAACAGTTCTCCAAAGTTAAGAACCTTGGAGAACTGTTTTATCTTGCGTTATTGGTTTAGTTTAAATATCTTCCACATCTTTGCTGTTTGGTTGCCTGTGGAAGATATTTAAAATGATTTTTGTTTATAGTTGGTCTTTATGGCAGTAGCAGATTGAAAGTACGTTGGAGGAAGACGGCCATCTGAGCTCGAGTGACGGCATTGTTGGGACAGTAATTGCCATTTCCACAACCGGAAGTAACGCCTTCTGCGACTAATTGCTCAATCCATGCAGCGGCAAACCCATCTGAGGGAACATCTGTAAAAATGGTACCTGATGCTGCAGGGGGAGTATATGAAGAGCCATACTTGGCACGTAAGAGGAATACGGCCATCTGAGCTCGGGTGACAGTACTGCCAGGACAGTAATTACCATTCCCACAACCGGAGGTGATGCCCTCAGCGACCATTTGCTCGATCCATGCGGCGGCAAAGGCATTAGTAGGGACATCGCCAAAGACGATGCCTGTGGCAGTGGGCGGAGTATAACCAGAACCATGAATGCCGCGGAGAAGGAAGACAGCCATCTGAGCGCGGGTGACTGGGATATTAGGACAGTAGTTGAGTGGGGATACAGAGCATCCGCCAGTGATACCGGCCGCATAGATGGACTCGATCTGAGCCCAGGCAAAACCATCCAAAGGAACATCCAGAAAAGTTGGAGTAGTAATAACAAACTTTTCAAATGCCCCAATATCACAATGACTCCCTTGTGGACGGGTAATCCCGTTCTGTGAGGTGTTGTCAATTGGTGCTGCCGCACAGATTGCATCATCGCCTGCATCAATTGCAACACTGCCTGTACCCAACGCCATGGTTTGAGTGAAGCCACCATTGTTTTGTAAGGCGCCAAGGTTGATCTGTACTGATGTGTTTTGGATGGCATTATCACACGATCCATCAGTATCAAGATTTGAACTGTCAGCAGTTAACGTGCCGCTGTTCATTAGGCATTCTCCTGCTCCTGCTGTACTATTGGCAACAATAGTGTTTTTGAGGGTGGTTGTGCCTGCATAGCTTGCAATGCTGCCGCCATTAATGGTGGCACTGTTACCGGAGAATGTGCTGTTGGTAATCGTAGCTGTGCCCTGTTGCTTGGAAAGCCCACCACCTTCATTTGTAGTGGTGTTCCCAAAAAAAGTGCTATTGGTAATTATTAAAGTGCCATTCGACATAAAAATACCACCACCACCATTTGGCCCGCTATTATTGGCTAAAGTGCTGCTATTTATGGTAAGCGTACCGCTTAAACTGTATATACCGCCGCCGAAGTTGATTGTGGTATTGTCGTGTAAAGCACTATTTATGATGGTCATTGTGCCATTGCTGTACACTCCAGCGCCACGCGCGCCAGTATCGGTTGCATTATTATTTGAAATAGTTACATTTGTCAAAGTAGCTGGAGCATTGCCTTGTTCGAAGGAAATTCCACCGCCATAGCTTAGCGCAGTATTTTCACTTACTATCACATTGTTCATGGTCAATGTGCCTTCATTTGATTGAAAGTGAATTCCGCCGCCAGCCCAATACCCATTATTATTACTGATGATACTATTACTGATTGTAAGAGAACCCTGATCCCAATTAATGATTGCCCCACCACGTGGATAAGAGCACCAGATGGGGTCGATCGTATCTGCAGGGGATGAGTTGTTTGTAATGTTCACCTGATCTAAAGTCAGGAAACCATCATTGTAAATTGCCCCACCACCACACTCTCCAAAATTAGGGTCTGTTTGTCCATGGGTGATGGTTATGCCTGATATGTTTACAATATTTGGATTGAAAATATAAAATATCCGCGAAGCGTTATTACCATCCAATGTTAGCAAAGCAGGACCAGGGCCTATAATGGTCAGATTTTTATTAATCGCCAGCTCAGTGCCAGAGAGCGTAATTGTGCCATTAACATTAAATGTAATTGTATCCCCTGATGAAGCTACTTGGATGGCATCACGTAAGGAACAGTCACCATCCAAACAAGAGGCGTCATTTTCATCTACCAGAGTATTTACAGTTAAAGTGGATGCGTTGGCTGGTTGGACTC
>Ga0209066_10007947_pt1 | contig 10385 bp, 6 predicted proteins | sample All_14_2_FD_187198 | JGI IMG/M metagenome (GOLD analysis project Ga0209066, IMG submission 187198) | Freshwater microbial communities in response to fracking from Pennsylvania, USA - Allegheny Zone_MetaG_DW_15 (SPAdes) (version 2) ... | reverse complement strand
ACATCCTGCCCACCAAGGCGGGCTGGAGTTTCGCGGCCGTGTTCATGGTCCTGCTGCTGGCGTCCATCAACGAGCAGGTCAACCTGGGTTATGCGCTGAGCTTCCTGCTCGGTGGCACGGCCATGGCAGCGCTCTATCAGACCCACGGCAACCTGCATGGCGTCAGCCTGCGCCTGAGCAGCCTGCGCAGCGTGCACGCCGGGCAGGTCTTGCGCGTGGGCATCACCCTGAGCAACACGCACCGCAAAATGGGCCGTCATGGCCTGCAGATCACGGCAGGCCCCAAAGCGCCTGAAGGCACCATGGACGGGCCGGGCTGTCCGCAGGACGCCGAACTGGCACCCGGCAGCGATTGCACGCTGGAGCTGGATGTGGTGACCACCGAACGCGGCTGGTTGCAACTGCCTCACATCACCATCGACACCCGCTACCCCTTGGGCTTGTTCCGCACCTGGGCGTATTGGCGGCCTCAGACGCAGGTGTTGATCTGGCCGGCCCTGGACATGCATGCACCAGGGCTGCCCTCGGCGCAGAGCCTGTCTGCCCCAGAACAAACCAAGCGCCCTGCAGCCGTCAGTTCCGAGATGCCCGAGGGGCTGCGTGACTACCGCCGAGGCGACCCCTTGCGCTGGATCGCCTGGAAAAAATCCAGCCATGCACTGGCGTCAGGCACTGGACTGATCAGCCGAGAGCCGGCCCAGGGGCACTCGCCTGATTGCTGGCTCGACTTTGAGCTCAGCCCCGGCATGCATGCGCTGGACAGCGAAGCAAGGCTGAGTCGCCTCGCCACCTGGCTGATCGAAGCCGAGCACCAGGCTGCCGCACAAGGGCCGCTGTACGGCTTGCGCCTGCCTGGTACGGAAGTGCCGTGTGCAGCAGGCAGCCATCACCTGCGCCATTGCCTCGATACCCTGGCCACCTGGGACAAGCCTGGCTCCCACCGAGGCCCGGCATGAAGTGGCCGTTTGCACGCACGTCACTCAGCCGCGAGGGGCGCGACACCCTCTGGCTTCTGGCCATATTGGCGCTGAGCATCCTGCCGCATGCCGAAAGGCTGCCTCTGTGGTGCGCGCTGGGAACGGGCGCAGCGATTGTCTGGCGCGCTCAGGTGGCCTGGCGAGATGGCGCACTGCCACCACGCTGGCTGCTCATGGTCTGCCTGGCCGCCAGCATTGGCTTGACGCTGTGGTCGTTCAAGTCCCTGTTTGGCCGTGAAGCCGGCGTCACCCTGGTGACCTTGCTGGCCGGCCTCAAAACACTGGAGTTGCGTGCCCGAAGGGACGCCTTTGTCGTCACCTCACTGGGCTTCTTTTTGATCCTGACCCAGTTTTTGTACTCGCAAAGTCTGCCCATCGCGGCACTGATGACCCTGGTACTGATGGGTTTGCTGACCTCGCTGGTGCTGGCGCAACGCCCAACGGGCCGGCCCTCGGTCTGGTCCGCCATGAAGGTGGCCGCCCGCAGCGTGGTGATGGGCATCCCGGTCATGCTGGCGCTGTTTCTGTTTTTCCCCCGGCTGGGCCCTTTGTGGAGCGTGCCGGCCGACGCGGGGCAACGGACCGGCTTGTCGAACCAGATCAGTCTGGGGAACGTGGCAGAACTGGCGCTGGACGACACCGTGGCCATGCGCGTTCGCTTCATCGATGCGCCCCCCGTGACCAGTGCACTTTATTTCAGAGGCCCGGTCCTGGATGTGTTTGACGGGCTGACCTGGAGAGCGCGTGAACCCCAACATCGTGGCCCTGACATCGATGACCTGGAACCCGTCAGGCACAGCGGCACACAACTGCGATACCAGTTGACCATCGAGCCCAATCGCATTGCCACGGTGCCTTTGCTGGACGGCACCCTGACTGCGGTGCCGACACCACCTGCGACAGAGCCGCAATTGCGGCGACAAGGCCTGAGCTGGACCGCCAACCGCCCACTGACCGAACGCAGCCAGCTTGACGCGGTGGCCTGGCATGCGTTTCAGGCAGGGCCGCAGCAGCCCGTCATGGCCTTGAATGACTGGTTGCAATTGCCCGCCGGATTCAACCCGCGCACCTTGCAGTGGGCGTCGACCTTTCGCAGTCAACCTGAACTGGCCCATGCAGACGCACGCACCTTGTCCAACGCCGTGATGACGCACATACGGCAGACGGGCTACAGCTACACCCTGTCCCCGGGTGAGGGCGGCCTGGATGCGCAGGGGCTGCCTGAACGCAATGTGGTCGATCGTTTCTGGATGGACAGCAAATCCGGCTTTTGCGAACACTTTGCCACGGCCTATGTCGTGGTCATGCGAACCATGGGGGTCCCCGCCCGCGTTGTCACAGGGTTTCAGGGCGCGGAGCTGAACCCGATCGACGGCCTGCATGTGGTGCGCAACAGCGATGCGCACGCCTGGGCCGAGTTCTGGCAGGCTGGCGAAGGCTGGGTGCGTGTTGACCCCACGGCGGCCGTGGCCCCTGAACGGATTGAACGAGCAAGGCAGGTGTTTCGCAACCGCGACGCCTTGACGGGGGCCCTGTCCCAGATCGACCCCGCGGTGTGGGGCCGCTTGAGGGCCTATGTCGAGGCCAGCAACCATCGCTGGAACATCTGGGTGCTGCAGTACTCCCGCAACCGCCAGATGGACCTGCTGCGCAACTGGGGCTTTGATTCGCCCGACTGGACAGACCTGGTGCGCCTTTGCGGTGTGGTGCTGCTGGGCGTCAGCCTGCTGGGCCTGGTGTGGCTGTGGTGGACACGGCCCAGGCTACCCCAGACGCCCTGGCAAAAGCCTTTGCTCCGTGTCCATCGGGCGCTCGTTGCCGCAGGCTTGCCGCCGCCTGTTGACTGCCCGGCGCCCGCTCCTGCCCTGAGCTGGGCCCGCACCCTGGCCAAGCTCAAGGCCAAGCCGGGCCAGGAAGCCTTGCGCCAGCCACTGATCGACGCACTGGGCCAGCTCGACGCTTTGCGCTATGCGCCGCAGTCTCTGCCCGCCAGGAAGTTGAGACAAGAACAAGCCCAACTGTTGGATGCCATCGTGCGACACGCGCAAGGATGGCGCGTGGCCGGCCGACGAGATCAGGCAAACTAAGGACCACGCCCGTCGGCTCATGGCGGCGGCTTCAACCTTGCGCTTTTTGTCATGCCACACATGGTCATCCCATCGGCTCGTCATGCCGGACGTTTCACCCTGATCTGTGCGGCCACCGCAAGCCTGCTGCTGACAGCGTGCTCGAATGTCCCCCCGTCGCCGGCCGTGGCGACACGAGCGACAGCACCCGCGCCCGAGGCTGCAGCCTCGGTCCCTGCCGATGCCACAGGTGGTCTGTCCAGTGCGGCGCAAGCCAAAGCCATCCAGGCCGCGCCAGGCTTGATCACGAGCCCCTTGACCGGCAACCCTGATCCTGACAGCTATGCGCAGCGCGCCGACGCCCAGCAGTTGGCGTTTGACCTGGCGCAGTCCATGCAACTGGATGCCCAGTGGGTATGGGATGCCTTGTCCAAAGCCAAAGTCAAAGACAGTGCGGCCAAGCTGATGATGCCCGCCCCGGCGGGCACACCCAAAAACTGGGGCGTTTACCGCAGCAGGTTCATCGAGCCGATTCGCATACGGGCCGGCGTAGCCTTCTGGCGCAGCCATGCGACGGACCTCAAACGAGCCGAGAGCCTCTACGGTGTACCCGCCAGCATCATTGCCGGCGTGCTTGGCGTCGAAACCATCTATGGTCGCCAGACAGGCAACTTCCGCGTGCTGGATGTGCTGACGACCTTGACGCTCGACTTTCCAAAAGGTCGCAGCGACCGCAGCGCCTTTTTCAAGGCTGAGTTGGGGCAATATTTGAAGCTGTGCAGCGAGCAGGCCATTGCACCAGAGAGCATGCTCGGCTCCTATGCGGGTGCTGTGGGTTTGCCTCAGTTCATGCCCAGCTCCATCCGGCGATATGCCGTCGACTTTGACGGTGATGGTCAAATCGACCTGCTGCGCAGCCCTGTTGATGCCATTGGCAGCGTGGCGCACTATCTGTCCGAACATGGCTGGCAAGCCCAATGGCCGGCCTATTTCGATATCACACCGCCACGAGACGAATCTGCCTTGAGCAAACTGCTGGCGCCAGACATCCTGCCCAGTTTCTCTCCCGCCGACATGCAACAACTCGGCGCAGGCCTTTCCGATGCGGCGCAAAGCCACCCTGGTCGCCTTGCACTGGTCCAGTTGCAAAACGGCACCGATTTGCCCACGCTGATTGCCGGCACAGCCAATTTCTATGCAATCACGCGCTACAACCAGTCCAGCTATTACGCCCTGGCGGTGATCCAGTTGGGCGACGCCGTCGCCCGCGAGGTTGCGCGGCAAAATGGGCAAAACCCGTGAATAGCTTTACCGGCCCACTTGATCATTTGCGTCGCCCCGCGTGCCGTATCCCATCTGCACAGGCAGAACAGGGCACATGCCCTCTTCACTATATAAAGCGCAATCGGACACGACTTTCACCATGACGTGCATATTGCGTTTGCAATCCTATATATTTTGTGTTTAGAATCCGGGCATGTTGAAACAGCGGGCAAACCAAGCTTTGCCTGCATGAAAATTTCAACTGATGCACCGCACCAATAAAGTATTCACCCCCCGACTTCAAGGGACACAGGACAACACATGAGCAACTACCAAGACCTTCTGGCACAAAAGGCCGCCCTCGAAAAGCAAGCCGCCGATCTGGAAAAGCAATTGCAAGATGCCCGCCGCGCAGAACGTGCTGGCGTCATCGCCCAAATCAAGTCACTGCTGGCTGAACATGGCCTGACCGTCGCCGACCTGGGCCTCAAGACAGGCAAGGTTGCAACCGGCAATGCCTCCGCTGGCCGCAAGGTGGCACCGAAGTACCGCAATACAGCCACAGGCGAAACCTGGACAGGTCGTGGCCTGCAACCCAAGTGGGTTCAGGCCGCCGTGGCTTCAGGCAAGAAACTCGAAGATTTTGCGATCTGAAATTCAGTTCGCTGAATCAAAAAAGCCGGTGCGCATGCCCCGGCTTTTTTCATGTGCTCGAAAAATATTTAACAGATCACGCCACCAAGAACCCTACCTGGATCAGGGCTTGGCAGATTTGAAATCACCCGCCAGACCAAACACAAACTGTTCGGGCTTGAGATACCGCCTCAAGGCCTGATTGACCTGGTCCAGCGTCAATTGCTCTAGTGCGGCGTCAACCTGAGCGGCAGCGGCAAACGTGCGGTCCAGATAGAGGTTGCTGGCCAGGCCTGCGGCCAAGCGTGCATCCTGCGCCCGACCCAGCCGCCGGAAATTCAACAAACCTCGCTTGCCCGCCTCAAACTCAGCCTGGGTAAACCCATCCGTCAAGACCCTTTTAACTTCTTCTCGGAACGCCGCTTCAACCTTGTCGCGGTTTTGTGGTGCGAAATTCGCTGCAGCCACCCACTTTGAATGGGCCTCTATCGAGCTCCACTGGACCGTGCTGTACACGCTGTATGACAAGCCATCTTTTTCGCGAATGCGGTTCCACAGTCGGGAATCTCCGCCAGACCCAAGCAGGTGATTGGCCAGCGTGAAAGCCGGGTAATCCGGATCATGGTCACTCAATGCCAGCGGCAACACCACAGACAAGGCCGCGTTTTGCTTGTCAGGGGTTTGCAATATCAGGCGTGTTGGCGGCAGGCTCACGAATGGGTTGTCGACACGCTTGAATGGCTGCTCATTGCGCCAATCGCCAAACGCCTTTTGAAGTGCATCACGCAGCGCTGGTGCGTCAAAATCACCCACGGCGGCGAACTGAGCGTGGCTGGCAGAAACGAAGCGCTGGTGAAATGCCTTCACACGCTCGATTTGAACGGCTTTCCAGTCTGCCTCGGTCTCGGCGAAGGTGGCGGCATAGCGCACGTCGCCACGTGGGTAAGGGTTGCCGTGACGGGATATGGCCTCGTCCAGCACCGCTTCAGGCTCCTTGCTCTGCTCCTCCAGGCTTGAGAGCGCCTGTTGCCGAACCTCTTCCAGCGCGGCGTCTGGCAGCGCGGGATGGCGCAAGACATCGGCGACCAGCGCCACCAGGGCCGGCAGGTGCTCACGGCGCGTGGACAAACTGGCGCTCAACTGCCCTGCCCCCGCGGCAAAGCGCACTTCGGCCTGCAGTGCGTCGAGCTTGTCCTCCAACTGCTGCCTTGACAGGCTGGTGGTGCCCTTGTCGAACAAGGCTGCCAGGGCCGAAGGCGCCTCGCCCCAGTCGGCCAGGGCCTGGGCATCACCATAGCGCAGCGTCAGCGTGGCTTTCACGGACTGGCCTCGCGTGGACTTGGGCAGCAGCGCCACCTGCATGCCTGAGGGCAACAGGAAGCGCTGTGTACGGGCATCGATATTGGCCGGGCTGGCGTCAAAGGCTTCAGCCTTGGCCTGCGCAACCTGGGCCTTGAAGTCCTTCAGCACGGCGGCCACGTCAACCCGTTCGGGCTGGGGCGCACGCTCTGGTGACGAGGTCGGGATGTACTGCCCGAGCGTGCGGTTGGACGCCACAAACGCCTGCTGCGCCACGCGCTGCACATCGGCCAGGGTGACTGCCTTGACGCGGTCCCGATTGAGAAAGAACAGACGCCAGTCGCCCTGCGCCACCGATTCAGATATCGCCACACCCACCCGCTGCGGGTCAGAAAAACCCATGTCCCAGGCTTTCAACCACTTGGCCTTGGCGCGGTCCAGTTCTTCTTGCGTGATGGGTTGCTGCTTCACCGACTCGATCACGTCCAGCATGGCCTTGCTGGCCACAGCCGGGTCTTGTTGCGGCGACAGCTGCGCGCCCAGCAGCACATAGCCCGGATCGGCCAGGCTTTGTGCAAAGCCGAATACGCCCGAGGCCAGTTGCTTGTCCGTCAAGGCCTTGTGCAGCCGGCCCGATGGCGCATCACCCAGGATGGAGGACAACAAGTCAACCGCAGCAAAGTCGGCGTGGGCGCCCGGCACCACGTGGTAGCAGGCATACAGCAAAGGCACGCCACCCACCCGGCGCAAGGTCACCGTGCGTTCACCATCCTGAACCGGGTCCAGGGTATAGAGCGCGGGCAGCACCCGCTGGGGTTTGGGGATCGCGCCAAAGGCCTGCGCCACCCAGCGCTTGACCTTGGCCTCGTCAAACTTGCCCGATACGATCAGGGTGGCGTTGTCAGGTTGGTAGTAGCGGCGGTAAAAGGCCTGCAGACGGGTGATGTCGACGCCCTCCACGTCGGTTCGGGCGCCGATCGTGGCCTTGCCATAGTTGTGCCACTGGTACATGGTCGCGATGGTTTGATTCAACAACACGCGGCCAGCGTCGTTCTCGCCCATCTCCATCTCGTTGCGCACCACGGTCATCTCGCTGTCCAGGTCGCGGCGGGCGATGAAGCTGTTGACCATGGCATCAGCCTGCCAGTTCAGGTACCACTGCAGGTTGTCGTCATTGGCCGAGAAACTGGCGAAATAGTTGGTGCGGTCGTACCAGGTGCTGCCATTGGCGTTGAAGCCCCGCTTGTTGAAGTCAGACCACACCTTGGGGTGGCGCGGCGAGCCCTTGAACAACAGGTGCTCCAGCAAATGCGCCATGCCGGTTTCGCCGTAGCTTTCGTGCCGGGAACCCACCCGGTAAGTCACATTGACGGTGGTGGTGGGCTTGGAGTCGTCCGGAATCAGCAGAACCTGCAGCCCATTGGGCAGCTTGTACTCCGTGATGCCCTCGACCGACCGGACCTCGACCAAGCCGCCGGATTTGACCTGGGGCACAGCCCGCGCAGAGCCCGGCGCAGCCAGCGCGGGCGCGCCGCTCCAGATGGCCGCCACCAGCACGGTCAGCAGGCTCAGCGCCAGACGGGAAGAACGACCAGAAGCAAGGACACGCATCGTCATGGGTACACACTCGGTTGACACACTCTGACTGAGTGTAGGTTGGCGAACGATAGGTTCCGCTGTACGGCAAGGGCATTACCCTATGCGGCATCTGCCCCACACCCGTGCGCACGGCACATTCAAACCTTTATACGCATGTATAAAGCAGGTATGCCACGCCCTGCGACAAGCGCCATTGCGCCCCCACCTGAAGCCGATGACGCGGGTACGTCGACGCCCGATCGCCTGCTGCGTGCAGGCCTGGCCCGCGCCCGCGCTGAAGGTTTTCGTCGGCTCACGGTACGGGCCGTGGCGCAAGATGCGGGCGTCAACCTGGGCAGCTTCGTTTACCACTTTGGTTCGCGAGACCAGTTCATCGCCCAGGTCATCGCGCACTGGTACACGCCCTTGCTGGCGCGCGTGCAACAAAGCCTGGTGACGGCGCCAGGCTCGGCCATGCCAAGCCTCAAGTCACTGATGCTGGGCTTCATTGACGACCTGCTCGCCGAACGCCAGTTCGTCGGGCACCTGGTGGCCGATGCCGCCGCCGGCGAAGTCGCTGCCAGGCAGTTTCTGCAGGCCTGCGGTCACCAGCACCCTGCCATCTTTCTGCAAGCCATAGAAGCAGCCCAGGTGGCGGGACAGGTGCGCCCAGGTGACCCGCGCCACATCCTGCTCATGCTGGTGGCCACCATCAGCCTGCCTGTTTTGTTGTTCGAATCGCTCAGCGGACGCGACATCCTGCCCACCACCCTGGTGGACGCGTTTGAAGCCTTTTCGCTTGAGCGTGCCCACGTAGAAGAAAGACTGGACTGGGTGCTTCAAAGCCTCAGCCCGGTCCCGGGAGTTTGAAGATGCCTTTGTTGACACCCACCAGATTGGGTTGCACTTTTCTGACGTTCATGTGCCTCACCGCATGCCAGCAGGACCAAGCCGTGCCGTTCTCAGGCTATGCCGAGGCCGATCTGATTTACCTGGCCCCCTCAGGTGGCGGCGTGCTGCAACACCTCAAGGTACAACGCGGTGACCATGTGGCTCAGGGCACACCGCTGTTCCAGGTTGACAGCAGTGCCGAATCGTATAGCCGCCAGTCTGCCGAGGCACAGCAAAACCGCGCAACAGCCCAACTGGCCGATCTGGGCAAGGGACGACGCAAGGAAGAGATCAAGGCCATCCTGGCCCAGCAGGCCCAGGCCAAGGCGGCGCTCGGCACATCGACCTCGCAACTCAAGCGACAAGGTGAACTGGTGCGCCAAGGTTTTGTCTCGGCAGCAAAGATGGACGATCTGCAAGCGGCCCAGGCACGCGATGCGGCCAGGGTGAAAGAGCTCGATGCGCAACTCGCACTCGCTCAGGAATCGGCACGGCCCGACACCATTCAGGCAGCCAGGGCTGACCTGCAGGCGGCACGCGCCCAGGTCTCGCAATCCAGGTGGGCCGAAGCTCAGCAAGGACGCAACGCACCCGTGCCTGCCACCGTGTTCGACGTGCTGTACCGTGCCGGCGAATGGGTGGCCCCGGGCGCACCGGTGGTTGTGCTGTTGCCAGATCAGGGCGTCAAGGTGCGCTTCTTTGTGCCTCAAGCGGCCTTGGCTCAGATCAAGGTGGGTGCCAGCGTGCGTTATGCCTGCGACGGCTGCACAGCGGGCCCGGCTCGCGTCCGCTACGTCTCGCCACAGGCCGAGTTCACGCCGCCGGTGATCTACAGCAACGAAAGCAAAGGCAAGCTGGTGTTCATGGTCGAAGCCAGCCCCGAAGGCGAGGCCGCCAGCCAGCTCAAGCCCGGCCAGCCCCTGACCGTGAGCCTGGCCCCATGACAGCCAGCGACCTGGCCATTGACGTCAAAGGCCTGAGCAAGGTCTTTGGCGGGCGCACCGTGGTCGACGGCATCGACATCCAGGTTCGCCGCGGTGAGATCTGCGGCTTTCTGGGCCCCAATGGCAGCGGCAAGACCACGACCATCCGCATGCTGTGCGGCCTGCTGGCACCCTCCGCCGGACAAGGCCACTGCCTGGGCTTTGACCTGCTCACAGGCTCGCGGCAGATCAAGCTACGTACCGGCTACATGACGCAGAAGTTCGGCCTGTACGAAGACCTCTCCATCGAAGAAAACCTGCAGTTCATCGCTGAGGTCTACGACATGCCCGACAGCCGCGCGCTGGTCCGCAAGACGCTGGACAGGCTTGGCCTGCTGGAGCGGCGACAGCAACTGGCCGGGTCGCTGTCAGGCGGCTGGAAGCAACGCCTGGCGCTGGCGGCCTGCCTGTTGCACGGCCCCGAACTGCTCTTGCTGGACGAGCCCACCGCTGGCGTCGACCCCAAGGCGCGGCGCGACTTCTGGCACCAGATCCACCTGCTGGCCGCCGAGGGCCTGACCGTGCTGGTCAGCACGCACTACATGGACGAGGCCGAGCGCTGCCACCGCCTGGCCTATATCTCGTACGGCAAGTTGCTGACAGCCGGCACCACGCAGGAGGTCATCACCCGATCAGGCCTGCGGACCTGGGAGGTCACCGGCCCCCAGCTTGACCGCGTCATGGCGCTCACCGAA
>Ga0209066_10007946_pt1 | contig 10386 bp, 8 predicted proteins | sample All_14_2_FD_187198 | JGI IMG/M metagenome (GOLD analysis project Ga0209066, IMG submission 187198) | Freshwater microbial communities in response to fracking from Pennsylvania, USA - Allegheny Zone_MetaG_DW_15 (SPAdes) (version 2) ... | reverse complement strand
GAGGCGGCCCTGATCATCGCCCTGATGGGTTTCGTCAGCACCGTCGCCCTGTGCAAGTACCTGCTGCGCGGCGACATCATCGAATAGGGAGGAACCGCCATGCTCGATCTGCTCATCTCCTTTTTCCTGGTCGTCGGCGGCCTTTTCGCCCTGATCGGCTCCATCGGCCTGGCCCGACTCCCTGACCTGTTCATGCGCCTGCACGGTCCCACCAAGGCCACGACTCTCGGGGTCGGCGGCATTCTCATCGCCTCGATGCTCCATTTCAGCAGCCGTGACAGCGGCCTCAGTCTCCACGAGCTGCTGGTCGCCCTCTTCCTGCTGATCACCGCCCCGGTCAGCGCCCACCTCATCGCCCGCGCCATGATCCATCTGCGCGGCGACACAGGAGCCGGGTCTGCACGGCAGTTTCCTGAGGGATGAAACACGATGGCAAAAACCATGAAACGACCCGGCCACGATCGGCGTGACGGCGCCCATTTCGCCCGCTACACCCTGATCGGCTTTTTCACCGTCGCACCGTTGTGGGTGACCTGGCTGGTCTTCGATTTTCTGCTCAATATCCTGGCTGGAGCCGGTACGCCGCTGCTGTTGGGAGCCTCCCGCGCCATCGCTCCCTTCTCAACGACCATGGCCGAGTGGCTGCGAGACACCTCCTTCCAGCGGCTGGTTGCGGTCATTATGACCCTGGTCCTGTTCTACGGTATCGGTCTGCTGGCGTCCTTCGTCGTCGGCCGCCGCCTGATCGAGCTGTTCGAGGTGATCCTTTCCCGCCTGCCGCTGGTGCAGACGATCTACGGCGCCACCAAGCGCTTCCTGCAGACCCTGCGCCAGCCGCCGGTAAGCGGTCAGCGTGTCGTCCTGATCAGTTTTCCGACGCCGGAAATGAAAGCTGTCGGCTTCGTCACCAGGATTATCCGTGACGAGGTCAGCGGCCGTGAACTGGCGGCGGTTTACGTGCCGACTTCGCCCAACCCGACCTCGGGCTATATCGAGATCGTACCGTTGAGCGAGGTGGTACAGACTGACTGGAGTATCGAGGAGGCAATGAGCTTCGTGATGACCGGCGGCACCAACGCCCCGGACAGTATCCGTTTCACCTCCAAGGAGACAGGGGCGAAAGATGAAAGTCCCGATATCCCGGGATGACCGGCGGCCCCGGTTGTTTCCCGGATGGTGCAATGAAAGAGAGGAATTATGATTGAGCTGATCAAAAAATTCGAGAAGGTGCTGATTTTCTCGCTGGTGGTGATGATGGCGATCGTTCTGTTGCTGGCGACGATCGAGCTCGGCTGGATCATCGTCAAGGATATCGTGACGCCGCCGATGTTTCTGCTCGAGATTGACGAGCTGATCGAGATCTTCGGCCTGTTCATGCTGGTGCTGATCGGCATCGAACTCCTCGAGACAATCATCAGGACCTATCTCGACAGGAGCACCGAGCACGTGACGATCGTGATCGCCGTCGCCCTGATTGCCATCTCCCGGAAAGTCATCGTCCTTGGTAAGCAGGAGTTCACCGGAGACATCCTCCTGGGTATCGCGGCCGTGATCATTGCCCTGGCAGGAGGCTATTATCTCATCAGGCGCAGGACCGAAAAGGCCGGGGAACACGGTGAATAAGATTTTTCTCCACTCTGTCCAGCTTTCGAAGATTGCATTGTTGCTCCCCATCCTGACCAGATAACGGCAGAGGATCTGTCCTGCCGCTGTCGTCGGGTTCGGCAGGGATGGCCAATTTCATTCGTCCGCCGCGATAGCAGCGGCGGAACAGCCACTAATGTATTACAATGTGGTATATCCTGTGAGGCGAGGATGACCACGATAAACCGCGAGGCTGCCATGACCCGGACTCCCCACCCCGTCTTCTTCCTTCTTTTCCTGCTGCTGTCCTACCTGCCGCCGGTTTCCGCCGTCGCTGCCGAACCTGTGCGGGCCAACCCCGATGCCGACCTTCAGCAGCTCATCGACCAGGCCCTGGCGAACAATCCCGAGATCAACGCCTCGGAGGAGCGGTGGCGGATGGCCGTTTACCGGGCTGACCAGGCCGGAGTCCTTGACGATCCGATGTTGATGTTGCAGTTGCAGAACGGCCTGGTCCGCGATCCCCTCGATCTGAACCGTGATCCCGGTACCGCCACGGTCATCGGCCTCAGTCAGACCGTGCCCTTCTTCGGCAAGCGCGGTCTGCAGCGGCAGGGGGCAGAGCGGGAGGCCGAGGTCGAACGCTGGCAGGTCGAGGAACGACGGATCGCGCTGCGGCGGATGGTCAAGGAGACCTGGTACCGTATCTCCGCGGCCGATCGGGCGATCGACGTGGTGGTGAAGAATATTGCCGCCCTCGATGATCTGGTGCGGTTCGCCGAGACGATGTACGGGGTGGGCCAGGGCCAGCAGCAGGAGGTCCTCAGGGCCCAGCTTCAACGTTCGAGGATGGAGGAGATGCGCATCGATCTGCAGCAGAAGCACCGTTCGCTCACTGCCACCCTCAACAGCCTGCTCTATCGCCCGGTCGAGGTTCCGCTGCCGGTGCCGCCGCTCCTGGCGATCGAGGCCGTGGCGGTGACCCAGGCCGAACTGGAGCAACTGGCCGACGCCCATCGGCCGGCCCTCAAGGCCCTGGCCGCCCGGATCGACAAGGCCAACATCGGCAGGGATCTGGCCGAGAAGGAGTTCCTGCCCGATTTCACCTTTTCCCTGGAGTACATGGTACTCGAAGAAGCAATGGGGAGCGAGGGCGACGACATGTACACCGCCTCGGTCTCTTTCAACCTGCCGGTGCAGCGGGCCCGCCGGCGCGCCATGGTTGCCGAGGCGGGGGCCGAGGGCCGGATGGTGCTGGCGGAGCGCAACGCCCTGCGCAATCAGATCCGCCAGGCAGGGGCCGAGGCCTTGGCCGCGCTCGATCGCACTCGCCGCCTGGCCGAACTGTATGACCAGGGGCTCATTCCCCAGGCGACCGCCGCCCTCGAGGCGACGCTGGCCTCCTATCGGGTCGGCAAAACCGATTTCATGAAGGTGCTCGACAGTCGGATGTCCCTGTTCGACCTGGAACGCGAATACCATGACGCGGTGGCCGAAAACCGGATGCAGCTGGCAGTGCTCGAAGCTCTGGTCGGCACACCGCTGCCACGGGATGGACATTGACGAGGAGGGAATCGATTGAAGATGCTGAAAATATTAGTATTGATCGTCGTCGTGGCGGCCGCTGCGACCGGCGGCTATCAGCTCGGTGTCCAGCGGGAGCACGCCCATGATCCGCAGAGTCCGGTCAAGGACGCGACGGTGACGGAGCAGAAACAGCAGTATACCTGCGGCATGCACCCGTTCATCATCCGCGATGAGCCGGGCAACTGTCCGATCTGCGGCATGACCCTCGTGCCGCTGAAACCCGGCGCCACCGGCGTCCAACCCCAGGCCGCCGCCGCGGTCACCAAATGGCGGTCGCCGATGGACCCGACCTATGTCCGCGATGCCCCGGGCAAGGACTATATGGGCCATGACCTGGTCCCGGTCACCGAAGACGAAAGCGGCGCCGGCATCATCAGCATCGACCCGGTGACCGCCCAGAACATGGGGGTGCGGACCGAGCCCGTGGTTCGTCGGAAGCTGGTCAAAACGGTGCGCACCGTCGGGCTGATGACCTATGCGGAGGGGCGGCAGTTCTCGGTCAACAGCAAGATCGAGGGGTGGATCGAAAGGCTCTATGTCAACCAGGAAGGGCAGACCGTCAAAGTAGGCCAGCCGCTGATGGCGATCTACAGTCCCGAGCTGGTGGCGGCGCAGCAGGAATACCTGCTGGCCCTGAATCACCGCCGCAAGCTGGCCGGCAGCCCCGTCCCCGAGATCGCCGCGAGTGCCGAGCGGCTCCTTGAAGCCGCGCGTACCCGCCTACAGTACTGGGATATCAGCCCCGGCCAGATCGCGGCGATTGAGCAATCGGGCCGGAGCACCAAGACCCTCACCCTGTTCAGCCCCCACAGCGGGATCGTGACGATGAAGAAGGCCCTTCAGGGGATGCGGGTCATGGCCGGAGAGGAGCTGCTGCAGATCTCCGATATCTCCACAATCTGGATCAACGCCGAGGTCTACGAATACGAAATGCCGTGGGTCATTGTGGGGCAGAGAGTCAGGGTCGAACTGCCCTACGCCGCGGACAAGGTCTTCGAGGGCAGGATCACCTATATCTATCCCTACCTCAACAATGAAAATCGGACCGCCAGGGCCCGCATCGAACTGGCCAACCCGGGCCTGGAACTGAAGCCCGACATGTACGCCAATGTCAGTATCGATACCGCGGCGGTCGACGGGGTCCTGGCCATACCGGCCAACGCCGTCCTCCGCTCCGGCAAGGGACAGACCGTCTTCGTCGCCCGCGGTGAGGGAAAATTTGAACCTCGCCCGGTGAAAAGCGGGGTAACCGACGATAACGGCTATATCCAGATCCTCTCAGGTCTCAGTGAGGGCGAAGTGGTGGTGGTCTCGGCCCAGTTCATGCTTGATTCCGAGAGCACCCTGCGCGAGGCCCTGCAGAAGATGACGGCGCCGGCAGGGACGGCAGGGGCAGAGGGCCGGAAGACCGTGAACGAGGAGGCGCCCGGCGTCCCGGCCAGGAATGACGGGGCGGAACCGCTCGACGACCTTTTCAAGTAACTCATTGTGAACATCTGTCCCGGAGACCGCCATGCTTGAAAAGGTCATCAACTGGTCGCTGCAGAACAAGTTCATGGTCATCCTGCTGACCCTGTTCCTGGTCATCGGCGGGCTCTATTCGTTGAAGAACACCGCGGTCGATGCCATCCCCGACCTCTCCGACGTCCAGGTCATCATCTTCACCGAGTACCCCGGCCAGGCCCCGCAGGTCGTGGAAGACCAGGTCACCTATCCGCTGACCACCCAGATGCTCTCGGTCCCCGGCGCCAAGGTCGTGCGCGGCTACTCTTTTTTCGGCAGCAGCTTCGTCTATATCATCTTCGAGGACGGTACCGACATGTACTGGGCCCGGTCCCGGGTTCTCGAGTACCTCAACTACGTCTCGGGCCGTCTGCCGCAGGGGGTGACGCCGGTCCTCGGCCCCGATGCCACCGGGGTCGGCTGGATTTATGAATACGTCCTTGAGAGCGATCGCCACAACCTCCAGGAACTGCGTTCGATCCAGGACTGGTACCTGCGCTATGAACTGACCTCGCTGGAAGGGGTCAGTGAGGTCGCCAGTCTCGGCGGTTTCGTCAAACAGTACCAGGTGGCGGTCGATCCCAACAAGCTGGTGGCCTACAATATCCCGCTCACCGAGCTGATTATGGCCATCAAGAAGGCCAACCTCGACGTCGGCGGCGGGGCCATCGAGATAGGCGAGACCGAGTTTGTGGTCCGCAGCCACGGCTACATCCGCTCCCTTCAAGACCTCGAGAATATCGTGGTGACCAGCAGCCGGGAGGGGACGCCGGTGCTGGTCAAGCACCTTGCCGAGGTCCGGCTCGGCCCGGAGATGCGGCGGGGGGTTGCCGAGTGGAACGGCGAAGGGGAGGCGGTCGGCGGGATTGTCGTCATGCGTTTCGGCGAAAACGCCCTTGCGACCATCGCGCGGGTCAAGGACAAGTTGGAAAGCCTCAAGGCCGGCCTGCCGGAAGGGGTGACGATCAGGACCGCCTATGACCGTTCCGGCCTGATACAGCGGGCCATCGCCACCCTGAAGGAGAAACTGATCGAGGAAAGCATCGTCGTCGCCCTCGTCACCATGCTCTTTCTCTATCACCTGCCGAGCGCCCTGGTGGCGATCATCACCCTGCCGGTCGCCATCCTGATGGCCTTTATCATCATGCATGCCCAGGGCATCAACGCCAACATCATGAGCCTCGGCGGTATCGCCATCGCCATCGGGGCGATGATCGATGCGGCCATCATCATGATCGAGAACGCCCACAAGCATCTGGAGCGGGATCGCGGCAAGAAACCGCACTGGCAGATAATCCGTGATGCCGCCGTCGAGGTCGGGCCGACCCTGTTCTACTCCCTGCTGGTCATCACCGTCTCGTTCGTCCCGGTCTTCACCCTGACCGAACAGGCGGGGCGGCTGTTCAAGCCGCTGGCCTTCACTAAGACCTATGCGATGGGCGCCGCGGCCTTTCTCTCGATCACCCTGGTGCCGGTGCTGATGGGCTGGTTCATCCGCGGCAAAATCAAACCGGAACACGCCAATCCGTTCAACCGCCTGCTCATCCGCATCTACCACCCACTCGTCGATCTGGTCCTGCGCTGGCGCAAGCTGACCCTGGTGGCGGCCGTGGCGGCGATGCTGTCGATGGCCTGGCCGCTGTCGCAGATGGGCTCGGAATTCATGCCGGCACTCTATGAGGGTGACCTCCTCTACATGCCGACGACTCTGCCGGGGCTGTCGGTGACCAAGGCCAAGGAAATCCTGCAGCAGACCGACCGGATCATCCGCCGGTTCCCGGAGGTCGAGCATGTCTTCGGCAAGATCGGCCGGGCCGAGACCGCCACCGATCCGGCGCCGATGATGATGATCGAGACGACCATCACCCTCAAGCCCGAGAGTGAGTGGCGCACGGTGGCGGCGATGCGCTTTTATTCGGACTGGCCGGACGATCTCGAGTTTGTCAAGAAACCCCTGCGCCGCATCTGGCCGGAGCACGTGCCGATAACGATCGAGCAACTGACCGAGCAGCTCAACACTGCCATCCAGTTTCCGGGGCTGACCAACGCCTGGACCATGCCGATCAAAACCCGCATCGATATGCTCTCGACCGGCATCAAGACCCCGGTCGGCATCAAGGTCATGGGTGACGATCTCGCCACCTTGAGCCGGATCGGCGAAGAGGTCGAGGCGGTGGTGCGGACCGTGCCGGGCACCCTCTCCGCCATCTCCGAGCGGGTGGTCGGCGGCCGCTATCTCGATATCCGGATCGACCGCCTGAAGGCGGCCCGCTACGGCATCAATGTCGGCGATATCCAGGAGATCATCCAGACCGCGGTCGGCGGCATGGCGATCACCGAGACCGTCGAGGGCCTCGAGCGCTATACGGTCAATGTCCGCTATGACCGCGATTTCCGCAGCGATATCGATTCGCTGCAACGGGTGCTGGTGCCCGGTGCGGGCGGCCGCCATATCCCCCTGGAACAGCTGGCGGCGATATCGATCAGCAACGCCCCGGACAGCATCAAGACCGAGAACTCGCGGCGGACCGCCTGGGTTTATGTCGACATCAAGGACGTCGACCTCGGCACCTACGTGAAAAACGCCCGCCAGGCGGTGGCGCAGCATATCAAGCTGCCCCAGGGCTACAACATCGTCTGGAGCGGCCAGTACGAGTACATGGAGCAGGCCCGGGCCCGGCTGCTGGTCATCATCCCGCTGACGGTGCTGATCATCTTCGTCATCATCTACACCAGCACCAAAAGCCTGGTCAAGACGGCGATCGTCTTTCTGGCCGTGCCCTTCTCGCTGGTCGGCGCCTTCTGGCTCCTCTACCTGCTTGACTACAACACCTCGATCGCCGTCTGGGTGGGCATCATCGCCCTGGCCGGCCTCGACGCCGAGACCGGCGTGGTGATGCTGCTCTATCTCGATCTGGCCCACAAGCAATGGCGGGAAAAGGGGCGAATGCTGACCCGCGGCGACCTGGTGCAGGCGATCCACCACGGTGCGGTCAAGCGCATCCGCCCCAAGATCATGACGATCGCGGTCATCATCGCCGGCCTGCTGCCGATCATGTGGAGCCACGGCACCGGCGCCGATGTCATGAAACGGATCGCCGCGCCGATGGTCGGCGGAGTCGTGACCTCGGGAATCATGGAACTGCTGGTCTACCCGGTGATTTTCTTCATCTGGCGGGGCCGGCAGCTGCAGAAGGATTCGGCCCCGACCAGTGCCGGGGATATCGAAGACCAATGAACAACAACGAACGATAAGGAGACGATTATGAAAACCGGGATCTTTGCAATCCTTGCGGCCCTGCTGCTGGCCCTGCCTTTAGGGGCCCTCGCCGCCTCCCATGAACATGGCGGCTCCGGGACGACGGTGGAAGGACGGGCCATGGAGCATGGCGACATGAAGATGGACGGCATGAACATGGGCGGCGATATGATCATGCTGGGGGAAACGACTGAGGACGGTGTGAAAGGCATGGCCCATCTCAGCGATGTCGGGGCGGCCATGGCCAAGATGGGGATGAAGGAAAACTACCATCTGATGGTCATGTTCAGCGATAGCACCGGTGCCGCCATCGGAGAAGGGACGGTGGCGGTGAAGGTCACCGATCCGGCCGGTCGGGAGACCGGGCCCTTCGCCATGATGGCGATGGAGAGCCAGTTCGGCGCCGACCTTGCCCTCACGGAAAAGGGGGAGTATCGCTTTGTCGTCGGCACCAGACTGACCGACGGTAAAACGCGCCAGTTCCAGTTTCAGTATACGTTGAAGTAGATCGCAGCCGTCATGAGGTACATGACGGTGCCCTGGCCAGAAGGGCGAGATCGCTGCCGTCGTCGAGTACCAGTGACGGCAGTCGTCGCCGGCGCTCGGTCGTGGCACCGATCACACGGCCAGCACAACCCTCCGGAGAAGTCGGCCGGTCATCAACAGCAGACCACCACGCATTCCTGTTGACACAGGTGCGGAGAAATGGGTATTTTTCGCACCTCGTGCACCACCCATCAACCACGCATCCGGAGAAAAATATATGTGGAAAAATATTGTCGCCGCCCCGGCTGATTCGATCCTCGGTCTGACCGAGGCCTTCCGCAACGATCCGAACCCGCAGAAGGTCAATCTCGGCGTCGGAGTCTACAAGGACGATGCAGGGAAGACCCCGATTCTCGCCTGTGTCAAGGCGGCGGAGAAGATCCTGCTGGAGCGGGAAACCACCAAGTCGTATCTGCCGATTTCCGGCGATCCGGTCTATGCCGCCTGCGTCCAGAAGCTGCTGTTCGGCGAGGACGGCGAGGTGATCGCCAGCAAACGGGCGGCCACCGTCCATGCCCCGGGCGGTACCGGAGCGCTCAGGGTCGGCGCCGATCTGCTGAAGAAGTTCATGCCGAAGGCCACGGTCTGGCTCAGCAATCCGACCTGGGCCAACCACAAGGGGGTCTTCGCCACCGCCGGCTTCCCCTTAAAAGAGTATGCCTATTACGATCCGGCCACCAAGAATGTCGATTTTGCCGGTCTGACCAGGGATCTGAAGGCGATCCCGGCCGGTGACATCGTCCTGTTCCACACCTGCTGCCACAACCCGAGCGGGGTCGACCTCGATCAGAGTCAGTGGCGGGAGGTCGTGGAGATTGCCCGGGAGCGGGGCTGGATGCCGTTTCTCGATTTCGCCTATCAGGGCTTCGGCATCGGGGTGGAGGAAGACCGGTACGCCGTCGAGCAGTTCGCTGCCAGCGGTCTCGATTTCTTTGTCGCCAGCTCGTTTTCCAAGAACTTCGGCCTCTACAACGAGCGGACCGGGGCCCTGACGGTCGTCAGTCCCACCGCCGCGGAATCGGCGGTGGCGATGAGCCATCTGAAGACGGTGGTGCGGGTGATCTATTCGAACCCGCCGGCCCATGGCGGCCTGGTCACCGCCACCATCCTCAGCGATCCGGCCCTGCACCGGCAATGGCTCGGTGAACTGGCGGCAATGCGGGAGCGGATCGTGGCGATGCGCTCCGCCCTCGTCGACGGCCTCAACGCCCGCGGCGTGGCCGGCGATTTTTCCTACATCAAGCGGCAGCGGGGGATGTTCTCGTTCAGCGGCCTGTCCGACGCGACGGTGGCCTGGCTGCGCCAGCACAAGAATATCTACGTGGTCGGCGGCGGCCGCATCAACCTGGCCGGCCTGACCTCGCAGAATATCGATTACGTCTGCGACGCGATCGCCGAGGCGCTGCGGTCCTGAACGTGCACCGGCGCTGAGCCGGTACGGCGTTGCCGGCGGGGACGGTTCCGGCTGTCCCCGCTTCCTCCCAGTTCGCAGGCGGATTCCGCGCTGCCGGGTTGCCGGCCCTAGAGGAGGACCTGTCTGATGAACGTCACCACGCCCCCTGACCGCCCAACAGGCGGGGCCAAGGGCACCGGCCACCGCTGGCTGTCCTTTGGCGGCAGCCTGTCCGTTACGATCCTGGTCTTTCTGTGGATCGGCCGGGATATCGAGCCGATCGATGTCGTCGATGCGATCACCGCGATGGCCCCGCCGGAGATCCTGCTGTTCGTCGTCAGTTCTCTGTTCATGAGCATCTGCCGGGCCTGGCGGCTGCTGCTGCTGCTCGAGCCGGTCGGCTACCGGCCGGGGCGGCTGGCGATGCTGCTGACGGTCCTGGTCCGCAATCTCTTCGCCGATCTGCTGCCGGCCCGTCTCGGGGGCCTGATCTACCTCTGGCTGTGCCGGACCC
>Ga0209066_10007945_pt1 | contig 10386 bp, 7 predicted proteins | sample All_14_2_FD_187198 | JGI IMG/M metagenome (GOLD analysis project Ga0209066, IMG submission 187198) | Freshwater microbial communities in response to fracking from Pennsylvania, USA - Allegheny Zone_MetaG_DW_15 (SPAdes) (version 2) ... | reverse complement strand
CACCAAAGGACTGGGAAGTGGACTTGTTGAGGCCCAGTGCCAGCAAACCGAGGCCGCCGGCGACGGCGACTGGAATGATGAAACCATTGTCGTCGTTATCGTCGTCCTCGTTGATGTTCGGGTCATCGGCCTTCTTGTCGGGCGGGGTTAAAGTGTTGGTGTCCTCGGGCTCGGCCTGTGCAACCAGCCCGGGCTCGGCCTGCATTTCGGTGAGCTTGACGCCGGGGATCTGTTCGCTGGTCACGTTCTGGCCGGACAGATTGGCGCTGCCTTCCAGGACTTCCAGGGCGACCTTGTCGTCGCTCACCTTGACGATGAAGCTTCCAGCCGAAGAATTCACTTCGCCGTTGGGGGTCTTCATGTGAACCGAAGTTTTACCGGACCAGGGCACGGTGGTCATCACATCGCCCTGGGCGACGTTGACGTTGAGGCCGGCGTCGCTGGAGGACTCCACGTGCACCAGGGTGTCAGGAGCCATTCGCATGTGAACGTCGCCTGCGAAGGAGATGACGGCCTCGGATTTCGAGTCGGTCTTGAACCAGTGCGACTTGGCACTATCCTTGGTGTTGCTCCAAGCGCCATCGTCGTTGCTGCGAGTCTGCAGCGAGCCGGTTACGACGGAACCTTCGGGCGTACTGGGCAAAGACGTGCTGGCGGCGAAACTCAGCGGTACTGCCAAATTGAGCAGCCCCACCATTATCATTCCACTAAGGGTTCGCTGTGCAGATGTCATTGGTTCTTCTCCTGTGCGTTGGCTTTCGCAGCCTGTTCGCGTGTTCTTATTTTATAGCCTGCTAGAGGGCGGATTTCAATCAGAAAATCCTACACTCTTGTAAAGTTCTCCCGTGCCTTCTCAAATAGTACCCGGATACCTTTTTGGCTTACTTCACGAAGCAAAAATGGTTAGTTCTTGTAAGAATCGTTCCGGCTGGCAGGCCTCGGCCAGGTCTTGGCCACGCCGGGCAGCTTCCCTCCACAAGCGGCGACGTTCCCGCTGCCCCATATGAGCGGCGTCGCTGCGCTCAGGAATGCGGCCGCCGGGCAATTTTCGCATCCACCCTTCGCTGGGAGAAAGCAAGACCACTCTGTCCAGTACGTGTCGGGGAACGTGGCGGCGCGGCCCGTAGCGCTCCAGCCAGCCGGGCTGCAGCGAGTCGGCGAAATGCGGATAAAGGATCAGGCCGTCCCCGTGCAGGTGAAACTGGTCGAAGTGATAGTCCACCAGGCCGCCGTCGCGCAACAGCCCGCTGGGCGCCCCACGGACGTCGCGCTCGCCCGGTATCAACACGGGAATGGCGCCGGAGGCCAGGATGGCCTCGAAATGGTTGGCTTCATTGAGCTCGGCCTGCAAGGTAGGGAGGTCATTGAGGTGGGCGGGCAGCCGATCGCGCGGATCGGAAAAGAGCAGGCGCTGCATCAGCCGCCCCAACTGGCGCCGGTTCCAGGCATTGAGCAGCACCCCGCCCAAAAGCGCCAGAATTTGGGAAAATTTGGAGTCGCGAGCCAGCCAGCCGTGACACAGCGCAGTCACGATGTGCAGACGATAGCGGGCGTGTTGCAGGGGCTGCCGCTGGAGGAAGCTGCTGACGATGCCGGCCGCGGTCTCGCGAATCAGCCGCTGGGGACGGGTCGGCGACCAGTCGGCGTCGATGTAGGATTCCTCGAGATTGGTCAGGGCCTGGACGGGATCGTTTTGGACATAGGCCGAGAAGCGATAGGCTCCGCTGGAGGAGCCGAGCAGATGCAGCGGCGTGTCGCGTTGTTGCAGCATGGGAGCCAAAAAGCGGTCCAGGGCGCTGAGTACCAACCAGCGCGGACCGGCCGAAGCGCCGATGACCACCTCAAAGTCCTGCCAGTTCCAACCGTGCTGCTGAAGGTGGGCGTAGGCGCCAGGACCGGCCTGGACCCTCAGGCCTTCCATTGCAGGAAGCGGTAGCCTTTGCCCGGGATGGTCACGGTGATATTCTGGTTCTTTATTTGGGCGGTGGTGTCGCTGAACATGTCCTTGAGCTCTGCATTTTCGGGAATCGGGCTGTCTTTGTGGAGCGCCAGGGTGACGGTCTGGGGTTCATCCGACTTGTTAAACAGGCAGACCACTTCTTCTTCGGGCCGGATGCGCGAAAATCCATAGGTGTCTTTGGCGCAGTGCACTTCTTGCTGGGAGCCGTACTGCAGGGCTTCGGAGTTTTTGCGGGCCTCGGTCAGTTGCTTGAATCTTTGGGTCAGTTCGGGATTCTTGCCCCACTCCATGTCGTTGCGGTTGGCCGGCCCGATGCCTTCCATGGCCACTTCGGTGCCGTAGTAGACGTGGGGAGTGCCGCGCACGCCGTAAAGGAAGGCGAGCGCCTGCTCCTGGCGGCGAATGTCGCCGGCCGTATCGGACATAAAGCGTACCATGTCGTGGTTGTCGATGAAGGTGCCCAGTTTGGCCGGGTTGTCATAAAGCTTGTCGTTGCTCAAGGCTTCCGAGAGCAGGGACATGTCCTGGCTTTTGTGGCTGTCCAGCAAAACCCGCCAGGCTTCGTGCTGGCTGGCGTGGGGCTTTACTTCCTTGTAGTACTCGATGCGGTCGTGCAAGTCGCGCGAAGGGTCGCCGGCGAAGGTGCGACGGATGGCGTAGGCCAGCGGAAAGTCGAACATCGAGTCGCTAGTGCGGTTCTGATAACCGGCCACGAAGTTGGACTTCAGCCAGAAGGCCTCGCCCACTCCATAGAAATCGGGCTTTTCGGCCTTCATTTCCTGATTGAAGTTCCTCAGGAAATCTTCGGGCATGTGGCGCATGGCGTCGATACGGAAAGCGTCCACGTCCTTGAGCCAATCTTTGTGGACTTCCACCAGATATTTGGTGACCTCGGGATTTTGCTGCTTGAGATCGGGCAGGCCGCACAGCGAGCCGTTCTCCATTTCCCACTGGCCCAGCCCGCTGATGTTGCCGTTGGCGTTGAACCATTCTTTCTTGTCGGGGTCGGTGGTGAAAGGATGGCCGTAGCCGGTGTGGTTGAGCACCACGTCCAGCATGATCTTCATGCCTTTTTCGTGGGCCTTTTCGGTCAACTCGTGGAATTTTTCGCGGGTGCCAAAACCGGGTTCGGCCTTTTGAAAGTCGTTGGGCCAGTAGCCGTGAAAGCCGTCCATACCCAGGAAGTCGCGCTGGGCCTCGTAGGGGCAGGAGAGCCAGATGCAGTCGACGTTCAGATCCTTGAGATAGTCGAGCTTGTCGATGACACCTTGCCAGTCGCCGCCGTGGAATTTCTGCGGATTGCTGGGATCGGTGCCCTGATCGTTGCTCTTGTCGCCGTTGTTGAAGCGATCGGTCACCGCGTAATAGACCGTTTTTCCTTCCCAGCGAAAGATATTGCCGGGCTGTTGGGGGCTGTCGGTGCGGCCTTCCAGCCGAGCCTGAACGGTCTTTTCGTCGGTGGTGACGGCTTGAATGTGAATGGGTTGGCCGTCGCGCCAGCCGATCTTGCGCAAATCGTCTTTGTCGATGCGCTTCTGGATGCGGTTGAAGGTGGTGCTGTGACGCGTGGTTTCATCGTCTTTGTCGAGGTTGATCTGGTAGGGATGCTCCTGGCCCCAGTTCAGCTCCAGATGGGTGTCCAGGTGGCCGATCTCGGCGGCCGGACGCAGATGGGCCACTTCGATGTCGACGGCGTAAGACTGTTCGGGGCGGCCCTCTTTGGCGTAAAGCGCGGCCAGGTCGCGAGAAGAGTCGTAGCCGTCATACAGGCGCGGGCTCTGGCCGACGGGACGCTGGGCAATCAAAGTCTGCTTGGTGAGCGGTTCAAAGGAAGGAGCTTCCTTTTTGCTGTGCTGGGTGGTGCGATTGCTGATTTCGCGGGCCTTGGCCTGGCCGGAGTAGAGCAATTTGCTGTAGTTGCCGCCCAGAAAGGCGCCTACGCCGGCGGCGGCCAGTCCCGTCCACAGGTTGCCCTGGGCCAGCGCGTTGAGGGCCACGCCGGTGGTGGCTCCGAGGGCGGCGCCGAGGGGGTGCTGGATGCGAATTTTGTGCACAGGGAGATGGTTGTAGACCACTTTGTCCACCGGAGCTTCGGGTTTGGCTGCGGGGGCGCGTAGGACGGTGGGTGGGGTGGATGGCAGGCGGCTGATCTTCATGTTCGTGTTGATCAGACGCTATGTCATGACTCTGAAATTGTCCTGAATTCGCTCTGCCTAGGACAATCCGTCCTCCGGACGAAGCGCCAGCCCCATGAAATCTACGATTCTCTCGCTGGCCGCATCCGCAGCCTTTCTCCTGCTTACTCTGCCGGCCGCGGCGGTTCCCATTACTTTCGGCAACGCCGATGTAGCCGTGCTGAGCGCGGCGGGAGTGCAATCCGAAGCCGACTTCAACTACGAGGCCACCGGCACCGGCTGGGAATTGCAAACGCTCTTTTCAAATCCGGGTGCCGCCCTGGCAACTTTTTTCAACGATCAGGGTACCGAACCGGGCCAGACGGTAAGTTTTACTCTGGCTGGCGGAGGACTATTCACTTTCAGTTCCTTCGATCTGCGGGCCGTTGACGATAGGCCCTCTGACCCCTTCGACCTGATCGGCTTCGTTTTGGGCGTGCCTACCCAGCTCTACTCCGGGGCGGGAACCTCATCGACCTTTGCTTCCTTCGATCCTGGATTTACCGCGGCCATTGACCGTCTTGACCTTGTGGCCACTGGCTTTATCGGCAGGGCGTCTATTTTCGACAATCTCGAGCTGAATGCTGTGGGAACCCCCGAAATAGACTCGGCCGGCGGCCTGTTGCCCCTGTCGTTTTGCGCAATTTTACTCGGCCTCGGCCGACGCCGCCGCACTAGCGGATAAAGAAGCTGGTGGCCTTGGGCGCTTCGCTGGAGTTGCCCACGTAGACTTCGAATTCACCGGGTTCGACCACCCACTTCATGTCGCGGTTGTAGAAACCGAGCTCTTTGTTGCCCAGGGGGAATTTGAGGGTCTGGCTTTGACCGGGCTTGAGGGTGACGCGTTGGAAGCCTTTGAGTTCGCGCACCGGGCGGGTGACCGTGGCCACTTTGTCGCGCAGGTAGAGCTGCACCACCTCGTCGCCTTCCTTGGCGCCGGTATTGGTCACGGTGGCCGTGACGGTGTGGTCGGGGGCCACCGAAACGCCGTCGATCTTGAAGGTGGTGTAACTCAGCCCGAAACCGAAGGGATACTGCGATTCATTGGGCACGTCCTGATAGGTCGAAACATAGCTGTCGCGCAGGTAGGCGGGGCGGCCGGTGTTTTTGTGGTTGTAATAGATAGGGCACTGGCCCACGGTGCGGGGGAAGGTCACGGGCAGTTTGGCGCCGGGATTGACATCGCCGCTGAGCACATCAGCCACGGCGTTGCCGGCTTCGCTGCCGGGGAACCAGCACTCCAGGATGGTGGGTGAGTTTTCGGCCACCCAGCCCAGCGTTAACGGACGCCCGTTGAAGAGCGCTACCACGTAGGGTTTTCCGGATTCGTGCACCTGCTTGATGAGAGCCTCTTGTTGGCCAGGCAAGCCGATCATAGAGCGCGACTTGGCTTCGCCCGACATCTGTTCGGATTCGCCCACGGCCAGGATGACCACGTCGGCCGCCTGCAGGTCCAGCCTCTGCACCGGTCCCTTGAAATCACAGCCCTGCTGATAGGTCACGGTGGCGTTGGGGTATTTGTTCTGCAGGCCTTTCAGCAGGGTGACCACCTCGTCTTTGCGGCCGTCGGCGTGCCAGGGGCCGAGTAGATCCTCTTGATTATTGCCCAGAGGGCCGACCACCAGAATATTCTTGGGATTTTGCAGCGGCAGCACGTTCTTCTCGTTCTTGAGCAGCACCAGCGAGCGGGCCGCGCTACTGCGAGCCAGGGCGCGGTGAGCCGGGTCGTGCAGGGTGGCTTCCTCGGGACCCGCGTCGGTGTAGGGGTTTTGCCACAGACCCAGCCGCTTCTTGATGGTGAGCACGCGGCGCACGGCTTCATCCACGGTGGCCATCTTGAGTTTGCCGGCCTTGAGCAGAGCGGGGCCGTTTTGGGCGATGTGCTGGCTGACCATCTCCATGTCCAGACCGGCATTGATGGAATCCAACCCGGCTTCGGCACCGTCGGCGGCCAGACCGTGATTCTTGAGTTCATCCACCGACTCGTAATCGCTGACCACGAAGCCCTGGAAGCCCCATTCTTTGCGTAATACGTCGGTCAGAATGAATTTATTGGCGGTCGACGGAATGCCGGCGGTTTCATTAAAGCTGGTCATAAAGGTCATCACGCCGGCGTCCACGCTCGACTTGAAGGGCGGGAAGTAGACTTCGCGCAGGCTGCGCTCGGAAACGTCGACGGTGTTGTAGTCGCGTCCGGCTTCGGCGGCGCCGTAGGCTACCCAGTGCTTGGCGCAGGCGGCATACTTGCCACCCCGTTGGAAACCCTTGACTCGAGCCGCGGCCAGCTGGCAGCCCAGGTAAGTGTCCTCACCGGCGCCTTCCACGATGCGACCCCAGCGGGCGTCTCGAGCGATGTCCACCATGGGGGCAAAGGTCCAGCGAATGCCCTGGGCGGCGCTCTCCTTGGCGGCCACGGCGGCCGTTTCTTCGCAGCCTTTGGGGTCAAAGGAAGCCGATTCTCCCAGCGGGGTGGGGAAAGTGGTGCGATGGCCGTGGATCACGTCAAAGCCGAAGAGAATCGGAATCTTGAGACGGGAATGTTCCACCGCTTCTTTCTGCAATTCGTTGGTGACCTTGGCGCCCACACTGTTGAGGATGGAGCCGACCTTGCCCTGACGGATGAGTTCCTTCTGCTTTTCGCCTTCGGCCGCGGCGGTGGGGCCGGTGGTGAAGCCAAATCCAGAAAACTGCTGAATTTGTCCAAACTTTTCTTCCACGGTCATCTGTTTGATGAGGCCTTCGATATCTTGAGCAAAGGCGGGGGCAGTCAGTAACAGGGCGAGTAAGGTCTTTTTCATGCCCCGGCCGTTCGCTTTGACTGGTAACAAACCTTGGTAACACCCCACCCCGCCGGTAGACTCTGCATTCGGTCGTGCTCCCAGGGGGGACCCAGAATCCAGTCCTGGGCCACCACCAGGGTGGCCTGCTGGTCCAGCAGGACTTTGATCTGCGCTCGCGTTTCCTCGGGGAAGGCAGTGGCCGAGACCCAGTAGAGGTCGGCCTCAGGCAGGGGCCTGTCCAGGAAGTTTCCCGAGATGAAGGTGGCGTCCACACCCATGCGCTCGGCAATGCGCTGGGCTCGCTCGGTGTAGACGGCGAAGTATTCCAGGCCGATGGTCTTGTAGCCCAGCGCGGCCGCGGTCAGACAGGGAACGCCTCGTCCTGAGCCCAGGTCTACGATGGTGGAGCCCTTGGGCAATTGCAAGGTGTCGAGGATTTTCAAGACGGTCAGACTGGGCGTCTCCCCGTAGGCCAGCGAGCCGAGGTGGTAAGGGCCGCGCATGTTGAGCACCATTTTGTTGGGGTCAAGGTCGCGAAATTCTTCTTTGAGGCCGCGTTTGAGCTGCCGCCACCAGGCGTGCTTGCGCAGTTGGTAGAGCTCGCTGAGGTAGATGGTGAGGTTCCAGGTCAGCGCCCCGATGGCCATGTGGTATGCGAACTACCCAGCCGGGGTAGATAGTCCTGCTATGAAAGCTTTGCTGCTGCTATTACTGATCCTCGCTCCCGGCTGGGTGGAGCGCAAGGGAACCGACCTGGTGTGCGAGGATAAGCCCGTTCGCCTCCGGGGGATTTGTCTGGGGAACTGGTGGGTTCCCGAAGGCTACATGTTCGGCCTGGAAAAGGCCACCTCACCCGCCCAAATCGAGCGGGGCGTGCTGGAGCTGTTAGGCCCCGAGGAAAGCCAGGAGTTCTGGCTGCATTATCGAGAGAACTACGTGACCCGGGCCGACCTGGAGCTGATTGCTCGCTCCGGCTTCAACGCCGTGCGCGTGCCTCTGCATCACAAGTATCTGCGCGACCCGGTAGAACTGGCCCGGTTAGATTGGTTGGTGGCCGAATGCAAGCGCCTCAACCTCTGGGTGTTGCCGGACCTGCACGCCGCGCCCGGGGGCCAGACCGGCGACAACATCGACGATGGAGCTTCTTATCCGTGGCTCTTTGAGTCTGCTCCTTCGCGGAAACTGGCCAGTCAGTTATGGCGGGAGATTGCCTTGCGCTATCGGGACGAACCGACCGTGCTGGGCTACGAATTGCTCAACGAACCCATTCCCAACTGGCCGGGCTATACCGAGCTGCATCCCAAGCTGGACCAGGTCTATCGCGAGATGGGCCAGGCCATTCGCGAGGTGGACAGGCGGCACGTGCTGTTTTTGGATGGGGCGGAGTGGGCCACCAAGTTCGAGGCCCTGGGAACGGATTGGGATCCTCAACTGGCGCTGGCTTTTCACCGTTACTGGGCCGATCCCCAGGAGATTGGGCCCTATTTAGAGCTCAGGAAAGTGCGTGGCGTGCCGCTGTTGATGAGCGAGTCGGGCGAGAATGACGAGAAATGGTTGCGCGCCTTTCGCACTCGCCTGGAAAAGGACGAGGTCGGCTGGTTTTTCTGGCCCTACAAGAAGATGAAGACGTTGAGCTGCGTGGCCGTGATCGCCAAGCCGGCGCACTGGGACGCGGTGGTGGCCTGGATCGATGCTCTGGGCATGGAGGGGGAGGCCCGGCGCAAACTGCGCCCCAGCCGCGAGCAAGCGCGGGCAGCCTTTCGGGGTCTTTTGGAGAACGTCAAGGTGGAACATTGCTCTGTGCAATCGGGTTTTCTGGACGCCCTACTGAAGTAGCACGCGCACGATTTCCTCGGCGATGGCCAGGCTGGCCGTGGCCGCCGGACTGGGAGCATTGAGGACGTGAACGGCGTTGTCCTTTCGGTAAATCAGGAAGTCGTCCACCAGCGTGCCGTCGGGCTTAACGCACTGAGCCCGAATCCCCGACTTGGAAGGTTCCAGGTGCTCCAGTTTCAGGTCGGGAGTAAGCTGTCGCAGCGAGTGCAGGAAGAGACGCTTGGACAGTGAGCGGAGCTGTTCGGCCAGACCCATGCGCCAGTATTTCACGGCCAGGCGCTGAAAGCCGGGGTAGGTCAGGGTTTCCAGCGATTCCCTCAGGTTGAAAGTCCAACCGTCGTAGTTTTCCCGGCCCAGGGCCAGCACCGCATTGGGACCGGCGCCTACGGTGCCGTCGATGTGGCGGGTCAGATGCACTCCCAGAAAGGGAAAGCGCGGGTCGGGCACAGGATAGATGAGGGTCTGGCACAGCTCTCGGGCAGGCTTCGTCAACTGGTAGTATTCGCCCCGAAAGGGCACGATCTTGATCTCGGATTGGGCCAGTTGGTCGCAATAAAGACCGGCGCAATTGACCCAGGCGTCAAAACCCTCGTCACGCCAGGGCGTATTCAGGCGGATATCCGGGATGCTCTCAGCCAGTTTTTGTACGACCTGGGTGTAGTCCACCACGCCCGTCTCGGGCACCCAGAGGGCTTCCAGGCCGGCGCAGGCGGGCTCGATCTTCTGCAGTTGCCCGCGGTCGAGGGACTTGACTTCCAAGCCGTGCTGCTGACCTCGCTGGCCCAGCTTGCGCAGACCCTCGAGGTGACTGTTTTGGGTAGCCACGATGACCTTGCCGCAGCGCTTCCAGGCGATCTTGTGGTGAGTGCAAAATTCTTCCATCAGGGCTCGACCGCGCAGGCAGGTGCGGGCTTTCAAGGAGCCTGGCGGATAGTAAATACCCGAATGGATCACTCCGCTGTTGCGCCCGGTTTGGTGAGCGGCCAGTTGCTTTTCCTTCTCAAAAAGAGTCACCTGGAAACCCCGCTGGACCAGGCGATGGGCGGTGGCCACTCCCACGATGCCGCCGCCCACCACGGCCACTCGCTTCACGCGCGGTCGACGCTGATTCCCAAAGCGTTGTGCAGGGATTGCATCACTTGCAGCACGGCCTCGGTGGAGTCGCTGGCCTCGACGGTGTGCACCTGCAAACCCTCGCCGAAGCGCTGTTGGAGGAAATGCAGTGAGCCGACATCGGTGTATTCGGGAAGATCCATGTGCATTTGGGGCGGGCGCAAGCCGGGCACGGCGGCGTAGACCGCGTGGACTTGAAGCAGCGCGTTCTTGCCTTTGAGATGAGCACCAAAGGAACGCAGCGCGCAGCCGGTGCCCACGCCGGCCACCAGATGATCGGGAACCAGGGGCGGCACCAGGTGGGCATAGGCGTCGCATTCCTGATAGTTTTGGCGAGTCCAAAAGAGTTCTTGGGCCTGGTGAGCCTGCTGCAGCTCTTCCAGGGCGCCTTTCATCTCCTGGCAAATCACCACTTCCGCCGCGGTCTTGTACAGGTCGGTCAGGTAGCGCTCGGGGATGAAGGCGGGCACGTAGACGCGGCAGCGTAGGCCGCGGCGTTCGGCCACATGGGCCAGGGCGAGCG
>Ga0209066_10007942_pt1 | contig 10393 bp, 9 predicted proteins | sample All_14_2_FD_187198 | JGI IMG/M metagenome (GOLD analysis project Ga0209066, IMG submission 187198) | Freshwater microbial communities in response to fracking from Pennsylvania, USA - Allegheny Zone_MetaG_DW_15 (SPAdes) (version 2) ... | reverse complement strand
CCCAGCCACAGGCGGCCAAAACCGAAGGTGGCGGCGAGCCGGATCGGCCCGGCCGGTTCGGTCTGGCGCTCGCGCAGTTCGGCTTCCAGTGCGTCGAACCCGCGCAGCAGCTCGCTGGCGCGCTCACACAGGGTTTCGCCTTCCGCCGTGGGGCTGACGCGGCGGGTGGTGCGCTGGAACAGGCGCAGGCCGAGCCTGGCCTCCAGCGCGGCCAGGCGTTTGGTGACGGCCGAAGGCGCCACCCGCAGTGCCCGCGCGGCCATCACCAGGCTGCCGTGCTGGCGCACCGCGAGCACCAGTTCGAGATCGGGACGGTCCAATTGTTTCCCTTCGAGAACGAATCAATTGCCGGATTATTGCTGCATGGCCGATTAAGCTTGCGGCCATGTTCACAAGTTTTCAGACCCGCACCGTGCTCCGCGAAGGCGTTCGCCTGCACACGCGCGTGGCCGGCGAGGGGCCTCCGCTGCTGTTGCTGCACGGCCATCCGCAGACCCAGGCCATGTGGCACCGGGTGGCGCCCGCGCTGGTCGGGCGCTTCACCGTGGTGCTGATGGACCTGCGCGGTTACGGCGACTCGTCCCGCCCTGAACCTGACGCAGCGCACACCGCGCACAGCAAGCGCGAGATGGCGCTCGACGCACTGGCCGTGATGGCGCAGCACGGCTTTGACCGTTTCGGCGTGCTGGCCCACGACCGCGGTGCCCGCGTGGCGCACCGGCTGGCGGCCGACCACCCGCAGGCGGTGCAGCGCCTGATGCTGCTCGACATCGCGCCCACGCTGACCATGTACGCGCAGACCTCCGAGGACTTCGCGCGCGCCTACTGGCACTGGTTCTTCCTGATCCAGCCGCCGCCACTGCCCGAAGCCCTGATCGAATCAGACCCGGCGCGTTATGTGCGCAGCGTGATGGGCAGCCGGCACGCGGGTCTGGCGCCGTTCGATCCGGTGGCGCTCGCCGAATACCAGCGCTGCGCTGCGCTGCCCGGCACCGGCACGTCGATTTGCGAGGACTACCGCGCCAGTGCGGGCATCGACCTGGAACACGACCGCGCGGACGTGGCCGCGGGCCGTCGCCTGGCGCAGCCGCTGCTCGTGCTCTGGGGCGAACACGGCACGGTGGGGCGCTGCTTCGACGTGCTCTCGCTCTGGCGTGAGCGCGCCGATCAGGTGTCGGGCCGGGCCCTGCCGTGTGGTCACTACATCGCCGAGGAACTGCCCGAACGGGTGGTCGCCGAGGCCCTCGATTTTTTCACCCCTTGACCCTCAGGAGACACCCATGAGCACCACCCACCGCATCGCGGTCATCGCCGGCGACGGTATCGGCACCGAAGTCATGCCCGAAGGCATCCGCGTGATGGAGGCCGCAGCGTCGAAATTCAACATCCCGCTGCAGTTTGACCACTTCGATTTTTCGAGCTGCGACTATTTCGAGAAGCACGGCCAGATGCTGCCCGACGATTGGAAGGAACAGATCGGCGGCCACGATGCGATTTACTTCGGCGCCGTGGGCTGGCCCGACAAGGTGCCCGACCACGTCTCGCTCTGGGGTTCGCTGCTGATGTTCCGCCGCGAGTTCGACCAGTATGTCAACATCCGTCCCGCCCGGTTGATGCCCGGCGTGACCGCGCCGGTGGTGCGCCGCGACGGCAGCCCGCGCCAGCCGGGCGAGATCGACATGGTGATCGTGCGCGAGAACACCGAGGGCGAATACTCCAGCATCGGCGGGCGCATGTACGCCGGCACCGAACGCGAGATCGTGGTGCAGGAAACGGTGATGTCCCGCATCGGTGTGGACCGCGTGCTGCGCCACGCCTTCGAAGTGGCGCGTTCGCGGCCGAAGAAGCACCTGACCAGCGCGACCAAGTCCAACGGCATCGCGATCACCATGCCCTACTGGGACGAGCGTGTGGTCGAGATGGCCAAACAGTACCCGGACGTGAAGGTCGACAAGTTCCATATCGACATCCTCACCGCGCACTTCGTGCAGCGCCCCGACTTCTTCGACGTGGTGGTGGGCAGCAACCTGTTCGGTGACATCCTGTCCGATCTGGGGCCGGCCTGCACCGGCACCATCGGCATCGCGCCCAGTGCCAACCTCAACCCGACGCGCCAGCACCCCTCGCTGTTCGAACCGGTGCACGGCTCGGCGCCCGACATCGCCGGCAAAGGGATCGCCAACCCGATTGGCCAGATCTGGTGCGGCGCCATGATGCTCGACCACCTGGGCTACCGCGCGGCACACGACGCGGTGATGCAGGCCATTGAAGCGGTGTTGCAGCCCGGCAGCGGGGGCCCGCGCACACCCGATCTGGGGGGCTCCGCGAGCACCGCCGATGTGGGGCGAGCGATCGAAAACGCACTGCGCGGTTGAAACGGTGTGTGACCGTTCCGGCATGCGTGCCAAATTTCACGAACGAACCGATTGACCTCTGACAAAGCGCATAGAATCTGCGCTTTCGTTCAGCCGGCCGCCGCTCGCGCAGGCTGATGTGTTGACAGGGAACTTGACCCATGGGTCTAATCCACGGGCACCGGTCGGACCTCGTTGCCCGGCCATTGCGAACACGAGCGATACGGTCAGTGCGTCGTCAGACAGGCTTCTGAACAGGGCGGCTGAACGGTCCACAAGAAATTTCAATCACTTCAAGAGGGGCTATTTGTGAACAAAACAGAACTCGTCGAACACATCGCCAAGCACGCCGATATTTCCAAGGCGGCTGCCACGCGTGCACTGGACTCCACCATCACCGCCATCCGCACCACCCTGAAGAAGGGCGGCACCGTTTCGCTGGTGGGCTTCGGTTCGTTTGCCGTGACCAAGCGTCCGGCGCGCAAGGGCCGCAATCCGCGCACCGGCGAAGAGATCAAGATCAAGTCCGCCAAGGTGCCGAAGTTCCGCCCGGGCAAAGCATTGAAGGACGCGCTGAACTGAAGCGCCATCCCGGTTTTCCGGTGGGGTGCTTAGCTCAGTTGGCAGAGCGGCGCCTTTACACGGCGTAGGTCGGCGGTTCGACCCCGTCAGCACCCACCAAAGAATACTGAATGAAATCAAGGGCTTAGAGAAATCTAAGCCCTTTTTTCTTGCCCAAGAACCAACCAAAACAGACGCCAAAAAACGCCTCAATCAACCATGCTATTCGCGCCAGCGAACGCGCTGAGCTGCCCGAGGACTGGGTGGAGCCAGACCTGCTGGTGCTCGACGACCTGTTCCTGGCCCGGCGCATCAGTGAACACGCCGCCGAGGTCCTGCAGGCCATCGTGCACCAGCGCTACAAGTTGCGCCGCTCGGTGGTGGCCACCTCCAACCGCGTGGTGCAGGACTGGGGCCGGTACCTCGGCGACGCCACCATGGCCACCACCATTCTGGACCGCCTCATGCACAGCTGCGCGATGCTGGAGTTTGAGGCCAACAGCTACCGCCTCAAGGAGGCCGCCGCCCGCATTGCCATCAACCCCGAGCCGTCAAAATCCGGCCGTCTTGCCTGGGGAAATTTGAAGTGGCCATCGGGGAGGGATGCATCCACCCGAGGTGGAGGTTGTCCGGAATTGCACGGTGTTGCGTTGCGGACAGGACGGGTCCGGGGATTCAGGGGGCTATCTCATGACCATGGGACGCAAGCGGGCAACGCTGCTGAGAATTGTGATGATCCTTAAAGAGTTATGCAATTTGCATCTTTAAAGAAGGTTTCAGTTCTGGCGCACCGAGGCCACTTCGGTCCCGCATCGAATCTGCACCCATCGCCGCTGGAGCCCCGCTGATCCCCCCGGCAGGGCCTTGGGTTCTCCCGGCCGGTCTCTTCTTCCACGGAGCATTCCATGAACATCGACAAGTTCAAACACCAGCACGCAGACATCATGGGCAACATCTCGGCCCTGCGGCGTCTAGCGCAGGCTGGGGTGGCGCAAAACGCCGCCGACATCGCAAGGCTCGTCGTCAGCATGAGCTCCACCATCAAGCTGCACTTGGCCGTGGAAGACCAGGCGCTGTACCCGGCTCTGCAACGTGGTGACAATCCCGAGCTGGCGCGCATGGGCCGGCTGTACCAAAAGGACATGGGCCCCATCGCCCAGGCCTTCGCCCGGCGCTGGAACCGGCCCGAGAGCGTGCGCCGCGACGAGCAGGGCTTCCGCGACGACGCCAACCGCGTGCTGCGCATGGTGCACGAGCGCATGCAGCGCGAGAACAGCGACTTCTACCCGCGCATCGAGGCCGCGTGATCAGCTGCAAAACCCGAAGCACCCATCACATGCCTGCCTGATGATCACTTCGGGCGCGACGGCCTCAAGGGCAGGGCTCAAGCAGGCACGGCAGTCTTCATCTGAACTGTGGATTGGCATGAAAAGACGTCGTCACAACTTCTTGGATTCCCGCTCACCACTGAGCAATGAAAGGATCAAGAAAGCGCTATCCCGTGTCTGGGTGCAGCACGTCGATACGACAACCGGATGAAGGCGCGTCGCGTCCGGTGTTCCGGATCAGGACGGTGCCGTATGAAATGATGCGGCATGCCATTGAGTTCCGAAGACCTCCAACAAATCGCCGCGCGCACCCTGGCGCACTACGAGCAGCACGCCCAGAGCTACAGGGAAGGCACGCGCGATCACGACGTCAGCCAGAACATCGCGGCGCTGCTGAAGCACATGGCCGGGCCACCGCCCTTTGACCTGCTGGATTTCGGCTGCGGTCCCGGGCGCGACCTGCACACCTTCAAGTCGCTTGGCCACTGCGCCGTGGGCTTGGAGGGCGCGTCCAGCGTGGCGGCGCTGGCGCGCGTCCACAGCGGCTGCGAGGTGCTGGAACAGAGCTTCCTGCAACTCGAACTGCCCGCGCAGCGCTACGACGGTGTTTTTGCCAATGCCGTGCTGTTTCATGTGCCCCGCCAGGTGCTGCCGCAGGTGTTGCGACAACTGCAGGCCTGCCTGCGGCCGGGCGGCGTGCTGTTCAGCTCCAACCCGCGCGGCGATGGCCAGGAAGGCTGGAACGGTGAGCGCTACGGCGTGTTTCACGACTGGCCAAGCTGGCGCACCTTGGTGACGGCGGCCGGCTTCGACGAGTTGGAGCACTTCTACCGTCCGACGGGCCTACCGATCGAACAACAGCCCTGGCTGGCGAGCGTGTGGCGCAAGCGCTGAGCCCTGGCTACACGACACTGCGCATCTGCGGCTCTCGCCGCTGCAGCAAGAGTCGCAGACATGTGGCAGCCGCGGCAGCACCAGCCTGCGACTGCTCTACGCTTGACTGTCTCGGCAGTCGGATGCCTGGTTTGGGTTGGCTCGCGATGGACGCTGGTCGTCGACACCAGGACTCCGATCCGATGAATGACCAAGGACCGCTGCCGGGCTTGACTGCGAACTGGTAGTCCCGGCCAGGAGCTACCGGTCGCGGTGGCTGGCCTGGCGCCTGCAGTAGGCTGGGTCCAGCCAGTCGAAACTGACGCCTGAACGTTCGCGAGCGACGTAACCGGAAGCCAGGCTGCAAGCGACGGCTGTGCTACCCAGGCCGGTCGCTCAATCGCGGCCAACCTGACAAGGTCACGGGAACAACCGCGGCTCTCGAAGGCGGCTAGCTTGGCTCGGGCGCTGAGGTAGCGCAATGCTCCATCTACCCGTGCGCGATCTTGAACACTGCCACCGCGGCCACCAGTTGCTGCGCCTGCACCTTCAGGCTTTCTGCCGCAGCGGCGCTTTCTTCGACCAGCGCCGCGTTTTGCTGCGTCGCCTGGTCCATCTGCGTCACCGCTTCACCCACTTGCGAAACGCCGGCGCTTTGTTCGGCGCTGGCCGCCGTGATCTCGCCCATGATGTCGGTAACCCGGCGGATGCTGCTGACGACTTCGGTCATTGTTGCGCCCGCCTTGTCGACCAGCGAGGTGCCTTGCTCCACACGCTCGACGCTGGCGGTGATCAGGCTCTTGATCTCCTTGGCCGCCTCGGCGCTGCGCTGCGCCAGGTTGCGTACCTCGCCGGCCACCACCGCGAAGCCGCGGCCCTGCTCGCCAGCCCGCGCCGCCTCCACCGCAGCGTTCAGCGCCAGGATGTTGGTCTGGAACGCGATACCGTCAATCACGCTGATGATGTCGGCGATTTTCTTGCTCGAATCGTTGATGCCCTTCATGGTGTCGACCACTTGGGCGACGACGTTGCCTCCCTGGATGGCCACGCTCGACGCGCTCTGCGCGAGCTGGTTCGCCTGCTTGGCGTTGTCGGCGTTTTGTTTGACGGTGGATCCGAGTTCTTCCATCGACGCGGCGGTTTCTTCGAGGGCGCTGGCCTGCTGTTCGGTACGCTGGTTCAGGTCGTTGTTGCCCTGCGCGATCTGCGCGCTGGCCGTTGCCACGCTGTCGGCATTGGCCTGCACGCCGCGCACGATGCCAGAGAAGTTGGCCTGCATGCGCGCCATGGCTTCGAGCAGGCGCACGGTCTCGTCGTTGCCGGCCGCATGAATCTCGGCTGTGAGATCGCTTTGCGCCAGACGGTCGGCCACGCCCACCGCGTGCGCCATCGGCTGTGCCATCCGGCGCGCCATCCAGAGTGCGGCGACCACCATCGCGGCGGTCGCCAACAGCAGGGCCGCGGCAATCGCCAGCTGTACCTGCTTGACGCTGGCCTTGGCCTGCGTAGTCAGCAGCTCGCCGGTCATCCCGATGGTGTCGGACAGCGCCGCCATCTTGTCTTCAAGTTCGGCGAACGCGGTCTGCAGCGCCGGCAGGGCGTCGCGCGCGGCGCCGACATCGTTGCCCGCTGCCTTGACGACCCGCCTGGCGGCCTCGATGTATTTCGTGACGAGCGGCCGCGCTGCGGCTTCAGCGTCGCGCGACGCGGCGTTCAGTGGCAGGTTCTGCAGCTTGTCCAGAGCCGCGGCAAAGGTCTCGGCGTGGACCTTCAGGCCCTTCTCGGCCTCGGCAATTCGCGCCTTGTCGTTTTCCAGCGCCCCCATGTACGCGAGCTGCGCGTCGCCCCGGATCGCGTCGTGCATCATGTCGGCTTCCTGGCTGGACTGCAGTGCGACGCCGGCAAGCACCGCGTCGTCGATCGATCCGCCGAGCTGGCTTGAGGCGACGAGCCCGATGCCACCGACCACAGCCGCCAAGGCAGCTCCGGCCAGACCGAAGGCGAGAATTTGAGTGCGCAGTTTCATGACTTGGTTCCCTCTTGATTGAATCGGTCAGAAGCTCAGGCCATCGTTGCCGGAGTCCAGGGTACACAAGGTGCCGAAGCAGGCACCGGCCTCACTGCAATGCCAGTCCGTTCAGAGGCAATTCGACACAGCCGGTGCGTTGCACTTGAAGTGAATGTCGGTCCGAATAGGGACCATCCCAATGCAGGTTGTGTCTGAGTGACTCATCAACAAGGCTCGTAAATATAGGGACTGGTTGAACTCTCAGCATCGGCGAAAGGACGTCGCTCTGAAGCGCGGAAATGGGGGGTCTTTCGTGCCAAGCGCAGGCATTGTGACCAAACGCTCATTTGTCGCGCTACTTGACACGATGCTGACGTCCTCGCCACGTCATTCGTATGCTCAGGTTGCCTGATCAGAAGTTTTCCCGGGTATTTCCGCCGCTTTTGCAATCCGCGTTGGAAACAAGAGCCGGCATGGAGGCGTGACCAAGCCCATGGTTGGGTCGTGTTGCGGGCCAGCGTGCGCGTGGCAGGTGCGGTACCAATGCGGGGTGAGTGGCCAGCGAACCTGTTGTGGTCAGTCACTTTGAACCGCTCCACTTTGGTCAGACGGAGATCTGAGACGGTCATCAGCGGCCACCTCTGCTCCGGCTCCGGCGCCGGGGCGGCCGCCTTCAATGACGATTATCTGGAGTCGGTCAGGACCAGCGCTTTCGGCCATGAACGGCCTTTGGGACCACCAACTTGAGTGGCAGGTCAAGGATGGGTCCAGAGACTCGAAACTGACGCCTGAAGTTTTGCGAGCGAAGCAACCGGTCATTCGGTGAGCATTGCCTCAAGCGACCGCTCGACCATCCAGACCGGTCGCTCGATTGAGGCCGATCAGGTCCCGGGGGTGGGCTAACGCCAGGGACGAACTGGTGTTCCCGACCCATTGCTGAAAGTCGTGCACTTCCGCAAAGCGGCAACTCAACGCTCCAGAGTCAGGGCATCCAGCGGACTGCCTTTGCCAGTCACTGCACCATCAAGCGACTGCCAGTGTTTGGCGGGGAAAAACACCTGTTTGATCGTCAGCGTTGACGGATAGGGTTCAACCCCGGTGTCACCGATGTCGTGCGAGCAATCAATCATCGTTCAAGAGCTTCCTGGCCAACTACACATCAACCTGCAGCCACAAACTCCGCCCGCAAGGTCTCGACCAACTCTGCGACCGAAGGAATCGAGATGCTTTTTTTGTTCAGTGCACACCGGTGAGCGGCCGCTGGGGCTGCTGTACAGGGATGCTATCGACTGTCTTGAGCCCGTCACCGACCTCTTCTCTTTTTGGATTTCACCTGCAGTTCTGAGCACAAGTCATAAAGCTGCTGAGCGGCGGGGGACAGCACCGTCGAGCGGCGCCTGATCAGCCCCATCTTGCGTTTGATCACCGGTTCGATCAAAGGCACGCTCATCAGCAGCGGGTGGTCGGATCCGGGCATCGCCATGGAGGGCACCACCGCCACGCCCAGGCCCGCTTCGACCAGGCCAATCATGGTCGTGCCATGCTGGGTTTCGTACATGCTCTGGGGTTGACCAGGCAGGCCGGCCAGAGCCTGGTCGATCAGCAGCCGGTTGCCCGAGGACTTGCCGGCCGAGATGTAGTCGTATTGCGCCAGTTCGGTCCAGCGCACCTGCTTCTTTTTCGCCAGGGGATGATCGCGCCGGCAGGCTGCAACGAACTGCTCTTCCAGCAACGGTTCGAACTCCACATCGGCTTCCTGTGAACCGATGAAGTTCAGGCCGAAGTCCACCTCGCCACGCGCTACGGCCAGCAGCACGTCGTTCGCGCTGCCATCGATGATCTTCACCCGTATCTTGGGATAGCGCTCGTGGTAGACCGCAATCACGCGCGACAGAAAGTAGTTGACGGCCGAGGGCACCGACGCGATCGTGACCTCGCCCATTCGGGTGGCCGCCACGCCGCGAATGCCCAGCAAGGTGGTGTCCAGCGCGTCCAGGATGTGCCGCAACTGGCGATCAAAGTCCCGGCCCACCGCAGTCAGGCTGACGCGTCGCGTGGTGCGCTCCAAAAGGCGCGTACCCAGAGCGCTTTCCAGCTTGTCGATGCGCCGGCTGAACGCCGGCTGCGAGATGTGGACCGACTCCGCCGCCTTGCGAAAACTGCCCAGCTCAGCCACGGCCCGAAAGGCCAGCAGGTCGTTGAGATCGAAGTTGATGGCCATGAAAATCCCCGGATCTGATTGATGTGAATTGTGGATCAATCCATATCAAATATGCAATTCACAGCAGCATCGACTCGGAACATCATTCGCTTGCGGTTGTGGATGGGACCCCTCAAGGCCTTTCGCACCGGTTCACCGACACCGACCCGAACAGGAGACAAGACATGAACAAGCTGCTCGCCACCATGATCGTGGGCACGGCCATCACCCTCACGCCACTGGCCATGGCATTCCCCACCAAGACCATCACCATCGTGGTTCCGACGGCGGCCGGTGGCGGCAACGACCTGATGGCTCGCACCATTGCCCAGAAGCTGGGCCCCATGCTCGGACAGAGCATCGTGGTGGAGAACCGCGCTGGCGCCAACGGCTCGATTGCCAGCGAGTTTGTGGCGCGCGCTGCGCCCGATGGTCACACCCTCATGCTGGGCTACATCGCGACCCACGCCATGAACCCGGCCTTGCAGAAGCTGCGCTACGACCCTGTCACCGATTTCGAGCCGGTGGGCCTGGTGGGCTACTCGGCCACGCTGATGGTGGCAAATGCCAACACACCCGTGAAGGACGTCAAGGACCTGGTTTCACAGCTCAAGGCGAAACCCGACAAATACACCTATGCCACAGCGGGCAATGGCACCGCGCCTCACTTCGCCGGCGAACTGTTCAAGCTGAATGCGGGCGTCGTGATGCTGGGCGTGCCGTACAAGGGCGCAGCCCCGGCTGTGAACGACACCATCGGCGGTCAGACCCAGTTCATGTTTCCCAGTCTGTTCACGGCGCTGCCGCACGTGAAGGGCGGCACGCTCAAGGCGCTGGCCGTGGCCGGACCGAAGCGCTCGCCCTTGCTTCCCGATGTGCCGACCCTGAAGGAGGCCGGTGTGGATGGCGTGGAGGTGCAGCAGTGGTACGCCTTGTTTGCGCCCGGCAAGACGCCCAAGGCGGTGGTGGACCGGCTCAACAAGGCACTGAACGACGTGTTGAGGGACAAGGACGTCATCAAGCGAATGGAAGATCACGGCGCCGATGTCGAGACCAGCACGCCCGAGCA
>Ga0209066_10007941_pt1 | contig 10393 bp, 6 predicted proteins | sample All_14_2_FD_187198 | JGI IMG/M metagenome (GOLD analysis project Ga0209066, IMG submission 187198) | Freshwater microbial communities in response to fracking from Pennsylvania, USA - Allegheny Zone_MetaG_DW_15 (SPAdes) (version 2) ... | reverse complement strand
GCAGATGGTGGGCGCGGGCGTGCTGGTCCAGCCGCTGCTCGGCTTGCCGCATCACTGGGGCGTGATCATGGTCGGCGTGATCGTCATCACCATCGTGGCCACCGCCGGCATGGCCTCGACCACGTACGTGCAGTTTCTCAAGGGCGGCCTGCTGATCATCTTTTCTTTGGTGCTGGTGATCGCGGTCTGCGTGCGCGGGTTCAACACGCGCCCGGACCAGGGCGGACAGGTGCCGTTCCGCGTCAACGCCAAGCTGACGGCGTCGGAGAGCGGGGACCAGCTGACCGTGGCCGAGCCGGGCGTGCGCGTCTTGGAGGTTCAGAAGGTTGCGGCCGCGAAGGCCTCCTTCGCGCGCCTGGAGCGGAACAGCCGCGAGGGCTGGTGGCTGGTGGCCGCCGAGGACGGGCGGACCGTGCTTCACGAAACGCAGAGCGTGGTGGTGATGCGCGACGGCGTGAGGCAGGTGAACGGCGCCCCCGAGTCCAAAGAGAACGCGCTTCGGCAGGTCGGCAACATGGAGCAGGTTTGCGGCCAAGCCGAGGCCCCGAAGGGCGCGGTATCGCCGTTCGCCTTTCTTGCGGCCTTGAGCGCCAAAGACACCCTGATCCGGCGCTGGAAGGACACGAGCTTTACTGACCGCGACGGATCCAAGGTGACCGTGTACTATCCGGTCCTGACGGCCGGCAGCCAGCTGCTGCGCCCCGGCATGAAGTTCAAGGTGCAGGGATCGTTTCTTGACCGGCTGGACTTCATCTCCCTGATGCTGGCCCTCTTTTTGGGGACGGCCGCGCTGCCGCACATCCTGATCCGCTACTACACGGTGCCGAGCCCCGCCAGCGCGCGCAAGTCAACGATTGTGGCCATCGCGGCGATCGGCTTCTTCTACGTGCTCACGCTGTTCATGGGGCTGGGCGCCATGATCAACGGGGTCATCAACCCCGCCGACAGCAACATGGCGGCGCCGCTGCTCGCCCGCTCCTTCGGCAAGGCGCTCTTTGCGATCATCTCGGCGATCGCGTTCGCGACGGTCTTGGGCACGGTGAGCGGGCTGATTGTCGCCGCGTCCGGCGCGGTGGCGCATGACCTTTGCGACCGGTACCTGAAGCTGCGCATGGATGACCGGCAGAAGATCATGGCCGGGAAGATTTCCGCGTTCGTGATCGGCGGCGTGGCGATCGTTCTGGGCATCCTGTTCAAAGGCGTGAACGTGACGTTTCTGGTGGGCCTGGCCTTCGCGGTGGCGGCCTCCGCCAACCTGCCTGCCCTGGTCATGCTGATCTTCTGGAAAAAGACGACCGCGCGCGGCATCACGGTGTCGATCCTGACGGGCATGGCGGCCTCGCTGGTCCTGATCCTGCTGTCGCCCGACCTGTACAAAATCTACGGCCTGGACCCGACGCGCGCGCCGGTCCCCTTCAGCAACCCGGGCATCTTCTCGATCCCGCTGAGCTTCATCAGCTTGGTCGCCGTGTCGCTGATGACGCAGCCGAAGCGCGTGGCGTGAGTGCGGGCGCGGCCGCGCGCCGCGAGGCGGAGTTGCGATGACTGTGACCACACGCGTCAATCTGCATTGCCATTCAGACTGCAGCGACGGCGGGCTGACACCGGAGGCTCTGGCCCGTCGTCTGGCTGAAGACGGCGTTGTTTTTGCCGCGCTGACAGATCACGACACCGCAGAGGGCGTGGCGCGCTTCCGCAAGGCCGCGCAGCGGCTCGGCATCGGCTCAGTTGCGGGCGTCGAAGTGACGGCCGCGTGGCGCGGCGAAGAGGTGCATCTGCTGGTGTACGGCTTCGACGAGGCAAGCGCCGAGTGGCTGGATGCGCTCCGGCGGCTGCGGCAGCGGCGCGACTCGGCCACCCAAAGTGTGGCGGGCTCGCTGCGGCGGGTCGGCTCGGCCGCGCCAGCGGCGTCAGCGCACGCCCCCTGCAACGCCGGCGGCGGCGGGCCGCTGGCGGCGGCCGACGCGATTTCGCTGGCCCACCGCGCCGGCGGACGCGTCTTTCTCGCGCACCCGCACTTCTTGCGGCCGAACGAAGCCGAGCTGCTGGAGCTCCTTTCCGAGTTGCGCGACTGCGGCCTGGACGGCGTTGAGGCGCTGTATGCGCCGGCCTCGGCCGCCGTCCAGGAGATGCTGGTGCGCCTGGCCGAGAAGCTGAACCTGCTGGTCTGTGCTGGAACCGATTACCATGTGTCCGAGCAGGGCCGCGCCAATGGGTTAGGCGTGGCGATGCCGGATGCGCTCTGGCAGCCCTTCCGCGATGCGTTGCATTTGGAAGCGGCGACAACGATGGCGCGCGCGGCCGCCGCCTACACGCACGCGCGGCGCGCGCGGCGGCCCTTCGGACGGCATGTGATCATGCCGTCGGTGCTGGCCATCGTACTTTTTCTGGCGACCATCTGGGTGCTGCTGATTCCGTCGTTCGAGCGCGCGCTGCTCGACCGCAAGCGGGAGATGATCCGGGAGCTGACGCACGCCGCCTGGAGCATCATGGCGGACGCCGAGCGGCAGGCCGCCGCAGGACGCATGACGCGCGAGGAGGCGCAGACGGAGGCGCGCGACCGGATCGCCTCCTTGCGCTACGGCCACGAAAACAAAGACTACTTCTGGCTGCAGGACATGCATCCGCGCATGGTCATGCACCCTTACAGGACAGACCTGAACGGGCACGACCTGTCGGATTACCGCGACCCGCGGGGCATGCGCATCTTCGTGGAGTTTGCCGATGTGGTCCGCCGGCACCAGGAAGGTTACATCGACTACGTGTGGCAGTGGCCTGACGACCCGCGCCGCCTGGAGCCCAAAGAATCTTACGTGAAGGGGTTCACGCCGTGGGGCTGGGTGATCGGAACCGGGCTTTACACGGAGGACGTCAAGCATGAGATCGCCCGCCTGGAGCGCGGCCTGATCCGTGCGTCCCTTCTGATCACGGCCTTCGTCATGTTTTTGCTCTTCCACGTCGTGCGGCACAGCCGCAAAATCGACGGCGAGCGGGCTGACGCGGTCGAAGAGCTGCACGCGACAAACGAGCGATACCGCTCGCTCGTCGAGGCCGCCACAGAAGGCACGCTGCTGGTTGTCGACGGACGCTGCCGCTACGCGAATCCGCATCTTCTTTCCCTGCTTGGCTATTCCGCGGCCGAGCTGGAGCTGCTGGGGCTCGCGGAGGTCTTGCCGCCGTGCGACGCAAACCTGGAGGCGTGGCGGCGCGTCGACGCCTTGCCGCGGGAGAACGAGCCCGGACCTCAGGCCACGCCCGGCATTCTGCGCCGCCGCGACGGCTCTGCGGCCGCCTGCTCGCTGGCGATTAACCGCATCGCCTTTGGCGGCCGGACCGGGCTCGTTGTGCTGGCCCGCGAGTCCGCCAGCCTGCTGGCGGACAGCGCCGCGCCCCTGGCGGAAGAGCCGCCGCTTGCGCAAGCCGTAAGGCATGTGCCCACAGGCCTGTTCCGCGCCGCGGCTGACCGGCACGGCACCGTGCTTGCGGCCAACGACATTGCCTCGCGCTGCCTGCGGGCTGCGGCAGGCTCGGCGAGCGACGGCGTCTCGTCGCTCGCCGACGCGTTCGGCGACCGCCCGGCGTTTCAAGCGTTCGAGGAGCGGCTGCGGCTCGACGGGACGGCGGACTGCCGCCTGCACTCGGCGCCTGCCACCGGCCGGCCAGCCGCCGTCTTCGCGCTGCGGGCGACGCTCGAGCGCGATACGGACGGCCAGCCCGCGGCCATCGACGGGCTCATCGAAGACATCACCTCGCTCGTGCGGCGCGAACAAGAGCGTGACACCGTCATCGAGCGGCTGCAGTCCGCCCAGCTTTTTCTGCACGAGCCGGTGCGGAACGTCGTCAAGCAAGGCGTGTTCTGCCCGGGCGACATGGCGGTGCGCCATGTGGCGGCCCTGCTCTCCGAACGGGGCGCCACCGCCGCTCTCGTGAGAGACAGCTCTGGCGCCATGATCGGGCTGGCGACGGTCCATGACCTTTGCGAGCGGGTCTTGGCCGCAGGCCTGGACACGCGCGTGCCGGTTCGCAGCGTGATGAGCGCGCCGGTCGCGACGGTTCGCGACAACACGCCGGTCTATGTGGCGCTCCTGAAGATGCAGGAGAGCCACCTGCACCATCTGGCCGTAATCGACGACGGCGGAAACGCGCTGGGCACGCTGTGCGACCGCGACCTGCTGCCGTTCCAGCAGTATGGGGCCGGCGCCCTCACCAGCGAGATTTCACGGGGCGCGCTGGTCGAAGACATCGTCAAGGGTTGCCGGCGCACCTCCGCAACCGTTAAAGCCCTGCTGGACAGCGGCGCGAACGCGCGCAGCGTCACGCGCCTGATCTCGTCGGTCTGCGACGCGGCCACCGAGCGCTTCGTGCAGCTCGCCATTGAAGAGCTGGGCCCCCCGCCCGCACGCTTCGTTTTTGTGGCGTTGGGCAGCCAGGGCCGCCAAGAGCAGACGCTGGTCACCGACCAGGACAACGCCATCATTTACGAGCCAGACGGGGCCGCCTCCGGCGCGCCTGACGCCGCCGCCTATTTCCAGGAGCTGGGCCAGCGCGTCTGCGGGTGGCTGAACGAGGCGGGCTATCCGTTCTGCCGCGGCCGCTTCATGGCCCAGAACCCGGTCTGGACGCGCCCCCTCTCTGCCTGGAAAACGCACTTCAGCTACTGGGTCGAGCGGGGCGAGCCGGAAGAGCTGTTGACTTTCGCCGTGTTTTTCGACTTCCGCGCGGTTTGCGGCGACACTGCCATTGTTGACGCGCTGCGCCAGCACGTCTTCGCAGAACTGCGCGCTGCGCCGGCGTTTTTCCCCCACTTTGCCAGAGACACGCTGAATTTTAAGCCGCCGGTGATGCTGTTCGGCCGCGTGCTGATGGGCGGAGCAAAAAACGCGCACAGGGGGTTGCTGGACCTTAAGTCGGCCACCTTGCCGATCGTCGCCTTCGCCCGCCTTTACGCCTTGCGCCACGACATCGCCCAGACGGGAACGCTCGACCGTCTTGACGCGCTGGCAGAGGCCGGCAAGATCGCTCCGGCCAGCCGCGACGAGATCACGGCGACGTACACGTTTCTCACGCGTCTGCGCCTGCAGCAGCAGGCGCTCAGCGTCCATTCGGGCAACGCGCCGAACAATCTGGTCGAGCTGCGCCGTTTGGGATATACTGACCGGACATTGTTGCGTCAGGCCTTCGCGCACATCCGCGTGCTTCAGCGGCGCATCGCCTATGATTTCTTGGGAGGCACGCAAGGTTAGCATCGAAACGAAAGGAGCTTTCATGAAGCATTCCCTTGGCCGACAGACCTCTTTTTACGGATGCGCGCTGGCCGTGCTTTTGGCGCTGCTGGCGGGCGCGTGCGGCAAGCGCGAGGAGCCGCCTGCGCCAGCGCCGGCGGCGTCCGTGAAGCCCCTTGCCGAGCCGGTCTTGGTCGAGTTTGAGCAGCTGAAGGGCCGGTGGCTGCGGCCCGACGGCGGGTACGTGATCGAGATCAAGCGGCTGCTGCCGCAGAACGATCTCGAGGCGGCCTACTTCAATCCGAACCCCATCCACGTGGGCAAGGCGAAGCTCTACAAGGAACGCGGTTTTGTGAAGGTTTTCATCGAGCTTCAGGACGTGAACTACCCCGGCTCGACCTACACGCTGATCTACGACAAGGAGAGCGACCAGCTGCGCGGCGTCTACTATCAGGCGACGCAGCAGCAGGAGTTCGAAATCGCCTTCGAGCGCATGCCGCCTGGAAGTTGAGAGAAGGCCCGCCCCGCATGTGGCCTGCGGCTGCGCGCCGCACCGGCTCCTCAGAGCAGGAGCTGCCAGTAGCCGACGTCAAGCCACGTGCCGAACTTGAAGCCGACCTCCTTGAAATGCGCCACCTTTTGAAACCCGCATTTCTCGTGCAGCGCCACACTGGCCTCATTCGGCAACCCCAGACACCCGACAACGGCGTGAACGCCGCTCGGCTTTAAGCGCTGCAAGAGGGCCTGGTAGAGTTGCCGTCCCAAGCCTTTCCCGACCGCCGCGTGAGCAACGTAGACCGAGCTCTCGACCGTGAAGCGGTAGGCCGAACGCGCCTTCCAGCGCGACGCATAGGCATAGCCGACGATCTGGCCCGCCTGCTCCATCACCAGCCAGGGGAGATGCGCCGCTTCCACCGCATTCATGCGCTCGGCCATCTGCGCGACCGGCACTTCTTGCTCCTCGAACGTGACGATCGTGTTCAGCACATAATGGTTATAGATGCGGACGATGGCTTCCGCATCGCCTGCCACAGCCAGACGTATCATGCACCCCTCCATGCGCGAAAGTATAGCACGCCTCGGCTTCGGGATGAAAAGGAGAAACGCGCCAGGCCCCAGAGAGCGGAGGCCCGAACCTGCGGCATTGAATCCGACGCGCCGTTTGGTTATTCTATGGCCGTGCGGCAGCGTTGCGCCTAGGATGCCGCGAGCATGACCTTCGGAGGCGTGCACGTCTCTGTGTCAAACCACGCGAAAAGTGAGGTGTTTCTTCCATGAGCAGAAATAGAGCTTCCGCTTTGATGGCCTTCGCGCTCGCCTGGGCGCATGCCTGCGACGGCCTGTGCGCTGAGGGCAACACAGGCAAGCCCGACGTGCTCTTCATCGCGATCGACGACCAGAACGACTGGATCGGCGCCTTCGGCGGGCACCCCCTGGCGAAAACGCCGCACCTCGACACGCTGGCCGCGCGCGGCACCGCCTTCCTCAACGCGCACTGCCAGTCCCCGCTCTGCAACCCCTCGCGCACCAGCCTGATGCTGTCGCTCCGGCCGACCACCACCGGCGTCTACGGACTGGCCCCGTGGTTCCGCAATCTCCCCGAGTGGACGAACCGCGTCGCGCTGCCGCAGCACTTCAAGGCCAGCGGGTACAAGACCTACACGACCGGCAAGATCTACCACGGCAACCCGGGCGGTCCGGCCAAGCGGGCCGCCGAATTCGACGTGTGGGGACCGCACGGCGGCATCGGCGCCAAGCCGCCGCAAAAGCTCATCCCGCCCACGCCCATGGGCAACCACCCGCTGATGGACTGGGGCGTCTTCCCCCACCGCGACGAGGACAAGGGCGACTACCAGATCACGAGCTGGGCCATCGCGCAGCTCCAGGCCGCGCCGAAAGAGGAGCCGATGTTCCTGGCGGTCGGCTACTTTCTGCCGCACGTGCCCTGCTACGTGACGCAGAAGTGGTACGACCTCTACCCGGACGACGACTCGGCTCTGCCGAAGGTCCTGCGCGGGGACCGCGACGACACGCCGCGCTTCTCGTGGTACCTCCATTGGGAGCTGCCCGAGCCGCGCCTCAAGTGGGTGGAGGAGAACCGCCAGTGGCGTAACCTCTGCCGCTCCTACCTCGCGAGCACCAGCTTCGTGGACGCGCAGATCGGCCGCCTGGTCGAGGCGCTCAAGGCCACCGGCCGCTGGGACAACACAGTCATCGTCGTGTGGGGCGACAACGGCTGGCACTTGGGCGAAAAGGGCGTCACGGGCAAAAACACCCTGTGGAACGGCGGCACGCGCGTGCCGCTGATCTTTGCCGGGCCCGGCGTGAAGGGCGGACAGCGCTGCCTGCAGCCCGCCGAGCTGCTCGACATCTACCCTACGCTGATCGATCTCTGCGGCTTGCCCAAGCGCGCCGACCTGGAGGGGCTCAGCCTCGTCCCGCAGCTCAAGGACGCGGCGACGGCCCGCGAGCGGCCTGCCCTCACGTCGCACAATCCCGGCAACCACGGCCTCCGCAGCGAGCGCTACCGCTACATCCGCTACGCCGACGGCACCGAGGAACTCTATGACCTTCAGCAGGACCCGCACGAGTGGGCCAATCTCGCGAGCGATGCGCGCTATGCCGCCGTGATCGCCGAGCACCGCAAGTGGCTGCCGAAGCAAGACGCGCCGCTTGCGAAGGGCAGCGCCGAACGCATCCTGACCTATGACGCCGACAAGGACGAGGCGGTTTGGGAAGAGCGCCTCACCCTCCGCCGCACCGACCCGATACCGTAAAGGAGTTTACATGTCCTTCTCGAAAATGTGGCGTTTCTGACCGTCCGGCGTACTCTCGGTTCGACTTCTGTGGATAAAATGCTATCAAGGATGAAATCGTGTTCATACGCATAGTCCGGCGCGTCGCGATCAGTGTGGTGGCGATCTATCTTCTTGCGCACTATTACTGGGCGTGGCATCCGCGTTTTTGGCAACTACAGGTGCGCGGGAGCGTGGCGGAAGACGCCATGATTCCATTTGGCTTCGACTGGCGCGTTGCGCCACAGACCTGGTGGTGGGGAAGGCCGCTCGACCCCAAGAAGTTCTGGTCAGGACGCATCATCTGGAACGACTGGTCTGCCCAGCACGACGCCATGCGTCACGGACGCGAATATCCTCCGATTCCCACCCATGTGCCGAGCCTTGTCGCCGGCTTTCCCCTCTCGTCACGGTCCCACGTCGACCGGGCGAATAGCAGCATGGGGCTGCCAGACAGCGGTCCCTCAATACCGACCCATTTCACAGACGCCGAGTGTGCTTACTGGGACTGGTTCTGGCGGACGAAGCCTAACCCTCCTAGCCTGTTGGAAGATAAGATACTTCGCCTGGCGCAGGACTATCTCTGCTTGCGCAAGCAGGCCGATGCCGAAAGTGGGAACCTTCAGGCACGTTCACCCTTGCGGCTGCGGGTTGAATCAGAGGAGGGGTTCAGGAGGAGAGCGAGGGAGATCGGAGTGCCCGAGGAGGTCATGACGGATGAGGGATTATTCTGGGCATACGTGATGATACAGCGAAGCGAGTATGAACGGTGGCAGAGGGAAGACATGGATCGTCAATCGCGAGGTTCACCACCGTCAGGTTTGGCTGAAGCCTGGGTCCTTTCAAGGTGCAAGGTAGACGCAAAGTTGATTACGGAGCCTCTCACAGAGGCGCAGCTCGACGTCGCCAACGCATGGAAGACCGCCTATCTCCAGCGGTTGCTCTTCGAGGGGGTACATGTGTCTTATCTTCAGGCCTTCATGAGCGCGTGGCTGATTTCGAAAGAGGCCCTTTGCGAGGCATCAAAACTAAACTACAGAACGACTGCCCCAACGAAAGAAACGCACGAATGAGCTCTCGCACCTTATTCTCAGGAGTTCTGATCTCGGTCTGCTTCGCCGCCTCCGCCGAACCTGAGCCGCTGCGCGAGGGCTTCCGGTCAACCACGCCGCTCGTGCTGCGGCAGGGCGGCACACCCGAAAACCCGGCCGTCTACGACGGGAAAGGCGTCGTCATCGATCTCGGCACCGACGTGACGGAACACGGGTGGCTTAAAGACGGCGACCTCTGGTCCTCGGCGGGGCGCCTGCTTGGGCGCGAACCGATTCCGGCCGGCCAGCTGGCGGGCCTGTTCTTAGACGAGCTGCCCCTCAGCCTGCCTCGCGACCTCGCCGCCGAGGCGCAGCACCCCGAACGGAAGACGCGCTGCTACGTCGCTCCGGGCGCGCTGAAGCCGGGCCAGATGGGCTACGCCGCGGACGGCTCGCTCTACTTCCGCTGGCCGACCAACCGCGTCCCTGAAAAGACGCGCCTGATCCTTCCTCCGCGAGAGGGCATCAGCGCCGTCACCATCGCCTGCTCCAACATCATCGTCCGCAACATCACGGCCAAGCACGCGGCCAACGACGGCTTCAACATTCACGGAGCGTGGACCGGCATCCGGCTGGAAAACGTGCGCGCGCTCAGCAACGCCGACGAAGGCATCAGCGCCCATGACGACGTGCAGATGGAGGTCGACAACGCCGAGGTCGCCTGGAACGGATCGGCCTCCGGCGGCGTCGCCGACGTGGACCGGTGCGTCACAACCTATCGCAACTGCCAGGTGCATGACAATCTGGGGGCTGCCTTTTTTCTCTGTGGCAAAGAGCACGCCGTCATCAGCACCGTCATCTTCAACCAGGCCCTTGATTTCAGTATCCGAAAGGGAACCGTCTGCCATCGCGAACGGGTCGAGTGGAAAAACGGCACGGGCGCGCCGCAGCAGTAAACAAAGGGGAAGAATCATGAGGAGACGCGCTTTTTTCATCTGTCTGGGATGGGTTACGTTGGGTGTCTTGCACGCGGCTGATCTCGGCCTTGAGCCGGGCAAGGTCATGGTCTACAAACAGTCGGCCGGCGTGCCGCAAGCCTTGGAAGTCTTCTACCCTCCGGACTGGAAGCCCTCCGGCCCCGGGGTGCCCGGCTTGCTCCTGTTCCACGGCGGCGGCTGGACGGGCGGCGACCTCGGCCAGTTCCGAGCCGCTTGCAGCTACTTCGCCAGCCGCGGGCTGGTGGCGGCCACGGCGAACTATCGGATGCTGACGAAAAACGAGGTCAAGAGTCAGCCGGCCGGAGAGCTCCGGCACAAGCGGACCGCGCTCTTCGCGTCGGTGACGC
>Ga0209066_10007940_pt1 | contig 10394 bp, 6 predicted proteins | sample All_14_2_FD_187198 | JGI IMG/M metagenome (GOLD analysis project Ga0209066, IMG submission 187198) | Freshwater microbial communities in response to fracking from Pennsylvania, USA - Allegheny Zone_MetaG_DW_15 (SPAdes) (version 2) ... | reverse complement strand
CCGGTCGCACTGGCCACGCCGAGACCGTGCGGGTTGAGTACGATCCCGCGGTGGCGCCGCTGCCGTTCCTGCTCGACCTCTTCTACGAGGCGATCGACCCGGTGGCCGTGAACCGCCAGGGCAACGACATCGGCACGCAGTACCGCACCGGCATCTACTACACGGATCCCGCCGAGCGCGCGCGGATCGACCGATCGATCGCCGAGCTCCAGACGCGCTACGATCGGCCGATCGCCATCGAGGTGGCGCCGCTTTCCAACTACACATCAGCCGAGGGCTACCACCAGGACTACCTCGTCAAGAACCCGGGCGGCTACTGCCACATCGGGCTGGCCGAGTTCGAGATCGCCAGGAACGCACTTCCTGCCGAAGAGCACTTCGGCGAGTAGCACCGGACGTCGAGTCCTCATGGGGCCGGGTCATAAGGCCCAGCACCCTCTCAACCGCACGCACCCTCGTGCCGATGACACGAGTAGATCCCGTGCGCGAGAGGGGCTGATCCTCGTGACCCGTGCGTCCCGTTCGATGTCCCGTCTGAGGGGCGGCATCGCTCTGCTCGTGTCGCTGACACTGTGTCTGACGCTCGTGCCGCTTGCGGCTCCCGAGGTGGCCCGCGCGGCCGACCCGGCGTGGACCGTCACCCACCTTACCGATGGTTTCGAAGAGGGGGTCGGGGATGCGGCCGACTTCGACACCGCCGAGGGTCGCGTGGTCTGGTCGGCCATCGGGCAGTGGTACCCCGCCGAGGCCTACAGCCTCTGGGACCCTGAGATCTACAGCTGGACTGCGGACGAGGGCATCGTGCGCGTTACGATGAACGACTCGGAAGATGAGTACGCCGTTGTCTCGGGAGACCGGATCGCCTGGCACCACACGCCCCACCCGGACACCTACCCGAACATGTACGACAACTGCGCGATCATGACGTGGACGCCGTCAGGCGGCGAGGTCGCCATCCGGACGCTCCGCTACGGCGACTCCTCGACGTATTACAGCCACAAGGCGAAGCCGCAGGTCGCTGGCGACCGTATCGCGTGGTGCGAATGGTCCGCCTCGGCCGGCTATCAGCTCTTCACCTGGACACCCACGGGCGGGGTGGTGCAGGTCACGACGACGGCCGTCAGTCTCTGGCCAGACGACGTGGTCGTGGGACAGGGCCGCATCTACTGGACCGCCGCCGGCGGCTCGGATGGAGGCTCCGACTACGAGCTGTTCACGTGGACTCCCACCGGTGGGACGGTCCAGCTCACGAGGGACGATGTGAGCGTCGGCTTTGCCGCCGCCGGTGACCGGGTGGCATGGATTGCGACCAATGGGAACTACCCGTTCCAGTTCCTCGCGGACGTCTGGACATGGACGCCAGCGGGGGGCGCCGTTCGGGTGGCGGAAGCGCAGCGATTCAACGGATTCGACGTGCTCGCGGTCGCCGAGAATCGCATCGTGTGGCAGGTGAGTTCTGAGACGGAGCGCGATTCACTGTGGAGCTGGACACCCTCGGAGGCCTCTCACGAGATCGTGGGGAGCGAGTACGGCCCTCTCGCCCCGGCGCTCTCGGGCGATCGTATCGTCTTCATCGGGCAGTTCCCGGGTGCATCCGCGCTGGATGACTACGATATCTGTACCTGGTCGCCGGCAGCGGGGGTCGAGCGGCTGACGGAGACGTCGTATGACGAGCGTGAGCCGAAGGTAGCGGGTGACCGGATCGCCTGGTCCGCGTTCGGGCCGTTCGGCGAAGGCGGTTCGACGTGCTTCGGCCTCTTCATGGCCGAACCGTATGTGCCCGATACGACCCCGCCCACGACGCAGCTCTCGGCGAGCCGTGAGCCGAACCCGGCCACCGGCTGGATCCTCGACCCCGGCCTCACCATATCCCTCGAGCGCAGGCTGCGCGAGCCCGGTACCACGTATTATGCGTACACGTCGGGAGGCGCCGGTACCGTGTACACCGCGCCGTTCACCCCTCTCCAGGGCAGCCGCACGCTCTACTACTGGTCGGTCGATGAGGCCGGCAACGTGGAGACGCGGAAGACGTGGCCGTACAAGTTCGACTCGATCGCTCCCACGAAGCCGACGGGACTTGCGGCCAGCTCGGTGGGGACCACGTCGCTCACGCTCTCATGGAGCCCTTCGACCGATGCGGGCAGTGGCGTGGAAAGCTACGGCGTGTACATCGACGGGCCGTGGGCGCTGAGCGCGATGGCCCCGGCAACGAGCGTGCAGGTCGTGGGGCTTCAGCCGGGAACGCGCTACGAGTTCTCGCTCACCGCGATGGATATGGCCGGCAACATGTCCGGCTGGACGGAGAAGCTGGCGGTCACCACGGCCTCGGCGCCGGTAGGGACCGCCCCCACGGCGACCGATGACGCGTACGCCACCGCGGCGGACACCGGGATCGGCATCCCTTCGAGTCTCGGCGTGCTTGCCAATGACACCGACCCCGGCGGTCTTCCTCTCACCGCGCATCGTACCGGGGGCACTGGCCCGACCAACGGCACGGTCACCCTGAACCCCGACGGCTCGTTCCTGTATACGCCGAACAGCGGCTACACCGGCGTGGACACGTTCACCTACCGGGCGTACAACGGCACCGCGTACTCCGGCTGGGCAACGGTGCGCATGACCGTGGGCACGCCGACCGCCAACCGGGCGCCGGTGCTCGGCGCCATCGGCGACTGGATGGCGAGTGCGAACACGCTGCTCCAGTTCCGGGTGACAGCGTATGACCCCGACAGCGATCCACTCACGTTCTCGCTCGTCTCGGCGCCCGCAGGCGCCTCGATCAGTGCCGACGGCCTGTTCCGGTGGACGCCCACGAGTGCGCAGAGCCCCGGTACGTATCCCGTGACCGCGCGCGTGAGCGACGGCCGGGGTGGGACTGACACCGAGAGCTTCCAGATCATGGTGGACGAAGACACCGGTGGTGTGAACGTGGTCCCGCTGGAGGGGATCGGCAGGGTCGAGACCGCCGTGGAGGTCTCACAGCATGGCTTCAGCCGCTCCGAACAGGTGATCATCGCCACCGCGCGGGCCTTCCCCGACGCGCTTGGCGGCTCGGCGCTCGCGGGAGCGCTGGATGCGCCCATCCTGCTCACCGAACCCGCCACGCTTCCGGCCATCGTACGCAGTGAGATCGAGCGGCTGCAGGCGAGCCACGTGATCGTCCTCGGTGGCACCGGCGCTGTGAGCGCGGCGGTGTACGGGCAGATCGACGCCATACCGGGGGTGAGTGTGGAGCGGGTGTTCGGCGCCACGCGGTATGAGACCGCGGAGGCCGTTGCCGCTCGCGCGATCGCGGAACTGGGCGCGGGGTGGGACGGCACGGCGTTCATCGCCACCGGCGAGCTCTTCCCCGACGCGCTCGGGGCATCGCCGATCGCCGCAGCCAACGGCTGGCCGATCTACCTGGCCCATCCCGGCCGCGGCGACAATGCGGCGCTCATCGACTCGATGGACCGGCAGGGCGTCACGACCGCTCTCGTCCTTGGCGGTTCGGGCGCCGTAAACCTCGACGTCCAGTCCAGGGCCAACCTGGTGATCGGGAGCTCGATCAGGCTTGCTGGCGACGATCGCTACAAGACCGCAGTCACCGTGGCGCGCTATGGCGCCGGGCCCGCGGGGCTGTCGTGGAGCCATGTGGCCATCGCGACAGGCAGAGACTTCCCCGATGCGCTCGCGGGCGGTGCGCTGCAGGGCAAGAGCACCTCGGTGATGCTGCTCGTCCCGTCGACCACCCCGCTGCCGGCCGATGTGACCGATGTGCTCCGCGAGTTCCGCTACAACGTGAGCGAAGTGCGCTTCTTCGGCGGCACGGGTGCGATACCGCAGACGGTGCGGACATCGGTGCTGGCGGCGCTTCAGTAGCGAGGCCACATACCTCGGCGCCGGCTCCGGCGCGGACCTGCATGCCCCCCGGACATGGAAGGGCACCCGCCGCGTGGGGCACGGCGGGCGCCCGGGGGGACACGCTGCAGGCCTACGGGACCTTGGCCATGATCGCGGTGTAGACCGCGTCAGACACCACGCCCGTGCCGCCGAAGACGTTCACGCGTCCGACCTGATACCGGTGACTGTCGAGGAAGTTGGCCGTCGCCGGCGAGAGCGAGCTTCCGCTTGTCAGCAGGAGCGCGCTTCCGTACGAGCCGAGTGCCGCGCCACCGCCGAGTGCGTCCGGGAAGTCCGTCCCGGTGGCGAAACCGCACGAATCGAGGTCGATCCAGCGGTTCTCGAGCCCCTTGCTCGCCACCGCAACCGCGGTCTCATAGCGGTTCGCGCCGAACCAGCGTTCGGTGATCGTTCCCACGGCGCCGTTACCAGTGATGAGGGCGCGCAGCGCCGTGTCGGTGCTCGCGCTCACCACCCCGGTGCCACCCACGATGTAGCCGATCGTGATGTTGAGATCGTCCACCGCGTCGGCGATCGACGGCGGCACCGCGTCCTTCTGAACGAGCATGACCGGGCCCTTTGCCGCGCCTGCCACCGGGCCGACCGACAGTGCGTCGGGGTAGTCCTCGCCGTACGCGAAGAAGGCCTTGAAGACCGCGTCCGCCCCGGCGATCTCCTCGTACCTCCGGGCGACCGCCGCCGACGTCTCGTAGCGGTTCGCGCCCGAGATGCGCTCGATGTCGTAGGTCGCGTCGAGCTGCGTGTACACCGCAGCTGAGACGACGCTCGTTCCGCCGATGACCCAGATCTTCCCGGGAGCGAGACGTGCGATCTCCGTGGCCGTCTCAGGCGGAAGCGCGTTCGCTTCCGTGAGCAGCAGCGGCGCGTTCAGGACCTTGGCGAGCGGCGCCGCGGAGAGCGCGTCAGGGAAGTTGCGCCCGTTGCAGAGCACCACATGGTCGGCCGACTTGAAGTAGGCGGAACTGGCCGCCGCGGCCGTGGCATACCTGTTCGCGCCGGAGGAGCGCGACTGGAGCTTGGTGTCCGACGTCGCGACGAGCACGTCGCTGTCGCCCATCAGGGGGCTCCCCTGGAACACGATGCGGTTCCCGAAGATGCTCGGGTACCGGTCGTAGATCTGGCTTCCGAAGCTCGGTGTCTGGAGGAGCGACAGCATCGGGAAGCCGTACCCGATATCGGACCCTATGAGAGCGTCCTCGTACTCGTACCACGCCACACCGTCGTGGAAGATCGACGGGTGGCGTTCGCGCAGCACGTCGCTCACGGCGACATTGGCGATGCTGCCATCAGTGATGTCGCAGACGACAACGTCGTAGTCCGTGGCGGCGTCGTTGTAGGTGCCGACCGCGATTCGATTCCCGTGCAGTTCGATCGACTCCACGACGTCGGCGAAGTCCTCGAGCATGGTCCAATCACCGACAGGCAGCAAATCGCGCACGTACAGGCTGCCGCCGCTCACGACCAACGCGAGCCGACCGTTGTCGACGTCGTAGAGAGCTTCGCTGTATCCGACCGTGATCTGTTCGGCGGTATAGCCGCCCAGCCCGTACGCCCTGGCCCAGACGTCATCGTTGGTGTCGTCCCACCAGGCGATGAAGTTGCCATCGATCTTCGGCAGGATCTCGTCGGCCGTCGTCGTGCGCACATCGGACGAGGTGTTGGTGCTCCAGTCGTACACCTTGATGTCCCAGTTGCCGGAACCGTTGTCCTGGTACACGACCCGGTCCCCGGACACATCGGGGTCGGCCTGGACGCCGCCCGGATCGGGGATCGTGCGCACCACGTCGGTGGCGAGGTTCTTCACGCGGATCTGGTCGCCATATTCGTAGGCAACGAGATAGCCGTCGATCACGGCGGAGTCTTCGTCTATGACGTCGCTTGCCGAGAGCGACACCGAAGTCCAGTCGACCGACGGGAAGATGATCTCGATGCCCGAAGCGGAGCCACCGAGCAGCATCACCACCAGCAGTACCGACAGAGCGACATGGCGGGTCGTGAGGTGTTTCATGATGTCCCTCCCCCGATTGTGATGACCGTCACACCAGTGCGGTCGCTATCCACTACCCGCCGCGCGGGGGAGCGTAACGCCTACAGGAGCATGAGTCGGTGAGAGGCGGAAGCCACCTCGTACGCCAGGCGGCTGGTCGCGCCAGCGCCCACACACAGATGCTTTGCATCTGTGGATGTACTGTTACACTATTCACCACGCTTAATGGTGCGGGTCCCGCACAACGGCGCTTTGGACCAGGTCGCAGCAGGGGTTGCTCCCGGTTCTCGCGTACCCATCGGATCGCCGGCCCCGGTGCATTGGCAGGGGAGCAGCATTGATAGAACTGACTGGCGTCAACAAGCACTTCGGACTACACCACGTCCTGAAGGACATCGATCTCGAAGTCCCGACCGGGCAGAAGCTGGTCATCATCGGTCCCTCCGGCTCGGGCAAGTCCACGCTCATCCGTTGTATCAACATGCTCGAGAAGCCCAGCAGCGGCCGGGTCGTCGTCGATGGTATCGATGTGACCGCCCACCGCGCGCCAATCGCGAAGGTGCGCCAGCAGGTCGCGATGGTGTTCCAGTCGTTCAACCTGTACCCGCACAAGACGGTGCTCGAGAACGTCACTCTGGCGCCCATCGTGGTCTCCGGTATCTCCAAGGAGGAGGCCACCGAATCGGGACTCCGGTACCTGGAGCGCGTGGGCCTGAGTGAGAAGGCCGACAAGTACCCCGCGCAGCTCTCCGGCGGTCAGCAACAGCGTGTGGCCATCGCCCGCGCGCTCAACATGCACCCGAAGATCATGCTCTTCGACGAGCCCACTTCGGCGCTCGATCCCGAGATGATCCAGGAGGTGCTCGAGGTCATCATCGGACTCGCACAGGGCGGGATCACGATGCTCGTGGTGACCCACGAGATGGGCTTCGCGCGCGAGGCGGCCGATCGCGTGATCTTCATGGACGACGGGATGATCCTCGAAGACGGGACGCCCGAGCACTTCTTCGAGAACCCGCAGAATGACCGCACGAAGCTGTTCCTGAGCAAGATCCTACGGTAGTGCCCAGGGGGTATCCGGGGCCGCGACCGGCCCCGTGTCCGTCAGTACCGACTGCGTGAAGACGCAACCCGGCTCGTGTCCGGGGAGAAGGAGGAAGCATGAAGAGATCAGCACTGTTGTCTCTGCTTCTCGCGCTTGTGCTCGCGTTCAGCGCGTTCGCGCTGACCGGGTGCGGCTCCGAGGAGCCCGCGGCCGAAGAGCCGACTGGCGAAGAGCCGGCGGCTGAACTGCCCGCAGGCGTCCAGGCGATCGCCGACACCGGCAAGCTCCGCGTCGGCGTGAAGGCGGATGTCCCGAACTTCGGCCTGCAGGATGCGGCCACCGGTGAGTACGAGGGTATGGAGATCGACCTCGCCTACGCGCTCGCCGAGCGCATGGGTCTGTCGGCCGATGACGTGGTGTTCGAGGCCGTTACCGCCAAGACCCGTGGTCCGCTGCTCGACAATGGCCAGCTCGACGTGGTCATCGCCACCTTCACCATCAAGCCCGAGCGCCTGGAGCAGTGGAACTTCTCCGACCCGTACTACCAGGACGAGGTCGGTCTGCTCGTGAAGAAGGCCGGCGGCTACGAGAGCCTCGCCGACCTCGATGGCAAGGTCATCGGTGTGGCCCAGGGCGCGACCTCGCGTGACGCCGTCCAGGTCGAGGCCGACAAGCTCGGCATCAAGGTCGAGTTCCTTGAGTTCGCGACCTATCCCGAGATCAACGCCGCCCTCGAGTCGGGCCGCGTGGACGCGTTTTCGGTGGACAAGTCCATTCTCTCCGGCTACCTGACCGAGGATTCGGTCATCCTTCCGGACGGTTTCTCGCCGCAGGACTACGGCGTTGCCACCAAGCTCGGCACCGACGAGCTGCGCGACTTCATCAACGAGATGCTCGCCGACATGCAGGAGAGCGGCGAGATGGATGACCTTCTGGCGAAGTGGAATCTGGGCTGATCGCTCGCGATCAGGCCTGAGACGCGCATGACAGAGCTCTTCGAGCGCATAGGCTTCCTGCAGCAGGGACCGTTCTCGGTGCCTCGCTGGGAAGCACTGTTCGCCAATATGGATCTGCTCTGGGACGGCGCGCTCGTGACACTGCTGGTGGCGTCCCTGGGGCTGGCGCTCGCGCTGGCCCTGGGGACGGTCATCGGTGTGATGTCGTCATCGCACTGGAAGGTGCTCAAAGCGCTGGCGAGAGCGTACGTGGAGTTCTATCAGAACACCCCGCTGCTCATCCAGGTGTTCATGATCTTCAACGCGCTGCCGATCCTGTTCACCGGCATGTTCATCCCTGTCATCGCCATCGGCGTCCTGGGCGTGGGCATGTACCACGGCGCGTACATCGCCGAGGTCGTGCGTGCCGGCATCCAGTCTATCGGCCGCGGGCAGCTCGAGGCCGCGCTCTCACAGGGCTTCAGCTATATCGGCGCTATGCGCCACATCATCATCCCGCAGGCCATGCGGGTCGTCTTGCCGCCGCTCACCAACCAGGCGGTGAGCCTGATCAAGAACACCTCGGTGCTCGCGGTCATCGCTGGCGGCGACCTCATGTACGCCGGTGACGCGTTCGCCGGCCGCTTCGGCCACTACGGGCCCACGTACATCGTCGTGGGCCTGCTGTACTTCGTGATGTGCTTCCCGCTCGCGCGACTGGCGCGCAAGCTCGAGCTCCGGGCGAAGGCGGCGTGATGGACGCCCTCCTCAACAGCCCCGTCATGGAGATGCTCTCCGATCCGGTGCTCTACATCGGCCTGGGCAACGGACTGCTGCTCACACTCGAGGTGGCCGCGATCTCGATCGTGCTGAGCTCACTCTTCGGCACGGTGATCGGCGCCATGCGCTACTCCGGATTCCCGGTCGTCAGCCACATCGCGGCTACCTACATCGAGGTCATCCGCAATCTCCCACAGATCCTGCTCATCCTGGTGAGCTACTTCGTGCTCGGGCTGCCGGGCAAGTGGGCGGCTGTCATCGGCCTCACCATCTACACCACCGCGATCATCGCCGAGGTGATCCGCGGCGGCCTCAACTCGGTCCCCTTGGGTCAGTGGGAGGCTGCGCGGTCACAAGGCTTCTCGTTCCTGCAGTCGATGTGGCACATCGTGCTGCCGCCGGCGGTGGTCAAGATGATCCCGCCGATCGTGTCCCAGTTCGTGACCGTGATCAAGGACTCATCGTTCGCGATGGTGATCGGCGCCGGTGAGCTGATGTTCAAAGGCCAGATCCTCGCAGGCAAGTACTGGCGACCGTCGCAGATCATCACGATCTACGTGATCATCTCGCTCACGTACTTCGCGATCAACTTCGCCATCTCAACGGTTGCGCGCCGTCTTCAGAAGAAGCTCTCCGTCGGTCGCGGTTCAATCGGGAACTGAGAGCAGCGAAGCATCCGGGACCGATGCGGTCCCACGTCATCCCCGTTTCGTGGACTTCTCCGCCATCAGCCGTCGTAGTCCGGGTACGGCTGTGAATACGTACGCATGTCCTTCGCGTCGGACATGCATGTACCCGCGATCCACGAGCCCTATCAGGTCGGCGCGGGCGGTGGAGTACGCGATATCGTACGAGCGCCTGTGGTAGTCGATGAAGAACGTGGCACCATTCAGGGGCCGTGGAGCGGATCCGATGGAGTATGCTGGTGCTGATCTCCCGCGTCGGCCTTCATCGTTGGGCGCCATGTACGATCCTCTCTTCCATAACGACATCTTCGTGGTCCTCGTGGTCGACCCCCTGGAGCGCACGATCGTCGACGCCAACCCTGCCGCAGCCGTCTTCTACGGCTTCACGCGAGAGCAGATGGCGGGCCTGCCTCTGTCTCGGATCGAGGGCTCGCTCGGCGTCCAGTCGCATCGCGTGGCCGATGGCTCGCCGCGCACCGTCGATGTACGGATCATCCCCACCGAGCTTGACGGCCGGGCCGTCGAACTGTGGATGGTCTACGACCTGACGGTATGCGCCGAGGTGCGGCGCTCGCTCGCCGTCGAAGCGCAGACCTGGCGCGCGATGATGGAGCACTCACGAGACGGCATCGTGGTGCTCGATGGCCACGGAGGCGTGTTCGAGGCCAACAAGGCGTTCGCACGCATGCTCGGACGCTCGCTTGAGGAGGTCCGCGGACTCAACGTCTGGGACTGGGAGAACGTGAGCGATCGCGGGCAGATCGAAGCCATGCTGGACGAGGTCGACGAGGCGGGACACCACTTCGAGACGCGTCACATCCGCAAAGACGGCAGTGTCTGCGATGTGGAGATCGCCACCACGGGTGTGGTGATCGAGGGCGAGAAGTACATATTCTGCATCTGTCGGGACATCACGGACCGGAAGGCTGCCGAGGCGGAACTCGCGCACCGTCATGACTTGATGCGCTACATAATCGAACACGATAGTGCCGGGGTGGCCGTCCACGATCGTGACCTCCGGTACATCTACGTGAGCAGACACTACCTGGAGCAGTACG